>CAAGKR010267575.1_pt1 | contig 19885 bp, 13 predicted proteins | sample 2556971 | NCBI WGS metagenome assembly CAAGKR01 (sample SAMEA5207829, study PRJEB30636) | soil metagenome | biome: forest; feature: boreal; material: soil | place: USA | collected 2011-09 | depth 1 m | reverse complement strand
TCGCTGCGGGACCTTCGGCGGCTATCCGAGTTCTCCCGACTGCCGGCCGGTCTCGGCGGACTCGAAGGAGAGCAGTTCATCGACATTGGCGTTCGGTCGTCCGTCGACACGAGCGAGGCGGTCTTGCGCGCGCGGATCGGAGATGAGGTCGACCGGATCAGTCGCGAACGGACGCGACCTGGTGGCTTCGAGCTGCTCTGGAGAGCGACCAAGGCCGCCGTCGGTGATGACGCATTCCGTGTGACGATCCTCAAGCCTCGGGTGGATCTTGTTGCCGAACCACTACCTGCGGTGCGGCTCGGAAAGTGGTCGGGCGGCGAGCGAGTGACCGCCTCGCTCATGCTCTTCGCAACGATCGCGAAACTCCGCGCTCGAAACCGCGGGCGAGCGATGGGTGCCGGTGTCGTCGTCCTCGACAATCCGCTGGGCTCCGCGAGCCATGTCACCTTCCTCGATCTCCAACGCGCGGTCGCGCGAGCGGCAGGGATGCAACTCGTGTTCCTATCGGGCGTGAGCGACATGAAGGCAATCGGTCGCTTCCCATGCCGGATCCGCTTGCGCAATGCCCCAGATCGCCGGCTCGGGCGCGACTTCGTGCACGTCACAGAGCGCGAACTCGGCGATGATCTGCTGCCAGCAGTTGTGGAGTCGACGCGGATCGTCCAAGTTGTCGACACGCCGGCCTTTGACCTTGCCTGAACTTGATCCGTTTGCACGCCGCCTCGCCGATGCCATCGGTGTCTTCCGAGGCGTCCGGGTCCCGATCACAGCTCTTTGGGAAGCGGCTGCTGCGGCTGATCTCGGGTTCATCGGTGATCCAGATGGCCGCATCAAGCTACTCGCCGCGATCCATGCCCTCGCCGGCGAAGGCGTCATCGCCATTCCAAGCAGCAACAGCTCGTGGGATAACGGAGTGAGGCCGGCGCTTCCGCGATGGGTCTCCAAGGAACTCCCGGACCGCGCACTAAGGCTGGCCGCCCGAGAGGAGGTCCGTGGAGCACTATCTCGCGCTCGACTTCACGTGGCCGTCCGTGGCAACGCGCAACGACAGGCCTGGCTCGACGCTCTGTCGCAGGGCGGGACGCTCACCAAGATCGCTGGCTCGGACAGCGTTCGCGCGCTTGACGAAGCACTGAGGGTGCTGGCAGGTCTGCCGATCGATCCGGCCGTTGCTCGCCCGGTCTTGGCTACACGGCTGACGCGTTCGTCCCATGGCCTCGATGACGACACGCCGACGTCGCGTCTCATCCTCCGTGCACTCGCCACGGACGGGTTGCCTCCGAAGGGAGCGGCGGCGTTGCGATCGCTTTGGGAACGCCAGGGCGTCATCTGCGACGTGTTGTCGCCCAACGTGCTGGTGCTTGGGCTGCGACTCGAAGGTGACATCCCTCTCGCGAAGCTTCTCGCAACCGCCGCCGACGCCGGCGAGCCGCTTCGCCTGACCCTGCGAATGCTGGCGTCGATCGAATCGATCCAGGTGCCCGCCTCGCGGGTATACGTCTGCGAGAACCCGTCGGTTGTGCAAGAGGCGGCGTCCCAGGGGGTCAATCAGCCACTCGTTTGCATCGAAGGGAACGCGTCGACGGCAGCGATGCGCCTCGTGGCCTTGCTCACTGAAGGCGGAGTTGAGCTGCGATATCACGGTGACTTTGACTGGAAAGGCATTGAAATCGCGACATCCATCACACGCCATGGCGCACTTCCCTGGCGATTCTCGACTGCTGATTACGAGCGTGCCTTGGGTCGTCCGGGCAATCGGCCAACCCTCGCAGGGACCGCTCAAACAGCGCCTTGGGACGAGGATCTGCGCCCGGCCATGATTGCCGCGGGGTTGCAAGTCGCCGAAGAGGAAGTCATGGACGAGCTCCTCGATGATCTGGCAGTCCTCGATACCGGGGCTGCTGCTCGTGAGCCAGTCGTCGCCCGGGACGCGTGATGGGAGCAGGGTTGGACGCGCAAACTGGACAAAGGATGCCAAGTGCTGATGAGGTTGGCCAGCGGGTTTCGTCAGTGAGGGGTTGTTGATGGGTGGAGCGGCAACGACCGGGGGTAGCCACTACCAAGGAAATGCCATCGCCGTCGTCTACGTGCACATGCTCGCCCAGAGGCGCCTGGGGTGGTTCGGCGACGAGGTCGACGACGTTCCGTTGGCCGTCTCAGGTGAGACGGGTGGGCCGGGCGACGACATTCGGATCGAGTTCGGGACCCGTTTCGGAACCACAGAGGCCCAGGTAAAGCACGGCCTACAGGGTGGTTCCGAGATCGACGCCATCCTCGACCGAGTGGTGAGCAAATCGACGGAGAACGACGACAGCCACATCGCCATCGTCGCGGGCGGCAAGGTGAGCGAGACCGTCTATCCAGATCTCGCCGACGACCTTGACCAGCTTCGGAGCAACCGGGACGACGCGTTGCACTCGGAGGCAACGAGGCTCCTGGCCGCCGGCCGTGACAAGGGCTTCCTGCGCCGCATTCACGTCGTGAAGCAAGATCTGGACAACGATCGTGACGGCCATCTCAGCGCCGCCCTTACCTTGCTCGGCACACTGCTTGTTGACCCGGACCAAGCTAAAGCCGCGTGGGCCATCCTCACGGAAGACGCCGACAAGATCTGTGCCAAACAGCGGAGGCGAACGTCTCGAGAGCTTCGGGGGATCGTCGAAGACGTTGGGAAGATACGGCTGAAGCCGCCGGCGAAGGATGCCCGTTTCGTCCAGCAGCTCGACGAGACGGAGCAACTTCTTGAGGACGGCCAAGTTCAAGCGGCCCTTGTGGTGCTCCATCGCATACGGACATCGATCGCCGCGACAGATGTTGCGACCACCACACGGCTTCGTTTGATGGCCCTTCGGGGATTGGCCGCCGTCAGGTCCGACGACGACGGCACGGCATTCGACCTCTCCAGCCAAGCTCTCGAGATCAACGCCGACTATGTTCCCGCGATGGTCATTGGGGCCATCGCGGCCCTGAGGTTGGGTAAGCCCGACGACGCCACGCGGCTGGCCGATCGAGCGGTCGCTATCGACGGCGACAATCCGAAAGCCTGGCAGGCAAAAGTCCAAGTGGATGCGGCCTTGGGTTTGCCTCTTCTCGTAGCCCCACCTGACGTCGCCTCGTCAACCACCTACAAAGAAGCACTGACAGTCGTCGCCGTCAACGCGGGGGACTGGCAACGAGTCGTTGATCTGACTGCTGGTCTGTTGGCCGATGGAGTCCGCTCCCTCGACGTGCTGCGGTATCGCTGCTTCGGTCTGCTGAACATTCCCGAGTCTGCGGACGTCACCACGAAGGAACGACTGCTGGAGGCCGAGCAACTCGCGACCGAGATCATCGAAAAGCCAGGCGTTGACCTCGCCACAGAATCAGACGCCTACACCGCGCGGGGCCTTGCGCGGCGTGGGCTGAACCAACCCGACGCGGCTAAGTCGGACATCGAACTGGCCTACAAGACCGACCCGAAGAATGAAAACTCGATCCGAAATCGAGCCGCGTCGCTCGTCGAAAGCGGACAAGTAGCTGACGCAGCGGCGGTCATGCGCGCCGCGAACCTACAGGACCCCACTCTAATCGCCATGCGGGCGACGCTGCGCTATGAGACTGGCGACAAGCCGGGCGCCAAGATTGACCTGGACGAAGCTGAACGTCGGGCATCGAAGGCCATCGACGTGACCGACGCGAAGCTCGTTGTTGCCGCGGCCATGGCCCAGACGGGGGACGCCGACGGCGCCCTGCGTGTCGTGGCGTCGATCTCGGCCAACGAAGGTGGGTTCCGTCTCTTGGTTGTTCGGGGCGCGGCCGCGTTCTTGCAGGATCAGGTCGACCAGGCCATCGAGCACTATCGCGCCGCCGCCGCGATCGCCCCGCCGAAGGTTGCCCCCACCCTGCTCATCGAACTTGGGATGAGGCTCTTCCGGACCCGGCGTTATCGAGAGGCGGTATCCGCGTTCGATGATGCCGGCGGGCTTGGGCTCGTTGATGACGAGCCGCGCCAGTTCTACGCCGCGGCTCTCATGGCGACGAATGATCTTGTCCGGGCGCAGGCGCTGGTTGACGACGAGGTGAAGAAGGGTCGGACGCTGCCGGCCTGGGTTCTCGCAGTCGCAGTCGACGTGGCCATGCGTTCAGATGACATCGAAGCCGCGATCCGACAGCTGACCGAGTTGGTGGCGGCGAAGGACTCGATCGATGCCAGGATCGCCCTCGCCAAGACGCTCATCGACGCTGGCCGATCTTCAGACGCTCAGATCTACATCGACGCGTTGGCCGGAACTGACGACCTGGCCCCCATCGAACGAATCCAGGTTGCCGAGCTCATCCGACTCATCGGGCGCCAGCTCGAAGCGGTGGAGGTTGGGTTTCAGGCCTTCCGCGGCGACCCCCAGAACCCCAAGATTCAGCGTTCATTCGCGTCGCTCGTAGTCATCTGCGAAGAGACCATCCCCACTCCGACCGAGGTTGGGGCCAATGCGTTCGTGTTGCTGCGCGACGATCGGGGGAACACCAGGAGCCATACGATCTACGAAGACGGCCCAGTGGAGCCACTGCGAAACGAACTCACCCTTGAGTCCGCATCGAAGCTGGGGCTGCTCGGGAAGAAAGTCGGAGAGCGTCTCGCCACCCAGGGAGAGAGGGATTGGGCCGACAAGGGGTGGACAGTCGAGTCAATCCTTGCCGCAAGCGTCCATGCGGCCCAGGACATCGTGGAGCACTACGAAGAGCGGTTCCCGTCCGAGCCTTTCTTCGTGACCTCCATCTCGATCGGGGACGGGACCGGCATCAAGGATTTCGTGCCGCTGATCGGAGCCGTCAACGCTCGGCGTCAATGGGTTGAAAGCGTGCTCGGCAAGAGCCGCGAGATGGGCCTTCCGCTCGGATTCACGGCCAAACAAGTTGGTGCGGCCATCCCCGAGATTATGGATGGCGCCATGATCGATGGGACACATCCAGGATCGCTGGTCGTGGAATGGTCGCCCGAGCAAGACCAGAGGGAATCTGTCCTGGTCGCCGTTCAACCTGGCGTCGTTGTGTTGACTCGATCGGCGCTTCACACGGCCCAGACGCTCGACCTTTTGAGCATTCTCGATGACCGATTCGAGCTCACGGCGCCCCGCTCATTGGACTGGGGACTGCGAACCGAGCTTGAGAAAGCGGAGCGCGAAGTGGCCGCTGGCGTCTCGACCCTGATGCCCGGCGGGCCCGGCTTCCAGATGCAGGAACTTGAGGCCAACCACCCGGTGCTGGTCCGCCGGCGCGACAACCTTCAGGCGCTCGTCTCCTGGTTGGGATCGTCGGTGACGGTCAAGTCCCGTCCCCTGTCGATGGTCTTCGGTGCGGGGACGGATGAAGGCAACATGCGCGAGCTCATCGGGCACAGCTCGTTCGATGCGGTCGCCCTCAGCCTGGACCTGAATGGCGCTCTATACGCCGACGACATCGGATTGCGTCGCGTGTTGATCCAGCAGAAGCGTGCTCGCTCGTTCTCAACGATCACCTTGGTTCAGGCCCTCGCGGGCCGGCAGGCGCTAACACCTGCCGCCCGAGACGCCCTACTCCTAAGGCTTGTCAACACGAACTACGCCTTTGTATTGCCAACTACCGATCTGTTGATTGCCGCGATCTCTCAACCTCTTCCGATGACAGTAGCGAATCTGCAGCGTGCGTTCGCACTGTTGGTCGCTGTTTCGACGCCTCAGGCGGCACGCATGGCGAGCGCGACACTAAAGGCATTTGCGCTTCGCCAGTTCACGACGGTGCAGATCGAGGTCCTGGTGGATCTTGCCCTGAAGGCGATGCATTCGCGGGCGTCCATGCCCCTGTGCGTGCATCTCCTCATGCAGTCAGTCGAGGTCGAGTTCCGGTTGCTGCCCATTGACCGCGAAAGGGTCAGGCGCGCTTGCGCGGCCGCGGTCAAGCCGTAACGACTTCAGCGAAATGCGCAAGTCGCGGTTTGGTTCCCGACGACAGCCGTTCGCGACACCCACGCGGACGCGCAAAGCCTGGTCAATCTGCTCTTAGCGGTTCTTGTCCGCTGACCAATGCCACATCGCGCGGTCGAGCTCTCGCATGCTCACGCCGACTCTTGTCGCGAGTTCGCGGCAGTAGGCCACATACGCGGACCAGAGTTCGAAGTTGTAGTGGACGGAGTTGCGCTCGATGCCAAGAGCCTCGAGCGTGCGGAAGTCGAGAATCGGATATCGGTCGGCGTGGCCGAAATGCAGGAACACCGACGCGGTTGGCCAGTCGACACCGGACAGGGATCGCAAGACGCCGATCCGGATCCTTTCGGAAGTCGCGGAGAGGGCGATCCGTGTGGCCTCTTCAACGTCTTCGGGATTGTTGGCGGCGACCAACGGAGCTGACCGACCCCTCGTTTTCCAGAGGCAGATCTCGATGAACTCGTCGAAGGTGAAGTAGCCCCGGATGGTGGCTGCAGGCCCAATCTCGAACTGGATCCGACGCTCCCGCTCCGCTTCGACCACCGTTCCATAGCGATAGTCCCGGGCGAGCTTCGGTATCCGGCGAGTCGCGAACTGCAGTCGGAATGTCGACATAGCTTTGAGCGTAGTGGATCGATCCCTGACTGTGTGGCTCGCGGGGTCGCTTCGGCCGGTTCCGTCACGCTGTTGGAAGAAGCATGATCCACGGGCGAAACGTAGTGAGTTGAGCGTGTTGCCGGTTCTGACGGGACTCTCCGAATCGGCGAAAGAGACCAAATCGATCACGCGTGTCCGAAGTTACCTCTCTCGACCGAGTAGCCTATGGCTTCTTCGCGCGCACTTCCCGTTGGCGGTCCGGCTATCCCCTCAGCCGGGCCGCCTCTTTATTGTGCCGCCTCTTTATTGTCAGGTAAGGGGACTGGGATCGGATGCGGTCGGGTCGGGTGCCTCGCTCGCAACGAGCAGGTCGGCCAATGTCCGGCCAAACGGGTCATCGGCGGGTGACGATGGCGTTCCTGCCTCCGCCAATCTCTCGGGACTCAGCGTCGTCGGATCCGGGATCGGGAGTAGGCCAATCGCGCGGGAAGTAAGGCCAAAGTAGCCGCCGGCGTGCGGGGTCGCGTGTTCCCTCCACCAGCTTTCGGCGTGTGCGCTGTTTAGTGCCGCGGTCAGATAGAGCAGGTGTCCGGGGTTGTGGGGAGCCACGAAGTAGCCGCCAGTTGTGACGTTCACGATCGCGAGCTCGCCCCGCTCGTCGGCCGCCGCGCGCGCCACATTCGTCATGTAGGGCACGAGCACCTTGGGGTGCCAGATCGAAGTCAGGTTTTGGGTTCGTGAGTAGCCATACCAACCTGGCCCCTTCATCTCCCCGCCGTCTCGACTCTCGAGCCGCGCACGGTTCAGTTCAAGGTAAGCCTGCGCCTTCGGATACTTGGCTGCCATCTCATCGGGAAGGATCAACTTCCCGTCTCGATACGGAAACAGGAGCCAGTCCTCGGGTGCCGCCACCGCGAAACGGCTCACTTGTCGGGATCCACTGACCAGGGGCCGCAGGAGCTCGGACTCGATCTCGATCACCTTGTCGAGACTCTCAGATTTCAGCCGGCTCACCGACTCTCTCAGAGCGCCGTGCAAAGCGAAGACGTTATCGGCTCCGGTCACGAGCGCCTGACTGACGCGAGCCAGGGCGGCAACGGTAGTCCAGCCGGCGACCGGGGTCTGGTCGGTGAGCGTGGCCGTCAGGGGCGTTGCCCGCTGTTCCCATGAAATCGCGGGTCCACCGGGGCCGAGGGACTCAAGCCGGCCGAACGAGTAACCGCCCGGATCGCAGGCGCGCTGGGCAACGAGGATCACCGGATACGTCAGTGCCGACTCGAAGACACGGAACCGCATCGCATCGACAAAGACCTCGATGTTCGAGTTGGCGTAGAGATGCTCGAGCAAAACCGCCTCGCCCGATGATGAACTGAGGAACTTGCCGGGAACGATGAAGCCAATCCGACCCTGCGGTTTCGCCAGTTCGAGCGCCCGCTCGAGGAACAACTGATAGGTGTCGAAGCTGCCCTTCGCCGTCTGATACCGCGACGCGTATGTCTCCCGATCTCGCTCGCCCAAGGTCTGTGATCGGATGTAGGGCGGGTTTCCGATCACGACATCGAACAGGCCGGGTTCTGTGGCAAAGGGGAAGGCGACCCGGAAGTCGAAGGCGTCCTCGCGGCCGGCGTCCACGAGCGAGTTGCCGCGGACGATGTTGTTGCGGAGGTCGGGCAGGAGCGTGCGATCGGTCAGCGCCACGAGCAGCAGGTTGAGCTGGGCAATCTCAGCGGCCTGCGGGTCGAGATCGACGCCGTAGATGTTCTCGTGAAGGATCCGAACGCGCTGAGCAAGCTCGGCCTTCTCGTCGGCGGGCGGTTCTTTCTCATGCCAGTAGGCGGCCAGGCAACGGAACGCCTCGATCAAGAAGGAGCCTGAGCCGCACGCCGGATCGAGGATGCGTATCTGCCGAACTTGGTCCGGCGTCCACTCCCGTAATGCCCGACCCAGAGTCGCATCCACGATGAGCTGGACCACCCATTTCGGGGTGTAGTAGACGCCGCGGGCCTTGCGGAACGGCCTCGTGTCGGGTTGGGTCTGGCGGAGCGCCTGGTCGATCGTCATCTTCGTGTTGGCGACTGGCGGGGTTTTCGCGAGTTGGCCGAGATACTGCTCGTAGACGCCCCCGAGAACGTCGGCGTCGATCGCGCTGAAGTCGTATTGCACGCTCCCGCTGCGGTTGCCGTAGAGGCCCTCGATGGCTACGCGGATCGGCTCGGGCTCGGTGTCGAGATCGTCGAGACGTTGGCGCATGAAGAGCTGCGAGTCGTAGGTGGTGTCGAACTCCCGAAACAGACGCAGCACGTCCACCCATAACTGCTGAATCCGCTTCGTGTCTTTCAACTCACGGACAAGCGGAAGCAGGTGGTAGCTCTCGATCCGCCGGTCTTCGGCGGTGCGGATGAAGATCAGGCGGTCGAGCAGTCGCTGAACGGCTCTATCGATGTCGGCTCCGGAGACCGTGGGGTTGTAGCCGGTCAGGTAGTAGCGCAGCATCGCCCGGAAGGTCAGCAGGTCGGCGAAGAGCCGCTCGCCGACCGGCGTCTTCCGCAGGCTCTTGTTCACCCGGCCGGCTTCAGCGTGGAGAACGCCGCCGACGAAGGCATCCCGGGTCAGCCAGAGCATCCGCGAGTCCGTCGCGTAGTCAGCGCGCTTGATCTCGAAGAACAAGTTGAGGTTCGGATTCGGCGCGTCCCACTCAGCGTTGTAGACGCGCAGTGCCTCGAAGTTCGTCAGGATCGCCCAGGTCACGCCCTTGTTGTAGGCATAGTTGATCGCCTGGTGGGCGGGGTCGGGGTCGTCGAGGCTGACCGTCGGCCGCTTGGCCTCGAGGTAGAAGACCGGCACGCCTCGCAGTCGAAACGCCCAGTCGACCCGGCCGCGGGAGACGCGCTCCTCGGGAACTACCTCGTCTGATGCTCGCTCGTTCCGGACGTCCCATCCGAGGGCCGCAAAGAGCGGGATGATGAACTCGTTGACGGTCCGGCTTTCCGTATACCGGCGACCCCCTTGGCCAAGAGCCTCGAAGCGATCGACGAGCGCCTGGATGGTTGCGCGCAGCGCCGGGTTGTCGTCGAAGGAAATCCCCATCCATCAAGGATAGCGACGACCGTTCGATGGATGGGCCTTGTGGCGCACCCAGACACGACGGCCTCCGACGTGGTGGAGTCGTGACCGTGGGCGACGCCCAGGTTCTTCATCCCAAGCTGGCTCCACTTCTGGCCGTTGGAAACGGCTGCTTCAGTAGAAGCTTGGCGAGCGCCGATACCTGTCAAGCAGACCTTGAGAACGGCATCCGATCGATAGTTGGAGGGCGGCAGTGACAAGAACGGGAGATTTCCCGCCTCGTGAATACAAATTCGGCGAGCCCGGCGTGTCCGTGTCGTCCGCCTTTGGGGAAACAGTCGCCTACGTGTCCTGGGTGCGGGATACCACGGCCGGGATCAGTCGCAACGGAGACCAAAAGACCTTTCGATGGCGCGACGGCGGAAACCTCCGACAGTTTCTGCGCGTCGGCGACGTTGTTACTCCCGTCCGAGTAGATGGCAAGGTCGTCGGAATTCGAGTCCGCAAAGTGACACTTTTCTCCGCGTGAGTTGACTCGCCGATTGATCGCCTTTGCGGGCGACTTGGCGCCAGGGGTAACGGGCAGTTATTCCAGCTCCACTGCCGATCATCGACTCGCAGGTCGGACTTTCACGAACTGCCGGCCTTCCACGACATAGCGGTCTGAGGAGATTCCGACCTTCGTGTCTGAGTTGCCGGTGTCACAAGGGCCACTGTCGACAAACTGCGAGGCGGTCGGGTCAAAGATGAGTTGGCCGCGTCCGATCACGACCCAGAGATGCGGGAAGATCCGCATCCTCGTCAGCCGATAGCCAGATCGCGGGCGTGCCTCCTCCCGATCCACGAGCTCGCCCCTGTAGCCGCACTCCACGCCCGCCCGCGTGAGAGCCTCAACCCAGCGATAGGCGATTTGGCAATCGCACATTGCCGCCAGATAGATCTTCGGTTGGAGTAAGGGAGTTGCGGCGCCCCACTCGGCGGCAATCCAATTTATGGCCTCAACCGTCGCGGCGGGCATGTCCCGTTCGTAGACTCCCGAAGGCGTGTCGGATCGCCAAGGGTAGTAGAAGTCGAAGAACCGGTCGTCGTCGACGTTCGCCCGCGGTGGAACGCTGCTCATTGGTGAGTTGCGGCTCGGCACGGCGCGCAGCGGATCGGCAAGCGTCCTGATCCGACGCGAGGCTCGATCGGCCCGCCGCAGTCCAAACACACGCCGGCCGCGCGCCTCGCCGCCTCGAGCTCCGCCTTGGCTTCTTTCTCCTGCCGAACCCTCTCCCGCTCCGCAGTGCGCGCCTGCTTTGCGGATTCGCGTTCTTCGATCTTCTTCAATCGCGCCCGCTCGTCGGCTCCATAGACCCATTCGCGGCGCGCTCGCTCGGCCTCAGCCTGTTGGAACGGGACCACTCGCAACTCGACCGTCGGTGCGGCGATCACGTAGAGGGCGACCCGTTCGCGAGGAGGTCCGATGTATTTGTCCCAGGCAATCAGACCGACCTGCGGCGCCGGCCTCATCGACCACAGTTCGTCGAGGCGATCGGCCGGGACGTAGCCGGCAAGCCTCCGGCCATCGGCGCTGCGGATGGCGATCGCGCGGCGATCTTTCTTGTTCGTCGGCTCTGGCACGAGACGGACGTATTGACCGACTCCGAACTCTGGGCATTGGGCGTCCGGGTGATAGGGCAGGCCGACAACCGCGATGTCACGGATCCCGGCGTCCAGCCATTCCCCAGGATAGTCCTCCTCGCGGTAGTGCAGGCCGCCGCTATCGGCATCCTCGAGCCGGAGCCCGTCCGACCACACGCCTTCGCCGCGCGGGTATCCGAGGTAGACACCGGCGTTGATGACGAGACCGCCGACGATTACAAACGCGAACTGGATGGGCAGGTCGCCCTCGCGGGTCGGTGCTGAGAGCTGCCAACCAATCGGCGCGGACTGTCTCTGCGAGCCCGCCGGCGCCCAAAGCGCGCCGGCTTGCGGTTGCTGCTTTCGCCCGAAGATCCCCACTCTTCTTACCTTCTACGGCATCGCGTCGCAAGCTTGCTGTGCCTTGGTGGCATAGCCGCTCGCGGTCGAAACGTAGCCCTGGGCGGTCTTGAGGTCGGCAGCGAACGCCTGATGAGCCGCGTCGATTGCCGCATTCGCCTTCGTCAAGGCCGCGTCGATGGCGGATGAGCTCGGCCCGCCGTCCGCGTATGACGGTAGAACCGCGCGAGCCGCGGCGAGTTGATCGCGGTGCTGCTGCAAGTCTGAGATGCCGTTCTGGATCGAGTAAATGTCGCCGTCGAGAGTGGCGCCGCCGCCGTTGATCGTCGCGAGATCCCCGTCGACCGTCGCCTTGTCGCCGGCCACAGTCGCCGCATCGCCGCAAACCGTGCCGCTGTCGGTCGTCCCGTCAGAAGCCTCCGCCAGAACCCCGTCGCGATCCTTGAGAGTCGTGGCGACATCGGCGTTCATCGAAGTGAGGTCTTTCGGGATCGAAGCCACGTCCCGCGAGAGATCGGATTCGGATGACACCAGTCCGTCGATGTCCGACTGGACCGCCGAAGCTGCGAAGGTGATGTTGGAGCGCGCCCGCGTGGCCGCCGCGGCAGAGGCTTGCGCCTGTGCCGCGGCCGGGTCCTGCGTCGGCGCGCTGAAAGCCTGGGTCGCACCCGCACCCGGGATCACGCCGTTTGCCTGATCGATCAGGCTCGAGCAGATGGCGTTGCCATAGAGATCGAGCGCGCCCGAGTCGCGGACTGTTATCAGATCGGCTTGGTTGTGGATCTGGCAGATCGAGGCGCCGGCGGGCTGTTGGCCTCCCGAGTAGACATACCAAGTCCCGCCATCGGTTGTCCGGGCGAGGAAGGAGTTGCACTGCGTCTGGGCGTCACCCCCTTGCACGGTCACGCTGACCGCGGCGCCGTTGAGTCCGACTGTGCACGAAGGCGTCGTTGCGTTCTGGACGGACCCACGGAAGTCGGGGCTCAAGAGATACAGACCCACGCTGGCGACCGCGGCCAGGAGGATTGCGCCGAACAGGATCTTGGTGAGCAGCGGGCGACCGCCCGAGCCCACGACAGGCTGCGTCAGACCGATCGCCGGCTGATACGTCGGTGCGGTCGGCAGCCCGCAGCCGGGACAAAAGGCCGCGTCGGAGGCGAAGGCGCGACCACATCGCGCGCATCGGCCGCCCGCACTTTGTTCGAAACCTGGCCCCATCCCCATCTTCATGATCCCCTCTCGACACGACGACCGGGCTCCAATGCTGGCGATCTCGTTGGCGTGTCGCAAGTGCCCATAGGTATCAGGGGTAGACGTATCGGACGTCAGGTAGTCGCGGACCCCGCGATTGTTGAAATCCCCGAGAAGAGACCAGACCAGTCACTAACGACCAGACCTCAGCCCGCCGTTCCAGTCCTGAATCCACGTCGGATGGCGGCTATGGCTTGTCATCGGTTGATTACCTGGACTATCCGCCATTATCCACACTCATCGGCCTTGACATGGCAAGAGCGTGGCATATACTCCGCTAATGGCTGGCATCGACCTCAACGAACGCTATGGAGAGATGGTTCCCATCGCGGACCTGGCTCGGCTTTTCCATGCCCATCAGCGAGCCGTTCGTCTCCAGCTCGAACAACACCAAATCCCCATCCTCGAGTTTGGGAGCAGCGTGGTCGTTCCACTTCGACTTGTGGAGCGAGAGTTCAAGCTTGACCAGCTCGTTCCCGACATGTTCGAGATGCACTCGGGAGCGCAGCGCCGCAGCCAATTCCGCCAGGACGGATCTCGCAAGCCCATCGAGGAGTTCGTGAGCGAGGTGGACGCGCGCGCTCCGAGCTGGAAGGCTGCTATCGAGGACGAGCGTCGACAGTCCGGTCGGTAGGTGGCTTCGCCTCCCGCGAGGTATGTCATCGACGCCTGTGCCGTGGTCGCCATAAAGGGAACTGGGCTCTCGATTGGGGACTTCGTCGGTTCCGCCGACGTGGTCTCGACATACATCGTCAACGATGAGCTCCTCTTTGGGCTCGACTCGGCCGACCCCCTTTATCGCGCCAACATTCGCCTTCTGGCCCAGTTGGGTGATCCCATAACGAACGAGCCTCGTATCGTATTTCGGGCTCGCGATCTCGTTCGAACATACGCGGCGCATCACAAACCCTTGGCCGAGAACGACGCCCTCATCGCGGCCGCTGCACTGGTTTACCAACGGACACTGATTACCGTGAATGTCACGGATTTCCACTACATAGATCGGCTGTGGTATGTGGACCCGCGTGACCGGGTTCCAGGACAGCCTCTTCTCCAGACCGCCGTGATTCGGCTCGGCGCGATCTCGTCGAACCCTTGCTGCCAAAGGCTGCGGGCCCTACGAGCGTCGTTGACCCCTTAGGCTCTCGTCACGGCCCGCCCAGCATGGCGGCGCGGACAAACCTGCAACGCGTCGGCGCCGACGGCGAACAACGTGCGGCAGATAGCCCAAATGGGCCGTCGCCACCGTCGTTGACCGCAGATAGAGTCGGGACATCCATCCACCCGCGGCGCCAGGCCGCGTTTCATGGGTGGGTATCGGGCTCGCGGTCGCGAACCACGATGCACGAGAAAGAGGGCGTGAAGTGCTTACAGTCTTGGATTTGGCGGCGATCCCTGGATTCGTTCCAGATCACGAGCTGGGACACGGTGGCCAGGGCCTCGCTTGTTTCGGACGCCTCAATGGCAACGAGGTCGTCATCAAGGTGCTCGACCCGGCTCTGTTCAGCGCAATCGCCTGGAAGCATGCCCAGGATGCGTCGACGATCCATCACCCCAACGTGATCACGATCGAGGCCGTCGATGCCGCCGATATTGGTGGGCAGATCTACCACTACGTTGTCATGCCCTTCGTCGAGGGCGAGACCCTGAGCCAGGCGTTGTCAGCAGGCGCCATGCCCTTCGGACAGGCACTATCCAATGGCGCCGACCTCGCCGATGGCCTGGCCGCATTTCACGGCCGAAACCGAATCCATCGCGACGTGAAGCCCGAAAACGTGATGGTGCCGGCCAACGGTGGCGGGCTTGTCCTGATCGATCTTGAGCTCGTCCATTACGACGACTTCCCGACCATGACCGGCCGATGGATGTTTACACCGGGGTATGCCTCGCCAGAACAGTCGCTCAACAATCAAGCCGAACGACGAAGCGACCTTTTCAGTCTGGGCGTTCTTCTCTACGAAATGATCACGGGACGGCATCCCTTCGCGGCGTCTACACCGCACGATCAACAAGCACGGATCAACGACCGCGACGATTTGCCCGACCCGTTGCCGGCCGTGGTGCCGCGCGACATCTCCGACCTCCTGCGCAGACTCCTCGCGTTCGATCTGTTCGATAGGCCCAGTTCTGCCGACGACGTGGTTGCAGCTCTCCGTGGCCACCGCCTGTCCAGACGACTGTTTGGGGATATCGCTACCGGTCTGCGTGCAGGCCAGGATGGAACGACAGTCGCATGGTGCAAGGACAAGCACGAGCAGCTCGACTTGGTGGTCGCCAATTCTTCTTGTCGGAAACCGGGATATCGGTTCAGTCAGCTCAGGCCCGGGAACGGACGGCTGCTGATCGATCCCAATACGGACATCTTTGCCGCGGGACAGGCGAAGCCCCAGTTCGTCGGCAGTGCCAACGCCTGGGGCTGGGGCCCATCGCCCATTGGCTCCGCCATCTTGACCAAGACCGACGATGCTGAGCTCGCGCGGTCGATTCTTCAGTGGCAACGCGACAAGGGCGCTGATGGCCTGATTACCCCCTACCTGCGCCTGTCGAGGTGGAATCAACAGCCGGGCGAGGATCTGGTCCGGACCGAAGAGATCGCAACCGAGTCGGTCGCGATCTCTCGCCGGCTCTGGCCAGACGTGCCGGCGTTCGTCGGCATCGCCGTTTCGCGCGAGGCATTCCTGGATCCGACGAAGCGCGGCGCAATCCTAACCATGCTCACCGGACTACACCCGAAGGCGGATGGCGTCTATTTCGTTCTTCAGGAAGGCTCCATCGACCAGGACTTCTTGACTGAGCTTCGAAAAGCGGGCGAGGTCCTGGGGAGAGCTGGGCTTGAGAGGATACTTGCCTACGCAGGACCGGAACTCGTGCCATTGCTGGCCTCAGGGTCCTGGGACGCGGTTGTAACCGGCCCGTCCGGGACACATCAGCATCTCTCGTTCACGGTGAGGACAGGCGGGGTCCCTCGCCGTCAATGGAAAAAGACTGTGTTGGTCCGAGATCTCCTCGACGATCTCTGCGACGAGAAGCTGACTCGTGTCATCGATCACGGCCGCCAGATGATTACCTGTGGTTGCGATGGCTGCGCTTCGATGGTTGGAACCGGAGTGTTGCGATACGACCGTGACCTCGCCGAAGGGCACTACATCTCGGCCCTCAACCGAGAAGTAGCCCTAATGAGGCGCTGGCACCCGTCATCGCGGGTAGCGGATCTTCGGACCAAGATATCGGTCGCAATCGCACAAGCGGCGCAGATCGATCAGATACGCCCGGTCACGAAGAGGCTCCGGGAAGGCGAACGCCTTGATCCGTGGATGAAGGCGCTGCTCTGACCTAAACCGCGAGAGCCACAAGCTGTTCGGGAGAAGGAACCGAGAAACGGGCCGGGAACGGCGACACGAGATGCCGAGGGCAGCCGAGGGCCTCGGCGAACTCGCTCTCTTCCGCCCAAGCTCGGACTCCACTTTCGGTGGGTCGACCACGACCGGCACGCAGAAGAATCCTCGCAGTCTCATCCACGCCGATGATGCCGATCCCGAGAGCGAGAGCGACGTCGGCGTGCCTGGCGGCAGCACGCTGCGCCTCCGCCATGGGCATCGCAAGATACGTGAGGTCGGCATAGGAGCGGTATCGCCGGGCCTGAAGAAGTCCTCCACGCCAGTCCTTGAGCTTGGCCTCAATCGCGACGATTCGGCGGATGGGCGACGCCATCTCAGTGGGAAGAGCCACCGTCGCTCCCGAGCGAACGACGTATCCGCTATCGATGAGCTGACGCAAGACCCTCAAGTTCTCGCGCTCGCCAACGTTCGGGTCCAGACGTCCGCAGGAGGACAGTGGAAGAGGTCCCAGATGGCGCAGAGCGCCAACTATGTAGGCGTGGCCCGCGCTCGACACTGGGGGAAGTCCTCCGCGTTCGCGCGTCGACTGACCGCGTGCGTCGAAGTCGAGTAGGACGAGATCGGCCACTCCCGAGCCGTAGCCGCGCTCGGCTTTGACGAGTCGATAGGCGGTCCCGCTGGGCCACAACCGTCGGTGCTGACCAGCCAGATGCGCAACCAACTCATGCTCGCGCGCGAACATGCTTCTCCCTTTCGCCACGTGTCCTCGTCGCGGGGGCACTCCCGCAAGCGTGAGCGGGTCCAGTATGTGTCAAGATTCTGTTGCCAACCGGCCGATCTCGCGAGTTGGACCGGGATCTTTCGAACCGTGCCTGGAGCCGCCAGTAACGCATGGTGAATCGGAGACATGATTCGCGCAAGAAGTCTTTGCACGAATCATGTCCAGGAGGTCCCCGCTGAGCACGAAATCATGGACACACTTCGTGCAATTCACCACGCAACCCGCTTAGCCCGTCTGGCGAAGATGCGAAGCCCTGGCTACAAATCGAGATTGAAGGAGCGGAATCTCGCCAGGATCGAGGCATAAAGGTCGTCGATCTCGCGCGGGCACTCGGGATGTTTCTCGGCGAAATAGCGGCCCCGTCGCGGCTTGCTCCTGGATGCGCGCTCGGCCTCACCAAGCAGACCCGCGTCTATGCCACGCAGATACGCTTCGAAACACTCTTGAGTGGCGTCGGTCCCTTCGGCCACAGTGAAGATGCCGGAGTCCTTTGCGAGGGATTTCACCACATCGAACGCCGGCCGGGAGGCCGGATCTCCCTCCCAGCCCTCCCACGCCTGCCGCAACTCCCGGTCTTGGCATCGTTCTCCCACTTGTCGCAGGACCTGCTTGCCACGGCCTTGGCCATCGTCGGTGTGCCGGAACGCGAAGCCGTCACAGAGGATCGCCCACGGGATGTTGAAGGCGTGGAGTAGCTCAGCAAAGGTCCCGAAGCCGCCGTCTCCATCGACACTGAAGATGGCTATGTTCAGGTCGTCAGGGGTCCCCGATGACTTTGCCGCGAGCGACGCGCTCCACCACCCAGGGAGCGCGCCCAGCTCGGTGCCCCCCTCGACCAGGACTACACCCGCCGCGAAGAGCAGGGCTCGCGCATCGGCTGATTCAGCGAGCGCCTTTACGACCGCGTCCTCGTTCGTCAGGCCATGCGGATCGAGCCTGCTTGCCTCGGAAGCTCCGTTCCGCTGTTCGACCCGGACGATCCGCTTCATTTCCAGCCCGGTCTCGGTCGGAACCAGGTATGGCGAGTGCGTGATGACGACGAACTGGTTGTTGGCCATCTCCGCGAGCCTACCAATCACCCGTCGCTGCAAAGTCGGATGAAGGTTCAGCGCGGGCTCGTCGAGCACAACGGTTCGACCGGGATCTCCAGAAATAAGCGTTGAGATGACGAGCGCCTCCCATGCCCCCAACCCTGAGAACTCGAGTGGCACTTCGTGTTCGCCGCTGCTCACCACGACGCGGGCCACGGCGGAAGACTGTTCAGGATTGTTGGGACTGACCGGGGCGATGTTCTGAACGTCAAACGAGCGACCGGTTATGGCCGTGAAGCATTCGAGTACGGCCCGGTATCTCGCCTTCGCTTGTCGGTCACCGTTCTTGAGGCGGTAGAGGTCGACGGGAACCCTCTCGGCCGTGAACTCCGATTCTCGGGCCAAGTCGTCGTTCGTATACCGGCCGCTCGGCGCTCCGCGAAGCTCTGGTCCGAGAACAAGCCCACCGGCGAGGATCCTGTTAACAGCCTGTCCAAAAGTGAACCCCCGTCCGACGCCCTGGTCGTTCCGAATGCCGGCCGATCTGATGAGGCGGCGCATAATGTCGTTGGCACTCGAGGACTGATCGACATTCACCATTAGGTCGATGTTCTCGCCCTCGCCTGGCAGGGCTGCCGCGAGGTCAAAGGTCCCCTGCGGCACCCAGGCGTTCAAGTCCGCTCCTTTTGCGCCAACGATGGTCCGAGAACGCTGGGACCCTGCATCGCCGGCCAGTCGGATCGAATCGCCGCGCGTCAAGCTAACCTCATAAGCCTTGCCATCGCACTGGAAGCCATAGAACACGTCCCATTGGTCTATCTCTTCGCGTGGAACCTCAACGACGAGACTGCCGTGGAACAGATCTTCCAGCTGCGCCGCGGTCATTTCACGCTCGATCCATCCAATGAGGGGAGCTTGAGCGGCGCCTCGGGGAGGTTCATGACGCATCGGCGCCAGCGCCGCAGCTTGCATGAAGACGGTCAGGAGCTCACGTTCCTTCGGCTGGTCGAAGGCGATCCCAACCTGGACAAACGACCGAACGTCCTGGCTCACCCCGGCGCGTCGGGCTGCTCTGAATAGATCCAACCGAGCCCGGGACGTTGGGTCCCCGCTACCGTTGCTCGCACGGCGGACCGAACGATGTCGAGAGAGCGGACCAGGTTTGTCTTCCCTCCGCCGTTCGGTCCAACGACAACGGTCAGGGTGTTGTCGAGTGTGACCTCGATCTCCCGGAAGGAGAAGACATTGGTGGCCTTGATCGATGTGATCTTCATCGGTCTACCAGCACCTTCGGCTGAATGAAGGTCCCGTGGCTTCGCCTGCCAGCCTCAGCCTGGTTGATCGTCATTTCGCCTCGCTCCCGCCGACCGCAATGGCACCCAGACGTACCGAATGAATGACAGGATGTCACAAGTAGTGGGGCGATTCGCAGCGTGGGTGGAACCCCCGCCGTTGTCCGCCTGCTGACCGTCCCGAGGCTCAACCCCAATCCTGCTCACGGATGCGAGCGTCAACGTCGTGTCGTTGCGCTTCGGCCTCATAGTCGGCTGCGAGCGTCGTCAGCATCGATGCAGCGCGCGGCCACCGTGTTGACATCGCTTGGGCGGCTGCCTCGTGAGTCGCCGCGATCTCTCGTTCCTGCTCGCCCCCATTTCCCCGCATCACGACGCCACGGCTGTTGACGACTTCGATGGACATGCCGTTTTCGAGCTCGTCGCTCCGGATCACCTCAAGAAGGTCACGCACCACTTCGTGGGGCCAAAATCCGTCCGACCCCGGCGGGACGTGTCGGAGAACCGCCCCGATCTTCGAGTCGGCCGGAATGGTGCGCTTGACCTGGGCTGCGAGTTCGCGGACTCGGTGAACCCACGCGACCAGGGCGTCGGCATCGACTGCCCCGTCTCG
>CAAGKR010093241.1_pt1 | contig 19885 bp, 16 predicted proteins | sample 2556971 | NCBI WGS metagenome assembly CAAGKR01 (sample SAMEA5207829, study PRJEB30636) | soil metagenome | biome: forest; feature: boreal; material: soil | place: USA | collected 2011-09 | depth 1 m | reverse complement strand
TTTGTCGAACATGCGGAAGTAGTTCTGGAAGGTGATGGTCGCCAGCGTCTGGTTCTCGTTCTCGATCTTGACCCCTTCCTTCGCCTCCACCGCCTGGTGGAGACCGTCGGACCAGCGCCGTCCCGGCATGAGACGCCCGGTGAACTCGTCGACGATGACGACCTCGCCGTCCTTCACCATGTAGTCCACGTCCCGGTGGAACAGGATGTGGGCCTTGAGCGCCTGGTTCACGTGGTGGAGCACCTCGATGTTGCCCGGGTCGTAGAGGTTGTCCACCGACAAGAGACGTTCGAGCTTGGGAATCCCCGCGTCCTCGGTGAGGAGCACTTGGCGGGCTTTCTCGTCGACCGTGTAGTCGGCTTCCTTCTTGAGGAACGGGATGACGGAGTTCACCCGGGCGTAGAAGGAGGTGGACTCCTCCGCGGGGCCGGAGATGATGAGCGGCGTCCGCGCCTCGTCGATCAGGATCGAGTCGACCTCGTCCACGATCGCGTAATGGAGGTCCCGCTGCACCATGTCCTCGACCCGGAACTTCATGTTGTCCCGGAGGTAGTCGAAGCCGTACTCGTTGTTCGTCCCGTAGGTGATGTCGCAACGGTAGGACGCCTGGCGCTCCGTATCGTCCATCCCGTGGACGATGACGCCCACGGACATCCCGAGGGCCCGGTAGAGCTTCCCCATCCAGTCGGCGTCGCGGCGGGCGAGGTAGTCGTTCACCGTCACGAGGTGGACGCCCCGCCCGGCCAAGGCGTTCAGGACGATCGAGAGGGTGGCCACGAGCGTCTTCCCCTCGCCGGTCCGCATCTCGGCGATCCGGCCCTCGTGGAGGATGACGCCGCCCATCAGCTGGACGTCGAAGTGGCGCATGTCGAGGACGCGCTTCCCCGCCTCCCGGACGACGGCGAACGTCTCGGGGAGGAGGTCGTCGAGCGGTTCGCCGTTCTTGACCCGCTCGCGGAATTCGGCGATCTTCGCGGCAAGCCGGTCGTCGGAGAGAGGGCTCACCGAGGACTCGAGCGCGTTCACCCGGTCCACAATCGGACGGATCCGGTCGAGGATCCGATCGTTCTGCGTGCCGAACACATTTTTCAGGAGCTTCCCGAACATGAACGGTGTTCCCCCGGTGTTGCCTGATATGGGATGCAGCCGAAAAAAAACGCCCCGACGGGGATCCCCCCCCGGGGCCTCGGGTTCGTGGTTCCCTTGAGACTCGTCAGTTCAGGAAGCGCGCGGGGTTCACCGGGAGGCCGTTCACGCGGACCTCGTAGTGCAGGTGGGGCCCTGTGGAACGCCCCGTGGAACCGACTTTCCCCAATTCCTCTCCCCGATTGACGAACGTCCCCTCCTCGACGCTGCACGACGACATGTGGGCATAGACGGAACGGTACCCCGCGCCGTGGTCGACCATGACCATGTTCCCGTACATCGCCTCGTAGCCGCTCTTCACCACGACGCCCGGGGCCGACGCCGCAACCGGCATCCCCATCCGGGCGACGATGTCCAAGCCTTGGTGGAAGACGGGGGTTTGGGTGAACGGCGAGTTGCGCACCCCGAACACGGAGGAGAGGGTCCCGCGCACGGGCCAGCCGGCCGGCACGCTTTCGAGGAGCATCCTGCGGCTGTCGAGGGTTTCCCCGAGGACGTCGAGGTCGTTCACATCGACCAGGAGGTCTTTCTTCATCCGGTCGAACTTGAGGTCGAGGAGCTTGTCGAGGCGGTTCGCGGCCGACGCCTCGGGAGTCTCCGCCCCGCCGATCCCGCGCGTCGATTTGCTCCGGAGGGAGTCGTTCGCCTTCACCAGCGACCGGATCCGATTGTCCATGGCCCGGAGGCGCTCGACCTCGGCCGAAAGCCCCTCGAACTTGGTGTCGAGATGGTAAAGCGCCAGGTTCTGTTCGGAAACCCGCTCGCGCAAGGCCCGCAACTCATGCAATTTCGATATGTTGTCGCGGATATCGTAGATTCCCTGGGTCAGAAGGACGAACAGGACCCCGAGAACGGAGGCGGCGACCATCGCGGCGGTGCGCCCGACCCGGACCTCCCGGGATCGACCGGCATACCCGACGCGGAATGTGAACAGATGATCCCCGGACAACGCAGCCCACCCCCATTGCGGAAAGGAAAAGAGATCGCAGGGTAGCACACCAGGATCGCCGCTGTCAACGGGATGAAAACCGAAAGAAAATCGGTGGGATGCGCTATCATTCGCCCACGGCCTTCTTCTTGGTCCCGCGGGCCGGCTCCCGGTTCTTGGAAACGACCGGGTCCACGATCTCGCCGCAGTTCAGACACCTCCACGAGTAGAACAGAGTCAGCATATCCTGGAAGCGCTCGAACACCATCGCGCCGTCACAGCGGGGGCACCGCACCCTCTTGTCGTTGTTGTCCATTTTCCCTACCCTCCCTTACGTTTTACGATGCTTGGGGAACGGGTCGGTTTCAATTCCGGGTTGCGGATCCTTTCACCCTTATTATAGGATGACGGGTGTCCGCGGGGAAACCTCCTCCGGCAAGGAGAACCTCGAGAAAATGGCGAAGAAACGGCTGGGGGAACTCCTCCTCGAGACCGGTCTCCTGGACGAGGAGGGGCTGGCGCGCGCCCTTGCGGAGCAGCGCTCGAAGCGGGGAAAGCTCGGGGAGGTGATCGTCGCCCTCGGGCTGGCCACGGAACAGGAGATCGCCCAAGCCCTCTCCCTGCAGCTCGGCATCCCCACGATCGACCTGAAGAACACCCCCGTGGAGCCCCAGGCGATCGAGCTCATCCAGGAAAAGGTCGCCCGGAAACACCTCATCATCCCCATCGCGATCGACCGCCGCGACCTGCACATCGCGATGGCCGACCCGTTGAGCTTCGAGGCGTTCGAGGACGTCCGGTTCGCCTCCGGCTTCACCATCAAGCCGTTCATCGCCCCCCGGTCCGACATCCTCTGGGCCATCGACCAGCACTACCACCTCGGATCGTCCCTCAGCAACATCGTCAAGGACATCGTGAACGAGCGCCAGGTCGAGGTGGTGCACGACTCCCAGGACTCCGACGGGAAGGACCTCGATGACCTGCGGAAGAAGTCCGAGGCCGCCCCCGTCATCCGGATGGTGAACCTGATCATCGCCGAGGCGGTCGACCAGGGGGCCTCCGACATCCACGTGGAGCCGACGAAGACGGCCCTCCAGATCCGTCACCGGGTCGACGGGCTCCTGCGAAAGACGATGGACCTTCCGAAGTGGGTCCAGGGGGCGGTCGTATCGCGGATCAAGATCATGGCGAGGATGGACATCGCCGAGAAGCGGCTCCCGCAGGACGGCCGGATCGGCGTCCGCGTGGGGGGGCGCAGCCTCGACCTGCGGATCTCCACGGTCCCGGCCAATTACGGGGAGAAAGTGGTCCTCCGGATCCTCGACTCCGCCAACGCGAACATCCCGCTGGAGTCGATCGGGTTTTCCCCCTTGGAACTGGCGAAGATGGTGGAGATCATCTCCCATCCGCAGGGGATCCTCCTCATCACGGGGCCCACCGGATCGGGAAAGACGACCACCCTCTACGGGATCCTGAACCGGATCAAATCCGTCGAGGACAACATCACGACGATCGAAGACCCGATCGAGTACGAACTGGCGGGGGTCAACCAGGTGGCGGTGCAGGAGAAGATCGGCCTCAGCTTCGCCGTCATGCTCCGGTCGATGCTGCGGCAGGATCCCGACATCATCATGGTGGGGGAGATGCGCGACCTGGAGACGACCACGATCGCCGTTCAGGCGGCCCTCACGGGGCACCTGGTGCTCTCCACGATCCACACCAACTCCTCCGTGGCGACGATCACCCGGCTGCGCGACATCGGGGTACCTTCCTATCTGATCGCCTCCACGATCGTCGGAATCGTGGCACAGCGCCTGGTCCGCAAAATCTGCCCGAAATGCAGGGTGAAGATCGACCCCACGGAGCGGGATATCCTGCGGCTGGGGATCTCCGCCGCCGTCCCCGTCTACCTCGGGGCCGGATGTCACGAATGCGGCGGCACGGGATACAAGGGGCGCACCGGCATCTACGAGATCCTGACATTCACCCAGCCGATCCGGGACCTGATCGCGAGCAACGCGACGGAGAACGAGATCCGCCAGGAGGCGATCTCCAGGGGGATGGTGACGCTCGGGCGCTCCGCGCTGGAAAAGGTGACCTCGGGCATCACGACGACCGACGAAGTGTACCGGGTGGTGGAGACCGACGCCGACTTCGCCTCCGCCTGCCCCCGGTGCGCCACCCCCATGGAGAGCGACTTCGTGATGTGCCCGTCGTGCGGCTACTCCGCCTCCGCCGCCTGCCCCGGGTGCCACCGGATGGTCTCTCCCGAGTGGAAATTCTGCCCCTACTGCCGGCAGGACCTGCTGAAGCCCGAGGCGCGACGCCACTTTGCCTGACCCGCCGCTGGCGGGTCAAGTCCCCCTCAAACGCAGAATAACGTCTCCGATCTTTCGCTCGCCTTCAAGTGCGAAAGGATCGACGCCGCCATCAGTGGATTAGCGAATCCTGGGGGCAATCCCAGTTCGCGGAGAACGCGCTGGCACATCTCCGTCGGGTCCGAAGCACGATCCGCGTTCTTCTCGACCGCTTCGTGGACGCTCCGCAAATAGCGAAAGCAGGCGTGGAACCGGAGGGGAATCTGATCCCCCTGGATCGGCTCGTCCCAGGAGGAGAGAAGAAACCGGATCCCGTTCAGCCCCATCAAGAACCGTAACGACCGGACGAGGGACACGACGTCGTCGTAGATCGGGATCCCGCCCGGGACGGGGACGGCGTCGCCCGTCATGAGGACTCCCTCCGACGGCAGCCGGAGAGAGATCGAACCTCCCGAGTGGCCCGGCGTGTGGATCGCTTCGATCGGGAGATTCCCTCCGATATCGATGACACGTCCATCCTCCAGATCACCATCGACGCTCACCGGACCGCCGACGAGGGCGTGGAAGCCGGGGACCGGCCGTTCCCGCGATTGCCGTTCGACATCTTCGATCCACGCTCTCTCGGCGGGGTGCGCAAGGACGGTGCACCCGGTAGCCGCCTTGATGGCCCGTGCGGCGCCGATGTGATCGGGGTGCGCGTGGGTGAGAACGAGGTGGGATATCTCTGCGGGATCCCGGCCCGTTTCCCGGATGTATCCGAAGATCGCCTTCTCGGAATTCGCCACGCCGCTGTCAACGAGGCAGATCCGCGGCCCGAAAATCACGTAGGCGTAAACGAACCGTTCGACGGTCGCGCCGAGCGGCGTTTTCAGTTGGAACGGGATCTTCAGTGCGTGAACGCGATCGGTGACCCGCATCGGCTCTCCTTGCAGAGAGTCGCGAAGTAGAGAATCCTCTTCACGCCCCGGGTTCCCTTCCGCAGGATGCAACCGCGATCTTGTTGATCATGTCGGCCTGGTACGCCGCGCCGAACCCGTTGTCGATGTTCACCACGCTCACCCCCGACGCGCAGGAGTTGAGCATGGCCAGAAGCGCCGTTACCCCCCCGAAGCTCGCTCCATACCCCACGCTCGTGGGCACGGCGATCACAGGGACGTCCACCAGCCCCCCCACCACCGACGGGAGAGCGCCCTCCATTCCCGCCACGGCGACCACACAGTGGGCACTACGAAGCACGTCGGAGTACGCAAGGAGCCTGTGGAGCCCCGCGACACCCACATCGTAGAGCCTCTCCACCCGGCTGCCGAAGGCTTCGAGAACCACGGCAGCTTCCTCGGCGACGGACATGTCCGACGTCCCGCCCGAGGCGACGACAACGAGCCCCACGGGGGGCTTTCGGCTGCGTCGCAACGCCACAATCCGGCAGGTGCCATTGTATGTGATTTCCGGGTGTGCCCGCTGCACAGCCTCGGCGATCTCCAGGGATGCCCTGGTGCATAGTACGTTTGAGTTGTGCTCAGCGAGGCGGAGAAAAATCTCGACGGCCTGTTCCGGCGTCTTGCCTTGGCCGAAGATCACCTCGGGGTAACCGTTTCGGATCCTCCGGTGGTGGTCGATCTTGGCAAAACCCAGGTCCTCGAAAGGAAGCTTTCGCAAGCTCTCGAGCACCTCCTCCGTCGTCAGTTCGTTCCTCTTGTGCCTTTCGAGCAGGCTGCAGATGAAATCCGGGCTCATGGCGCCTCACTCGACCGAATGTCGGTAAGAACCTCGTTCACGATGGATCTCCCGTTTCCCATCAGGCGATTCCCGCCAGGACCTTCGCCAGCTTGATCTTCCGCTCCAGGTCGCCCTCCCGCAGGATCATGACCCGCTGCGCCTGCGGCGATCCCGCTCCGTGCATCGACTCCACGAGGGCCGTACCGCTTGTCATGGCCTCGATGAGCCGGCCGATCCTGATCCGGTCTTCGGCGGGAACCCCCTCCACGCCGGAGAAGTACTTTTTCACCAAAGGCCCGATCTCTTCGTGCTCCAGGTCGTATTGGCTCGGCAGCGTCGCCAGGAAGCCACCTGCGAGATCCAGGGCGATCCGGGCCACTTCGAAATGGAACCGGGTGACGTTGTGCTTGCAGACGTTGGCCAGCAGGGTGTCTACCAGGAAGGCGCCCGAAGCCGTGGGCTTCCCCTCTGCCGAGCAGGCGATCGAGGAACTGTAGAGCGTCTCCGAGAGATGGATCATCTCCGTGATCTTGTCCCGGACGTGCGAGGCCTTGGCCGTGCCCTGGATCTGCGAGAGGTACGTCACGGCCCCGGTGAGGACGTCGATGAGGCCGGTCTTGCACCCGCCGTAGTTCGCCCGGTGATGGTTCGCAAAACGGGCGACGACCAGCCCGGTGAAATCCGTCTGGCCGTCCATGAAGACCCGCTCGTTGGGCACGAACACGTTCTCGAAAACGATCATGGCTTCGCCGCCCACCGCGCCGAACGAAGGTTTCCCGGCATCGATCCGCTCTTTTTTGTCCCGGCGATCATCGTTGGCCTGGCGTCCGAAGATCATCGTGATGCCGGGTGCATCCGTGGGGACGGCGCAAATGACCGCATACTCCCTGGACCGCTCGTCCATGGAGGCGGTGGGCATCACCAGGATCTCGTGGGAGTTCACCGCGCCGGTCTGGTGGAGCTTCGCCCCCCGGATCACGATCCCGTCGGGGCGCCGTTCCACGACGTGGACATACTGGTCAGGGTCCGCCTGGTCGGCCGGCCCCTTGGAGCGGTCCCCCTTGGGGTCGGTCATGGCGCCGGTGACCATCAGGTTCGCGTCCTGGATATGGATGAGCCACCGGGTGAAGCGCTCGTGGTATCCCGTTCCGTGTTTCCGGTCCATCTCATAGGTGACGGAGTAGGTCGCGTTCAATCCGTCGAGACCGACGCACCGCTGGAAACAGGTCCCGGTCTTCTGCCCCAGAACCCGCAGGAGCTTCACCTTCTTGATGAGGTCTCCCACGTCCTGGTGAATATGGGTGAACCGGCTGACGGTTCTTCCGGTCAGATGGGACGTGGCCGTGGCCAAATCCCGAACCTCGGGGTCGCCGGCCAGGGCATACGTCATAGCGGCGGCGCGAACGTGCGGTGCCGTCGCCGGGTGGCTCGTGACGTCCGCGATCCGCTCCCCCTTGTAGAAAATCCTCGGCTTGAGCGCCCTGAGGCTCTCGATGTACTGCGCTGCCGTCTCGATCCTCATCATCTCCCCCTTCATTGCCGCGATCTAACCGTAAGACTTTTTGATCAGGGCCCGGTCTAATTTCCCGCTGCCGATTTTGGGGAGTTGGGGCACGAATTCGACGATGCGAGGTCTTTTGAACCCGCTGAGTCTCGTCTCCAGGTATCGCCCGATCTCCTCCTTGCCGAGGCTTTCTCCCCCTTTCACCGAAATGACGGCCTTGATGGTCTGGCCCCATTTTTCATCCGGCACACCGAGAACAGCCGCATCGGCGACCTTGGGATGACGGAGGATCGCCTCCTCCACCTCGGCCGGGTAGACGTTTTCGCCGCCGGTCACGATCATGTCGTCCTTCCGCCCCAGGAAATAGAGGTAGCCATCTTCATCCCGCTTCGCGATGTCGCCGGTATAAAACCATCCGTCCCTGAAGGCCCTGGCCGTTTCCTCGGGCCGGCGCCAGTAAGACTCCACGACCGAGGGCCCCCGATGGATGATCTGTCCTTCTTCTCCGGGCCCCACCTCCCTGCCCCCGGAATCGACGATTCTCAGATCCACGAACGGAAGCGGCTGCCCGATGCAGTTGGCCGCCTTCCCCATGGCGTCGTACGGCCTGATCGACGCGGTTCCATCGGAAGTCTCCGTCAAGCCGTAGGAGTTCAGGATGGGGATCCCGATCTCCCCGAAGGCGCTTGTGATGCGATCGGAAACGGCTTCGCCACCGCTCCCAATGAAGCGGATGCTTCGCAGGTCATATTTCTTCCAACCGGGCAACGCCACGACCATCTTGGCCATGGCCGGGATCAGGTAGGTATTCGTTATTTTCTCCCGCTCGATGAGTTGCAGGGTCCTCTCCGGTTCGAACTGACGAAGGAGCAGTACCTTGGCGCCGATGAGAAGGTGGGGAAGCGTCCAGAGGATGTGCCCTCCGATGTGGAAGAGGGGCAGAACCGTCAGGGTGTAATCGTTCCTGTTGATGCCAAGCTCGACGAGCCAGTTGAAGGCACTGAAAAAAAGGTTGGACTGTTTGAGGGGTACTCCTTTCGGCCGCCCCGTCGATCCGGCGGTGAAGAGCATCAGGAGCGGAGGATCGGAATCGCCGTCGATGGGAGGCCCGCTGTCGGGACGTGCGCAGGTTTCGGACTCCATGGGCCGGGCCCAGGGAAACGTTCCCTCCCCGAAAAACCAGACCGTACCGAGAGCCGGGAACTCCTCGTGGAGCGCCTTGGCGGTTTCGGCAAATTCGGCATCGAAGATGAGGGCACTGGGCTCCGCGTCGGCGACGATCTTCCGCATCTCGAAAATCGCCAGGCGGTAATTGACCGGGCAGAGCATGGCCCCGAGGCGGGCGGCCGCCATGAACAGATCGATATACTCGACGCTGTTCTTCGTCAGGCAGCAGATCCGGTCCCCCCTTCCGATCCCTCGATCCTTCAAGGCGTGCGCCAGCCGGCAGGAACGCCGGACCAGCTCCCCGTACGAATAACGGCTCCCCGTGTCGGCATCGACGACGGCGATGTCGGAGGGATGAAGCGACGCCCTTTTCCCCAGCAGGTAGGCGAAGTTTTGCTGAAGCATGGGACCCTCAGGAGACCTTTCCTGTTGGACGATCCTCGAAGAACAGCTCGCGACGGTCCGGATCGTATTTCGAAACAATGACGCCCTGCCCGGCTTCCAGCCGCCCGGAATCCCCGAGCATGATTCCGAATACGTTGCAGCCGTTCTCCAATTTCACCAGGACACTGGTGTAGTTCCCGAGCTCTTTGAGATTCTCGGGAGGATAGATCACGGGAACGAAGTCCAGTATCTTCCCTTCGGGCGTGGTCTCGATCCGGGTCATCCTCCCGTGCCCGCACCGGGGGCAAAGAGGGTTGCTCCCAACCGTGGTGAAGCCGCATTTTTCACATCGGCAGCAGGAAGGCAGTTGTTGCCGGTCCCCGATCATGCCCCTCACCCCTCTCTGCGCAGGATGTTCACGGTGGCCACCGTCCCTGTTCCGCCGACACATACCGCAAGGCCGGTGGCGGGGCTTTTCAGGCTCCGGCCCTGGAAATCGCCCCGCAACATCTGTGTAATCTCGCAAAGCTGGTATGCGCCGGTGGCTCCCACCGGGTGCCCACGGGACTTGAGACCTCCGGAAACGTTGACGGGGATGTCCCCGTCGAAGTACGTCCTCTTCTCCTTGGCGGAATGGATCCCTTCCCCTTCCTTCATTAACCCCAGGCCTTCCAGGCACATCACCTCGTGGATGTTCACGCAGTCATGAACTTCGGCGATATCGATCTCACCGGGTCCGATGCCGGCCTGCCGAAAGGCTTCTTTCGCCGCCGTGACAAGCGCCGGGTTCGAGGACAGGTCGGCCCGATCGGCAACGGCGAACGGTCCGGAGGCCTGGCCGGAGCCAGCGATCCAGATCGGCTTCGGACAATGTCTGGCGACTTCTTCCGAGGCGAGGACAAGCGCCGCCGCCCCGTCGGAAAAGGGGCAGCAATCCATGATCTTTATCGGCGGAGCGACAACGGGGCTGTTCAGGACTTCCTCCACCGTTGTTTCCTTCCGGAACTGGGCGTACGGATTGGCCGCGCCGTGGTAGTGGTTCTTGACCGTGATGTGGGCCAGCAGATCCTGGAGCCGTGCTTCGTCCAGACCGTGTTTCCGGGCATAGGCCTTGGCCACGTAGGCCCAGTAGACGGCAAAGGTCAAACCGGCATTCCGTTCGCTCGCGTCCATCGAGGTCGCCATGGCCTGCTGCACGGCGGTCCCGGGGACCGCCCGAAGCCGCTCCGTTCCGCCGACCAGGACCACGTCGTACAAACCACTCAGGATGCTCAAATACCCTTGTCGGAAGGCAACCCCGCTGCTGGCGCAGGCGGTCTCGTACCGGACGGAGGGGACATTGTTTCGAATCCCGATCGACGACAGGGCCAGCGGAGCGATATTGGTTTGATTTTCGGTAAACGCGCTGTACACATTCCCCAAGTGCAACGCCTGGATCCGGGACGGATCCAGGCCGGCTTCCTTGATCGCGTTCAGCGCCGGATCGACAAAAAGCTCCCAGGACGGCACCGGGCTTTTTGCGACGGGAGCCATCGAGGCTCCAACGATTGCCACCTTTCTCGCCATCAGACGTTCACATCAATCGTGCTTGGGAGCCAGGTAGCTATTTCCGGAAGGGACCATGTAATCAACAGTACGAGAATCATTATAAGGACATAAGGAATGATCGACTTGTAGATATCCAGCATGGTGACCTCCGGCGGTGTTATCCCTTTCATGTAGAAAAGGTTCATTCCAAACGGCGGAGTGAGATAACCGATGACGACATTGATGGTGAAAAGGATGCCGAACCAAAGGGGATCGATGCCGGCATTCATTACCGCGGGAAAGAAGATCGGCATCGTCAATACCGTGATGGCGGCCCCATCGATGAACATGCCCATGATGAAAACGATCACCATCATGACGGCCATCAGTCCGAAACTCCCATATCCGTTATAAACATTAGCCAAAACCTGCGCCAGGGCATCGGTGACCTGCAAGGCGCTCAGAAGGCCGGCGAAAAGGTTTCCGCCGATCAGAAGCCACATCACCATGCAGGTGACTTTAATGGAGCTCTTGCTCGCCGCGTAAATGTCCTTGAAGGTCAACCGACGATTCAGCGCTGCGCAGACCATGGCCCCGAAAGCCCCCAACGCAGCCCCCTCCGTGGGAGTGCATATCCCGCTGTAAATACCGCCCATGATGGAGCAAATCAGCAGGAGGGGGGCGATGACGGCATTCAGGGATGCAAATTTTTCACGCCATGTAAAAGTTACATCGGAGGCGAGCGCGGGCCCCATCTTCGGGCGAAAATGGCAGAGGGTGACAATATAAATGATAAATCCAGCCGAACAGAGAAGCCCCGGGAAGAGACCGCCGGCAAAAAGCTTTCCCACGGAAAGACCGGTGTATCCCGAGATGATGATCATGATCACAGAGGGCGGAATCAACGGCCCCAGCGCCGAACCGGCGGCAATCGCCCCCAGGGCGATCTGCTTGCTGTATTTCCGTTTCAACATTTCCGGGAGGGCGATGGGACCGATGGTCACGATCCCGCTGGCGCCCAGGCCGGAGATGGCATCCAGAATGGTGCACATCAACACGCTCGTGATCCCCAGTGACCCGCGTAACCGGCCGATCCATTTGTCGAACATTTTATAGAGATTTTCCGCAATGCCGGACGCTTCCAGCATGGAAGCCAGGAATACGAACATGGGGATCGCCAGGTAGATATCCTTGGTGCTTTGGTCCCAAACGGTCGCGGCGCTCATGTAAAGCGCCGCCGGGCTCCAAAAAATGAGAGTGCAAATAATCGACGTCGAAATAAGACAAAAGGCGACCGGAAGACCGATGATCAGCAGGAAGAAAAACATCGATAATACGATGGCCGTCGTAAAATTGTTATCCATTTCCGGGTCTCCGGCCGGAAGTTAACGAACGAATATCCCTGATGAAAAGTGCGACCCCCTCCAACCACAGCAGGGCGATCCCGAAAAAAATGCAGATCTTTAATGGGTACACCACCATTGCCAGCAAGGTCGAAGTCCTCTCTCCGATCTCCACCGACCGCCAGGCGAAGACAGCCGATTGCCACACCATGATCCCAATGGCAAAGATGAAGAAAAGATACGCAACGAGATTAAGAACCAGGCGGGTTCTCTGCGACAGGCGCGTGATCATCACGTCCATGACGACATGCCCTCCTTTCAGGAGGGTGTTGCCGGTGCCGAAAACGACGATCAGGGCGAAAAGATGCACGGCGACATCCCACACCCACGTCGTGGGCCGGTTCATGACGTAGCGCATGAACACTTCGTAGGTCGAGATCACCGCCAAGGGAGCAAACAGGAGACAGGCGGCATTGCTCACCGATTCGTTGATCTTGTCGATCGCCCCCAATATCTTTTCCATGCATCTCGCCCCACAAAGTGAATTTTGCCTTGGAACACCGACCTATTCGCTTACCCTCTTGATCTTCTTGGTGTAGGGCAGATTTTCGATCCCATGGGACTTCAGGTAGCCCGGCTTGCGCTGGGCATACGGCGGGCACCCGGCGACGTACCGGGGCTTGATGCCGCTCGCTTCGCAGGCCTTGTCAATCTTGTCTTTGTACCGCGCCGCACAGTTGCCCAAGACGAGGACTTCATCCTCCATGAACTTGTCGGGGATGTGCGGGTCGATGCCGACCAGCAGTGCGTACTTCTTCTTCTCGTCGATTTCGTGGGAATAGGGCGTGTACTGCATCCACAAGCCGCACCCCCAGCAGGCCCCGCCGCAATATTCGACGACGTTGGGAGAGGCGTTGAGCCAATAATCGCCGGGCGCCACCTTCACGTTACGCTCCACCGATTTGATCTCTTCCCCTCGCACCTCGATCTTGTCGATATCCATCGTCCCTTGTCCGGCCTTGGCCGCGATCGGGAGGACCATCTGCTCGTAAGGCTCGTGTCCGATGGCCAGCATGGTCACCGCTTCGGTCGCCACGGGGTCTTTCCCCATGATGATGACGCCCCAATCCACCGGTGTGCCGAAGCGGGGCCCCAACCCCTCCTGAATCACCAGGCCGTCCATGATCGTGAACGTCGGAGGCAACACCCTGAAGAGATCGACCAGAAAATAGAAATGCTCGGGGATCCGGTGCCACGGAAGCCGCTCGTCTTCGGGCACCAGGCCGAACATGTTCTTGTACCCCAAGGTAAACTTTCCGACCCGGGTGGGCTTGACCTTGGGGACGTTCACGATCACGTCGGCATCCAGGCAGATCCGGGGAAGCCACTGCTCCCGGATCGTCCTGCCGCCCGGGACCTTCCTCAGCAGGTAATCCTCTTCATCCAGGGCGCAGACTTCGCCGCCCGCTTTCTCGACGGCCGCCTTGATCCCGGTCGCTTCGAACATGTGGGCGCCGGTGATCCCATGAGCGGGACCGTCCGCCGTGATGACTCTCTTGGCCCCGGCCTCCAGAAACAGCTCCGTCAGGGCCGCCAGGACCATGTAATCGGTGACGCACGTCCACGACGGCATCCCGTCCGGCGGAGGGTACCCCATGTTCGGCTTCAGGAGAACCGTGTCCCCCTTTTTTACCACCGTGCCGATACCGCCGAGGAGATCGAACCCTTCGGCCAGGACCTTTTTCGCTTCCCAACGACCACCTTTGGTGATCGCCACAACGGATCGATCGCTGCCTTTCCCTTTCGCCATTTGCATCACTCCTTGATTCATCGTTGGTACGACAATGACGGACACACGACGCTATTCCCGCATCTTCTCCGCCCTGGTGATGTTGAAAAGAAGCCAGAGTTCATCGTCCCCGGTGTTGACGAACTCGTTTTGGATGCCGTGAGGCAGGTAGAGAGCGTCCCCGGCCGAAAAATCGAGTGAGCGCACCTCACCGTCCGATTTCCAGGATATTTTCCCCTGCCCCTTGATGATGTAATACGTTTCCTCGACATCCTCCGCATGTTGATGCCAGGTTTCGCCGCTCCCGGGTTGCGCCACTCCGATTCCGGTCATGAATTTGCAACCCGTGGCGACAAACTTGTATCTGATTCCGCCGGGGAGATCATTCCAATCCAGTCGGCCCGCTTCCGTACGAATTATGTCCGCTCTCATGACCATGGGTTTTCCCGATCAGAAATTGGCCCTGCCCAAATATTTCAGGGTTGCCTTTACGGCTTCTACAGCCTTTTTGCTGTCCGGAGATTTGGAGGCAAGGTTCTCCCATATGGGCATTGACAGCTTCATGGCCTTCTGCTGATCTTCAAGACTCAGCGTATTGAACTTCACCTTGTACTTTTGGCGGACCACGGCCATCGAATTTTCAACGGATCCGGAATAGAGAGCGGAGATCTCCACGGCCGCCTGGGGAGCACATGTTTCCAGGACATGTTTCAGGTCAGCGGGAAGCGCGTCCCAGGATTTTTTGTTCACGGCGACCACGAAGCCGATGCTGTTCGTTGTGGGCAACAGATAATTGTGGATCACCTCGCCCAGTTTTTGGGTTTCCAGGGCGCCGGCAGAAGCCAGGACTCCGTCGACCGTCCCCATTTTGAGGGCCATGTACAGCTCGCCGTAAGGGATGGAAACCGGCACCCCCCCCAAGGCCTTGACGTAATCGGCATAGACGCCGACGGCCCGGATTTTCATTCCCTTGAGGTCGGAAAGCTTTTTGACCGGCTTCACCGTTCCGATGTTGTAGACGTCGCCCATGGTGTAGTGGGCAATCAGTTGCAGGTTATGCGCCGCATACGTTTTTTTCATGATGTCGAAGAGTCCGAACTGGAAAAGGGAGATTGCGTGCGCCTTGGCGTCCGTCCACCCCCAGGGAAGCCCCTGCTCGACGTTTCCTTCCACCATGACCCCGGTGTAGAACCCGGGGTAGAGCGCGGCGATATCGAATACCCCCCGGCTGAGCGCATCGTAGGTGTCATTCACGGACGCAAGGGAACCCGGTTCGTACCGCGTGACCTTTATCCGGCCATTCGACACCTGCTCGATCCACTTGATGAAAGGCTTGTTCAGATAGGTTGCCGGCCCCGAGCTTCCGGGATAGGTATCCTGGAACTTCCATTGAATGACCTTTGGGTCCGCGGCACTGCTCATCGATGTGACACCGAACACCAACGCCAGGGTCAAGGCGATCCCGATGATTCTGCTCCGATTCCTCATTTGGCACCCCTTTCATCTCGATATGTGCACCTCAACATCTCTCCACCCCGAGGCCTCGCTCCTCTTGCTGTAATTGCCCCCCGGCATCTCCTTTCATCGTGTCGTTTGCTTGAGACCCGAACGGCGAACGTTTCCGGGGACCCGTCAGACGATGGAGTGACCGCCGTCGATGCTGATTTCGGCACCCGTGAGGTAGGGAGGGCATGTCGCCAGGTAGATCGCCGTTGACTTGATCTCATCCGGATTTCCCGCCCGCTTCATTGGAATCTTGTTCGCCATGAATTTTTTCCCCATTTCCATATCCAGGAAACCGCGTGAAAAATCGGTCACGAAATATCCCGGAGAAATCGCGTTGACCTGTATATTGTCCTGCATCAATTCCAGCGCCATGACGCGGGTCAATTGGAGGATGGCGGCTTTGCTGGCACAGTACCCCGCCATGTTCCGGGCGGCGACCTTGCCGAGGATGGAGCATATGTTGATGATCTTCCCGCTCTTCTTCCTGACCATCACCTGCCCCACCGATCTTGAGACGAAGAACGTCCCATAGAAATCCACACTCATCACCTCTGCCATGTCTTCATCGGTCATCCTCAAAACGGGTTTCTCGCTTCCGGCGATCCCCGCACTGTTCACGAGGATGTCGATCTTTCCGAACTCATCGACGACTTCCTTGAGGACGGCATCGATCCGCTGAACGTTTTTCACGTTCATTTCCTTGCCTACCGCCTTTACGCCATACCGGGCCGATATCTCTGTTGCGGCCGCCTGGCAACCGCGGAGGTCCCTTGCCGTCACCACCAGGTCCGCACCCGCCGCCGCGTAGGCATCGGCAATGGCTCTTCCGATTCCCCTGGTCCCGCCCGTTATCAAGGCTATTTTCCCTTTCAGGGAAAATAGCTCCTCCAGCAGGTTCGCTTTGCGAGCAACAACCTCCCCGATCGGGTTCATTCCGGCACCATCCACCTGAGATTTTCCCGCCACGGCATCCATTGAAATCTTGCGCCTCTTTCCAAATTCCATCAAATTGCCGGTTCGCACTCTGGTTTCCCTGAAGAGGAGGAACAACTGATATTTGATAACGCACGGATCATGCCATATCAGTATGTCAAGAATAGAAGTATAAGATACTGAAATGCAACGCTTTCCAAATAACAACTTGCGTTTCACACTTCGGATGGTACATACTGGTACCATTATGGGACACAGTCCGTCCCCTAATGGGACAGATCGTCCTTTTGTGTCCCACATTCGGACAACACCGTCGCCAACGGGGACAGCTCGCCCGACTCGAACGACCCGCAAGGCGTTGCCCGGCAACGATCCATGGAAAGGGAAAATACTATGAATTACGAGGAAAAATATTATTCCATCAAGCAAGAATGGAGTAAATTTATCAACGGTGTCCCTTCCGTTTACAATTCTATCGTAAGAAACACGATCTTTACATCATGGAACCGTTGCAAATCCATGGGAGTCGATCCTTATTTGACGTCAATCCAGTATGTGCTACCGAAAGATGATCTGAAAATATTGATCAAGGAAAATGAATCCCTGATCAATGTGTGCCTTCCTTTTATGAGAACCATCTACGACTTGGTTTATGGCTCCGGATTTATCGTCGTCCTCGCCAATCCTGAGGGATACATCCTGGAAATTGTGGGTGATGAAAATATCGTATTGAGCGTGCAAAGAGGGAATTTCGTCCCCGGAGCCTGCTGGAGCGAAGAAAAAGCCGGGACCAACGGCCTGGGCACTGTAATATACACGGGAAAATCCATGCAGATCTTCGCCTGCGAACACTTCTGCCGCGTAGCCCATCGGTGGACCTGCTCTGGTTCCCCCATTTTCGATCCCGTCGGGAAGCTGGTCGGCGTTATCGACATGACGGGGCCGTACGACAAGGCGCACCCGCACACCCTGGGGATGGTCGTCGCGGCGGCGCGCGCCATCGAAAACGAACTGCGCGCCCAACAAGCCCTCGCCGACACCGATATGGCGGATAAATTCAAAAAAACGGTGATCTCTTCCATTCCGGAGGCGCTGATCACCATCGACAACAATGGATGCATTTCCTTGATCAACGAAAACGCCAAGAAAATGTTTAAAGTTCGGTCTCCCGATGTTCTTGGAAAGAACCTGAACGAAATATTTCCCGATTCGAATGATTCCATTACAAACGCCATTCATTCCAACGACACCCTGATCGATTCCGAAATCGCCATAAAGTTGGACGGAAACACAACGTCTTATACTTTGACGATCAACCAGATTTTATCGTCAAACAATCAGGTCACTGGAAAGATAATTATCTTTAACGAGTTGAAAAGAGCCAAGAATCTTGTTACCAGCATGATCGGAGCAAAAGCCAATTTCACCTTTGCGGACATCATCGGAACCCATCCGGAATTCATCGAAACAGTAAAACAGGCCCATATGGCGTCCCTTGTCAATTCGAATGTCCTCCTGTTGGGGGAAAGCGGAACGGGTAAAGACGTTTTTTCGCAATCCATTCACAATAACGGCAGTCGGAGGAATGGCCCCTATTTAGCGATCAATTGCGCAGCCATCCCGAGAGACCTGATCGGCAGCGAGCTTTTCGGGTATTCGGAAGGAGCATTCACCGGTTCGCGAAGGGGGGGGAATCCCGGAAAGTTCGAACTGGCCGACGGGGGGACCATTTTCCTCGATGAAATCGGCGAAACCCCGTTGGAATCGCAGGCAAGCCTGCTGAGGGTCATCGAAGATAAAACGATCATGCGCATTGGTGGAAAGCATGTCACGCGCGTGGACGTTCGAATCATTGCCGCAACCAATAAAAACCTTCAGGAAGAAGTAAAAAAGGGGCTGTTCCGCGACGATTTATACTATCGACTGAATGTATTTACAATCAGCATGATACCCCTAAGAGAAAGAAAGGATGACATTCCTGTTCTTCTGCATTTTTTTATAAATAAAACCAGCAACAGCATGGGGAAAAAAATATCAAAGGTAGATCAACTCGTTTTGGAAAAGTTTCTTGAGTACCATTGGCCTGGGAACATCAGGGAATTACAGAATGTGATCGAAAGAATGGTGAACATCGCCCACTCGGACGAGCTCACCGTTGCCTTGATCCCACCGGAAATAATGCAAAACCGGCATCCGGTTTCCCATGCTCAAGAGATCGTTCCTCCCAAGGATCACGAACGTGAACTGATCGAAAGGATGGTGCGATCCAATATGCCGAAGAGGGAGATCGCCAAAAAATTGAAGATCGCGAGGAGCACTCTCTATAGAAAACTGGAACGATACGACATCCCGTGAGATACCCGCCGCCTGCCCCGGGTGCCACCGGATGGTCTCTCCCGAGTGGAAATTCTGCCCCTACTGCCGGCAGGACCTGATGAAGCCCGAGGCGAAGCGAAACTTCGTGTCGATTCATGGTATGACATTCCGTCCACCCCTGTGCAGTACAGGTCATATCTTTTCGACCACCATCGCGATCCCCTGTCCCACACCGATGCACAGCGTTGCCAGACCGAGGCGAACGTTCCCGCGCCGGGACATCTCATGGAGGAGGGTGGTCAGGATCCGAGCTCCGGAACACCCCAGCGGGTGCCCCAACGCAATCGCCCCCCCGTTCGGATTGACCCGGGGGTCCTCACGGTCGACTCCCCACTCGGAAAGGACAGAGAGCGACTGGGCGGCAAATGCCTCGTTGAGTTCGATGAGGTCGATGTCCTTCAGTGCCACCCCTGCCCGCCGCAATGCCTTGGCCGTCGCCGGAACGGGTCCTATCCCCATGATCCGCGGAGGGACGCCGGCCACCGCCGTCGAACGGATCCGCGCCAGGCATTTCATCCCGTGTGCCCGCGCGTACTCCCCGGAGGCCAGGAGCACCGCCGCCGCACCGTCGTTCAGGGTGCTCGAGTTCCCCGCCGTCACGGTCCCTCCCTTCCGGAAAGCCGGCTTCAGTTGCGCCAACTTTTCGAGGGTCGTATCCCGGCGTGGGCTTTCGTCGGTCTCCACCACCCCCTTCTTGGTAGAGACCGTTACAATCTGGGAACGGAAGGCCCCCCCATCCATCGCCGCCACCGCCTTCCTCTGGCTGGCAAAGGCGAACCGGTCCTGCGCCTCTCTCGCAATGCCGTACTTTTCGGCCAGGTTCTCCGCCGTCTCCCCCATGGATTCGGTGTAGCCCATTTCCGCCAATCGGGTGTTCATGAACCGCCACCCCAGCGAGGTGTCGTACACCGTGGTGTTCCCGCGAGGAAAAGGGATCTCCGCCTTCGGGATCGCCCACGGTGCCCGAGTCATCGACTCCACTCCCCCGCCGATGTAGACATCCCCTTCTCCCGCCAGAATAGCGCGGGCCGCGTCCGCGACCGCCTCCAGCCCCGACCCGCAAAGGCGGTTCACCGTGCATCCTCCCACCTCTTGCGGGAAACCGGCCAGCAGAAGGGCCATGCGCGCCACGTTCCGATTATCCTCCCCGGACTGGTTCGCGCACCCCATGTAGACGTCCTCCACCTCCGCCGCGGGAATACCGGTTCGATCCAGGATGGCCCTGAGCGCCACTGCCGCCAAGTCGTC
>CAAGKR010104500.1_pt1 | contig 19908 bp, 17 predicted proteins | sample 2556971 | NCBI WGS metagenome assembly CAAGKR01 (sample SAMEA5207829, study PRJEB30636) | soil metagenome | biome: forest; feature: boreal; material: soil | place: USA | collected 2011-09 | depth 1 m | reverse complement strand
CGCCACCTTCCATGACAGCGACGACGCTGTTGGTGGTGCCGAGGTCGATGCCGACGGTCTTGGCCATGGGGTTGATTCCTCCCGGGTAATTGAGAATCGGGGAATTCAGGATGGTGAACGGACGCGTATGCGCCGCTCTGTAGGGATACCTCGCGCCACTGTGATGCTAAACGTGCGGCGTCAGGCGGTGGCGGTACTCTGCCGTGGTGGATGAGGGGGACCGAGGCGGGACCGCGGCTCTGTTGCGGGACCTGCGAGCGCGGGCCGATGAGGATTTCGACAGCCCGCCGGGGATCAAGCTGCCCGGCCGGCACCAGATCGACCTCGCCGAGCTGGGGCTGCGGGTGGCGATGACCCGGTCCCGCTACCCCAACCGCGACGACGGCGTTGACCAGTACGCGGTGACGCTGACGCGCTCTCGCCTCGACCAGCTCCCCGCCGACAGCGAGGTGTCCGTCGTCCTCGAGGCCGCCTTCGGCGCATCGGCCCGCGGCGCCGTGGAGCGGGTGGGTGGCGGCCCCCTGGTACGGATGTTCCGGGTGCCCGCCGGCCCCGTTCAGGGGAGGTAGGCGTCGTCCCCGATCAGGGGAACGAACCGGCACGGCCCGAGGCTGTCGGTGACCCAGCGGCCGTCGACCAGGCGCAGGCGCACCAAGTCGTCCATCGAATCCTCGTCGCGGTGGAGCGGGATCACCAACCGCCCGCCGTTGCTGAGCTGGCGGGGGAGCGACGGGGGCAGCCACGGCGCGGTCGCCGCCACCGCGATGGCCTCGAAGGGCGCGTGCTCGGGCAGCCCATGGCTGCCGTCGCCGACGTGCACCGGGACCTCCAAGCCCGCCTGGCTGAGGCGGAGTTGCGCCGCTTCGGCGAGCTGCGGGACCCGCTCGACACCGACCACGCGAGCCCCGCACGCGGCCAGCACGGCCGCCTGGTAGCCAGACCCCGTGCCGACGTCCAGCACGCGGTCGCCCTCCTTGATCTCGAGTGCCTGGACCACGACGGCGACCATCAGAGGCTGGGAGATGGTCTGGCCACAGTCAATGGCCAGCGCGCGGTCTGCATACGCGTCGCTCCGGTGCTCGGGGAGGACGAACAGCTCGCGCGGGATCGACGCCATGGCATCGAGGACGCGCGCGTCGCGGATGCCGCCCGCGCGCAGGGTGTCGAGCATGCCGGCGACCTCATCACGCACCGCCCCGGTGTAGCAGATGTCGCTGCGCAACGAGCCGGGTCAGGGCTGCGGCTCGAGCACCAGGTCCTCGGGCGGCGCCTGCGGCACCTTCCAGACCAGGAACCCCTTGTTCCACCGGCGGTGGTACTCGTTGGCCGCCTCGACCGCCTCGTGGAATGCATGCTCGAAGGCGGCGAGGTCGGCCGCCTCGCAGGCGGCGAACAGCGGGGCGAGGTCCTCGTCGATGAAGGCCTCGACGTTGGCCTCGTACCTGGGACGGGTGACGTTGCCCAGCCGGAAGAGCTTGCGCATCTCCTTGAGCTGCCAGCTGGCCAGCGCCCAGTTCTGCGCGCGGCCGGCGTGGTACGCCTTCCACATCCGGGCTCCGATCTCGGGCATGAGGCGGGCGAACCCCGGCTGGAGCGACGTGAGAGCCTCGAGCTCCAGTCGTTCCGGATTCTTGGGCTGGGGCGTCTCGGTCACCGGTGGCTCCTTGCAGTGGATCGCGCTGGCAGTGTAGCGACGGCACCGATCAGCTCCGACCTGTGACGAATCGCACGCAGCGACGTTTGTGCAGTCGATGATCGCCGTCATGACCGGCGAACGGCTGGAAGGGGCGGTGGCCCCGTTCGATGAGGTGTACCGCGAGCATGCCGATGCCGTCTACCGATTCTGCGTCTCCCAGTTGCGTGACACTGAAACCGCCGAGGACGTCGCCGGTGATGTGTTCGCCGCGGCCTTCGCGGCGTACGGGCGCGCTCGTCCCGACGCTGCCGGCGTCCGCTCCTGGCTGTTCCGGATCGCACGCAACGCCGTGATCGACCAGTACCGCCGCGAGGGGCGCCGGCAGTCGCTGATCGCTCGCATCGGGCGCGACCGCGAATTCCCTGACAGCGTCGAGGAGAACGTCGAGCAGCGCTTCGATCTCCGCACCATCCGCGCCGCCCTGGAGACGCTGCGCGAACGCGATCGTCAGCTGGTCGGCCTGCGGGTTGCCGGCGGGCTCAGCTTCGCCGAGGTCGGCCAGGTGCTGGGCATGCGTGAGGGCGCCGCGAAAATGGCGACGCATCGTGCGCTGGAGCGCGTGCGCGCGCGGTTGCGGGAGATGGCATGAGCACGCACGACGACCGCGACCTCTCCGCGGCGTTCGAGGAGTTGACGGCGCCGCCGTCGACTGCCGACTACGCCACGCGCACCCCTGCCGTCGACATACGCACCGCCACGTCACGCTGGCCGCAGGCAGTGGCCACCGCCCTGGCCGTGCTCGTGGCGGTGGGCGGAGCCGGCACCTTCCTGGCGCTGCGCAACGCCAGGCAGGGTGGCGCGCCCTCGAGCTCCGCGGGCACACCTCCGGCGCGGTTGGATGCGGCCATGGCATACGACTCCACCGCCGGGGTCACCGTGATGTTCGGAGGCGTCGATGCGTCGGGCAAGCCACTGACCGACACGTGGACCTGGAACGGCTCGGCGTGGACGACGGCCACCCACGGTCCCGCATCTCTCGTGGGCCTTCGCATGGTGGACGACCCCGCCGACGGCGGCCTTCTCCTGATCGGAACCCCGGCCCCGGCGTTCAACGGCGCCAGCGCAGGCAGCGGGATAGGCTGCGTGGTCGGTTCGGGGACAGGCAGTGCGGGCGGCGGTGGGGTGTCCACCGGCAGTCCCCCCGCGCCCGCCACCGCCGCGCCGGGACGAACCCCCGTCCGGCCGACGGGTCCGCCGATCAATGACCCGCTGCCCGCCGCCGTCGCCTCCCCGCCGGCTTCGACGTGCCAGCCCCTCGCTCCGGTCCCGCCTGCCGCGGCCGAGCAGACCTGGCTGTTCCACGGCGGCAGCTGGAGCCGGGTGGCGTCCGGGTCGTCGGCCGTGGCTCCCCCGGCCGGCTCACAGCTGGCTTTCGATGCGACGACCCACCGGGTGGTCGCGGTGTCGTCGGCAGCCTTCAGCTGCGGGCCTCCGCTCGCCACACCCGCCGACTCGGCGATCGCATGCCCGGTGGTGGGAAGCAGCAGCGCGGCGTCAACGGAGAGCGTCCCGGGGGCGCCCTGCGGAGTCCTCCTCGGCTGCCTCACCAACAGCACCATCTCGACCTGGGCCTGGTCCGGCGGCGCATGGGCGAAGGCGCCGGCCGACACGGCTCTGCAGCGCAGCGGGGTCACGCTTCTCTTCAACGACCCGGCGACCAACCACGTGACCCTGATGACGCAGTTCAGCGTCGGGTTGTACGGCGGCAACTACCAGTGCCCGGGGGGCATCCCAAAGTGTCCGGAGCCGCTCCCGTTGGTCACCACCTGGACCTGGACTGGTTCCGGGTGGAGGCAGGTGTCGCAGGTGCAGAACCTCCAGGAGGTGCCGAGCCTCGCGGGAGCGACGGTGGCGGCGATCGGCGGTCACATCGTGGTGCTGACGAGCGACGGACAGACCTGGACGTGGGCGGCCGGACTGTGGACGCAGGACACCGTCTCCAACCACCCGGCCGCGCGCTCGGGGGCGGCCGTATCGGAGGGCCCCGCCGGAACCGTCGTTCTCTTCGGGGGGGCGGCGATCCCCGGGCTCGGGGTGGCCTCCCCGGGTTACTCGGTCGGCTCCGACACCTGGGTCTGGGACGGGAGGTCATGGAAGCATGTCGGAGGCACCGTCCCTTCGGCGCCGCCGGCAGTGGCGTGCTCGCCTCTCCCGAACGGGCTGACCCCGTTGTGCGCCGAGCCGTTGCCGGCGCAGGTCTCCCCGGCCGCCTCTCGGGCGACGATCCCGGCCCCCACACCCTGACGACATCTGGGGCGATCGGTCCCGGTCACAATCCGCGCGTGGCCGACGCGATCCGCATCGAGGAGATGACCGGGGAGGACCCCGAGGTCGCGGCGATGCTCGTCGACCTGATGCTGGCCGAGCAGGTCCACTTCGACCACCCCCGCGAGAGTCGCGATGAGGTGCAACGCCGCCTTCGCGTGGCGCCGCGGTTCAGCGGGGAGAACCACCTGCTTGTCGCCCGCGACGCGGTCGGCCACGCGGTCGGAGTCTGCTGGGTGGTGCTGTTCGACCCGGGGACCGGCCTCGAGGCCGAGCTCGCCGAGCTCTACGTCCGTCCCGAGGTCCGCGGCGGCGGTGTGGCCCGAAGCCTCGTCGCGGAGGCGGTGGCATTCCTGCGCCGCCGCAACGTGAGCTTCGCATCCGTGTGGACGCGCGGCGGCAACGAGGCCGCGCTCGCCGCCTATCGCGCCGCCGGCTTCGCGCCCACGGAACAGGCGGTGCTGACCTGGCTGCCCCTTCCCGACCGCTGAGGGAACGGCGCAACCGGTGGGTCGCGAATAATGTCGCGATGCCGTTGCGTCCAGACGAGGTCGCCCATGTCGCCCTGCTCGCCAGGCTCGGCCTCGATGACGAGGAGAAGCGCCGGATCGGGGCCGATCTCGACCTGATCCTCGACCACATCTCCGCGCTGCAGCGCGCCGACATCTCCGACCTCCCCGAGACGGCCCAGGTGGGTGGCCTGGTCAACGTCTGGCGCGAGGACGAGCCCGCGCCGTCGCTCACCGAGGAGGAGGCGCTGAGCAACGCCCCCGACACCGACGGTGGGTACTTCAGGGTGGGGGCCATCCAGGAATGAGCAGCGCCGGCATGAGCGCCGCCGGGATGGCCACCGCCCTGCGCAACGGCGAGCTGACGCCCGCCCAGGCGCTGGACGACGCGCGCTCCCAACTCAGCAGGCCGGGTCGTTCCCTCAACGCATTCCTGGCGCTGACCGACGAGCTGGCCGACCAGCAGGCTGAACGGGCTGCACGCATGCTGCGCGACGACCCCGCCGGCGCCGGCCCGCTGTGCGGCATCCCGGTTGCGCTGAAGGACGTGCTCTGCGTGCAGGGGTATCCCACCACAGCCGGCTCGCGCATCCTGGAGAACTTCCGCCCGCCGTACACGGCGACGGCGGTGCAGCGCCTCCTGGACGCCGGTGCGGTCCCGGTGGGCAAGACCAACTGCGATGAGTTCGCCATGGGCTCGTCGACCGAGAACTCCGCCTTCGGGCCGGTGGGCAATCCATGGGACGTCGAGCGCGTCCCCGGTGGCAGCAGTGGGGGCAGCGCCGCAGCGGTGGGTGCGGGGATGGTGCCGATCAGCTACGGCACCGACACGGGCGGATCCATCCGCCAGCCGGCGTCGCTGTGCGGCGTGGTGGGCTTCAAGCCGACATACGGACGCGTGTCCAGGTATGGGCTGATCGCGTTCGCGTCGTCGCTCGACCAGGTGGGTCCATTCGCGCACACCGTCGAGGACGCCGCCGCAGCATACGTGGCGGTGGCCGGAAACGACCCGCGCGACAGCACGTCCGTCAGCGACCCCGTCGACGACCCTTTCGCGGCCATGCGCGAGGGGGTGCGCGGGATGCGGCTCGGCGTGCCGCGTGAGTACATGGGCGAAGGACTGGAGGCGGGGGTACGCGAGCGGGTCACCGAGGCGATCACCGTCCTCGAGAGACTCGGCGCATCCATCCAAGAGGTGTCGCTGCCAAGCACCGACCTCGGCCTGTCGACGTACTACATCATCGCGCCCGCCGAATGCTCCTCGAACCTGGCGCGGTATGACGGCGTTCGTTTCGGTCGTCGTGTCGAGCGCCCGTCGCTCACCGAAACATTCCTGCGCACGCGCGACGAGGGATTCGGTGATGAGGTCAAGCGCAGGGTCATGCTGGGAACCTATGCACTCAGCAGCGGCTACTACGACGCCTACTACCGGCGCGCGCAGAAGGTGCGCACGTTGATCGCACGTGAGTTCGACGCCGTCTTCGAGGCAGTGGACGCGCTGGTCTGCCCGACCTCGCCAAAGGTCGCATTCACCACCGGCGCCATCCAGGACCCGCTGGAGATGTACCTCAACGATGCGCTGACCATCCCGGTGAACCTTGCGGGGCTCCCGGGGATGTCACTGCCGTGCGGGTTCAGCGACGGGCTCCCCGTCGGTCTGCAGGTGATCGCTCCGCGGCTGCGTGACGCGCGCGTGTTCCAGGTGGCCGCCGCCTACGAGTTGGCCACCGACTGGCACCTGCTCCGCGCGCCGCTGGTGGCCGGGTGACCACGCAGGCCACGAGCGCCGCCGTCGACGCCGGGTACGAGGCCGTCATCGGCCTCGAGGTGCACGCCCAGCTGCTCACCCGCAGCAAGATGTTCTGCTCCTGCAGCGCGGGCTATACCGCGGCTCCGCCCAACGGCAACACCTGCCCCGTCTGCCTGGGGCTGCCCGGGGCGCTGCCGGTGATGAACCGCCAGGCCGTCGAGATGACCGTGCGCACCGCGCTCGCGCTCAACTGCGAGATTCCGCCATTCACCAAGTTCGACCGCAAGAACTACTTCTACCCCGACCTGCCCAAGGGGTACCAGATCTCGCAGTACGACCTGCCGCTGTCGCAGCACGGACACCTGGAGTTCGTGGTGGACGGGCAGCGCACGCGCTGCGGGATCACCAGGGTGCACCTCGAGGAGGACACGGGCACCATGCACCACGCCGGCGATGTGCTCCAGGAGGCCACCAGCTCGCTGGTCGACCTCAACCGCTGCGGGGTGCCACTGATGGAGATCGTCGGCGAGCCCGACCTGCGCAGCGCCGACGCAGCGCGCGAATACCTGGTCCGTCTGCGTCAGATCCTCATGTACATCGGGGTGAACGACGGCAACCTCGAGCAGGGGTCGCTGCGCTGCGACGCCAACGTGTCGCTGCGCCGGGTTGGCGACACCGAGCTCGGCACCAAGGTCGAGGTCAAGAACATGAACTCGTTCCGGGCGGTGCATCGCGCCATCGCCTTCGAGATCGAGCGACAGGGCAGGGTTCTCGACGATGGCGGAACGCTGGTGCAGGAGACCCGCGGCTGGGTCGAGGCGCGCGGCGCCACGATCTCGCAGCGGAGCAAGGAGATGGCCCACGACTACCGCTACTTCCCCGAGCCCGACCTGCCACCGCTGCAGCTCGACCGCGAGCTGGTGGAGCGCATCCGCGCCGCGATCCCCGAGCTCCCGGAGGCGCGTGCGCTCCGGTTCACGGAGCGCTACGGCCTGTCGGCATACGACGCGAGGGTTATCACCACCACACGCGCCGAGGCCGACACCTATGAGGAGCTTGTCGAAGCGGGCATCTCGCCGAAGGTTGCCGCCAACTGGCTGACCGGTGAGGTGGCGGCGCTCGCCAACGTGCATCGGGTGCCGTTGCCCAGCAGCGGGCTGGGCCTGACGGGGTTGGCAACCCTCCTGAGGCTGGTGGAAACGGGCGCGATCAATGGGTCGACGGCCAAGGAGCTGCTCGCCGAGCTGTACGTCGGCGGCGGCGACCCTGTCGCACTGGTCAACGAGCGCGGATTGGGGCAGGTCGCCGACGCCGACGAGCTCGGCGCGCTGATCACCGAGGCCATCGAGGCGAATCCCAAGGCCTGTGCTGACTTTCGGGGTGGTCGTGAGGCCGCGCTCCAATCGCTCGTCGGGCACGTGATGAAGGCAACGCGCGGGCGTGCCGACGCCCGCCTGGTCACAACCCTGCTGCGTGAGCGACTCTCCGGCTGACGTCGCGCCGGTCGCTGTCGCGCCCACGCAGCATCGGCGCGGCGAGCGCTTTGCGGTCGTGACCGGCGCCATGGTGCACGGTGCTCTCTGCCTTGCGCGCCTGGATGACGGCACCAGCCTGTTCGTCGACGGGGCGCTTCCCGGTGAGCGCGTCGAGGTGGAGCTGCAGCACCGCAAGGGGAGGGTGTGGTTCGCGCACACGGTCGCCGTCATCGAGCCGTCCAGTCACCGCGTCGAGGCGCCATGTCCCTACTACGGGGAGTGCGGCGGCTGCCAGTTGCAACATGTCGAGTACGCGCACCAGCTCGAGTTGAAGGCCGAGATCGTGCGCGACTCGATGCGGCGCCAGAAGGTGACGGTGCCCGACCGGTTCACAGTCCACGGCGCGGAGGATCCATGGCGTTATCGCTGGCGCGGCGAGTTCCATGTGATTCCCGGCCCGGCGGGCATGCGTGACGCGCGTCTTGGTTTCAACCGGCTGCGTAGCTGGAAACCCGTCGCCGTCGATGACTGCCTCATCCACCATCCCCGCATCACCTCGTCCCTGCCCGCGTTGGTGGCCCTGGTGCGCGACGCGGGCACCGCGGGACTGACCGCGCTGCACCTGACCGCCGGGGAGGGCGGTGAGGAGCTGCTGCTGCGTCCACGGCCCGCGCGCGCCATGCCCGCGGCCGCGGTGGACGCACAGGCGCGGTTGGCGGGACAGCGCTGGAGCACCACCTCGACGACCCTGAGCTGGCGCGGGCACGACTACCGCGTGTCGCCCGACACCTTCATCCAGGTCAACTGGGGATCGCTCGAGCTGCTGTACGCGGCCGCCCTTCGAGGCATCGGCGATGTCGCGGGCCGCATCGTTGTCGACGCATATGCCGGTGTCGGAGTGCTCGCCTGCGAGCTGGCGGCCAACGGCGCAACGGTGGTGTGCATCGAGAACAACCGCGAGTCGGCGCGCCTCGGTGTGCTCAACGCCGAGCTCAACGACTGCGCACAGCGGGTGCGCTATGTCGCACGGGCTGTGGAGGACACGCTCCCGGGCGTCGGGGCAGGCGCGGACGTCGTCCTGCTCGACCCGCCGCGTGCCGGCTGCGACCCGCGCGTCACCGCATGGCTGGCATTGGCCGGACCCGCGACTATCGTGTACGTATCCTGCGATCCCGCCACTCTGGCGCGGGATCTGCGTTTGCTGTGCGTCTCCGGGCCCTACCGGATCGACCGGTGTGAGCTTGTGGACATGTTCGCGCAGACACACCACATCGAGAGTGTGGTGACGCTCCACCGAGAGTCCTAGACGGTATCCACCGCGTCGTCGGGGTCGTCGGTGTCGTCGTCGTCGTCGCCGTCGTCGATGAGCGGCTCGCCGGCCACGGCGGGCCGAGGGCCGCGGTGCACGTAGCTGAGGTCGAAGAGACGCTCTCCCGCAGTCTCGCCGGTCGAGCTGCGTCTGCTGACCGCGATGTACGCCAGCGCGATCGCGAGAACGATGACGCCGACGTCGTAACGGCCCTCGGGGAGGATCTGGAATTTCAGGTTCAGCACCGCGCGGGTGAGGCGGTCGAAGCCCGCAACGATGACCGCGATGATGCCGGCGTCGACGGCGAAGGCAAGCCAGTACCGGTCGCGGCGTGCGATGCCGAAGAAGGGCCCCGCCGCCGGGACCCGACGAGGGTCGGGAGCGCGACGCGCGGCACGATAGGCAACCACCCCCAACGCGATCAGCAGCCCTCCACTCAGCGCGAAGTTGAACAGCTGGGCTTCCACGGCGGTGAGCACGTGCTCAGCGGGTGCACCTGCGATGAACCCGATGCCGGTGAGCAGCGCAACCCAGCCCAGGATGGCCGGGATGTTCGCCTCCATGAAGGTGCGCACCGGCACCTCGGCGGCGCCCGCGCAAAGCGTCGCGTAGACGCGAACCCCTGGGATGACCCGGGCGAGCGCGATGTGACGGACGTCGGCGCGCGCCATCCGTCGCGCCGCTCGGTCGTAGGCCTTGGCGGCGCGCAGCCGGACGGCGACTCGGCGCAGCCGGCGCGGCCCCACCCGTCGGGCCCAGCTGTAGCCGCTGAAGGAACCGCCGACCAGGGCCAGGCAGGCGATCGGATAGAAGACGAAGGGGTTGAGGCTGCCCGACGCGATCAGCAGGCCGGCGACGATCAGCAGGACCTCGTTGGGGATGAATGGCAGCGGAACCCCCGCCTCGTCGATGAAGAGGAGGACGCAGAGCAGGACGGTGGCGATGGCGCCATGCAGGCCGGTGAGGAAGTCCACGAGCGGTTAAGCATGGGCGAGCACGGCCCGCCTCGGCCTTGTTACCGTACGTCTGTTCGGCAGCAGCGCGAGGAGAGCATGGTCAACCAGCCGGCCGGAGAGGTCGTCGAGACGGACGACGTCGAACCGTTCGTCCACCTGCACACCCACACGGAGTACTCGTTGCTGGACGGCGCGGCGCGCATCAACGACCTGGTCGCCGCCGCCAAGGGGCATGGGCAGACGGCGCTGGCCATCACCGACCACGGGGCCCTGTATGGCGCGGTCAAGTTCTACACCGCCGCGCGTGCGGCCGGGGTCAAGCCGATCATCGGCTGCGAGATGTACATGGCGCCTCGGTCGCGCCATGACAAGGAGGGCCGCACCGACCGCGACCCCAACCACCTCATCCTTCTGGCGCGCAACCAGACCGGCTATCGCAACCTCATCCAGCTGGTCAGCAGGTCGCACCTCGAGGGCTACTACTACAAGCCGCGCATCGACAAGGAGTTGCTCGCCGAGCACGCCGAGGGCCTGGTCTGCCTTTCCGCGTGCATCGGCGGTGAGCTCCCACAGGCGATCCTCAGCGGTGACATGGACGCTGCCGAGAGTGTCGCTCGCCAGCACATGGAGATCTTCGGTCCCGACGGGTATTTCCTCGAGGTGATGGACCACGCCATCGCCGAGGAGGAGGCGATCCGGACCGGCATGCTGGAGATCGCCCGACGAACCGGGCTCCCACTGGTGGCCACCAACGACGCGCACTACATCGGCGTCGAGGATGCCGAGGCGCACGACATCCTGCTCTGCATCCAGACCCAGGCCCGGCGCGAGGATGAGAAGCGTTTCCGCTTTGCCGGCCCCCACTTCTCGTTGACCTCCGGTGCGCACATGCGCGAGCGGTTCGCTGCCTACGGCGAGGCCGTGCGCAACACGCAGGCTGTCGCCGACCTCTGCAACCTCGAGCTGAAGCTGGGCGGCAACCTGCTGCCCGCCTACTCGCCGATCCCGCCGGGCCACAGCGCCGAGTCGTACCTGCGCGAGCTGTGTGACGCCGGTTTGCGCGAGCGCTACGGTGACGGCATCACCACGGAGGCACGCGAGCGTCTGGCGATGGAGCTCGACGTCATCGAAACGACGGGGTTCGCGCCGTACTTCCTGATCGTCTGGGACCTCATCCGCGCGGCGCGGTCCGACGGAGTGGTGGTCGGCCCGGGACGTGGCAGCTCCGCGGGGTCACTGGTCGCCTACGTCCTGCGAATCACCAACATCTGCCCGCTGCGGTACGGCCTCATCTTCGAGCGCTTCCTCAACCGCGAGCGCGTCGAGATGCCGGACATCGACATCGACTTCGACGATCGCCGCCGCGACCGTGTCCTGCAGTACGTGCAGGGCAAGTACGGTGAGGACCACGTCGCGCAGATCATCACCTTCGGCACCATGGCCGCACGTGCGGCCATCCGAGACGTCGGCCGCGCCCTCAACGTGCCGCTGCCCGACGTCGATCGCCTCGCCAAGCTGGTGCCGATGAGCGTGAAGATCACGCTGGACAAGGCCCTCGCCGGCAGCAAGGAGCTGCACGACCTCTACGAAGGCGAGGGCTGGGCCCGGCAGATCATCGACATCGCCAAGCGCCTCGAGGGGATCTGCCGCAACGCTTCGACGCACGCCGCCGGCGTGGTGATCGGCGCTGAGCCGCTCACCAACATCGTTCCGCTGCAACGTTCCACCACGGGCGACCGCACCAGCTCGGTGACCATGTTCGACATGACAAGCATCTCGCAGGTCGGGCTGCTGAAGATCGACTTCCTCGGCCTGGCCAACCTCACGGTCATCGAGGAGGCGGTGGGAATGATCGAGCAGACCACCAGCCAGCGCATCGACATGGACACCATCCCGCTCGACGACCCGGCAACGTACGCGCTCCTCTGCAAGGCCGACACCCACGGCGTGTTTCAGCTCGAGGCGACGTTCGCAAAGCGAATCCTCATCGACATGCAGCCGCACTCGCTCGAGGACCTCGGTGTTGCGGTGGCCCTCAACCGGCCGGGACCGATCGAGGGCGGCGCCACCGACCTCTACATGAAGCGCAAGCGTGGGGAGTTGCCAGTTGAGTACCCAGCCGGCCTCAAGCCACTGATCGAGCCCGTGCTCGCCGAGACGCACGGGACCATGGTGTACCAGGACCAGGTGCTGAAGATCGCGCAAGCCGTGGCCGGATTCACACTGGGCGAAGCGGATCTTCTTCGTGGCGCCATGGGCAAGAAGGACAAGGCGAAGATGGCCAAGCAGCGCGAGAAGTTCCTCGCCGGCGCGGCCGCCAAGGGTGTCGGCGAGGATCGGGCCGTCGAGCTGTTCGATCTCATGGCCCATTTCGCCGGGTACGGTTTCAACAAGGCACACGCGGTGGCCTACGGGCTGATCTCGTACCAGACCGCATACCTGAAGGCCAACCATCCGCTCGAATACATGGCCGCCCTGCTCAACAGCCGCGGCGGTGACTTCGACAAGCTCAAGCAGACCATCCTCGACGCCCACGCGCACGGGCTCGTCGTTTACAAGCCCGACATCAATCGCAGCGGCGCCGGGTTCACGGTGGGGGACAGCGCCATCGGCGAGATCCTCTTCGGACTGCAGCACGTCAAGAATGTCGGCGAGAGCATCACCCACGCGGCGATCGCCGCCCGGGACGACGGCGGCCCGTTCACCGGGCTGCTCGACCTCTGCATGCGCGTCGACAGCCGTGACCTCAACCGGCGCGTGCTCGAATCGCTGATCCAGTGCGGCGCGCTGGACTCGTTCGGCGACCGTCACGCGCTGCTCGGCCAGCTCGACTCTGCGATGGACCATGCCGCCGCGGTGCGCCGCGAGCGTGACCTCGGCCAGACCGCCCTGTTCGGCGACACCGTCGACATCATCGGGACCCTGGTTCCCCATGTGGCACCCGGCGACGGCGGCGCTGGACCGGGTAAGGGTGACGACTCCTGGCTGGCCTGGGAACGAGACCTGCTCGGCATGTACCTGAGCGACCATCCGCTTCGACGTATCGCCGCGACGCTGCAGGCTCGCGTCGACACCTCGATCAACGAGCTGGGAGCGCACCTCGACGGCCTGGTCGTGCAGGTGGGCGGTTGCATCCGCGACGTGCGCGCGTTCGTGCCGCGCAAGAGCACCACCGGTCAGCGAATGGCCTTCCTGCAGATCGAGGACCTCACCGGTAGCTGTGAGGTGGTGGTCTTCAACCGAGTGTTCGAGGAGGTGGCCGAGCTGCTCCGCCCGGACGCGGTGGTGATCATCCGCGGCAAGGTGGAATCCGGCCGGCCGTCGTCAAACGGCACCGCCACCGACGACGAGGAACGCGAGAGTGAGCCGTCCAAGATCCTCGCCGAGGCCATCTTCGCCCTGGACGATCCGCGCCTGGTGGCGTGGCGGCGCAACAGCACCGTGCACTTCCGCCTTGCGCCCGACCAGCACCACCTGGTCGGCCCGCTGCACCAGGCGATTGCCGAGCACCGCGGCGACGCCCCGGTGGTCATCCATGTCGAGAGCGACGAGTCGATCGATGACATCGCGCTGCACGACGGCTTCACCGTTGAGCCGGGCCCTGGCTTGGAGCGGACCGTCGAGGCCCTGCTCGGCGCCGGTGCCTACCGGCTCGAGACCCGGCGCGAGCGTGCCCCCGAACGGGAGACGTGGGGCGCCGGCCGGCGGTCCTAGAAGACGCCGGCGGCGTCGAAAAGCGCGCGTCCCACGAAGTACAGCGCCAGGAACACCAGGAACGCGACGGCCGCGCCGCCATCAATGGAGGCGCCGCGCGGCACGACGGCAGCGAACGGGCGCACCAGCGGGTCGGTGAAGCGTCGCACCATCAGCACGATCGGGTGCCAGGGATCGGCGTGGAAGAGCGAGAGCAGCAACCGCACGAACAACACGATGCAGAAGAAGATGACGATTCCCAGGGCGACCTGACGCACCACGCTGAGCACCGCATACCCTGGCGAGACCGAACCCTCCACCAGGAGTGAGTGCACCACCTGCTGGAGCACGTAGAGCACTGCGAGCGCAAGCAGGGGCGAGAAGTCGATGCCACTGAAGCTGGGTAGGACGCGCCGGAACGGTCTCAGGATGGGGTCGACGATGCGCCGCAGCCAGCGCGCCACGGGGTGCCAGGGGCTGATCGGCAGCCAGGAAAGCATGACGCGGGCGAAGACGAGCAGCTCGAGGATGGTGAAGAGCAGGTCGATGATCGAAGCGAGGGTGCCGATGCCGTTCACGCTCAATGCTCCGCCCGCACGGTGTCGAGCCGGCGGCGCCATGCGAGGTACACCACCGGAGTGACCACCACCAGGATGACGATGGCCGTCCATTGCGCCTGGTGCAGGCCGAGCCCGATCACGGGTTCACTGGCGCGGAACTGGAACAGGATGAGCTGGCTGATCGCATACAGCGGAATGTATGCCACCACCAGCGCACCGTTGCGCACGCCGCGCCGGCGCAGGGCGAAGAGGATCACCCCGATAGCGATGGTGCCCAGCGCCTCGTACACGGCCGCCGGTTGGTAGTACCACGGCCCTCCTGGGTAGCTCACCAGATGGAACCCCTGTTGCAGGACGGCGTTCGGGTTCGCGTAGCCCGTCGCCCAGGGCAGGTTGCTCCGGGCGCCGAGTATGTCGCCGTTGATGACGTTGCCGATGCGCCCGATCGGCTGGCCGATGACTGCAAAGATGGCCGCTGCGTCCCACATCAGCCACATCGACAATCGGTTGCGCCAGGCGAAGACCGCCACGCAGGCGAGCCCGGCGACGATCGCGCCGAAGAAGGCCATTCCCCCCTCCCAGACAGCGATGATCCTGATGGGATTGCGCAGGTAGCCGTTGACGAGGTCGGGTTGCTGGAGAACGTAGTAGAGGCGCCCTCCGAGCAGCCCGAAGATGATCGTCCAGACCAGTGCTCGCTCGGCCACCCCGCGGCTGACGCCACGCGGCTCGACGTGCGGGAGGACGCCGTAGCGAAATGCAACCAGGAACGCCACGGCGTACATCACCCCATACCAGTGAACCGACAGGCTGCCGATGCGGATGACGGGGTCGATGTCGATGCGGATGGTTCCGAGGGCGCCAGCGAGCGCAGCGAAGGCCATTCAGCGATCATCCCCCACGGCCTGCCGCGGCTGCACTCGCAGGATCCGAAAACCGTCGTGGGAGGCGACTCTCTCGACGCTGAAGCCTTCTCCGCCAAGCCAGCGCGCCAGCGAGTCGGAGCCGAGGTGGCGATGCACCACAAGATGGGCGACGCCTCCACTGGCGAGCCTGTCGAGCCAGCCGGTGAGCAGTGGATGGAGGAGTGGCAGCCCGATTCGGACGGGTGGATTGCTGTAGATCGCTGCGAAGCGCAGGTCATCGGGCACGTCGTCCGGAGCCGCGGCAACCACGTTGGCGACACCAACGGCGGCGGCATTGCGGGCGGTGAGCTCGAGGGCTCGCCGGTTGACGTCCACGGCCCAGATCCGCGCCGCTGGTGATCGCCGGCCCAGGGTCACGGCAATCGGTCCATACCCACAGCCCAGGTCCAGCAGGTCGCCGTGAGACGGCGGTGCCGGAGTGCGCCGCAGGAGGAACATGGTGCCGCTGTCGACACCCCGGTGCCCGAACACTCCCGCGTCGCTCTGCAGCCGCGCGTCGACATCGGGTAGCTTGAGCGCCACCTGACGCGGGCGAGACGGTGCTGCGGGGTCGCGGTCGAAGTAGTGGGGCACCTCGCGGATTGTCGCCTCAACCGAGGCGATTCGCCCGCCGCGGCGCGGGCGAATCCCGTTTCGCGCCGTCAAGGAATGGCAACAGATTGCGGTCACTCGTGGTGGGCGTTGTCATACTCGCGCTTGTGACCCAGGCACAAGCGGCACTGCAGTGGGCAGTGGCAGCCGCGCTGTTCGTCCTCGGCGCGCTGACATTCCTTGATTGGTTGCGGCATCGCGGTCGCAGCATCCGGTATCTGGCTCTGGCCGTGGGTCTCCTCGGCGTGCTTGCAGTACTCGGGAGGGTCACGCAATTCTCCGGCACCGCCGTGATCGTGCAGTCGGCGGTGAGCATCTTCCTTCTGATGGCATCGGCGTACTCCTTCGTGCTCTTCAGGAACAGCCTGATACCGATGCGCGCCTGGGCCCTGCGAGCGTGCGCCGTCGCCGTAACGCTCGTGACCGGCGGAGGCATCGCGGTCAACCTCAGCAGCACCGCCGCCAAGCCCGATGGGGTGGCGCTGCTGATCGACATCCTGCTGCTCCTCACATGGTGCGCCGTCGTGGGAGCGTCGATCGTGCGACTCTGGCGTGTGTCCGGGACCCTGCCGAGGGTGCAGCGGGCTCGACTGCGCTCGCTGAATGCTGGGTTCTCCGGGATCATCCTGGCGCTGCTCGGCACCGTGGTGGCCACGGTCGCGTCCAACAGCACCACAGTGCAGCTCGCCGTTGAGAGCGTCGTCCTGCTGAGCATGCCGCTCCTTGGTGTGGCGTTGTCGCCGCCGGGCTGGTTGCGTCGCGTCTGGCGCGAGACCGAGGAGGTGCAGCTACGCCAGGCTCTCAACAACCTACTGCTGTTCTCGCCTGATGAGGAGACACTGGCCGCTCGCGCCCTCGAATGGGCTGCGCGCCTCCTCGGCGGTGGTGCCGCGCTGCTCGCCATCGACGGGCGGGTGCTCGCGGTCACCGGGATCACTCCGGCGGAGGGCGACCATCTGCATCAGGAGCTCGAGGGGATGCGCAGCCCGGCCGGCCTCTCCTTCACCAGCGCGCTCGGTCCCGCGGCACTGGTGCCGCTGAACTCCCAGGCCGGCAAAGGATATCTCGCGGTGCTTGCGGGCCCGTTCACCCCGCTGTTCGGTGACGAGGAGCTCTCCCGCTTGGCCCAGTACGCCGTGTCAATCACTGTTGCCCTGGACCGCGTTCACCTCGTGGTCGGGATGCGTCGCAACGCCGAGCTCCTCGACCTGGCATATGACGCGGTCTTCAGCTGGGATTTCGACACGCGTCGCATCCAGTACTGGAACCGCGCGGCTTCCGAGCTGTACGGGTACAGGCACGAGGAGGCGCTGGGCAAGGACCCGCTGCCTCTGCTGCAGTCGGAGTACTCGGAGCCACTCGATGTCATCGTCGCCGCGCTTCGTGAGCACGACCACTGGGAGGGCGAGTTGCGGCAGATCACCAAGGACGGGCGTGCTCTACAGATCAGCGCACGGTGGGCGCTACAGCGCGACGCCGCTGGCAAACCGGCGGTGGTGCTCGAGATCAACCGCGACATCAGCAATGAGAAGCGCGCCGCCGACGAGCTGCGCCACGCCCGCGACGTGGCGGAGCAGGCCAGCAACGCGAAAAGCGAATACCTCTCACGGATGAGCCACGAGCTGCGCACGCCGCTGGCCGCGATGCTCGGCTTCAGCGACCTCCTGGAGATGCGTGAGCCGCGCGCGGACCAGCGGTCGGCGATCGATGCCATCCAGCGGGCTGGGTCGCACCTCCTCAGCCTGGTCAACGACGTGCTCGACATCGCGCGCATCGAAGCCGGCCGCGAGAGCCTGTCCCTGCAGCCGCTGGACGTGCGGTCTGTTCTCGAGGAATGCGTCGGCCTGGTTGCCCAGACTGCCAATGAGCGGCGGGTGACCATCAGCGTGCGCATCGACGGCCCCCGCCGCATCTACGTCCGCGCGGATCGCCAGCGCCTGATGCAGGTGCTGCTCAACCTGCTCAGCAACGCCATCAAGTACGGCATCGAGGGCGGACACGTGATCGCCGGCGCAGCGGCCAGGGATGGCGCGGTCGAGATCGACGTCATCGACGACGGGCCCGGCCTCGACGCGGTCGAACAGGGGAGGCTGTTCCAACCGTTCGAGCGGCTCGGGGCCGAGCGCAGCCACATCCAGGGAACGGGGTTGGGGCTGGCCCTGGCACGCCAGCTCACCGTTGCCATGGGAGGTTCGCTTGAGCTGCGCAGCACCAAGGGCGAGGGGGCGACCTTCACCGTCCGCTTGGAACGGGCCACGGGCACCGACGCGGCCATGGTCATCCCGGCGGCAGGGCCACCGGTTCTCCGAGATGCCGTCGCCCAGCGCACCGTCCTGTATGTCGAGGACAACCTCGCCACGGTGGCCGTGGTCGAGTCCATCTTTGCGTTGCGCCCCAACATCCGGCTGCTCACCGCCATGCAGGGCGGACTCGCCTGCGAGCTGGCGCGCGAGCACCGTCCCGACCTGATCATCCTCGACCTTCACCTCCCCGACCTCAACGGCGACGAGGTGCTCCACCGCCTGCGGGAGGACCCGCGCACCGCCGCGATCCCGGTCGTGATCTACAGCGCTGACGCGACAGATCGCCAGGTGTCAAGGCTGATCGATGCGGGGGCGATCGCCTTCGTTACCAAGCCGGCGAGGGTCACTGAGTTCCTCGAGCTGATCGACGGCGTGCTGGGGCGACCCGCTGAGGTACGAACCAGCGCCTGACGGGCCGCACGCCTCTAGCGGCTCGCCTCGCCCTCGGGCACGAGCTGCAGCGCGGCAGTCGGACAGGCGGCCACGGCGCGACGGGCGAGCTCGACGAGCTCGGCGCTCATTGGGCGCCCGTCGATGATCGGGTAGCCCCAATCGTCAAGGGTGATCCGCTCCGGCAGAAGCTCGGCGCACATTCCGAAAGCGTCACAGCGGATCGGGTCGACCCGCAGCTTGCTCATCGGCCGTTCCGCGTCAAGTTGGGGGCCGGCAGCAGGGGCGCCTGGTTGCGATCGCAGCGGCCCCGGCGGATGTGGGTCGACACATCGCCGGCAAAGACGCGCAGCGCGCTGGAGAGCAGGACGAGGGCGCCGTCGGGGTGGTGGCAGGCACCGCGGCCGGCGATCTGGGCGATCCAGCGTTGGAGGCGCTCGGCGTCGCGTGGCTTGGCGCGCCCCGCCGCCACCTGTGCAGTGGTCGCGGCGAGGGACGCGAGCCCGTGCTCGCAGGGGCCGCATTGCCGCGCACTCTCGCGCGCAAGGAAGCCGATCAGCGCCGCCGCCTGGACGACACCGCAATGGCCGTGCGGGAAGATGGCGATGACGCCGCTGCCCAGCGGAATGTCGATGCCCAGGCGAAGGTCCCAGGCGTCGTCTGCGGCGACCCAGCGCCCGAAGTAACCACCCACGAGCACCGCGGCGACCGAGGCTGTGGCCCCTCCCGCAGCGCTGACCGCCTGGGCGACGGTCGACCCGCCGGCCAGTTCGTACACCCCGGGCGAGTGGATCGCGGTTGCCATGGTGACCAGGACGGTGCCGGTCGCATCGTCAACGCCGGCGCGGCGGTACGGCTCTGATCCCTGGCGGGCGATCAGGGCCGCATGGGCAAGGGTCTCGACGTTCTGCACCACGGTCGGCCTGCCGTCGACGCCTCTCTCGAACGGGCGCGGAGGCACGAGCGTGGGCCGGGCGGCGCCACCGTTGAGGTGGGCGATTGCGGCCGATTCCTCGCCGGAGACATAGCGGTGCGGCGCGCGGTCCACCGTCAGTGAGATCGGCAGGTCGCGGACTGCGCGACGCTCGTCGATGGCGCGGCTGATCGCCGCGGCGGCATTGTTGTGCGCGCGGTTGATGTACAGGACGACGCGCGCGGCGTTGACCGCCTCGGCGGCGAGCAATGCGCCATCGATCACCAGGTGGGGCCGTGAGGTCATCAGCGTGCGGTCCTTGGCGCTCAACGGCTCGGTCTCGGCGCCGTTGGCGACCACGACGGCCTTGCCGTGTGATCGTTCGCGGGCCGCCAGCCACTTCCGGCCGGTCGGGTACGCGGCTCCCCCTCTGCCACGCAGGCCGGCTTCGTCGATGAGGTCGATGAGCTCGCCGCCCGCAAAGTGCGGCCGCGGGCCCAGGCGCGCAAGATGCCCAGCCAGCGACTCGGCGCCCGCGTCAGGGGAGGGGCCGTCGAGCAGGTGCGATGCTG
>CAAGKR010475285.1_pt1 | contig 19924 bp, 18 predicted proteins | sample 2556971 | NCBI WGS metagenome assembly CAAGKR01 (sample SAMEA5207829, study PRJEB30636) | soil metagenome | biome: forest; feature: boreal; material: soil | place: USA | collected 2011-09 | depth 1 m | reverse complement strand
TGGTACAGCGCGACCGTGATCGTGTCCTTGGTGACGCCCGGCGCCGTCGCCCCGCCATTGTCGCCCTTCCACGGCTTCACGCATGGGGGCGCGTAGCCGCTCGGCACCGCTAGCCGGCCGGTGGTGGTGTCGCAGTTCGGGCCCCAATCGACGTTCTTGCCCTGCGCCTTGGCCTGGTCGAAGGTGAGTGGCCCGCCCTGCCCCTTCTGGCGTCCCTGAGCGGCGGATACGGGGGCTCCCAACACGCCAGAAGCGGTGAGGGCGAGCGTCAACGCCAGGATCCCTGCGCTTCGCGTCACCTGGGGCACGACGGAGATCCTCGCGCGTCCACGCCTGAGGGCAGGTTCAGGGAGGGTTCGAGCCGAGGAACGAACGTGCGACCGTCGGGTCCCGGAGCACCGTGTCGGGATCGCCGGAGGCGACGACACGGCCGACGTCGAGGGCCACGAGCCGTTCCGCGATCGCGCGCAGTAGCGGTACGTCGTGCTCGATCACGAGCAGGCTGGTGCCGAGCGTGTCACGCACCTGGACGAGGAGTGGCGCCAGCGCCTCCGCCTCCCGCTGCGCGATGCCGCTCGACGGCTCGTCGAGGAGCAGCACCGACGGCTCGTGCGCGAGCGCACACGCGAGGTCGACGATCCGGCGCGTGCCGGTCGACAGTTCGTGCAGGAATGCGTCGACGTACGCGGCGAGCCCGAGCAGAGCCACCAATTCGTCGACGCGCTGCGAGACCGCCGCCTCGGAGCGCGACACCGCCGGCAGGTGCAGCGCCGCAGAGACCGGATCGCGCACGCGCACGGCGTGTTCGAGCGCGACCGCGATCGTCTCGGTGACCGTAAGCGCCGGGAAGAGCCGGCCGTCTTGGAACGAGCGGCCCAGCCCGCGACGAGCGCGTTGGTAGGCGGGGAGGTGCGCGAGGTCGATGACCGGTCCGTCGCCCGTCTGGAGCGTGATCGTCCCCGCGTCGGCACGGATGAACCCCGACAGCACGTCGAAAAGGGTGGTCTTGCCCGCGCCGTTGGCGCCCACGAATCCCACGATCTCACCGCGCCCGACCGCGAACGACACGTCGTCGAGGGCCACGAGACCACCGAAGTGCTTCTCGATTCCGTTCACCGCGAGTCGTGTCGCGCGCTCGTCGACATCGGGTCCGCGTGGTCGCACGGCCGCGACGGTGACCGTTTTACCAATGAACACTGCTCGCACGAGGTCGTGCCGTTCGAGCAGCTCAGCCGGCGCACCCTCGAAGCGGACCTCTCCATGCTCGAGGAAGTACGCGCGGTCCGCGATGCGGAGTGCAAGGTCGAGCGACTGTTCGACCACCAAGACCGTCGTACCCGACTCGCGCAACTGTTGCAGGAGCGCGACGACGTCCTTGGCAACCGCGGGTGCGAGTCCGAGGGTCAACTCGTCGACGAGGAGCACGTGTGGGCGCGCGACCAGCGCCATCGTGAGGGTGAGCAACTGTTGCTCCCCCCCGGAGAGGTTGCCCGCCGGCTCGCGCATCCGCGCCGCGAGCGCTGGGAACCGCTCGAGGGCATCGCCGATGTCGTCGTCGGCGGCGCGGCGGTCGCGCACGAGCCAGCGCGCGAGTCGCAGGTGCTCCGCGACGGTGAGCGACGGGAACACTCCTTCACCACCCGGTGCATGGCCGACCCCCCTCGCCGCGATGCGCTCGGGTGCTGCGTGAGTGACGTCGCGTCCTTCGATGGTGATGGTGCCGTGGCGCGACCGCACCAGACCGGACACCGCGCGCAGCACGGTCGACTTGCCAGACCCGTTGGTGCCCAGCAGCGCGACGATCTCGCCAGGAGCGACGTCGAGGTCGACACCGAAGAGCACCTGGACGCCGTCGTACTCGACGTCGAGCCCGCGCACGGCGATCGCACCTGCGGGCTCCCCGACCGGCTCCGGGCGCACGGGTGGTGCTTCCTCACGCTCCCGCGCCGGCGACACCCAGGTGGCCAGGCCGCGACGGCGCGCCACCAGCCTGAGGAGCACGTCCCGGAGGTCCGCGAACGCGGCGCCCAGCCCGCCGGGAAAGACGAGCAGTACGACGAGGAGCCCCGCGCCGGTCGCGAGGATCTGCCAGTCGACCGGGAGCGCCCACGTGACGCCGCGGACGTAGAGCGCCCCGAGCAGCGCGCCGGGGATCGAACCAAGACCGCCGATCACGACCATCGCGAACACCACGAGGCTCTCTGACGCGGAGTAGGTGTCGAGCTGGAGACCGTTCTGGTGGTGCACGAACAACGCCCCCGCGAACGCGGCGAGAAAGCCCGAGATCGCGAACGCGACGAGCGTGCTGCGGCGCGTGTTCACGCCGTACGCGCTCGTGGCCTGTTCGTTCTCGCGCGTCGCGATCAGCACGCGTCCGGTCCGCGATCGGCGAATGCCACGAACCGCGACGATCGCCAACCCCAACGCCACGAGGCAGAGGAAGTAGTAGCGAGTCTCGGAGCGGATGTCGATGAACCCGAAGAGATCGGTGCGCTCGATGCGTGCCGGCGGGAGCCAGTCGAAGCGGGCGCCCTCGCCGAAGAATTGCGGATTGAGCAACCACGCGGTCGTCATGAGCGAGAACGACAAGGTGATCACGGCGATGGTGAGCCCACGCCGTCGCAACACCGGCAGACCGATCAGAGTCGCCACCGCCGCGCCCACGAGTCCCGCGCCGAGCAAGCCGAGGCCGAGGTCCCATCCCCAGCGAGCGGTGATCGAGCCCCCGACCGCGGCGCCGATTGCGACGAAGGCCATCTGTCCGAGACTGATCTCGCCGCCCCATCCGGTGAGGACCACCAATGACAGCGCGATCACCGCGTAGATCACCGCGACTGCGGCGAGGTTGATGCGGCTCTCGCTCAGAAAGACCGGGAGCGTGACGAGCGCGAGCGCAATCAGCACCACGAGCCCGAACCCGGCCGCGCGGACCTCCGGCAACCGGACGAGTTCACGCGGCACCGGCCGTGGCTCGCGCACCGCGCGCCACGTCGACGGTTCGATACGGCTGCGCAGCCCCCGGCCGGCGGGCGTGACGAGGAGCGCGACGAGCACGATGACGAACTCCACCGGCTCGACGTACTGTCGCAGTCCCCAGCCCCACACCACCGATTGCTCGACGATGCCCAGTCCGACGGCCGCGACCACGATCGTGGGGAGGCGCTCCATGCCGCCGATCACCGCGGCCGCGAGCGCGCGCAGCAGGATCGCAGGCCCGAGCACGGTGCCGATGGGAAGCCCGACGATCCCGGCGCGGAGGAAGACCGAGAGGAAGGCGAGCACCGCGGCGATGACCCAGACGAGCGTCTCGAGACGGCGGACCGGGATGCCGAGAAGCGCGGCGCGGTCGGCGTTCTCTGCGGTACCTCGCACGGCGACGCCGACACGGGTGCGCAGAAACAGGGCGAGCAGCGCGCAGACGACCGGCACGGTGATCGCGGCGATTACCTCGTTGCCACCGAAGCGCACCACCCCCACCGTGAACGACGCGTCGATCGGTGACGGGAAGCTCTGTGGTGGAGCGGTCACGTCGAACCAGCGGGGGAGCAGGAGCCCGATACCTGCCAGCACCTGCGCCAGCCCGATCGTGGCAACGCTGAGGATGAGGCGCGGCGCGCGGAAAAATCGCCGGATCACGGCAAGCTCGACGACCGCTCCCAGCAACACCGCGGCGGCGATGCCGGTGACGAACGCGACGAGCCAGCTCGCGCCGCTGCTCACCACGAGGAGCACCGCGAGCGACGCGGGCGCCGCGCCGAGGTCGCCCTGCGCGAAGTTCAGGATCCGGTTGGCGCGGTACACGAGGGCGACGCCGAGCGAGATGAGCGCGGTCAGCCCGCCGAGCAGCGCGCCTTGCACGACGATTCCTGCGGGAGGGCCCCACAGGATCTGCACGGCGAGCAGGAACAGCACGCCGCCGACGACGACCGCGAGCGCGCGGAGCATGCCCGTCGTCGCCATTCGCGCGAACGTTACCGTCGGTTCAATCTGTCCGCGGGGGAACCCAGATCCATCCTTCGAGTCGTGCCACGCTTTCGGTGGGCGACGCAAGCTCGATGAACCCATCGGCATGTGCGGCCATCACCAGCGCCGTGACGGCGGCGTCGAACGCGTCGTCGCTCGCAACCGCGAGGTCGCGCAGCTCGCGATCGAGGCCGGAGAACTGCTCGTCGAGGAGCGCGGCGCGCTGCCGGACGTCCGTTTTCACGACCGCGCCGGTGCACGCGCGGGGATAGATCTCGACGGCCAACGGCGTGCTCGCATCGTCGAACGGCCAGATCGCGAAGCCTTCGTTTCGCAGGCGCGTCAGTACCGGCCAGCCGCGGATCGATCCGGTACCCACGCTGCCGTTGCCGCCGACCTGGAACGTCGACTTCGGGCGCACCCCTCCGTACGACACGATCGCCGCCTCGGTGACCCGTAGGTGCGCGGGGAGCTCGGGTCGCGGCCGGCCCGGTCGTCCCCAGAAGGGAGGGTTGCACTCGGAGAGCCAGCGGTCGCCGTCGCGCGCGGCGGCCGCCCACAGTTCATCGACCGTCGTGAACCCGCGCGCTTCGAAGAACCACGCCGGCAGCGAAAACGAGAAGTCGAAGCCCACCACCAGCTCACGGTCGGCCGCGGCGAGCGCGAGGACGTGATCGGCCACCTGGTCACGGGTGCGGCCGTCCTCGAGTCGAACGAGCTCGCCGTCGAGTGCCTCGGCGAGCCAGATCGCGCGCCGTTGGCCGCTCTTGCTTCCCGACCAGTCGACCGCAACGACGCGCACGCACCTATGCCGTTGCCCAGACCAGCACCTCGCACCCGTCGGGTCCGGCGGTGAGCGCGTGCGGGCCCTCGTCGGTGAGCCGGACCGCGTCACCCGTGGCGAGGGCGCCGGCGCCGTCGAGCTCAGCCGAACCCATCGCGACGAATACGTGCACGTGCGGCGCAGCCGGCACCACGACGTCGACGCCGGGCGAGAGGCGACCGGCCAGCAGCTCGGCGTCGCGCTGGCGGATCGTGACCCCGCCCAACGCCTCATCACCCGAGGCGACCGTGACGAGGCCGCCGCCGCCGAGCGCCTCGCTGACGTCGTGCTGCTCGTACCCGGGATCGATCCCCTCGGTGTCCGGGAGGACCCACATCTGGACGAGATGCACGTCGGCGGTCGCGCTCGCGTTCGTCTCAGAGTGCTGGATACCCGAGCCCGCGCTCATCCGCTGCGCCAGCCCCGGATAAATCACCCCCACGGTGCCGGTGCTGTCGCGGTGCTCGAGTTCGCCATCGAGCACCCAGGTGACGATCTCCATGTCGCGGTGGGAGTGGGTGCCGAAGCCGCGATCGGCGCGGATGACGTCGTCGTTGTTGACGAGCAGGAGCCCGTGGTGGGTGTTCGCAGGGTCGTGGTGGTTGCCGAAGCTGAAGCTGTGCCACGAGTCGAGCCAGTCGATCTGCGTGTGGAAGCGGTCTCCGGCCCGGCGCACATCGATGGCCACGTGCGCAGCGTAGGCTCCGGCAGCGATGCCGCTCGTGGTCGCTCTCTGCACCGGCAATGCTGCGCGGTCCGTGATGGCAGGCGCGCTCCTCGCCGACGACCCCAACATCGTCGTCGCCACCCGGGGCACGCACGTCGTCGAGGGGCTGCCCATGAGCATGCGCACGCGCAGCGCACTCGTGGCGCTCGGGGTCAACGACCACTCCCACCGCAGCCGCCAGCTCTCTTCCGACGACCTGCGCGACGCCGATCTCATCGTGGCGATGGCGCGCGAGCACGTGCAGTTCGTCCGCCGGGTGCACCCGCAGGCGGCCGCCCGCACCGCCACGCTGAAGCGTCTCGCGCGTGATCTGCCCGCCGGGGCCGGTCCGCTCGCGGAAAGGGTGGCGGCACTCCGTCTTGCCACCGTCGACCTCGAGCACTGGGAAGACGTCGACGACCCCGCCGGCGGCGACGAGGCGGTCTTCCACGAATGCGCGGACGAGATCCGCAAACTGCTCGATCAGCTCGCCCCCGCGCTCCTGGAGTCCGCTTGACTCGGCGCGCGGTCGTGTGCGCGGTGATGCTCGCCCTGCTCGGAGCGGTCAGCGCGCGCGGCGCGGTGGCCGCCGACTCGAAGCTCTCGGTGGTACGAGGTGTCACGCCCACGTCGATCAAGGTCGGCGGGCTCGGTGATGCGCTGCTCTACTCGGGCGCCGATATCGGCGCGAAAGCGCGGTTCACACGTGAGAACGCGGCCGGAGGCGTGAACGGGCGCACGTTCGACTACCTGGGCCTCCGCGACGACCAAGGCGTCGCCGCCACCAACCTGCAAGCGGGCACGGCACTCGTCGAGCAGGACCAAGTGTTCGCGGTCGTGCCGACGGTCACGCCCGACCTCGGCGCGGTCAAGTTGCTCACCGACCAGAAGGTTCCGTACTTCGGTTGGGCGATCTCCTCCAACTTCTGCGGCAACGTCTACGGCTTCGCGTTCACGGGCTGCCTGTTCGCGCCGGGAGGGCGCACCACGAGCAACGCGTGGGGAGTTCTGGTGAAGACCGCGCTGGGTACGCAGATCGCGAGCCCGAGCGCGGTGTTGCTGACGGAGAACACGCCATCGGGTCAGGCGTTGCTCAGCAGCCTGTCCGCTGGCGTGAAGAGCACAGGAAGCACCGTCGCGGCCGCCACCAGCAACCTGCCGGTTCCCGCGGTGGGCGACTACGCCGGGCTCGCGAGCGCCGTGCTCGGTGCGAACGGTGGAAAGCCGCCGGACGTGGTGTTCGTGGTCGGCGGCTACTCCAACGTCGTCGAGATGCAGAAGGCACTCCGCGACGGCGGCTACCTAGGGCTCTTCACCGACGCCATCGAGTACGACCCGGATCTCGTCGCTTCCTCGACCGCATCGGCGGTGATGATCCAGACGGCAGCCGTCGAGACCGCGTCCACGAACCCCGCGATGCAACAGCTCGTCACCGACGTACATGCGGTGGCTCCCGACCTGCCGATCGACCAATCGGTCGTCGCTGGGTACTGGTCGGCCGACATGTTTATCGCCGCGGTGAAGCGGGCCGGAAAGAACCTCACCGTCGCAGGGTTGTTGAAGAAGGCGAACAAGGGTTTCACCTACACGGTGCCCAATACCGTCGGACCCACAAAGTTCCCCGCCGCCCACAACGAAGCCACGCCGTGTGGCTCGCTCGTGCACAGTGACGGCTCTGCGTACACGGTGCTGGTGCCCTACACGTGCGGGAAGGTCGTGAAGGTCAAGCAGTAAGGAGCGCGGGTGCGAGCTCGCGCCACTCGGCAAGAGGCAGCGTGCCGCGCTCGTGGGGGAGCACCTGCACGCACACGTGGTCGGCCCCGGCGTCGTGGTGCGCCTGCACCCGCGCTCGGATCGCGTCGACATCGCCCCACGCGACGAGGGCGTCGATCACGCGGTCGGACGCGTCGGTGAGGTCGGCTTCGGTGTAGCCCAGCCGCAGCAGGTTGTTCGCGTAGTTCGGGAGCCCGAGGTAGCCGCGCGCGAAGCCCCGGGCGATGCGGCGGGCTTCCTCGGGGTCGGTCTCGAGCACCACGGCTTGCTCGGGCGCCAGTAACGGTCCGGTTCCGAGGGCCGCGCGCGCGATCGCGGTGTGCTCGGGAGGAACGGCGTAGGGATGCGCGCCGTCGGTGCGTTCCGCTGACAGCGCGAGCATGCGCGGCCCCAGAGCGGCGAGGATCCGGCCCGGCATGGGGTCCGGAGGCGTGGCCGTGTACATCGCCCTGTCCATTGCGTCGAGATACGAGCGCATCGTTGCGACGGGGGAGCGGTATTCATGGCCGCGGACGCCTTCCACCATCGGCGCGTGGCTCACGCCGAGGCCGAGGAGAAACCGCCCCGGAAACGCCTCACCCAATGTCTTCCAACTGGACGACATCGCGATGGCATCACGCGCGTAGATGCTGGCAATCCCGGTAGCCGCGGTGATCTGCTCACTGCCGGAAAGGAGCAGGGAAGCGAGCACGAGCGGGTCGCGGCCGAGGGCTTCCGGTACCCAGATCGCGCCGTACCCGAGCTCGTCGAGCTCTGCTGCGATGTCGCCGATCTGCTCGGCTGGCGGTGCATCGAGGAACGCCCAGATGCCCACGCGTCCGATCTGCACGGGCGACATCGTAGAGTCCTCCGATGCTGCATGCGCTGGTGGTGGCAGGGATCGGAACGGTGGTGGCGGCGCTGGCGGCGGTGCCGACGGCGACGTCCGCGCCCGTCGAGCGCGGCGTTACTCGCAGCTCGGTGCAGGTTGGCGGGTTGGTCGCCGGCGACCCGCCGGGCCAAGGCGCCGACCTCGGAGCGAAGGCCCGCTTCGAGCGCGCCAACCGACAGGGTCGCGTGGGCGGGCGCACCATCTCGTACACCGGCGCGAGTCCGGTCACGGACACGGCAGCGGCAGCGCGGCTCGCTGACGAGGCGTTTGCGGTCGTGCCCGCAGTCGGTGTGGCGCAGGACGCGACGACATTCTCGACCGAACGGTTGCCGTTCGTGGGCGTGGCCACATCCCCCGAGTGGTTCGGAAACCCTTGGGGCTTCGGCATCACCGGGGCAACGCTTTCGACGCGGTCGAAGACCGGCAATCCCGTGTGGGGTTTGCAACTGCGCGCGCTGCTCGGAGGCTCGAAGGGGAAGGTGGTCGTGGTCGTCACCGACACCGACCCGCTGGGCGCGATCCGAGCCGCGGAGACCTCTACCGCACTCCGCAAGGCGGGCTTCCGGGTCGCGGCTCCGGTGACCTTGCCGGTCCCACCGATCGACGCCGCCGCCACGGCGCGTTCTCTCGTGGTGGGGATCGCTCCACCGCCGGCTGCCGTGCTGCTGCTCACGACGAGCGCGACCGCGTTTGCTATCGCTCAACAGCTCGCGGCGCTCGGCTACACGGGCACGGTGGGCGCGGGCGACAGCCTCTACGCGCCTTCCGCGCCGGCGTTCGGCGCGGGCCTCACCGCGCTCGTTCCTCTCGCGCCGATCGAAGCCGACACCCCGGCGATCCGCCGCATGATCGCCGACGTGCGTTCGGTCGACTCGGCGGCGGTGATCACGCCCGCAGTGGCCGAAGGGTACTTCGCCGCCGACTTCTTCCTCGACGTCCTACGGCGTGTCGGACGCAAGCTCACCGCGAAGCGCTTCGTCGCGACCGCGAACGGAGAGGACTACTCGTACGAGGTCGCCGGTACCATCGGGCGCTCCACGTGGCCGGCCATGCACACGCAAGCGATCCCGTGCGGGGCGCTGGTGCAGGGTGACGGCACGCAGTACTTCATGGCCGAGCCCTATCGCTGCGACCCGCCGATCAAGATCAAGGCGCGCTGAGGTCAGTCGCCGTCTTCGAGGCGGAACCCGACCTTCATCGTCACCTGGTACCAGCCGACTTCGCCGTCTTCGCCCATCGCACCGCGAATGTCGGTGACCTCGAACCAGTCGAGGTTGCGGAGCGTCTTCGCCGCGCGGCCGATGCCGTTCCGGACCGCGTCGTCGATGCCCGCAGGCGACGATCCGACGATCTCCGTGATCTTGTAGGTGTGCTCCACGAGGGTGCTCCGTTCTCCGCAGCGAAAGAGGGGACCGCAGAATACGTCTCACCCGGGCGTGAGCGCCGTGGTGAGGGATAGTTTGCGCGCCATGGCCGACCTCGCCGTCGAAAAGTTCCGGATCGAGATTCCCCAGAGCGCGCTCGACGACCTCCATGAACGGTTGGTGCGAACGCGTCTCCCCGAGCAGATTCCCGACGCCGGCTGGGACTACGGCATGGAGCTCGGTTATCTCACTGAGCTCCTCGCGTACTGGCGCGACGAGTACGACTGGCGACGAGCCGAGGCGCGGCTCAACGGGTTCGACCACTTCCTCACCGAGATCGACAGCACGCGCGTGCACTTTCTTCACGCGCGTTCACCCGAGCCCGACGCGCTCCCGCTCGTCATCACGCACGGGTGGCCGGGATCGATCGTCGAGTTCCTCGACATCATCGGCCCACTCTCCGACCCGCGGGCGCACGGCGGCGATCCGCAGGATGCGTTCCACGTCGTGTGTCCGTCGATTCCCGGTTACGCGTTCTCGGGTCCGACCCACGAGCGCGGATGGAACTCGGGACGCGTCGCTCAGGCCTTCACCGCGCTCATGCACGGATTGGGCTATTCGCGCTACGGCGCCCAAGGTGGCGACTGGGGCTCGATGATCTCCACGCAGATCGGGCTCGCCGACCCCGAGCACGTCGCCGGGGTTCACCTCAACATGGTCATCGCGTTCCCACCGGCCGACCTCGACATGAGTGCACTGAGCGACGCGGAACGCGACTCGCTGGCTTCGCTCGATCATTACCAACGCGACGAGAACGGCTACGCGCGGATACAGGGCACGCGGCCGCAGACGATCGGGTACGCGCTCGACGACTCACCCGCCGGTCTCGCAGCGTGGATCGTCGAGAAGTTCCGTGCGTGGACCGACTGCGCCGGCGATGTCGAGCGCTGCCTCACCAAGGACGTGATGCTCGACAACATCATGTTGTACTGGCTGACGGGAACGGCGCACTCGGCCGGTCGCCTCTACTACGAGGTCGAACACGGGGGCGCGTCCGCGCCGAACGCGCGAGTGGAGGTGCCGGTCGGTGTGTCGGCATTTCCCGGAGAGGTACTGCGCTTCCCCCGTTCCTGGGCCGATCAGCGTTACAACATCGTCCGCTGGACCGACATGCCGCGTGGCGGCCACTTCGCCGCGCTGGAGCAGCCCGAACTGCTCGTCGACGACGTGCGCAGTTTCTTCCGGATGGTGCGCTGAACGGGCTCGCGTGGACCTGCTTCGGCTTCGCTGCCGCGTTCGCCGGCGCCGACTGGTGGGCGGTCGCCACCCATCAGCCGGCGCTCGAGTACGTGTGCAAGCCGGCGGCCGCGCTGGCGTTCCTCGCAACCGCGATCACGCTCGATCCCATGCACACCGACGCACGAACCTGGTTCTGTGTCGCGCTCGTCTTCTGCATGTTGGGCGACGTGTTCCTCATGCTGCCGCGCGACGCGTTTGTTCCCGGTCTCGCGTCCTTCCTCGTCGCGCAGTTGTGCTTCGCCGTTGGCTTCGCATTGCATATCGCGTCGGCGCTCCAGCTCGCGCTCGGCGTCGTGCTGGTCGTCGTTTTCGCCGCACTGCTCACCACCCGGTTTCTGCGCGCCTTGGTGCGCGACGGGCGGGCCTCGCTCCTGGTTCCGGTGGTCGCATACGTGGCCGCGATCGGGGCGATGGTCGCCACCGCGATCGGCGCGGGTGGTGGCGTCGGGATCGCGGGGGCTGGCCTGTTTTTCGTCTCCGACGCCTTGATCGGCGAGACCCGATTCGTCCGCCCTCGACCGTGGGGTCCGGTGTCGGTGATGGTCACTTACCACCTGGCACTCAGCGGATTGGTGTTTTCGCTGGTCAGGTGACCGGCGGCACACCCGCGGGCGGGGCTTCCTCAAGGGGAGCGGCTCGGCGCTCCGATAGACTCGACATGCTTCGTCCGGTGTGTGAGTATGGTGCAACTGCGGAGCGTGGCCAGGTGGCAGCATCGCAGACCGCGGCCCCCACAGGAGGCAGGCACGTGCAGAGTTCGGTGCGCAGGTTCACACGGATGGCCGTCGTCGGCGCCATCGCGGCGTTCGTCGCGGTGCCGCTGCTCGCGACCTCCGCATCCGCGGTCGACGCCGGGGCAGGCGCTGTCTGTACGTTCAACGTTCTGCCCAACCCGGTCCCCGCCGGGGGCACAGTCCACATCGAAGGCACGGCGCCGGCCGGTTCTACCGTGACCGCGTTTGACGTCACGAACCCCGGCACTCCGATCGAGCTCATCAGCACGGTCACGGATGCCACCGGGAACTTCCACAGCGCTGACTTCGCGATCACCCCCCCTCGGGACATCAGCGCCACGTTCACGCTCGCCGGCAGTAACTACGCGACCGGATGCGCGAACGCCGAGGGCCTGCTGGTCACGAGGGTCGAGGCTGCGGTAGTGCAGCAGCAGGCTCAGGCTCTCGCATTCACGGGCTCGAACAACACCACGTCGTTCGTGCTGATCGGTGTGACGGCGCTCATCGTCGGCATGGTGCTCACCGTGGGCGCTCGTCGCCGCAGCCGCGTCTCCTCGTAGCCCCGCGCGGCTCGCGCGTACCCACGACAACGAGTTAGCATCGGCCTCTCAGCGATAGGGAGGCACAATGGCCTGGAAGGTCGTGGTCGACTTCGACCTCTGCGAGAGCAACGCCATCTGTATGGGTATCGTCCCGGAAGTCTTCGAAGTCCGCGACGACAACTTCCTCTACGTCTTGCAGGAGAACCCGCCGGACGAGCTCCGCGAGAAGTGCGAGCAGGCCGTGCAGCAGTGTCCGAAGCAGGCTATCTCGATCGACGAGAGCTGACGGACTCGCCACGGATCGGGGTATCCCCCGATCCGCGACGAGTGACCCATCGGTAAGTTCAGACGTAGAACGCGTCTTCGATCGCGAGGTCGTCGGTCGCGCCGTTCAATGACACGATCTTTCCGCCCACGATCTTGAACGTCAGCGCCTGACGGTTGTCGAGCCGTCGACCCTCCCGCTCTGCGGTCTGACGGTGGACGACCACCACCGTGCCGTTGCCGTCGGTGAAGATGTGCTCGATCGCGACGACGTAGGTGCCGTTCGTGACCTCGCCGAGCTGCGCGTACATGCCGAGGGATGTTCTCGCGGCCTTTGAACTCGCCACTCAGAGGGTGGTCGCCCGCCATCGTCTGGACCGCGTCGTCGGCGATGAGTTCGGTGAGGGTGCCGATGTCTTTGGCGTTGAACGCTTCGTAACCACGCTCTACGAGGGTGACGTCGGGGTGCTCTGCCATTGGATCCTCCCGGATTCGGTGTGTGGCGGCGTTGATTCGCACGTCGGCGCGCCGTGGATCACCTGTCCGTGCTCGCTACCGTTCTGGCGGTGTCGAGCGTCCCCCCGAACCGATCGCAGCTCCGCCGCGCGCGTCGGCGGCGGCGACAGGTGGTGATTGCCGCCGCCGCGGCCGCGATCGTCGTGATCCTCCTCGCAGCCGGCGTCGCCACTACGTCGGTGTTCTCCGGTAGCGACGGCGACGGTGGCCGCAACGGCCGAGGCGCGGCCGCGTCACCGGCATCCACCACGTTGGCGCCGACGACCTCGAGCGTCGCGCCGACGACCGCCACCGACGTGCCTTCCGCGACCACGACGCCGACGGCACCCGCGCCGATCGACGTCGACCGCCGCTACGCCGTGGGCACCTACCGCGTCACCTATGTCGATCCGTCACGCACCACGTCGGCGAACGGGAGCTTCCAAGGGTCGTCGAACCGCACGCTGGACACCACGTACTGGTTCCCCGCATTGGCGGATGGAGGCGATCCCGACCGCGCCCACGGGCCCTACCCGGTGGTGCTCTTCGTGCACGGCTACGACCAGACCGCGGACTTCTACGCGCCGCTGCTCGAGCGCTGGGCGAGCGCGGGCTATGTGGTGATTGGGCCTACGTTCCCGATCCTGAGCGGCATTCCGGGCGGGGCCAGCCACGTCGATTACAACAAGCTCTTCGGTGACGCGACGTTCGTGATCAACCAGACGCTCTCGGCGGGCGCAGGTACTCCCATCGCCGGACTGGCCGATGGTTCGCGTATCGCGGCCGCGGGACACTCCGACGGTGAGATGGTCAGCTTCACGCTCGGGTTTGCACAGTGTTGTCGTGAACCGCGGATTCGTTCGGTGATCACGATGGCCGGCGATCTCTCGAACGCATCAGTCGATCCGCTGCGGAACACGGGGATGCCGATCTTGCACATCATGGAGACGAACGACGAGTACGACCCGTACCAGCACTCCATCGATTGGGACCGCGACAACCTCACCGCGCCACGGTGGATGCTCACGCTGCTCAATGCGAGTCATGTGCCGCCGTACACCCAGCCCGGCAACGCGTACTTCGAGCTCGTGAGTGTGGCCACCATCGACTTTCTCGACGGCACGCTCAAAGGTCACCCCGACCGGCTCGATCGCCTCGCGTCCGACGTTACCGACCACCCGGACTTGGCGAACCTGGAGCGCTGACGAACGAACTTGCGTCAACAGCCGGTGTATAGGCCCCGCAGCTAACGCAGGTTGGTCGGGGATTAGTCGCCGCTGAGCTCGCTGCGGATCTGGCGGCGGAGGATCTTGCCGGTGGCGGTTTGCGGGAGCTCGTCGCGGATCTCGACCTGCTCGGGTGTCTTCAGCGACCCGACGCGCTCACGGACCCACTCGCGCACGTGTTCGGTGTCGATCTCCTCGACGCCGGGCCGCAACGTGATCGCGGCGACGATGCGCTCGCCCCACTCCTCGTCGGCCAGACCGACGACGCACGCGGTCGCCACCGCGTCGTGTGTGAGGAGCGCGTCCTCGATCTCCGCGGGGCTGATGTTCTCGCCGCCGCGGATGATCGTGTCGTCGGCGCGACCCTCGCAGAACAGGTAGCCGTCGACGTCGAGCCAGCCGTGGTCGCCGGTGTGCAGCCAGCCGTCGGCGTCGGTCTTCGACTCGACGTCGGCATACGCACCGCCCACCTGGTCGCCCCGGATCTGGATCTCGCCCGGTGAGTCGATGCCGACGTCGGTGCCGGAGTCGTCGACGATCCGCACCTCGATGCCCGGCACCGGGAGTCCCACCGACGACAGCCGAGCGGTCCACACCGGATCGTCGCTGTACATCGCGAGCCGGTGGTCGTCGGGGCCGAGCAGCGCGACGGTGCTGCTCGTCTCGGTGAGGCCGTACGCGTTCACGAAGTCGGTCTCGGGGAAGAGCTGCAGTGCGAGCTCGAGCACCGGGGCGGGCATCCGCGCCCCGCCGTACACGAGGCTGCGCAGGCTCGGGATGCGCGCGTCGGGGTCCGCTGCCATGATGCTCACGATGCGAGCGAGCATCGTGGGCACGACGAACGCGTGCGTGACCGATTCGCGGCGCGCGGTGGCGATCCAGTCTTCGGGCGAAAAGCGCACGCCCGGTAGCGGCACCACCCGCCGGCCGCTGTACGTGGAGCTCAGCATCGCCGTTACGCCTGCGATGTGGAAGGGCGGTGAAGACATGAGCGAGGCCTCGTCTTCACCAGCCGACCCGAACTCCACGGTGTTGAACACGTACGCGAGGAGCTGGTCGTGCTCGAGGAGCGCGGCCTTCGGTGCAGCCGACGTACCGCTCGTGAACAGCACGACGGCGGGAAGGTCGGGCGACTCGGGAAACGCCCGTTCCGACCCGCTCTTGGCGTCGACCCAGTTCGAGCCCGCGGTGATCGACGGCTCGATACGTGCGATCAGCTCCTGGAGCGACCCGTCGGGGAGCCGGTAGTTGAGCGGGGTATAGCTCACGCCCGCCCAGGCGGCCCCGAAGAGGACGGCCGGGACCACTGGACCGTTGGGCTCGATGAGTGCCAGGTGCTTGGCGCCCGAGTCCTGGACGCGATCGGCGATGGCGCGCGCGGCGCGCCGGAGACCCTGGTAAGAGAGCCCGTCGTCGGCGTTGCCGATGGCGATGCGGTCGCCGAAGGCGTCCGCAGCCATCTCGAGGATCATGGCGAGGTTCACGGTGTCCCCGGCTCGACGGGTGCGTCGGTCAGTCGGAGGAGGGGAGCGGCTTGGCCTGTGCGATCTCCATCGCTTGCGCGTGGCAGCTCAACTCGCCCTCGCCGGCCTTGGTGACGAGCACGGTGGCCTCGCAGACCGAACAGGTGTAGCGCTTGCCCATCAGATTTGCCACGTTGATTCCCCCGTTACCCTTCGCGCGGCGGCATCGGCGCCCCGCAGCACGACACCTCGCCATCGGTGCCTTTGACGACGATGATCTCCGTTTCACACTGCGCGCAGCGCAGGCGGTTCCCCGGTGCAGTCGGCATGGGCGCCAGGTTACCGAAATCGATCGGTGGTCCTGCCAGTCGGCACTCAGTTGGTGCGGTGACGGTTAGAGCGTCGCGATCGCCGGCGGCTGATCGCCAGCTGGCCCGTCACTGACTGGCTGGTCATCGGTGGGCCGTTCATCGGAGGCGCGGCCCCGGCGGGCGCGGAAGACAGCGACGGTCAGACAACCGAGGCCGTACACGGTGGCCGCGGCCAAGGCGAGCCCGCCGAGCACCGGGACGATCCCCACGACCCGCAAGATCCCCCAGCCCACCAGGAAAGCGAGGAAGCGGTTCCGCGGCTCCTTCAGGATCAGGCGGCCGAGGAAGTAACAGCCGGAGACGTAGCCAAGGCCGTACATGAGCGCGAGCGCGAACACGGTGGCCAGGCCGAGCGGCAGCCCGACGAGCGAGACCGACAGGAGCACGCCCACGACGGGGACCCCGATGGCGACGGCGAACCCGAGCCCGATCGCGGGTCCGATCGCGTTGCGCCCGGCGCGGGCGACGGCGTCGGCGCCGCGCGGCGACACGAGCAGGAGCGCGCCTCCGAGCAGGAAGCTCGACACCGTCGCCGCGATCCAGAGGACGATCCGTCCGATGGCGCCGAGGCGCCCGAGCGCGAAGCGTCGCCGGGCGCGGTCGACGTCGCCCTGGACCGACGTCCGCTGGGAGATCATGGGCGGGTCGCTCGACACCACGTCACCGCCTACAGAACCGATCGAGGTGACGACGACGCGGCCGTTCAGCGCGGTGACGTCACCGTTGACCCGGCCGTCGACGATGACGTCACCGTTGAACGCGAACACCCAGTCCTTCACGACGCCGCGGACGTGAACGTCGCCGTCGAAGATCAGCACCCGGCCGACCGCCTCGCCGCTGCGGACGTCGACGCTGCCAGTGATGACGATCTGGTTGTCGCGGTCGGCGGTGTCGCTCGCGGCGAATGCCGGTGACGCGCCGAGCCCCACGAGCCCCGCGACGAACAGAAGTGCACCGACTCGAGCCAATGTCCGCATTGCGACCTCCCCGGCCAGATCGCTCAAGTATGGCGTGGGGTAGCGTGCGCCGCCGTGGCCGATCCTCGTGCGATCACCGTCGAACACGACGGGCTGCGGATCAATGCGCTCGACTGGGGCGGCGATGGGCCGCCGCTGCTGCTCCAGCACCCCAACGGCTTCTGCGCCGGCTTCTTCGATCCGGTCGCGCAGGTCCTGCGCGACGAGTTCCACCCGTTCGGCGTCGACGTGCGCGGTCACGGCGCCAGCGAACGTCCCGCCACCCTCGCTGAGTGCACGTTCCCGAATGTCGCCGGTGACGTGCTCGCGGTGCTCGACGCGCTCGGGTTCGACGAGATCGTCGCGCTCGGTCACTCGATGGGCGGCGCGGTCGCGATCCTCCTCGACGAACTCCGTCCCGGGATCGTGCGCAAGGCCTTGCTCTGTGAGGCCATCGCGTTCCCGCCGAGCGGTCTGCCGCGCACGGCCGCTGGAGGCCCCAAGCCGATGTCCGACATCGCACGATCGCGCCGCGCCGTGTGGCCGGACCGCGAGACGGTGCGCGCGTCGTACGCCAGCCGTCCGCCGATGGACGTGCTGGAGCCCGACGCGCTCGCGGCCTACGTACGGTACGGGTTTCGGGATCGCGACGACGGCCGAGTGGAGCTCGCGTGCGCGCCGGAGGTCGAGGCGCGGTGCTTCGAGGCCGCAGCCGAGCCCGAGGGAGCGCCGCACGCGTTCAGTCACCTCCCGCAGTTCCGGGGCTCGCTCGTCGTCGCGTCCGGCGATCACTCGAACCTCCCCGCCGACGTGTTCGCCGCCCAGGCGGAGGCCGCCGGTGCGCCCTACCTCCAGCTCGACGGCAGTCACTTCTTCCCCCAGGAGGACACCGCTCGCACGGTCGCGCTGGTCCGCAAGCACCTGAGCTGGTGACCCGGGTCGTCCGTGGGCGCCGGACCCGCCGGTAGGCTCGCCGCCGTGGAGGTCGTCGTGGGGTTGGGAATCGCAGTCGCGCTCGGCGCGGCGGTGCGGTCCACCTGGTCGCCGTGCGGGCAGTCGATGCTCTCGCAGATCACGCCGTTCACCGAGCGGGCGCGCCATCACCGATTCGGCGTCACCGCGGGATGGTTCGTGGTGGGTTCGGTGCTCGGGGGTGCCACGCTCGGTGTGATCGCCGGTCTGGGCGCGGCGGCCACATCGGCAGCCGGGCTGTCGACCGACACCGCGCTCGCGATCCTCGCCGTCCTCGCAATCGTGGCTGCCGCCGTCGACGGTGGGGTGTTCGGCTTCCGTCCGCCGTTCTTCCGTCGCCAGGTCAACGAAGACTGGTTGCCCCGCTACCGCGGCTGGCTCTACGGCGTGGGCTTCGGGTGGCAGGTCGGCGTCGGGATCGCCACCTACATCATGACGGCCGCGGTGTTCCTGACTGTTGCCATCGGCGTGCTCACTACCAGTCCCGTCGCCGCGTTCGCGATCGCAGTGCTGTTCGGGTTCGTGCGCGGACTCACCGTCTTCTTCACCGCAAGGGTGTACACGCCCGCGCAGCTGGGGTCATTCCACCGCCGGTTCGACGCGTGGGCCGAACCCATTCGACGGGCGGTCATCGCGCTCGAGCTCGTCGCCGCCTTGTGCGCGGCGGGTGTGGCGTGGGGTGTCGTCGGTCTTGTCGCGGTGGGTGCGCTGATCGCGATCGTCGGGGCGGTTGTGCTGGTATCGATGCCGCGGCGCGCGCGTGCTCAGGAGAGCACCGCACGCGCCCACGCGTAGTCGGCCTTCCCAACCGTCGTCCGCTGCACCTGATCGACGACGATCACGCGCCGCGGCCGCTTGTAGGACGCGATGAGTTGGCCGACCCACGCCGACAGTTCGTCGGGTGTGGGCATTCCGGCGGCGTGGTCGCCTCCGAGCGACACCACCGCGGCGACCGACTCGCCCCATTCCTCGTCGGGTAGGCCGACGACGATCGCGTCGATGACGGCGGGATGGTCCTTCAGCACCTCCTCGACCTCTTCGGGCCACACTTTCTCGCCGCCGGTGTTGATGCACCCGGACCCGCGCCCGAGGAGCGTGATCGTGCGGTCGTCGTGGAGGATCGCCCAGTCTCCGGGCACCGCGTAACGCGTGCCGTCGATCTCGCGGAAGGTCGCCGCCGAGCGTTCGGGATCCTTGTAGTAGCCGACGGCGGCCGAATGGGCGACCGCGATCATGCCTTGTTCGCCCGAACCGGGCACCACGTCACGTCCGTCCTCCGTGACAACGCGTGCGCGCGGCCCGAGCACGAAGCGCGCCGTCGTGTGCTCGCCCGGCGTGGTGGTGAGCGCGACCCCGAAGCCCACGCCCTCGCTCGAGCCGAGTGAGTCGTAGAAGTTCATTGTTCCCTGCCGCAGCAGAGCGTCCTTGAGTGCCGCGTTGACCATCGCACCCGAGTTGTGCACGCGTCGCAGTGACGACAGGTCGTAGGGCTCGCCGCGCGCTTCGGCATCTTCGAGCGCACGGACAATTCGTCGAAGGATCACGTCGCCGACGAGCGAGAGCAAGGTGACCCGCTCGCGCTCGATGGTGGCGCACACCACGGCACCGTCGACGGGACCGCGGGGCAGGAGCGCGACCATGCCGCCGACCGAGAACCATGTGTTGGCCTGGTGTACCGCCGTCGCGTGGACGAGTGGCGTCGTGAGCAGCGGGACCGGTCGGGTGTCGCGCGTGTACAGATCGAGCGCGCACTCGGCGGCTTCGGCAACCGTCTCGGGGACGGCACGGTCGATCACGCCGGCTGCGTACACGGCCCCGTAGTTGAGCAGCGTGCCCTGGTGCCAGAGCACACCCTTCGGCAAGCCGGTCGTTCCGCCCGTGTACCACAAGAGGAGGTCATCACCCGAACGTTCGACGCGAGGGAGGGGTTCGTTCGCCGCGATCAGGTCGTCGTAGGCGATCGCACCGGGTACCGGTGTCGCGGTCCCACCGTCGTCGATCTCGATGAGAATCCGGACCTTGGGCAGTCGATCTCGTACTGCCGCGACCTGTTCGCCGAGCGAGCGGTGGAACACGAGGACTTCGGCATCCGCGTTCTCGAG
>CAAGKR010066435.1_pt1 | contig 19924 bp, 14 predicted proteins | sample 2556971 | NCBI WGS metagenome assembly CAAGKR01 (sample SAMEA5207829, study PRJEB30636) | soil metagenome | biome: forest; feature: boreal; material: soil | place: USA | collected 2011-09 | depth 1 m | reverse complement strand
GAACAGACCACCCGCTACCTCCAAGCCTGCTGGAAGCTCTGTCGCGACTACGGCGTCGCCAACCTCGCCGTCGTGCACCGCCTCTCGGACCTTCGGGCCCAAGCCGACGACGGCACCAGCACCGCCAAAGTCTCCATGGGCCTCCTCGCCGACACCCAAACCCGCGTCCTGTTCCGCCAATCAAGCGACCAGCTCGGCGACGCCCGCGACCTCCTCGCCCTCAACGCCGCCGAAACCGACCTCCTCGGACGGCTCGCCCGCGGCCGCGCACTCTGGAAGATCGCCGGACACACCGCCGTCGTCCAACACCACATCGCGCCCGGCGAAGCCGACCTCTGCGACACCGACACCCGCATGCGCAGCTAACCCATGGCGCTCCTCCCTCGCGACCAGATCCTCGAGGCCACCGACCTACCGGGCCTCGCCGACGAGCTCCTCGGCCCCCGACGCGGCCGCGGACCCTCCGCCACCTGGCCCTGCCCCTCACCCCACCACGGACCCCAAACCGGCAAGACACCCCCCGTCAGCATCTTCACCTCCGACCGCGGTTACCAGCGGTGGCACTGCCACGCCTGCGGCGCCGGCGGCACCGCCATCGACCTGCTTCTCGAAACCACCGGAGTGCCCGTCCGCCAAGCCCTCGAACACCTCGCCCAACGCACCGGCATCACCCCAGAACACCGACCCCTGAGGCTCATACGCCGAGCCCAACCCGAGGCCGGCTTCGTGCCGCGCCCACAGGCGGGCGTGTTCGCGCGCGGAGCCCTCCACGACCACGTTGCTCGCTGCGAAGCCACCCTCTGGAGCCCCGCCGGACGACCCATGCTCGAGTACCTACACGCCCGCGGCCTGCACGACGACGTACTCCGCGCCAACCGCGTCGGCGCCGACCCCGGCCCCCGCCACCTCGCCCGCGCCCGCGGGCTCCCCGCCCGAGGACCAGCCGTCATCTTCCCCGTCCTCGACGCCCACGGGCCCGTCTACCTCCAAGCCCGCTACCTCAACCCAGACCAAACCGGAGGCCGCAAGTACGACAACCCCGCCAGCTGGGTCGCCACCAACCCCCGCTACGCACAAGTCGCGATCCCCACGGCTCCGCAAGATCACCCATGCCTCTTCATTTGCGAAGGGCTCCCAGACGCACTCTCCGTCGCCCAAAATGGCGCACCAGCAATTGCTCTCCTGGGTGTCGGACTTGCCGACCAAGGACTTGCCGACCACATCCACGACCGCCATCCGTCCCTACCGGTCGTGATTGCCTTCGACCCCGACACTCGTGGCAAGGCCGGCTGTCGCACACTGATGCATGAGGTGCGACAAGCCGGCCAGCGGGTTGTTGAATCGCTCCAATTCCCGACCGATGTTCGCGACCTGAACCATTGGGCCAGCCTCAAGCCCGGGGCATTCCACGACCTCATCGTGTCGTGGCTCCCATCTCTGGCCGAAGGTAAGACGCCCGACCTCGTCCCCGATGCACACCCAACCGTCATCAGACTCCGTCATGGGTAATTGAGTGCGCGCAATACAGCTTCTACGTCGGCCGACCCGATCGCAGTGAGCCGGCTTGTCGTGTGGTCATGCAACGGGTCGAGCATCGGAGGGCAACCGCTACCAGGGTTCGAGTCCCGTTAGGTGGCCCTTACCGGTCACTACTCGAACCCCTCAAGGGAGGACGAACTACCCGCATTGTCGCGGTTGGTCCGAGCCCTACTCGACAGTGCTGAGGACATCGCAGAGCTGGTCCGACGGCTCAAGGATCAGTGATTAGGAGCTTGTCCTTCTTTCTTGCGGCGCGTCCACGATCTTGATGCCGAGGGACCGGATCAGCGAGCCAGCCTCGGGCAGCGAGACGCGAGCATCCTTCATGGTGTTGTTCGCCGGATCGATCGCGTAGCCAAAAGCCCCTTCGAGCCGCGCTCTCGTCAGGTTCGTGTGATTGAACCGAGCCCCTGAGAGGTCCGTTCCCGTGAAGTCACTCTCGGTCAGATCGGCCTCGGTGAAGTCCGTCTCGTGAGCGGAGCAGTTCCTAAAGACCGCCTGCCTGAGTCTGAGACCCAGAAAGACGGCATAGTCCAGCACGCACTCATCCTCGAACGCGATTGGTGCACCGACGCTCGACCACTGTGCGAGGGTCCAGTCCACGCCCGTCACTTTCGATCGTTTGAATGTCAGTTCGGCCAGGCGTGAATTCGTGAGCTTGGCCACTGAGAGGTTGCATGCGACGAACGTCGTGTCGCGGAATGCGCAATCCACAAGCTGAGCCTCTTGGAACGAGCAGGACTCGAAGGTACAGCTATCGAACTGTTTGCCGCGTAGCAATTGCCCATCGAGAATCAGGCCACGGAACGTCTTGTCAAAGAATTCTATGGAGTTATGAAGATCGCCATTTGGAGTCGACGAGTCTTGCTTACCCACAAGCCCATTGTCTCATGACGCGTGCGAGTTGTGAATCACCCCTTCAATCGTTCTCGGGTTCGTCTCCACGGCGCCTTGGGTGCACTAAGCGTTTCGAGGATCATCCCTACATAGGCGTCTGAACAACGCGCGACCAGATGGGAATGACGAGAAGTAAGTCCAGCTACCTTGGTTGGCCGTCCGTGACCATCGCCGTAAAGGTTCCGAAACTCATCGATCTTGTTTGCAATGTTCGCCAAACTGCCAAGTAGCGCGATGAGCGCGTCGGAACCCTTTTCATCCGGAGCAACAGTTGTCGGATGGAGTCGAAGTTCCTTCTGTACACGGTCCACAAGTGCCGGAAATTTCTCCTTACCTGTCAAGGCAACGTCGAGCTCGCTTAGTGCAAACTTCGCCGTGCTCTCGATCGCATCCTTCGCCGCACTGATCGCTTGCTCGGGGCGCTCCTCGACTGCATCCCACATGCGCCTCAAATGGCCGGGGATCGCGGATTCCTCGGGCAGCGCGCGGACCGCTTCCTGGGTCAGGATCTCCCAGCGAGGCCGAATAGTGCCGTCCTCTTCTAACGCGAAGCCATCGCGCGCGAGGAGACGCTCAATCTTCTCTCGATTAGCTCTGATTACATCCGCATAGCTCGGATCACGGACTTCCTGTTGTCGGATCTCATCGAGAACAGCTTCGACAATTCGCAGGATGCGGCGAACCGCATCCCAGTCTGTCCAGTCGATTCGTACATAGAACTGTTCGACGAAATTTCGACGCTCGCCGCTCAGCCCCGGCTGATACGACCGGTCAGCGCTGAAGCCTTCCGCTTGGAATAGGTCGTCAATCTGGGCCAGGGTCCAGCCCACTAGAGCTTCACGTACCGCCAGTCGGATCCGTGAAGAGAGAAGTTCTGACTTCATTGCCTTAAGTTACAACTCTGTAGTTCGAGAGGCGGCGGCGATTGCGTCGTCCCCTCTCCCCATGCGCCGCATGAGCCCACTCACTCATGATGCTCGACCCCTGCGGACAACGACCTCTCGTTCTGGGTCGTGGTGGATGTGTGGATCGCCCGCAACTCGCAGATCAGCAGACTGCTCCGGGTGCTCCCTAGCCACGTATGCGTCTTCGTCTCGCATCCATTCGTCCCACTGGCCGCGCATCGCCTCACCATCTCGTTCGACACCTCGAGCAAGGCGGACAGAGCGGTCAGCGTCGACCCAGATCCGGTACGCCAAGAACGGAGCGAATGCCTTCCGCGTGGCGGACACTCCTTCGAGCACCACGACGGGCGCCGGCGCGACGGTGATCCAGGATCCTGGAGCGCGTTTCTCCCAGTCAGAGACCTGAAACCTCGCCAACTGACCCGCTGAAAGCGGCTGCAGGGCGTCAGTTATGAGGCGGCGGTACCAGTCGAGCGGATTGTCCCAGGTAGCAAAGTGATCAGTATGTATCGTCACGGCATCGCCAAAGTGCTCGGCAAGGCGGGTGGCAAGCGTCGACTTACCCGATCCTCCGCAGCCATCGATCCCGACGATTCTCGGCTGCACATCCTTCGGTCGATGGGCCGCTCGGACCAGAGCAGTCAGTCGATCGAAAGAGAGCAAGTTCTCGGCGTTCCTCTTTGATCCCGATTTGTCATGAGACATCGCGCGTAATCCTTATACACAGATTGTCTCACGACGACTCGCCTTTGTGAATCAACTCGGTCCCGAACGCACGCAATGTCGACCATCGACCCGGTGTCGCACAACACGTATTGGGCGATCGAGACGAAGGCGTTTCGGACCCGCTCGGCGACTCCCACGTTGTTCCAAGTGGCTCGGCGCCGCTGGACCACGTGGTGAGTACGCGGCAGGCTTGACTATGTGGGTCTGGAGACGCTGGGGCCCAGGCCGTATCGGAGGTGGTGAGCATGGTCCCTGTCCTTGGGGCGATTATCGGTTGGGAGTTACTTCTGCTATCGCCGTTCATCGTCGGCGTGGTGATAGTCGTCGTTCTGACGCGACGGTCGGGTCGGAGTGGAAGAACTGGCACCCCACCCGCCGCGGGATGGCATCCCGATCCAACGCGGCGCCATCAACTTCGTTACTGGGATGGCGCGAGCTGGAGTGACCAGGTTGCGGATCAGGGACAGCAGGCAACTGATCCGATCGACCTCGCTCAGGGCTGAATGCGGAGTTGTTACTACGTGATCGGCGCCTCGCTGACACTCGATCGACTGCTCGCTATAATTGTGCTCGCCGTGCTCACGCCGTGGGTCTTACGCCAACTGTGGCTATCGACGCCAATGTCCGACCAGTGGCGACGGCGACGATAGGTAGTCGAGGTTCGTCCAGGTCGAGTTTCCGCGGTCAAAACGTCGACGACGGCCTGGCCGATCATTAGCCGCACAACGCGCACTGCACGACGTGGCTGTTCCCGAAGTGCCTGCCTATTCGACGTCGACCGCCGTGGATGCCACGCTGTCCGCGTTGCAGCGCCAACTAGAACGGATGCGACAGGTACCAGGGCGTTAGCAACATCGATGCGATGTCTCTCCGTACACTCGCTTAGCAAGTTGAACGCTTCTTCTTTTATGCGAAAATAGAAGAGCAATGGAATGGACCGACGAACAACTACGCATCATCGGACACAGTCACGGACATGGCCGCATTCAAGCGGGCCCCGGAACCGGTAAGAGCACAACCGTCATCGCTCTGGCCAATAGCCTGAGTCAGGACCGTCCGGCATCGGCCGTCCGCTTGGCAACCTTCACGCGGGCGGCAACCGCGGAACTCGCAGCTAAGGCCTTGCTTGATGGCGGCACGCCCATACAGGTCACAACCGTTCACTCACTCGCGTTGCAACTGATCGTCCGGAACTCCCAATGGAGCCGACTGCCGCTGCCAATCCGCATACCTGATGCTTGGGAGACGGACGAACTCCTTCACGATGATCTTCGCACCCGGCTTGCAAGTCGTTGGCATGGCCTGCGCAAGACGACTGTCGGTCGTCTCGAGCGGGAGATGGCTGCGCAATGGGAGTCATTGGATGACTCGCGGCTGGTAGCCGATATCGATCCCCAGCTTCGTGATGCATATGTCGCAGCTTGGCAACAGCAGCGCGCTGTCTTTGGGTACTCACTCTTCGCCGAGATGCCGTGGTATGCACTTGAGCTGATCGACGATCATCCAGACGCTGATCTCTTTGGATGTGAATTCCTCATCGTTGACGAATACCAAGACCTCAATCGTTGCGAGATCAGACTGGTTGAGGCGCTCGCCGGTGCTGGGCTGAGCATCGTCAGCGTTGGGGATGAGGATCAGTCGATCTATTCATGGAGGATGGCAGCGCCCGAAGGCATTCGCCAATTCCCAGACAGTTTTCCGGGTTCGCAGGACTATCCACTCTCCATATCCCAGCGTTGCGCGCGCAGGATCCTCGAAGCTGCTCAACGCGTGATCAATGTTGCCCCAGGACGAAACCCAAACCTTCCTCGTCCGACACCAGCCGATCACAACCCTGAGGGTGAGTTCGCTTACCTTCGGTTCAGATCAGGCCATGCTGAGCGAGAGGGTGTCGCGAAGCTTCTCCAGCATCACCACGATGTGGACGGAGTTCCATGGGGTGAGATGGCGATTCTCGTTCGAAGCGACTACCAGGCGCGGTGGAGCAAGCCCATCAGAGAGAAGCTAGCGAGTCACGACATCCCGTTCGCAGATGTTGAAGCAGCTCTCGCACCGCTGCACACGAATGCTGCTCGCGAGCTACTAGCCGTAGCAAGGCTTGTACTTCAGGAGACTGATGACCTTGCATGGTGGACGATCCTCCATGTCCGCCGCGGTGTCTCGGCAGCATCCATCCGCGCAGTGGCTGATTTTGCAGCACTTCACGGACGGCGGTTCGCAGCGCAACTCATGCGACTCGAACAGGACACTATTCCCGGGATGCCTGCGCAATCAAGAACGCGAGCGACTGCGCGCGTGAATGAGGTGCTATCCCTCCTTGTGGAGCTTCAGAGTCAGTCGCTACCAGAGACGGGAGACTGGGTCGATTGGCTAAGAGACATTGCCAGATCGCTCGAGATTACGATCGCTGACGATCTCGATCAGCTGCTGAATCGAGTCGCTGCGGTCGCGACGGTCGATCAGGGTGTGCGAGAGATTCTCGCTCAACTCGAGCCTGTAGCTCGCGACGTGGCTTTGGAGCAGCCCGGGGTATCGATCATGACGGTCGCGCGGTCAAAGGGGTTGACGTTCAGTATCGCGATCACCATGGGTGTTGAAGGCGAACTCTTTCCCTCGCCGCTATCAGATGTCCCAGAAGAAGATCGCCGGCTCCTTTACGTGGCCATCACCAGAGCCAGGCGTGCGAGCTACCTGACGATGGCTCGCTTCCGAACTGATGGAACTGCCTACACGGGCAGCGGAGATTCAGTGAATTCACGCAGTCGCTGCAACTTCCTCTCGCAGGCAAGCATCGAGCCACGCGATGGTCACGACTACCTAGATGCTCTCGGGTAACTAAGTGACCATCGCGTGGCAGACCACGTTTCGCGCGAACGCATCGGCGCTCGCCTGCCAACGAACTAGCGGCGGGTCTCCTCAGGCGCGTGTCCACTGCTCAGTGGATAACGGGGCGCCGTTTAGCTGATCCCGTCGAGCACCCCAGTCAGGTAGGGCTGCGTCCATCAACTTCGTAAAGCGATCAGTGTGATTGCGTTCCCGACGGTGTGTCATCTCGTGAACGACGATGTACTCAAGGCACTCAGGGTGCTTTTTCGCAAGCTCGACGTTGAACCAGAGGTTTCCAGTCTGGCGGTTGCAGGAGCCCCATTTCGTCTTCATGCGGCGGATGCTCCAGCCCGGAACCTTGACGTTCAGCACCGGCTCCCATTTGTCGATCAGACTCGGGATTTCGGCGCGAAGTCTCTCTCGGTACCAACGATTGAGTACTTCTCGACGCTGGTCAGCCGTCGAACCGGGAGGGACAAAGAGTTGAAGCCGGGCGCCAGCAAGTTCGATGCTGGCGCGGCCCGGACGCTCGATGACACGCAGGCGGCACCTCAGCCCCGACACGTAGTGGGACTCTCCGGTCACCATCTCCCGCAAGGACTGACGTTCCGCGTTACGCAGGCGCTCCCGTTGTCGCTTGATCCATGAGAGCCGATGGATGACGGCAAGGCGAACCTGATCATCATCGAGCTGCCTCGGTGCGGAGACGCGAACACGACCTAGAGGTGGATAAACTCCGACATGCAGGTTCTTGATGTCCTTGTAGACGACATCGACGTCGATGCCCCGGACGGTCAGGTAGGCGCTAGCGGTACTCATGCCGCGCCTTCAGTAGATCCAAGAGTTCATCGAGCTGCTGGTCGTTCTCGGGGAGGACCTGGCGGACCGCTCGTTTGACTCGTCGTTCCTTGAGGCGGTTGCCCACCCAGGAGTCCGGCTTATTGTCTCGAACGGCTTCATCGACCGCCATCGCCGCCTCGGTATCGCCGGAGAAGAAATCGACGAGCGCTCGGCGGCCACCGTTGTCCGCCCACTTCGGATAGGGCGTCTCGGCTTCGCCTTTTCCAAGCTTGGTCGCCTGCTCCAGCAACTTGGCCAGGTAGTCTTTGTACTCCAGAGCGCCCCGCCGCCGTTTCTCGAGTAGAGCGTCGAGCAGCTCTGACATCCGGTCGTAGTACTTCGGGTTGGTCGGTCGCTCGTCGATGATCACCTTGCGCATGTTGTTAGTGATGGTCTCGGCGACCGCTTCGGGATCGCTCTTGATGCCCTCGGGTAGCTTGTCGATCGCCTTGGCGCCCATCTTTACGATCAGTTCGACCAGACCGGCGTTCTCGAAGTTGGAGATCGTCTCGGACGGCTTCGCCTGAATGTAGGTGTCGAGCAGATGCCGCATGCCAGCCTCGTACTGCTTGAAGTCGACATCCTCGCCAGCCCCCAGCTTCACCTCGTCTCGCACATCGGCGTAGTGGGCCACTTCTGTCTTGATGGCAGCTGCCTCTTGCTCGTTGTAGCCAGCGGCCGTCATCTCGTTGGCGAGGTTCCCGTACGCGCGCATCACTGCGGCGACCGTCTTGTAGAGATCAACCCGTTTGGGTTCATTGGCCTTCAGCTGCTCAGCGTTGCCGTGCTCAGCTGCGCAGAAGTACTGCTGGTACTGCAAGGTCTTCTTCGGCGGTGCGACGGGCTCGCACACCGCTCGGATCCTCTCGAGGGTCTCGTCCAGGTCCTCTCGTGCCTTCTCGATCCGATCGGACAGCAGGCCCTCAACATCTTGCTTCTCATAGCCGTCGAGAGCGCCGCTGGTGTAGTCAGTGATCGCTGACTCCAGCGAATTGAAGAGGTCGCGGTAGTCGATGATGTAGCCGTAGTCCTTGTCCTCGTCGTCCAGCCGGTTCACACGGCAGATGGCCTGGAAGAGGCCGTGATCCTGCATCTTCTTGTCGATGTAGAGGTAGGTCGCGCTCGGCGCGTCGAAGCCGGTCAGCAGCTTGTCGACCACGATCAGCAGCTTCATCTGGCCCGGGTGTTTGACGAAACGCTCCTTGACGTCCTTCTCGAATTGCTCGATCCGTCCGACTGCTCGGTCCGCCGACTCGTCGAAGTGGTCGGCCAACATCTGGCGGTAGATCTCGTATTGGCGCAACTTCTCGGTAGCCCCCTCGCCGGAGTCCTCCTTCGAGATACCGCTCGGGTCGGGAACATAGGAGGTGACGATGGCGCACTTGCCCTTGAAGCCGGCCTGGCAGAAGAGCTCGTAGAACTTGCAGGCCTGATAGATGCTCGATGACACCAGCAGCGCATTGCCGCGGCCGGCCATGAGGCGCGGCTTGGTCTCCATATCGAAGAGGATGTCGTCAACGATCTGCTTGGCTCGGGGCTCGGCGCTGACGACCTTCTGCATCGTCCCCCAGCGCTTTTTCAACTCAGCCCGCGATAGGTCGGTCATGCCCTTGGTCTTGGCCTCGAACCACTTGTCGACCTTGTCGGGCGAGGTCAGGTCCTGATCGATGCTGCGAGCCTCGTAGCGGAGGTCGACCACGACGCCATCCGCCACGGCTTCGTCGAACTTGTAGGTGTGGATAAAGGAACCGAAGGTCTCGATGCTGGTGGCCTTGTCCGCCTTCAGGATCGGGGTGCCGGTGAAGCCAACGAAGATTGCATCGGGCAGGAACCCACGCATGGCCTCGTGCAGCTTCCCCGACTGGGTGCGATGAGCCTCATCCACGAACACGAAGAGGTTGCCCTTCGCGCGGAAGTCCTTCGGGATCTTCGTGTCCAGCTCAGCGATGAACTCGTGCTCGGCATCGTCGCGGTCCGCCTCGTCCTCGGAGCCGCCAAACTTGTGGATCAGTGAGCAGATCAGCCAGGGAGCGCTCTGGTTGAGGGTCGCGAGGAGGTCGCCGCCGCTCTTGGTGCGGTAGATGTGCTCGTTGACACCCAGGAACACTTCCTCGATCTGGTCGTCAAGCTCCGTGCGGTCAGTGATGAGCAAGACCCGTGCGTCGGTCTGGTGCTCCCGCAGCCACTTCGCCAACCACACCATGGTCAGGGACTTGCCTGAGCCCTGGGTATGCCAGATGATCCCGCCTTCGCGCTTCGTCAGTCGCTCTTCAGCGGCCTTCGCCCCGAAGTACTGGTTGTGGCGGCAGACCTTCTTGACGCCCGCATCAAAGACCATGAAATCGTGCACGATCTCAAGCAGGCGCTCCTTAGTGCAGAGCTGAATCAGGCCGCGATCGAGCGGCTCAGCGACATCCGAGTCCTCTCGCCACTGCAGCCAGTACTTTTCCGGTGTGTCGATAACGGCGTAGCGCAGGCCTTCGACGTCGTTGCCGGCCAGCACTAACTGCACTGTCGTGAAGAACGGCCGAATGAAGTCCGTCCTCTGATTCCCGATGGTCTGGCGGATGCCTTCAGAGACCGCCACCTTCGAACGCTTCAACTCGAGTGTCGCGAACGCGATGCCGTTGACATAGAGGACGACGTCTGGGCGCTTCGTATGTGCACCAGCGATCGTGACTTCCTCAGCTAGTGCGAAATCGTTGGAGTCCGGGTTGTCCCAGTCGATAAGCCAAACCGTCTCGGTTTGCTCACCGACACCGGGGCGCACCTTCACCCCGTAACGCAGCCGTTCGTAGACATCGCTGTTCGCCTCGTAGAGATCGCGCCCTCCGCCCAAGGACGCGTCACTCCGGAGCTTCTCTATTGCCTTGTTGATCAGGTTGGCGTGGTACCCACGCTTGCGCAGGTTCTCGCTTAGTAGGTCGATTTCAATGTTGGCGTTGCCTTCGCGGTACTCCCATTTGCCTAGATTGGCGAATTTGAGTGTGTCGCGGAACAACTCAACAACTCGGTCCTGCGTCTTCCGCTCGATTTGCCCGACGTCGCTCACGCTACGGCCTCCTTGGCAGCCAGGCGCGTGCGACCGGTCAAGAGTTCTTGCATCATGCCTTGCTTGATCTGCCTCGACTTGGTTAGCTGATCGTGGAGCAGGCTGAGTTCACGATCGGCATCGGCAATAACTAACGCGATCGCTCGCTGCTCGTCTACGCCCGGGAGCGGCAAAGTGATGCTGGAGATGGAGGAACGTGTCGTAGCCAGGACCTTGGTTCCCGCAGCCAGACGAAGCAGGGCGTTCCGGAACGATGGGATGAACTGCAAATAAGCCTTGAAGTCATCCGCAAGTACTGACTTGTCGAATCGTGCCGCGATCGTGTGGAGGCCTGGTACTAGACCGTCAGGTGGCACTGCAACGATCTCGACCGACTTGCCGACGCCCGTCTGGTCCTCCGATGCGTCTGCGAACACCAGGTCGCCGGACTGCAATCGGCCAGCTCGTCCGGCCAGACTTGCATCTGCGCGCGGGAGCGCTTCACGCACAGCATCGAGTGTCACAGCCATACGCGTGTGGATGTCGCCGTAGTGCAGATACTTCAGTGGTGATGTCTCGTCGAGTTGAGCACGCGATAGCGCCACCGACGTGAGGTACGAAACGTGATTGCCGAGCGTTACCTCGACCCACGGCGCGGCGAAGCCGGGAAGGCGGGTCTTGCCCGTCAGCAGTTGCTGCATGATGCCCTGCTTGATCGCCCACTTCTTGGCGATCAAGCGCTCGAGTGCGGCGATCTGGACGTCTGCGTCTCCGAGCACCGTGGCGATGGCCTCCTGCTCACGAGGCGGTGGGAGCAGGATTGGAATCCTTTTGACGATGGCTCCGCTGAGGTTCTCCTGGCTCCCTGCGTTGCTCATTGCGCGAATCGACTCGTACTTCGATATCAAGTATTGGAGGAGGTAACTGGGTGACAACTCGGAAGAAGTCTCTATCGCGGCGCATGCCTGGTTCATTGCGGCCGGGATCGAAAGGATCGCTGCCTTCCCGCGGGTCTTGCCTTGCCCATACATTGCAACGAGGACCGTTCCCGCTGGTGCGACCTTCGCCGCTGATGACTTCAACCCCAGTTCGGTGATGGTCTGATGAGTGCGCCGGATGGCACCAAAGTCGATCTCGGTCGTGGTGACCCAAGGAATGGAGCCACCCCAGAACGCGGGAACGCTTCGCAACGGAGTGCCACCGGCATAAACCCTCGCGCCCTCTCCAAGTCGCTTCTCGGGCCAGTCCAGAGACGTCGAGGACGGCCTCATTTGACGCCCATCTCTGCCAAGTGTGTGGCGAGCTTCGCCTCTAGGTGAGCGACCTCAGTGCCTAGTGCCTCGATCGTTTCGGCGTAACGCTCGCCGAGCTCCTGGATACGCGCCACCAGAGCCTCGGTCAGTGCGGCTACCTCCGTCTCAATGTGGTCGCGGACGGTGTTGTGCCACTTGTCATCGAGCACAAGCACCTTGACTTCGGATTCGATCAGTTCGCCGTACCTCTTCAGTGTCTCAAGATCGAGAGCTGCCTGTGCGGCCTTGGCAGCCCTCTTTGCCGCGACCTCAGCCTGCAGGAGGTCGATCGCCGCTTCGATCGTCTCTTGGTCCTCGGCGGCCTTGGCTTCCTTCAGCACGTCCTTCGCCGCCGCCTGAGTGATCTTTCCTTTGTCGTTGACTGCATCCGAGAGCAGACCTTCATCACCGCCATGTTCCTCGACGCACTCATCGACGACCGAGGTAGCCGCTTCGGCCTCGGCGTTCAAGGCATCGACTCGGGACTGATCATCGGCGAAGTAGCGCCCGACGATCAACGCTGGCGGTACAAGGTCCATCTTGTACTTGGCCGTGCTGCGACCCGATCCGATGACGAGGTCGGGTGTTTCGGTGAGCTTGCGATCCTTATCTTCGATTGTCTTGCGCGGCTTGGATGCCTCCTCCCACCCGTCGTTCATCACTATGAAGATGTCGTCGCGCATCGCTTCATGCCAATAAGTCATGAGCTGCTCGTAGGCGTCGTATTCGTCGATCAGCGGGAGGGGCTTGAAGCGTGCTAACAGGTCGTCGGCGAGGCTGGCGATGAGTTCGTTTGGTTGGGTATCGGCGTCGATCGCCGCCATCGGAGTCCGATGCGTGGCGAACCAGTCGTCGACCCTGGCGCTGGCGTCCGCGGCGAGTTTCTTGAACTCGTCGGAGTCGAGTACGAGCTGCTGCACATCTTCGATGTCGACCGCGAGATCGCAGTATCCGGGTCGGTTCGGCTTGAAAAGCATGGAGCGCAGGCTCGGAAAAGCGTCCCAGTAGGCGCTAAGCGCGTCGATGTCCCGCTCGGGTATGCCACCGCTCAGGTGGCCGTGCAGATCTTGCAGGTCCTCCGGCCCGGACGAATCTATGTAGCGGGGGATGTTGAGGTTGTAGTCGTTCTTCGGATCGGCGATCTCGGACTGAAGCACCATGCGCGAGTAACGCTCGATCTCGATCTGCTTGTTGAAGACGTCGACGATCTTGTGGATGTCTTGGCTGCGCAGCCGGTTCTTAGGGCCATCCTTCATGAACCCCCTGGACGCATCGACCATGAAGACGCCCTTCCGATCCTGGGCATTCTCCTCGTCGATCACGACGATGCAGGCTGGGATGCCGGTGCCATAGAAGAGGTTTGGCGGAAGTCCGATGACGCCCTTGATGTAGCCGCGCTGGACGAGCTGCTTACGGATCCCCGCCTCGGCGCCGCCCCGAAACAGCACACCGTGGGGAAGGATGACCGCAGCCTTGCCTTTGCTCTTCAGTGACTTCAGCACGTGCAGCAGAAAGGCATAGTCGCCGTTCTTCGCCGGTGGCCGGCCAAACTCGAAGCGTCCGTATTCGTTCTCCAGACCGTTGCTCCACGACTTTGTCGAGAACGGCGGGTTCATCACAACGAAGTCGAAGGACCGCAACTGGTCGCCCGTGGTGAACTGCGGGCTTGTGAGTGTGTCGCCCTTCCGGATGTCCGCATCCGCGTTGTCGTGCAGAATCATGTTCATCTTGGACAGCGCCCACGTAGCGATGTCTTTCTCTTGGCCGTAGATGGTGATACCTCGCGGGGCTTCGGCGGCGGCCTTCAGCAGCAGTGAGCCGGACCCGCAGGTCGGGTCATAGACGGTCTGGTCTTGCCGTGTGTGCGGACCGATACCGACCACCTTTGCTAACACCCGGGAGACCTCGGCGGGCGTGTAGAACTGACCCTTCGACTTACCGGACTCCGTCGCGAAATGCCGCATCAGGTACTCGTAGGCATCGCCGAGCAGATCGTCGCCCTCTGCGCGACTGCGACGGAAGTCGAGGTCGTCGAAGATCGTGACCAGCGTGGAGAGGCGGTCCTGCATCTCCTTGCCCTTGCCGAGCTTCTCCTCGTCGTTGAAGTCGGCTAGGTCAATGACCTTCTGGAGATCGTTAGCTTCTGCGAGCTTCCCGACGATCTTGTTGATCTTGTCGCCGATCTCCTTGTCGCCCTTGAGTGCGAGCATGTCGTCGAAGGAGCCGCCAGGCGGGACGTCGATCAGGCTCGCCCTGTCGCCCTTGCTCTTGTCCGAGACGTACTTCACGAACAGCAACGTGAGGATGTAGTCCTTGTACTGCGTCGCATCCATGCCCCCGCGCAGTTCGTCGCAGCTCTTCCAGAGTGAGCTATAGAGATCCGATTTTCTTAATGCCACGTCAATCGATCCTTGATCGCGTTCGTGGTGCCTTGTTTTTCCATGCGACATGTTCCGTTTGATTTCATTATGAGGGAACCACACGTTCGACGACAAGCCGTGTCGCCCCCAGCCCGGTTCGTGCCTTAGTACGCATGAAGCGAGACGCGCTCTCCGATTAGGACATCCTCGGCAAGTTCTTGGGGCAATACACGATCGAGAGCTTGGGCCGGTGCGGTTGTGCCCGGTCCAATGCGTCTACGGAGTACCGCCAATTGAGTCCTCGTCCGGCGCTATCACGAAAGCCTCGGCCGGATCCGAACCGAGTTCATGGCGGGCCACCTCGTTGAGCGCTCGCCGAGCGAGGGCGAACCGATTCTCTTCTTCCTTCCACGCGTTCAACTGCTCGTGTGTCCACTTTTCACCCCCGATCGCGGCCGCCCACCTCGCCCGACCCTCACCACGGGATGTGCCGACATTTGCGAGGACCGCAGCGCGGTACACGACGGCATTCGTTGCATCGATTGCGGCCTGGCTACCGATTGTCCAGATCGCCGACCACGATCGGTAGATAGGCTCGAGATCGACTCGCATCTGCGCATGGACCTCGAGCGGATCGAGTGGCTTCCGAGCGCCCCAGAGAATGTCGGCCCCCTCTTGGAGACCCGATCGAAATTCCATCGTCAGATGGAGCGCCTGGACCAGGTGAGCAAATAGACCCGCGTAAGCCAACAGTTCGCTATAGGCCTGCCGACGCTCTAGACGACGGGCCTCATCCCGATCGTGCTTGAGCCGACACTCCACAGCCCACAGGCTGAAGCCGCCGGTGATCAGTGCTGCCAGTACCCCTGCGGTGACTGCCGCCCACGCCGCGCTCACAGTGTCGAGCGTATGCCGGTCCTATGACAGCCCTTCGAGGGCTCCAGAGACCCTTCCGACTGGCCCGTGAAATGCGCCGCGGCGACGACTGGCGCTGTGGTGGTGGTGCAGCAACCGTGAAGCCGCGCAGGTTTCCCTCTATGCCGGTCAACCTGCCGACCTGCTCCTTGACGGCCTACGTACTCATCTCGACGGTGTAATTGGGTTCGGTGTGAATCGCCGGTCCTTACCTGGTGCACTGGAGATCGCTGGATCTATTTCGATCGCGAGCCGACTGTCCGCGGTCTCGCGGATTGATTGGACGAGCTTCTGGAGCGGTGTGCGATCGCTCCGACTGGCATTGGGTGACGCGTCTGTCTGGAGTCTCGACGCGGCGTACACGCGGAGATCGCTTCGACCTCGGCTGGCTGCGACGTAGAGGGCTACGGGGTTGGCTCCCTCAACCGTGAGGATTCTGCCGGTCTCGTAGGTAGCGCCTTGTGCAGCGTGGGAGGTGAGGGCGTAGGAGTGCGTGAGGATGCCGGGTGTGCCCGGACGTACCTCGCGTTGGAGAGCGGAGAGCGGCACGAGAATGTGGCCGCGATGGGCGAATTCAATGACTAGGCCGGGATACCGGTCTTGTTCGGGTCGGACTTCGATGACGACTCCGCGTGTCCCGTTGCGCAGGTACAGGTTGGGCTGGTGGGGCGGGCAGAGGTCGTGAGCGGGGGAGCGGCAGATGATCTCGTCGCCAGCCTGGAACTGTTGTCCGGCAGCAGAAAGCGTTGGACCGTGCAGCTCACCGGTGGATTGGAGAAGCGTTCGGGCCCGACTGATGAGCTCTCGACGAGTTTGATGGTGTTCGCTGATCATGCACGATTCGGCTCGTCGCGGGTCGTCCCGTCGGTCGGCTCGGTCTTGGTGCCAGTCGTGGACGATGGCGGCGTAGGTGGACTCCACGTCCGATGAGTGCTCGATGCGGCCGTCGACGATGAGTCGGTGGAGGGCGGTGTCTGTGTCTCGGCGGCGTAGTTCGTCGACGGCCAGCCGTGCCGTCTCCATGCGCGGGTCGAGTTGGCGGCGAAGGGTGCGGAGCTCGGGGTGGACGCCGGTTCGTTGCTTGACGAGGGCGGCGAAGCCGCCACCGGCGGCGACCGCGCCGTGTTGCGCGGGGTCGCCTACTAGTACGAGCTTGGCGCGGGCATCGCTAGCGAGGGTGGCGAGGCGTGAGAGGTCGAAGGTGCCGACCGTGCTTGCCTCGTCTATGACGAGAACGGTGTGCGGGTCGAGGATCGGCTCGTCTGGGCTGATGCGTTCGGCGTGGGCAAGGAGCGCAGCGACGGTCTGGCTTGGGATCTCGGTGGCGCGCTCGAGGTTCTCGGCGGCGGTTCCTTGGACCGCGGCTCCAATGACGCGGTAGCCGGCCTCTCGCCAGACTTGGGCGACGAGACGCAGGGTGTAGGTCTTGCCGGTACCGGCGGGTCCGACGAGGCATTGGAGCTGGTGTCCAGAGCGGCAGAGTTTGTTGATCGCATACCGCTGGTCGGTGCCGAGTTTGGCGTCGGTGGCGAGGATGTGGGCGACGGTTTCGGCTGGGACGATCGCGGTGTTGGTGCGAAGTCCGGCTCGGAATCTGGTCATCAGGTTGGTCTCGGCGGTCACGAGGATGGGCGTGGTGTAGCGGCGCTCGCCCGGAGCGGCGTCCCGCCGGCTGCCGCGCTGGGCCACGGTTGTCACCTTGTCTGGGCTGAGTTCGTTGAGGGGGAGGACTCGGGGGCTGGCGAGGAGTTGGTCGGCAAGCCGTTCGACCATGCCGGCGTCGACTCGTCCGGTGGTGCGGTCTGCGATGGCTTGGATGGTGTCTCGCCGATCAAACGTGGACGTCGTGGCGGTGAGTCCGTCGTGGCGACCGAGGTCGCGAAATATCAGTCCGATTGCGTCCTCGCCGACGGGTTCGAGCGGACGCCTTCGATGGAGGCATCGGTCAAGCGCTCGCTGGTTGAGGCCAGCCTGGGCGAGGGTGGTCCGCCATTCGCGGCGGAGTTCCTCGAAGCTGGCGGTCTGTTTGGTGGGTCGGCTGCGGAGCGCGAGCACTTGGCGTGCGTTCGGGCTTGTGACCTTGAGTTCGTCGGCGAGGGCGTCGATCTCGCGTCGACGGGTGCTCATGGCTTCGATCGCGGGGCGGGGGATGCCGTCGATCTCGGCTATGCCGCTGCGGAGTTGTTGCCAGCGCACGCCGAGACGGCGGGCGAGTTCGTGTTGGAGGGTGGCGCCGGCGAGGTAGGCGGCGGTTTTGGCCTGTGCGAAGAGGGCGCTGCCGTCCAGGGCGCGGTGTCCGCCGCTGCTGGTTTCGAGAACGTTGGCGACGACCACGTGGGTGTGGAGTTGGGGGTCGAGGTTGCGGGAGGTGGCATGGGTGAAGGCCGCGGCCGCGAGGCCCTTTCCGTTGATGCGGTCGGGTCCGCGTCCTGCGAAGGCGCATTGCCGCTCGAGGTACTCGAAGCCGGATTGAACGGCGCGTTGAACCGCGGTGGTGATCTCGGCTCGCGTGGGTGCGTCGCCGGTGGCCCAGAGGATGGAGACCGACTTGGGGGCGGAGAAGGTGACGTCGAAGCCCATGACGACGTTGGCGGGACGACGCTGGGCTTGGAAGCGCTGCAGCTCGGCCCGAGTGACGCGCCATTTGGCGTCTGGGCCCTGTTCGGCGAGCAGGTATTTGGTGCCGTCGGCTTCGATTGCCGAGAGGGTGTCGAGGCTGCCGCCGGTGCGGTTGAGCAGGCCTCGGGTGCGTCCGGCAACGCGGCGGAGGTGGCTGGCGTCGACGCCGATGAGCGCGCCCGCTTCTGCGAACGTGTAGCTGTCCTGGTCCCAGGTAGGGGCAGCTTGGTTCGCGGCTGTCTGGGGGTGGGCTCGACGGGTGGAGCCTTGGGGTGGGATGAGCTCGTCACCGGAGGTTGGGTGTCGCCCGCCCAGTAGTGCCTGGAGCTGGTCGGGATTGACCGTGTCGGCGAGTCCGAGACCTGCTGCGCCGGCTCCGAGCCAGTGTCCGGGGCCTTCGATGGTCTGGTCGGCGTAATAGGCGACGGGTGGCGCGCTCGACCGTTCCGGTGCCGCGCGACGAGCGGTGCGGACTGGGCCGCAGACGTATTCGACGGCGGCGGTCGCCGCGGCGTCCAGTCCGCCGGCCGAGGCGCGCAGGGGGGTGATCGCGACTCTCACTGGCGCTGACCCAGGATTGCGGTGGCTCCGAGTAGGTACCTGGTAGCTACCGAGACGCCCGGTAGCGACGCCTGGGAACTCCCAACCCAGTCCAGGGTGGGTGTGATCGAGCCCCTCGCGCCTCCCGTTCTCCACCCTGGTAGCGGCACGCCGGCTACCAGGTGCCCGACCAGTAGGTCAGCTGGGAAGTCACAGGCGCAGCCTCGCGGGTCTGGACGACCAGGAGGCCTGACATGGCACTGCAACTCTTCGATGCGCTCGACCGCGAATGGGCGGTACTGGTCGTCAGTCCAGCGATCCGATCGGCCCTGCGGCGCTGGTCCGACGATCCCGTCCTGGCGCGGTACCAAGACCTGGCTGCCCTGATCCGCGTGTTGCGTCGGGGAGCCCGGGATCCTGAGTACACGAACCGGATCCTGGCGGCACTGATCCGCCGAGCGGCCGCCGATGACCTTGCGGCTCGCACGACGCTTCAGGCGTTGATCCCGGGACTGTTCAACGTCACCAAGCGTCTCGGTGGAGCCGTAATCGACGAGGAGCTCGAAGCTCAAGTCCTCACCGAGGCGTTCGACCGCATCCGCAACTACCCGCTCGAGCGGCGGCCGCGCGCCATCGCCGCGAACGTGATCCAAGACGTCTTCGGTCGAGTCTGTCGGGCCCGTCAGCGGGCGGGAGACCAGGTGGCCGACGCGGCAGCTCCAGTGGAGCCGCCGCCGGATCCCAGCGCCGAGATCTGCGAGCTGGTCGACGACGCGCTGCGCGCCGGGCATCTGCGCCGCTGTGACGCGGACCTCCTGCTTAGCGTCGCGGTCGGCCACGACACCCTGACTGGTCGCGCCCAGCGTGAGGGCATCACCTACCAGGCGATGCACGAACGCTGGCGACGAGCCCGCAACCGGCTGCGCGCTGCCGTGGACGACTGAGACTCGCATGCTCGAACAAGGCACATCACACCGACCCGACTCCACGACGCGGAGCGAGAAGCCATGAACGAACCGGACCGTCCCTCCGGCCTCGGTGCAGTGGCCATCGCCATGGCGGCTTCGGTCGCTGTGGTGCTCTGGCTCGGCGCCGAAGTCGCGGCGTTCCTGCACTCGGGCAGGATTTTTCACGCCTCCGGCGCCGTGATCGTACGATCCGGCTTTCGGGCACTGATCCATCCCGACATGCCCGCCCGGTTCTGGCCGCGGGCCATCTCGACCCAGTTGCCAGGCCCAGTGCTCTATTGGTCGGCGACCGGCGTCGTGCTCGCCCTTGGCGCGCTGCTCGCCGCGGCAGGGGCGCGCGTCATGGGACGTCTTAAGGGTCGGACCCGCACCCGCCTTGGTGTCGATGCCTCGGCGCGCCTGGCGCGACGATCAGAGCTTCGCCCTCTGATCATCAAACGGCCGATTGGGGGGCGTTTCATCCTCG
>CAAGKR010165635.1_pt1 | contig 19938 bp, 16 predicted proteins | sample 2556971 | NCBI WGS metagenome assembly CAAGKR01 (sample SAMEA5207829, study PRJEB30636) | soil metagenome | biome: forest; feature: boreal; material: soil | place: USA | collected 2011-09 | depth 1 m | reverse complement strand
GCCTCGCCGAGAATATTCACACGACTCATGCAGCCGTCACTGTACCCGAAATCGCCGCAAACGCGAATGCTCGGAATAACGCGTTAGTAGACGCCCAAGCTCACTGTATCGCTCAAGTCTTCGGTTTCGAAATCGACGGGCACCGCAATCACCGGGACGCGCTCCCTGCCCTCGAGCCAGGTCTCAAAGGCCGGGAGCGGCATGGGTTTCGCGTACAAGTAGCCCTGCGCAACATCGCATCCGAAATCACGCAGACGGGCCGCCGCCTCTTCGGTCTCGATGCCTTCGGCGACCACCTTGAGGCCGAGCCCGTGGCCCATGTCGATGGCCGAGCGCACCACCGGCGCAGATTCCGGATCCGATTCCAGACCCTGCACGAAGCTGCGATCTATTTTGACTTCGTGAACCGGCATGCGGGCCAAGTGGCTGAGCGAGGAATAGCCGGTGCCGAAGTCGTCGATCGAGAGGCTGACGCCCAGTGCCGCGATGGCGTCGAGCATGCGCAGCGCGCGCGTGGGATCTTCGATGAAGCCGCTCTCGGTGACCTCCAAGGTCAACAGTGCCGGCGGCAGCTGGTGCCGCGTCAGAAGGCTCGCGACGCGGGAATCGAGCCGCACGTCGGCGATGTCGTCGGCACTGATGTTCACCGCGAGTCCGAGGGCCCGGCCCGCTTGCTGCCAGAGTGCGCCCTGCGCGATGGCGTGATCCAGCGTCCACCGGGTTAGTCGGCGGATGAAGCCCGTTTGTTCCGCGAATGGGATGAAATCTGCGGGGCTGAGCAGACCGCGCGTCGGATGCTGCCATCGCAGCAGCACCTCGGCACCCGCGACGCGGCCGGTTTTGAGCTCAATTTTCGGCTGGAAGAACAGGCGCAGTTCGTCGTGCTCGACGGCGTGGCGCAGCTCGCCCAACAGCGAGAGCTGATCGCGGGCGGCCGGCTTGAGCGCCTCCTCGTATGCCGCGAGCGGACGCTTTTCGCGGCGCGCGTGCTCCAACGCCAGATCGGCGCAACGCAGTAGTTCATCGGCCGAGGGAGCGCCCGCGGCGGCGAGAGCGAGACCCACGGTCGCATTGATGTCGATGGGCTGCTCGTCGACAAAGACGGGGTCGGACAGCGCCATGACCAGCGAGGTTCCCCACGCTTGCAGGCCCGCCGCGTTGCGTAACGGCGCAAACGCGGCGAACTGATCCGCCGCAAATCGCGCCACCGCCGAATTCACGGACGGCACGGCCGCGAGGCGCGCTGCCATCTTGATGAGCACGGCGTCGCCCACCGAATATCCGAGATGCTCGTTGATGCGCCGAAAGCGGTCCAGATTGATCACGGCGACGGCGATCGGCGCGCCGCCGGCGTCCGTCAATGCCCGGCCCAATGCCGCGCCGAAAGCGGTGCGATTCATGAGACCCGTGAGCGAGTCTTCATACGCCAGCCGCCGGATGGATTGGTCGCGGGACTGTACCGCCGTTTGCATGAGCTGCAGCCCCTCGGCGAGCACACCCAGTTCGTCGCGCCGCTGCACGCTCAATGCCACGTCATAGGTGCCGTCCCGCATCTGATCAACGGCCTGCGTCAAATCCTGCAGCGGCCTCGTGATGTTGCGCGCGAGCCAGAAGGCGGCGAGGGCGGATGCGATCAAGCTGATCGCGGCGATCAGGAACAGCACGTTGGTCAGGCGCTCGAAGGGCGCGCGTGCATCGGCCAGCGACCGCGACAGAATCGCGACCACCTCGGCATTGCCCCACTTGGACATCTCTATGCGCCGGGTGACGACGTCGGCCTGGCCCGCGGCTCCGGCCGGCACCGTGCTCACCACGTCCGTCCAATGGCCGCCGGAATTCACCGATAGCGTCACCGCCAGTCCGGTGATCTCCGCCAATTCGCGCGCTGCGTTGCGGTCGAGTTCGAAGCCCATGGAGATCAAGGCCACCGGCAGCGGGCTGCGCACGGGCACGGTCACGAACTCAAAAATGCGGCCGTTGTCGACCATCAGGCTGGTCGCGCCCTCGTCGGCCATGCGGTTCCTTTGCACCGGCGACACTGGAAACGGCGTGCCTGCTTTGACCTGCAGTCCGGACGTGGCGATGACGTCGCCGTTGAGCGAAGTCAGGACCACCATGCCGGCGCCGATGCGTTCCCCGCTGTTCTCGAGCACCGACACCAGCGTGTCCGTGTCGCGCGTCGAGACTGCTTCGCGGAATCCGTAGTCGGCGGCGACCGCCTGCGCGGCCTGGGTCAGCTGGCGACGATTGCTTTCCAAGAGACGGGAGAACACCGAGACGCCGACCGCCAGCTGACGCTGCACCTCACGCTCGGCATTGCCGTGATTGGTCGCCGATACCGCGCCCAGTGCCGCGGCCAACACCGCGGTCAGCAGCAGAAGAAATGTCACCGCAATTCGGGTACGCAGCGCCATGGGCGGCTACTCCGGCCACGCTGCGACGTTGGCGGATGAGTCATCGACGTCGATGCTCACCGGAATGCTCAGCGGCGCGGCAGCCACAGTGATCTCCCGCGGTGGAACGGCGGCCACGGCATTCGGGTGCCACGCCAGCAGCCGATAGCGTCCGGCGGGCAGGCTCAAAGAGACGGTTCCGGCATCCGTGGTCTTGGCGAAATACGGGGAATCGACCACTGCGACGAACGCCACCATGCTGTCGTGAATGTTGCAGCCCAGGACCACGAGTCCCGGATGATCGAAAATCACGGGCGTATTCGGCGATCCGGCGTACAGCTTGAGCGAGAAGGTCTTTGCCGGCGAGAACGAATACACCTGGTGCCGGATGCGGTCGCTGTTGGGAAAGGTAATCGCGGTCCCGGTGCGCACCACACTGACCCGCGGCGCGAATCGCTTGTTGATCTGATCGATGATGGCCGCTTCGCGATGCATCGGGGGTGTGCCGTCGAGCGGGTCCAGCACGATCACCGCATCGGCCGCCGCCGCTCCAGACGGGGTGGCGACGTTGATCGTCACCATGCCGGCAAGCGCCGCCGGCGCGCACAACACCCCAAACAATGCCGTCATCTGCCGCCGGTGAACTGTGGTCATTGCGGGGCAGTTTGCGCGGGCTCGACCACGTCGCGCTTGATGGGCGCGAGCAGGCGCAGCAACTCATTCGCGGCTCCCTGACTCACATGCCGCTCTTTCAGCACCGCTCGTAGATCGGCGACCATGCCGAAAAATTCTGCTTCCGAAATATGATGGCCGGCATGCACTTCCTTCATGGAGTCGCCCGAGTAGCGGCAAGGACCGCCGGACAGATCGCATATCTGCTCGGCGAGCAGTTTTTTGATCCGCTCCAATTTGGAATCTTTGAAACTGCGCCCAAGCAGCGGGTCGGCGCTGACCCGGTCGATGAGGGTATCGGCGATGGCGGTGACCCCGGGCGCGCCTCCCAAGCGATCATACAGAGGTGCTTGCGAGGCGGTGGCTGCGCCTACGAGCAACAGCGGCGTGATGAGCAACGCCCCGCGGTATGTGACAGCAGTCATAGTTGGACCCGGTAAAAACACAGATTAAACGGGCTTAGGCCCAAAGGCTGTGCGCTTGGACACAATATTCCGCAGCCGGCCACCCTAATCTCACTGCGTGAAATCATGCGTTCGAGGCGTGATCGCCGCGGCATCGGCGGTCGGCGCGTTAGCCGTCGCCATGGCCGCGAATGCCGGAGATCGGCTGGAATGGACCGGAGCAGTAACCGAAGTCGAAGGGGCGGCGGGCGGGGGCCTCGTGCCTTGGGCTCTCATCGGCGGACTCGGTACCAACACGCAAGTCGGTGCCAGCGGATTTGTGACCTATGTCTCGACGCAGGACTTTGCGCTGCGCACGGCAGGCGCGAGCGTCGATGTGGACGACCGAGTGGAAATCTCGGCGGCGCGCCAGCGATTCGATGCCGGGTCGGTCATCCGCGGCTTGACCCTGGGGCAGGACATCCTCGGGCTCAAGGTGCGCCTGGCGGGCGATGCCGTATTCGACGCGGACACTTGGCTGCCGCAGATCGCACTCGGGGCGCAGTGGAAACAGACCTTGGACTTCGAGCAGGTTCCGCACGCCCTCGGCGCGGCGCGCGGCGAGGATGTGGATTTCTACATTGCAGCGACCAAGGTCTATTTCGCCGCGCTCGAAGGACGGAACGTCGTCGTCGACGCCACGCTGCGACGCACGCGCGCGAATCAATTCGGACTGCTCGGATTCGGCGGCGACGGCGCCGGATATACGCTGACTCCGGAAGTTTCCGCCGCCGCGTGGCTGAACGACGACCTGCTGCTGGGGGCGGAATATCGCGACAAGCCGAATAATTTGCGCGCGTTGCGCGAAAACGGCGCCGCCGATGTTTTTCTCGCCTGGGCGCCGGTGAAAAACGTCGCCTTCACTGCGGCATGGACCGACCTAGGCACCATTGCGGGCAAGCCGACGCAGCGGGGCGTGTACGTCTCGCTGTGGCTGGGGTATTGAGGCGAAACCGCTTAAGGTAGCGGCCTCATGCCTACCGTTCGTCTCGACAAAGTCTCCCTAAGCTTCGGCCTGAAGCCCTTGCTGGACAGTGCCGACCTGCAAATTCGCAGGGGCGAACGCGTCTGCTTGCTCGGCCGCAACGGCGAAGGCAAGTCCTCGCTGCTGCAGCTCATCACGCGTCAAGTCGCCCCCGACAGCGGCGAGGTGTGGGTGCGCCCCGGCGCGCGGGTCGCTGGCCTGGCTCAGGAGGTGTCGCCCGCCAGCGAGTCCCTTGTGCGCGAAGTGGTCAGGAGCGGCTGCGCGACGGACACACCGTCCGCTGCCACCGCGGCGCACGGCGATTGGCAGGCCGAGCTCGACGTGGATCAAGTCATTTCGCGTCTGCAGCTCGATCCGGACGCGGCCATGGACGCCTTGTCGGGCGGCTGGCGGCGCAGGGTGATGCTGGGCCGCGCGCTGGTCGCGGCGCCGGATCTCTTGCTGCTGGACGAGCCGACCAACCATCTGGACATCGACGCCATCACCTGGCTGGAAGAGATGATGCTCGATTTCGCGGGCGCGTTGCTGTTCATCAGCCACGATCGGTCCTTCGTGCGGCGCCTGGCGACGCGGATCGTGGAACTCGACCGCGGTCAGCTGCGCGTTTGGCCGGGCACCTATGACGACTATCTGGTGCAGAAGCGTGCGGCTCTCGAAGTCGAGGCCAAGCATGCCGCTCTGTTCGACAAGAAGCTGGCGCAGGAGGAAGTTTGGATTCGGCAGGGCGTGGAGGCGCGGCGCACGCGCAACGAGGGCAGAGTCCGCGCCCTCAAGCAGCTGCGCATCCAGCGCAGTGAACGTCGTGAACGCATCGGGCAGGTCGAGATTCGAGTGCAGGACGCGGCACCGTCGGGCAAGCTGGTGTTCGAAGCGGTCAACGTCACTCACACCTTCGGCGCGACGCCGGTCATCGCGGATTTTTCCGCGCGCATACAGCGCCACGACCGCATCGGTATCATCGGTCCGAACGGCTGCGGAAAAACCACGCTGATCAAACTGCTGGTCGGCGAGCTCACCCCCACGATGGGCCAGATCAGAGGCGGCACCAGTTTGCTGCCCGCCTATTTCGACCAGCAGCGCGAACAACTCGATCCAGCCGCTTCCATCATGGATAACGTCACCGGCGGCAGCGGCGATACGGTCACCATCGACGGCCGGCCGCGCCATGTATCGGGTTATTTGCGGGATTTTCTGTTCCCGCCGGAGCGACTGCAAGCGCCGGTGAGCATGCTGTCGGGCGGGGAACGCAACCGCTTGCTGCTGGCGCGGTTGTTTGCGCGGCCGAGCAATCTTCTGGTGATGGATGAACCCACCAACGATCTGGATGTGGAGACGCTCGAGCTTCTGGAAGAAATGGTCGCGAACTATGCCGGGACCCTGCTCCTCGTCAGCCACGACCGAGCCTTTCTCGACAATGTGGTCACCAGCACGCTGGTGTTCGAGGGCTCGGGCCACGTCAATGAGTACGTCGGCGGCTACAGCGATTGGCTGCGCCAGCGAAAAGTCACCGCGCAGCTCGTGCCGCGCGCGCCTGCAGCCGCGCCGCGCGCCGCCCCCGCCGCATCGAAGGCGCGGCGGCTGTCATATAACGAGCAGCGCGAGCTCGCAGCCATGCCGGAAAAAATTCAAGGGTTCGAAGCCGAACAGCTCGAGCTGCAGGCGGCGATATCTGATCCCAATCTGTTCAAGGATGATCCGCCGCGGGGTGCAGCCGCCCTGCAGCGCCTGCAGGCCTTGGCGGCGGAGATTGAAACCGCGTACTCGCGTTGGGACGAGCTGGAATCTTGAGAGCAGAGGCGTCTAACGCCGCGGCCGTCCGCGGCCGAGCAAATCGCTGGGATTCGGCAGCGCCCCGCCTGCGGCATCCGGAATGACCAAGGAGGATGCCTGTTCGCGGCGAATTTCCTGCAGTTCCCGCATGGTTTGCTGAACGGCCAGCTCCGCAGCCAGCCCAAATTTTTCGATCGCCGCGTTCAACGATGCGGCTTCGAGCTCAAAACTGATCGGGATCGCGCCCATCGGCGTCATGACCTGCGCCTGCCCGACAAATATCACCGGGCGCGCGCCATCTGCCGAGCCGTCGGCGGCCACCGGCGTCAGGCGTCGGATTGTGCCGACCTTGCGGTCGGTAAAGGTCTCTTCACGATAGATTTGTGTCGAGTCCATGTTTGCCTGGCGGCCATCGGAGCTGGAGCTCATGCACTACCTCTTCTGATCAATTTGAAACGGCAAGCTGCAACCTTAGCAGCCCATCGGACTTAACTCCATGAGCTGCTACGATAGCTGGCTTGGCACACCCGGTCACAGCTCGCAAGGTCCCCGCGTGGACCACTCTCCTTGGCGTCGTCCTGTTCGGGGTGGCGCTATTTGCGCTGCATCACCTGCTCGGTCAATACCGGTGGCGGGATGTTCTCGCCCATGTACACGCCATTTCCACGGTGAAAATCTGGCGGGCGGCGCTGTTCACCGTCGCCGGCTACACTTGCTTGACCCTGTACGACGCGCTGGCGGTGCGCTTCGCCGGTGCGCGCGTGCCATACCACCGCATTGCGTTGATTTCGTTCATGGGTTACGCGATCGGCCATAACGTCGGCTTCAACACGCTGAGCGGCGGTGCGGTTCGGTTTCGAGCATATACCGCGCTCGGCTTGGGCGCGAAGCAGATTGCGACCATCATCGGGTTCGGCACCGTGACATTTTTGCTGGGCGCCGGGTTGCTGTTGGGGCTTTCGCTGCTCACGCAGGCGGGCATGTCAGGATCGGCGCTGCACGTGCATGCCTCGCTCGCGGTGCTCGCCGGGGGAATGCTGCTCGCGGCCGTTGCCGCTTACCTGTGGTTGGTCAGCACCCGGCATGAGCCGCTGCGGTTCGGCCGCATCGAAATTCCCGTGCCCTCTTCGCGCGTGGCGTTTGCGCAGGTTGCGGTGGCATGCACCGATCTATTGTGCGCAGCCGCCGTGCTCTACGTGCTGCTGCCGCCGCAGGCGGCCGTGAGCTTTGGGGCGTTTGCGGGAGTCTATTTGATCGCCATTGCCGCGGGCGTGATCAGCAATGTGCCGGGCGGCATCGGAGTATTTGAAGCCGTCCTGTTGCTGCTGCTCCGGTCCGTGCCGAAGGACAGCTTGCTGGGCGCCTTGGTCGCTTACCGCGCCATCTATTATTTTGCGCCGTTCGCCGTGGCGCTCGTCTTGCTCGGTGCTCACGAGCTGTGGGCGCATCGTGGGTCGGCGGTGCGCGTGGTGCAGCTCGGGCGGACGTTCCTCAGCGCCGTGACCCCGCAGCTGATTGCGATCGCGGTGTTCGTGGCAGGCGCCGTGCTGCTGTTCTCGGGCGCCACGCCCGGACTCGGAAATCGCCTGGACCTGCTGCGCGATATCGTGCCGCTGCCCATCCTCGAATTGTCGCATTTGCTCGGCAGCGCCGTGGGAGTGGGGCTGCTGGTGATCGCACACGGGTTGTATCGGCGGCTCGACGCAGCGTGGGTGCTGACGGTCTGGCTGCTGTGCGCCGGAATCTTGCTGTCGCTTCTCAAGGGCTTCGACTACGAAGAGGCCACGATACTGGCGGTGGTCGTGGTCATCCTGGTTTCGGCTCGCGGACGATTTCGGCGCCGTGTGTCCTTGGTCGAACAGCATTACTCGGGTGCATGGATCTTTGCCTTTTTTTTGGTGCTCATCACGGCGGCCTGGTTGGTGATATTCGCGTATCGGCACGTCCCGTATGACAGCGAGCTATGGTGGCAATTCGCGTTCCACGCGTCGGCGCCGCGCAGCCTGCGCGCGTCGTTGCTCGCGGCGGTGATCGCCGCGGCCTACGGATTGTGGCGCCTGCTGCGGCCGACGCAGCCGCCGGCGACGGCGCCGCGCGAGGCGGACATGGTCCGCGCCGCTGAGTTGATCGCCGAGGCCGATGACACCACCGCCAATCTGGCGCTGCTCGGCGACAAGAACTTGCTGTTCAACTCCGAGCGCACGGCATTCATCATGTACCAGCCCTCCGGCCACAGCTGGGTCGCGATGGGGGATCCGGTAGGTTCCGCCGAGGCCCGCGAGCCGCTGGCGTGGAAATTTCTGGAGGATTGCGACGTGATGGCGGTCTCGCCGGTGTTCTACCAGGTGAAGCCGCAGAACTTGGCTTTGTACGTCGACCTGGGATTGAACTTGAGCAAACTGGGGGAAGAGGCTCGGGTGCCGCTCGACGCGTTTTCGCTGGAAGGCCCCACCCGAGCCGACCTGCGTCAAGCCCACCGGCGTGCCAGCCGCGATGGCGCGCAATTCCAGCTGGTGCCGCGCACCGGTGTCGGGGCCCTTATGCCTGCGCTGCGCGCGGTGTCCGATGCATGGCTTGCGGAGAAGAACGCGGCCGAGAAGCGCTTCTCGCTGGGTTTTTTCGACGAGCGCTATCTGATGAACTTCGATTGCGGCGTAGTGCGCTGCGGCGGCGCGATCGTCGCCTTCGCCAATCTATGGCGCGGCGGTGCGCGGGAATTGTCCGTGGATCTCATGCGCTACAACGGCGATGCGCCGAAGGGCGTCATCGACTATCTGCTGATCGAGTGCATGCTGTGGGGCAAGTCCCAGGGCTATCAGTGGTTCAATTTGGGAATGGCACCGCTGTCGGGATTGGAGGAACACGTGCTCGCCCCGGCCTGGCACAAAATCGGCCGCATGGTGCAGCGCTATGGCGAGATGTTCTATCCGTTCGAGGGCTTGCGAAAATACAAGGAAAAGTTCCTGCCGGTTTGGCGTCCGCGCTACCTCGCGGCGCCGGACGGACTGGCCATGGCCGGCGCACTGCTCGATGTCACTTCGCTGATTTCCGGCGGCGTCGGCAAGGTCCTGCGCAAGTAGGGCAGGCCCCCGGCGGCCACGCGGAATACTCGGACAGGCTCTCTTAAAACTCAGCCTCGATCCTTTGCGCGACCTCGCGCATCTTGGGCAAGAACTGCTCGACGGCGGTGCGCAGCGGAACCGCCGAGGCGGCATAGCGAACGGTGACGGTTGCCAGTATTCGATCCTTGGCGCGGACCGGAATGGCGAGACTGGTTTCCTCCGACACGCGTCGCGCCCGACTGGCCATGCCGAAGCCTTGCGCGCGAGTCTGGGTGAGCAGCCGCTCGATCTCGGGGCGGCTGCGCGCCATGCGGTCTTCGGGCAGCGACGAACGCGACAGCAGCTCCAGAAGCGCATCGCGTTCCGGGTCCCCGCAGAACGCCAAGTAGGCGCGCCCGGCCGCGGAGCCGAGCATGGGGACACGCACGCCGGCGCCGTAGCGTTCCAGGGCAAGCGGGCTCTGACCATCGGTGGTCTCGCGGATCATCATGGTGGCGCCGGCCGGGGTTGCGACCGCCACCGGCCACACGATTTGGGCCCCGAGCGCGGCGAGGTGCGGTTTGGCGATGTGCGCGACCATGGCCTCGTCGTCAAAGCCGTCCGACAAAGTGCGCACCATGACGGTCGGTCGATAACACTCGTCATGCGGGTCGCGCTCGACGTATCCCGCCAGCCGCAGCGTCTCCAATATCCGGTAAGTGGTGGTGCGCGGCAGCCGGACGGCACTTGCCAGGGTATTGATGGCGGCCCGCTCCAATCGATTCAGCGCCGTCAATACGTCGAGCCCGCGGTTCAGCGCGCGGATCGGCCGCGTCGATTCAAGGGGCTGGAATTGCATGGGAGGGCTCACTTTCGCATGCATGACCGCCTACCTTGAAAATATTTCATTCGAAAAAACAAGCACCTACGCCATTCCGCCGACTGAATGAACGTGCCCCGGCGCCGCCCAAGGTTGATGCAGCCATTCGCTCTGCGGGCGCGCAAATTCACAGCACCCACTCTTGTACATAAGTACCGAAAGGATCAAATCTGGTTGCCTGCAGCGGTTACAATTTGCGGCCGTTTTAGGCGGAAATTTAAGGAACCAGATCCACCATGTCGGAAAAACCCGTGAGCTTTGAGGCGGCGCCCACGCCGGTCGAGACCGTCATTATCGGCGCAGGTCCCGTGGGGCTGTTTCAGATCTTCGAGCTGGGCCTGCTCGGCATCAGCGCGCACATCGTCGACTCGCTGCCGCTGGCCGGCGGTCAATGCACCGAGCTGTATCCGGACAAACCTATCTACGATATCCCGGCATTGCCGATCTGCGGGGCACAGGAATTGATCCATCGGCTGTTGGAACAGGCGAAGCCGTTCCATGCCACGTTTCATCTGGGACAGGAGGTCACGGAGGTGCGGGCGCTCGAGGACGGCAAGTTCCACATCGCCACCTCCGCGGGCACTCGTCTCATCGCCGGCGCCGTGGTGATCGCGGCGGGCGTCGGCTCCTTCCAGCCGCGGCGCTTAGGCCTGCCCGGCGTCGAGGAATTCGAGGGCAGGAGCGTTCACTATCGCGTGAAGACGGCCGCGGATTTTCACGGGCGCGATCTTCTGATCTGCGGCGGCGGCGATTCGGCCCTCGACTGGACCGTGGCGCTGTGCGACAAGGCGCGCTCACTGACGCTGCTGCATCGTCGCGCGGAATTTCGCGCGGCCCCCGCCACCGTCGCGCGCATGCGCGAGCTGGTGAGCGCAGGCAAGATGCAGCTGCTCGAGGGCAATGCCGCCGGCTTGGGCAGGGACGGCGACAGGCTGGTGGGGCTGGACGTGCGCACGGCCGACGGCCGGGACGTGCACGTGCCTGCCGATCACGTGCTCGCGTTCTACGGACTGCATCCGAAATTGGGGCCCATCGCCGATTGGGGCATGGAACTCGAAAAGCGGGCTCTCAAGGTGGATACGGAAAAATTTCAGACCAGCGTCCCGGGGATCTTCGCCATCGGCGACATCAACACCTATCCCGGCAAGAAGAAGCTCATCTTGAGCGGCTTCCATGAAGCGGCGCTCGCTGCATTCGCCATTCAACATCACTTGTTCCCCGAGAAACGGCAGTTCCTGCAGTACACCACCACGAGTCCCATCATGCAGAAACGCTTGGGGGTTGCGGCGGTCGAATCCGACGCGCATTCGGGCGGTATTTGATGAATCAGCTGCTCGACGATCTGATCAAGGTGATGACTCTCGAAAGGCTCGAGATGAACCTGTTTCGCGGCGAAAGCCGGGACATCGGCAGTCCGCAGGTTTTCGGCGGCCAAGTGCTGGGTCAAGCTCTGGTCGCGGCCGCCGCAACGACGGAAGACCGCACGGTCCACTCGCTGCATGCATATTTCCTGCGCCGCGGCGATTTCAATTCCCCGATCGTCTACGAGGTCGACCGGGCGCTGGACGGCAAGCACTTCTCGTCGCGACGGGTGGTCGCCATTCAGCATGGGCGGCAGATCTTCAATATGTCGGCCTCCTTCCAGCTGGCGGAAACGGGGCTCGACCATCAGACATCGATACCGGACGTGCCGCCGCCCGAGTCCCTGTCCGACATGGAATCTCACTATCGCGGCGTGGCGGACCAATTGCCGGCGGCGGCGCGCCGGATCCTGGAACAAAAGCGGCCCTTCGAGTTTCGGCCCGTGCAGCCGCCCGATCGGCTGCGCCGGGAAAAATCGGCGCCGCTCAAGTACATTTGGTTTCGGGCGGTGGACAAGCTCGGGGACGACGAGGCTCTGCATCGCAGCCTGCTGGCGTACGTGTCCGACTTCCACCTGCTCGACACGGCCTTGAAGCCGCACGGCATCTCGATGATCTCTCCACAGCTCGTGATCGCCAGCATCGATCACGCGATGTGGTTTCACCGCAGCGTCCGGGTGGATGAGTGGCTGCTGTACGCCATCGACAGCCCGAGCGCCTCGGGCGCGCGCGGCTTTACGCGCGGCAGCGTGTTTGCGCGCGACGGACGGCTGGTAGCGAGCGCCGCGCAAGAGGGTTTGATTCGGGTGACGGGTAGCGGCGGGGCATAACCTCTTGTTAAAGGCCTTCATCATCATCGTTCTCGCGGTCGGCGCCATAGTCGGCGGCCTCTTGACCCTGCGCAGCAGCGGCCGCGCGGGACTGCCGGACGAGGCGGTATTGCGGCGGGCCGCGCAGCGGGCACGCGAGCAGGCCGCCGCGGAGGACAAAGAGGACGGGCAACCGCCAAAGTAGCGCTGAGCTAAGCGTGCTGCGGCCGTCAAGGGGTGGTATCGGCCCGCGACGCTTCCCACACCTCGCGCGGCAGTACGAAAAGGTGGCAATCCCACCAGCGATTCTTGGCGCGGCGATGCTTGCGAAACACCGCCTCCCAGCGCATGCCGATTTTCTCCAGCACTCGAATCGAGGCGCGGTTGTTGACATCGACGGTCGAAATCACCCGATCGGCGCGCAGATCGAAAAAAGCCGCGTCGACCAGGGCCAGAGCGACCTCGGTCGCAAATCCATTGCCCCAAACATCGATGGCCAACATGTATCCCAAATCGACCACGTTGCCGTCGATGAACGACAGGTCGCACGCCCCGATCAGGCGCCCCGATGCGATTTCCTCGACGGCAAGCTCGAAGCGGGTCCGCGGCCGCTCGAGTTGCGAGGCCAGCAGGCCTTCGAGATAGTCGGTGGTGTTGTCCTCGTCGCGGGGGCCGAAGAACAAGTAACGTGTGACCCGCGGATCGGACGAATAGGCGTACACCGCTCGAAAGTCGGATTTGAGGAACTCGCGCAGATTGAGGCGGGCAGTTCGAACCGGAAGGGTCAAGGTACGCACAGCACCTTGCCTGGATTTAAGATCCCCTTCGGGTCGAGCGCCCGCTTCAATTCGTGCATGACCGCAAGTTCCACCGGGTCGGCGCGGCGCGCAAATTCCGCGGCCTTCAGCCGGCCGATGCCATGCTCGGCGCTGATGCTGCCGCCGAGACTCTCGACCAGATCGAACATCGCAAGCTCGAGCACGGGCCCGCGCGCGACGAAGCTCTTGATATCGGACTCGGGCCGCTGGCTCACATTGAAATGCAGGTTGCCGTCGCCGGCATGGCCGTACGCGATGACGTCGCCCTCGGGAGCAAGGCGGCGCACCAGCGCAGAACCTTCCTCGATGAGCGTCGGGATCGCCGAGACCGGCACCGAGACATCGTGCTTGAGGCTCGCGCCGTAGCGGCGCTGCGCCTCCGGCACCGTTTCGCGCAACTTCCACATGGCTTGAGCCTGTGCGATCGAGGTTGCGAGCATGGCGTCCCTGATCGTGCCGCCCACGGCGGCATCCTCGAGCGTCGCGGTCAATAGGCTGGTCAATTCCTGCCGCGGATTCGGCGAGGAGAGCTCGATGAGGAGATACCACGGGGTATTCTGCTCCAAGGGATCGGCGACCCCCGGCACGAGCTTCACGGTCAACTCCACGGCCAGGCGCGGCATCAGTTCGAACGAGGTCACTTGATCCCCGGCCGCGGTGCGCAGGCGGGCAAGCAGATCCAAGGCATGTTGCGGGGTGTCGATACCCACCAGCGCCGTTGCCGTATCGGCCGGCTGCGGGAACAGTTTCAGGCACGCCGCGGTAATGACGCCGAGTGTGCCTTCGGCACCGATGAACAAGGATTTAACATCGTAGCCGGTGTTGTCCTTGCGCAGGCTCTTGAGACTGTGCAGAACCCGGCCGTCGGCGAGCACCACCTCGAGACCCAGCACCAGGTCGCGCATCATGCCGTAGCGCAGCACCGCAGTGCCCCCCGCATTGGTCGACAGATTTCCGCCGATCTGCGCCGTACCTTCGGAGCCCAAGCTCAACGGGAAGAGGCGCTCGGCTTCGCGCGCGGCACTCTGAGCCTCGGCCAGTGTGCAGCCTGCCTCGATGATCATCGAATAGTTCGCGGCGTCGACCTGCCGGACGCGATTCAGCCGGCGCAGGGACAGGACGATCTGCGAGCCCGCTTCGTCGGGTGTGGCGCCGCCGCAGTAGCTCGTGTTGCCGCCATGCGGTACGACAGCCACCGACTCGCGCTCGCAGATCCGCAGGATCTGCGTGACGCCGGCCACATCGCGGGGCATCAGCACCAAGGGGGTGGCGCCATGGAACAGACGGCGAAAGTCGGTGAGATACGGGGCCACGGCGTCCGCAGCCTCGAGCCAGGCCCCCTCGCCGACGGCGGCCTTGAGCTCGCCTAAAGTCCTAAGATCGGGCGGCCGCGGCATGGACGGTGGCAAGGGTGGATGCGATGGCGTCTCAGAAGCGTTTGACGCCCCCTTCCCGCACCGCCGCCGGCACGGGCTTCAAGTCCCAAATCAGGCCGCAGAACGACATCAGCTTCAGCATGTAGAAAGTGATGTCGAATTCCCACCAATAGAAGCCCTGCCGCACCGACGCGGGGTAGTGATGGTGATTGTTGTGCCAACCCTCTCCCAACGTGATGATGGCCAACCACACGTTATTGCGGCTGGTATCGCCCGTCTTGTAGCGCTGGCGGCCGAACACGTGCGACAACGAATTGATGGTGTAAGTGCCGTGATAAACGGCCACCGTCGAGATGAAGAATCCCCACACCAGCATCTGCCACCCGCTGGTGCCCAAACCCGGCGCGACGTGCTTCAGCAACACACCGAGCAAGAAGACGCCGACGCCGAGAACGGTCGGCACCACGATGTCGAAACGATCCAGGAAGCGCAGCTCGGGATATTTGAGCAGATCCTTCACGCGCGACAGATCCGCGGCGAAGTGCTTGTGCGACATGAACCAGCCCATGTGGCTCCAAAAAAAGCCGTGCTGTACCGGCGAATGCACGTCATCCGGCTTGTCCGAGTAAACATGATGGTGGCGATGGTGTGCCGCCCACCAAATCGGTCCGCGCTGCACGGCCGAGGCGCCCAGCAATCCGAAAACGAACTGACCGACGCGCGAAGTCTTGAAGCTGCGGTGGGAAAAATAGCGATGATAGAAACCCGTGATGGCGAACATGCGCAGTATGTAGAGCGCCAGCGTGACCGACAACGCCACCCAGCTGAAGCCCACCCAGATCACCGCGAGACAGGCGGCGTGCATCAGGAGGAAGGGCATGACCCGCGCCCAATCGACGCGCTTGCTCGAGTCCCGATAGGTCGAAGGCTCGATGCTGCGCGTCGTAAAATCGCTGTTGCCGAACCAGCGCGACAGTTCCCGGCCCACTCGCTCGACGGTCGGCGGTTCCAACACGATTTCATTTTCCGGGGTCATCTAAAGTTCCTGTGATTGTAATGCCGCGATCCGTTCATCGAGCGGCGGATGGGGTCGTGATATGACGAACGTATTTAGCACACCTTGCAATAACGCGAGAGTAACCATATCACCGTTTGCCACATGGCTTATTTCGTGACCCCAGGAAAAGGAAAATGCGTTTCATGGCCTTTACTTGGGGGAAATGGCCGCAATATGGTAGCGCGGCTCAAGCTTAGGTCGGGACGTTCCCCGACGATTTCAAGGATGGCGCGCCCGTGGCCGGCGGCGAGGCGCCCGCTCCATGACCGCTACACGGACAGGCTCGGCTATATGCTGGTAATCTCTAGGAATAATGGCTCAAAGGTAGGGCATGCAATATAAGGATTATTACGAGCTTCTCGGGGTAGCCCGCAGCGCCGCCGCGGACGAGGTGAAGCGCGCCTATCGCAAACTGGCGCGCAAATACCACCCTGACGTCAGCAAGGAAAGGAACGCCGAGAATAAATTCAAGGAGGTGCAGGAGGCTTACGAGGTCCTGCGCGATCCGGAGAAACGCGCAGCCTACGACCAGCTGGGGCGAGACTACCGCCCGGGTCAACAGTTCCGGCCCCCGCCGGGTTGGTCGCAGCGTTTCGGGCAGTCCGACAGCCAACGGTTTTCCGATCTCAATGGCTTCAGCGACTTCTTCTCCAGTCTGTTTGGCGGCGCTGCGGGGGGGCCGCCGCCCGACGCGGATGCGGGCTATCTGGAGGTCACGGTGGAAGAAGCTTTTGCGGGCACCAAGCGCCGCGTCATGCTCAACGAGAGCGGCCGCTCGCGCTCCGTCGACGTGCAAATTCCGCCCGGGGTCAGCGAGGGTCAGTCGCTGCGCATCGCGGGCGGCGGCGGCTCGTCACTGATATTCCACATCAGGCTGCGGCCGCATTCGCTGTACACCCTGCAAGGCAGAGACGTACAAATCGAATTGCCTTTGGCCCCATGGGAGGCCGCCCTGGGAGCCAAGGTGGCTGTGCCCACGCTTGGCGGGAAGGTCGAATTGACGGTCCCTGCGGGCGCGCAATCCGGGCAGAAACTGCGGTTGCGCGGGCGCGGATTTCCCGGCTCTCCGGGCGGCGATCAAATCGTCGTCATCAAGCTGGTCACGCCGGCGGCCGCGTCTGCCCAGGCGAAGGCGGCGTACGAGCGTATGAAAAGCGAATTTAGCTTCGACCCGCGGGCCGGCTGGCCATAGGGCCTTGCGCCCGCGTCAGCCGTCGCCGATTTCCGCCGGGCCGTCCGGCGTCACGCTGCCATCCCGCAAACGCTCGGCCGCCACCAGCACGCTTTGCGGCTTCACGAACAGCGCCGACACTTCAGGGTGAGCGCTGCGAACCCGCGCTTCCAAGTCGACCACGGCCCGCTCGATATCCGGAGCGCGCAGGTAGTCGAAGAAATCCAGGCTCAACGTCGCTATCACGTTGTGCGGCGCGAGCTGCACGGTCACGATGCTGTTGGCGCGGCACACGCCCGCGATACTGGACGCCGTGCGTAGGATGGCATCGCTTAAAGTGGGGTCGGCGCGCTCGCCGATCAGAAGGTCCTTTGATTCCCGCGCCAGCAACCCCGCGACTCCCGCCAAAATGACCGCAATGGCGACCGAGGCCGCGCCGTCCCAGCGCGTGTCCCCGGTGAGCAGCGCCGCCAGCGTGCCGCCGGCCGCCGCTGCGATGCCGAGAATGGCCGCAGAATCCTCGAATACCACGATGAAAGTCGGGGGATCCTTCGAGCGGCGAAACGCTTCCCACCAGCCCAAGGAGCGCTTGGCGGCGCGAAATGCTTGCATCCCGACCAGCCAGGATGCGCTCTCGAAGGCGAGCGAGACGCCCAACACGATGAAAATCACGACGGGATGCTCGATGGGAACCGGGTGCAGCCAGCGATCCACGCCCTCGTACAGCGAGACGCCCGCACCCAGGGCAAAGATCAGCAACGCGACCACGAAGCTCCAGAAGTAGAGCTCGCGGCCATAGCCCAAGGGGTGCACCCGGTCTGCCGGCCGGGCGGAGCGCGCGATTCCGTACAGCAGTAGCAGCTCGTTGACCGTGTCGACCAGCGAGTGCACCGCCTCGCTCAGCATGGCGGCCGAGCCCGTGACCGCGGCGGCCACGAATTTCGAGGCGGCGACCAGCAGGTTGCCGGTCAGCGCCGCCCAGACAGCCGTATTGGTGCCGGTTCTCGCCATGTTGATATTGCGACCCCGATACTGCGACCTAAGAAGAGTTGTCTTGAAGAATCGAGCAGCGGCCCCATTTCACCTTAAAGCGCCTGCTGCGCAAGTACTCGTATAACAAACAGATTGTAAGGCCATGACGACCGAAACACAGCCGCAGATCAAAGAGTTCCAAGCCGAAACCAAGCAAGTCTTGCGATTGGTCATCCACTCGCTTTATTCGCACAAGGAGATATTCCTGCGCGAGCTGATCTCCAACGCCTCCGACGCCTGCGAGAAGCTGCGCTTCGAGGCGCTCGCCAAGCCCGATCTCATGGGCGCTGAGCCGCTCTCGGTGAGGCTGGCGCCGGATGCGGCGGCCGGTACCTTGTCGATCAAGGACAACGGTATCGGCATGAGCGAAGCCGAGGTGATCGACAATCTCGGCACGATCGCAAGCTCCGGCACCAAGCGATTCCTGGAGAGCTTGAGCGGCGATTCCGCCAAGGACGCACAGCTCATCGGTCAGTTCGGCGTGGGCTTCTATTCGGCGTTCATCGTCGCCGACAAGGTCACCGTGCTCACCAAGCGCAGCGATGCGCCCGCGGTGCGCTGGGATTCGGACGGCGAGGGACAGTACCAGATTCAAGCGGACGCCAAGTCGGATCGCGGCACCGAAGTGATATTGCATCTGCGCGACGAGGACAAGGAATTTCTGGAACCGGCTACCTTAAGCCGATTGGTGCGCAAATACTCGGATCACCTGAGCCTGCCCATCGTCTTGAAATCGGGCGAGACCGAGGAGACCGTCAACCAGGCCAAGGCGTTCTGGACGCGCCCGAAATCCGAACTTAACGATGAGGACTACCAGGCCTTCTACAAGCACGTCACCCACGATTCCGAGGGTGCGCGGGTCTGGGCGCACAACAAGGTCGAAGGCAACATTGAATATACCTCCTTGCTGTATCTGCCCAAGCGCGCGCCATTCGATTTATTCGAGCGCGAGCAGAAGGGCGGCGTGCAGCTATACGTCAAGCGCGTGTTCATCATGGATAGGGCCGCTGAATTGCTGCCGCCGTACCTTCGATTCATGCGCGGCCTGGTCGACACCGCCGATCTGCCCCTGAACGTGTCGCGCGAGCTGCTGCAGAACAACCGCACCGTCGAGAAGATCAAGTCCGCGCTGGTCAAGCGTTCGCTCGATTTGCTCGAGGATTTGGCCGCGAACAAGCCGCAGGAATACGCGGAGTTCTGGCAGACCTTCGGCGTCGTGCTGAAGGAAGGCGTCATCGAGGACCCGGGTCAGAAAGATCGCATCGCGAAACTGCTGCGTTTTCATTCCACCGCCGCCGCCGCCGGCGATGCGCCCGAGGTCACGCTCGGCCAATACGTATCGCGGATGCAGCCCGACCAAAAAGCGATCTACTATCTGACCGCCGATACGCTGGCCGCCGCCCGCAACAGTCCGCATCTGGAAGGATTCCGCGCCAAGGGGATTGAGGTGCTGCTGCTCATCGATCGCATCGACGAGTGGGTGGCGGCCCATCTCCATGAGTTCGAGGGCAAGAAGCTGGCCAATGTCGCGAGCAGCGCGGCCGACGTCGCGTCAGCCATTGAAACGCCGGAGAAAGCCGCTGCAGAGTCGACATTCAAAGACACGACGGAGCGGCTGGGCAAGGTTCTGTCCGGCAAGATCGCCGGCGCGCAAGTATCCGCCCGCCTCACCGATTCGCCCGCAGTTCTGGTCGCTGGAGAATTCGGCATGAGCTTGCGGATGGGCCGCATTCTCAAGCAGGCAGGCCAGAAGAATCCGTTTGCCACGCTGCCGGTTCTCGAATTGAATCCGAAGCATCCCTTGGTTCAGCGCCTCAAGGATACGGCCGATGACGCCGGCTTCGCCGATCTGGCGCATGTGCTCTACGACCAGGCAATGCTGGCGGAGGGCGGCGAATTGGATGACCCGGCAACCTTCGTACGTCGCGTCAATCGTCTCATCGTGGAGGGCTGCGCCGCCGCGCAGCCCAAAATCATACTGAGCTAAAGCATGCTGCTGCCGCAGTGGGTTGCCAACGACGACGCCGGCGGGGAGACCTCGCAGCACGACGCCTCATTGCTCGACGCATACTCCGGTGCGGTGATCGGCGCGTGGGAGCGGGTGTCGCCCGCCGTGACCTTAATTGAAGT
>CAAGKR010084300.1_pt1 | contig 19978 bp, 16 predicted proteins | sample 2556971 | NCBI WGS metagenome assembly CAAGKR01 (sample SAMEA5207829, study PRJEB30636) | soil metagenome | biome: forest; feature: boreal; material: soil | place: USA | collected 2011-09 | depth 1 m | reverse complement strand
CCGGATTTTTCATCCTTGGGAATGATCGTGTCGCACAGCGTCGTCAGCGTCTCATATTGCTTCGACGAAAAGTACTTCGGCGCGTACTTCCCCGCCGCGGATGCTGCCTTGTCGTTATGGACCATTTGATGAGCCAGCGCCGCCGCCTGCGCCGGTATAACGCTCAACACCGACCCGCCCGCCACGCCCACCGTCAGATTCCTCAACAAATCCCGCCGCGAAATTCCTTCCATTACTCGCTCCTCGCTATCATCGCACTCGCCTAATGTAAGAGCCGCTCCACTCGGCGGGCGGTTCGCCAAATCACAAACTCCGGGTGCCGCACCCTTCGCCTCTAAGGGTGCAGGGTTTAGACTCAACCCTGATGCGCATAACGCATTCGGGCCCCCAAACTCACAAACTCCCACTCCTCGCCTGCTCCAACAAATAATCCGAAGCCCTCCACGACAACGCCATAATCGTAAGCGTCGGATTCTTATCCGGATTCGTCACCAGCGGCGCCCCATCGACCACAAAAACATTTTTCACATCGTGCGCCTGGCAATACCCATTCAGTACCGACGTTTTCGGGTCCGCGCCCATGCGCGCGGTTCCCACCTCATGGATAATTTTCCCGCCATCTTCAATCCCGAACGCGTAAGGTCCGTCGATTGGCGTTTTCGTACGGTATTCCCCACCCATGGCTTCAATAATCGACTTAAACGTCTCCTGCATATCCTTGGCCTGCCGGATTTCGTAATCTGTCCACTTGAAGTGGAATTTCAAGACTGGAATTCCCCACCGATCCACGATGCCAGGATCAAGCTCACAGTACGTGTCCGCATTCGGCACCATCTCCCCGCGCCCGGAAAAGCCCAGGCTGGTCCCATATCTCTTTCTGCAGGTACTCTTCAACGTCGCGCCATATCCCTCGAACTCGTCACACACTGCCCCGAACATTCCCACACCGGGCATGTCTCTTCCGCCACCGATCTCAATGTGGTAGCCACGCGGAAAATCATTTCTGCGATCGTGCTTCCACCACGGAATGTACATATGCATTCCGCCCGTTCCATCGTGATTGTGTGGCGGCATCTGCTCCATTTGAGGCACATATCCCCAGCCGCTGCTGCCCACCGAATCCATCAGGTATCGCCCCACCGTGCCGGAAGAATTTGCCAAGCCATCGGGAAACAATTTTGATTTGGAATTCAGCAACAGCCGCGCCGATTCGCAAGCGCTCGCCGCCAACACCACCGCGCTCGCCGCCACCCGCTTTTCCGAGTTGGTGGCCTTATCGATATACGAAACCCCGGTGGCCTTACCGTCCGGCCCCACCACCACTTCACGCGCCATCGCCCCAGTCAGCAATGTCAGCTTGCCGGTTTTCAGCGCCGGCGGTAGCAATACCTGGCTCGAGCTGAAATTCGATGCGGTCACGCATCCGCGCCCGCATTGTCCACAATAGTGGCAAGGCGCTCGCCCATTCAACGCCTTGGTCAGCACCGCAAGCCGTGAAGGAATGCACGTTATATTCAGTTTGTCGCAAGCCTTCTTTATAAGTATTTCGCTGCAGCGCGGCTTGGGTGGAGGCAGAAACACTCCATCCGGAGCGCTCGGAACATTTTCCTTTGTTCCAAAAACGCCGATGTAGCCTTCCACCTTGTCGTAATAAGGGGAGATATCGTCGTAGCTGACGGGCCAGTCATCGCCAATCCCATCGCGCGTCTTCGATTTGAAATCCACCGGCGCAAACCGCAGCGCAATTCGCCCCCAGTGATTCGTCCGTCCACCAACGATTCGCGAGCGGAACCACTGAAAATTCGCACCCGGCGCAGAAGTATATGGCTCGCCCTCAATCTTCCATGCACCGTTCGGCGCCAGGAATTCACCGAAATTGTCGGCCGCTTTGCCAGCCACGCCCGCACCGCGATGCGGCAGTTCATATGGCCACATCATCATCTTAAAATCTTTTTCTGGGTAGACTTGCGCCCCGGCCTCCAGCATCACTACATTCATGCCGCCCTCGGTCAATATTTTTGCCGCCATACCTCCGCCGGCGCCAGAGCCGATCACACACACGTCGTACATCTTCGGAGTACGCGTCACCTGAGCCATCGATCCCCCGTTACAATTCGCCTTTTTTCAATTGTGAAACGGCATAATCGCAGGCCCGCGCCGTCAGTGCCATGTACGTCAGCGATGGATTCACGCAAGACGATGACACCATGCACGCGCCGTCCGTCATGAAAAGATTCTTCGCATCGTGCGCCTGGTTGTGAGCGTTCAGCACCGAAGTCTTCGCATCGCGCCCCATTCGTGCCGTGCCCAGTTCGTGAATTGCCAGTCCCGGGGCGGTCATCGCGTTGGAAATAGAAATATCGCGTGCTCCCGCCGCTGCCAACATCTCCCCTGCCTGAATCGCGATATCCCGGGACATCGCCCGCTCGTTCTCTCCGAACTCGCAATGAATCTTTAGCGTGGGAATTCCCCACGCATCCAGTTTTTCCTTGTCCACTTCAACGTAATTATTGTGATTCGGCAGGCATTCCCCAAATCCGCCAATGTTCATGGTCCACGGACCTGGCGTGCTGATGCTGTTTTTGAAGTCCGCGCCAAATCCCGCCATCTGCTGCGCTCTTCCCCAGCCTTCCCGCGTGCCCCCGCCCTGATATCCGTAGCCTCGCACGAAATCCTTCTGCTTGGTGTTCACATTGCGAAACCTGGGTATATAAATTCCGTTGGGCCGGTTCCCAAAAGGCATTTTATCCAGATGCCCCGGCATAACTCCAAAAGCCCCGCTGCCCATGTGATGGTCCATCAGGTTGTGGCCCAGCTCTCCGCTACTGTTCGCCAAACCGTTCGGAAACTCAGCTGTGGATGAATTCATCAGGATCCGCGTCGACTCCAGCGTGGACGCGCACAGAAACACGACCTTCCCCTTGAACTCCATCGCACTCTTCGTTTGCGCATCAATCACTCGCGCTCCGGAAACTCGGCGCGAATCTGCATCAAAAATCAGACTGTGTACCACGCTGTAAGGGCGAATATTGAACCGTCCAGTTTTTTGCGCGGCGGGAAGTGTTGAGCTCAAACTGCTGAAATAGGAACCAGTAATGCAACCGCGGTGGCAGAATCCGCAATAATGGCAAGCCGCGCGTCCTTTGTGTACCCGCGTAAGTACCGCGGCCCGCCCAATCGTCATCATCCTATCATCGAAATTGTTCGCCAGCGCATCGCGGAAGTCCTGCTCGACGCAGGTCATCTCCATCGGCGGCAAAAATTTACCATCGGGAAGCTGCGGCAAACCTTCCGCTTGTCCGCTTATGCCCGCAAAATCCTCAACGTAGTCGTACCACGGGGCCAGCTCCGCATACCGTATCGGCCAATCTGTGGCAATACCTTCCTTCGCATTCGCTTCAAAGTCCAGGTCGCTCCAGCGATAGCTCTGTCGCCCCCACGTCAGCGATTTACCACCCACCTGACGCCCTCGGATCCACGAGAACGGTTTGCCCGCATCCGTCGCATACGGATTGTCCACATCGTTCACGAAAAACTGGTGAGAATATTCGTCGCAGGCGTAATAGCACTCTCGCTGCACATACTGCGTCTTCTGTCGCTCGGAGCGATTGTCCCAGCCGCGATATTTCAATTCCCACGACGGAACGTGTTCTACATAGTCGCGGTCCGGCACGATCGTGCGGCCGGCCTCTAGAATGAGAACATTGAGTCCCTTCTCGGTCAGTTCTTTGGCCGCCCACCCGCCGGTGATTCCCGATCCAACGATCAAAGCATCGTACGTATTCGTAGCCACGTTTTGATCCTCAGGCCTTCTTCCCAGCGGGAACGGGAATGCATCCGTGCTGCGCCCCGGGTATGATTTCCAGTTTCAATTCCTGTGTAAATCCTATTTCCGACGTGTAATACCCATGCAGCGTAATCCTCTTGAAGACCCGGAAGAATTCCCCGCTCATCTGACTATCTCGCCGAGACGGTGGTACTGAACGCGGCATCGGTCGGGAGGCATGGTTCCAATCAATCTCATCGTCGAGCGAGCGAAGCAACGCGGTCTGTTGCTCCACCGAGCCCTCCACAAATTTCTTCCCAAACAGCGTGTTGCTTAAGGCGTCTACACCACCAAGCCCTGCCAGAAAGTCGCCGCGCTCTTCCGCCGTCGCCCAATCCGTCAAAATTACATCGATGAATTCGTTCGCGCGTGCCGCTTTCGCCCCGGGAGTATCCGTAACCGGGATAATCAGGTCGATCATCGCCACAACCGTCTCATTCTGGTGCGCGTCCAGTGTCTGCAAACTATAGTTGGACGAAGGTTGCGCCTGTTGCAATAGCGCAAACATCTCCGGCGAAAGTACCGGTGTCAATGCCGTCGTTGAAAGCCACCGCAGCATTTCACGCCGATGCATGAGCTTCCTCCATCTCTATCGTTACTTAACAACCGCCCGCTTGCAACCGGACGGTTGAACTGGCAATTTTGTGCCGGGAATTTTAACCAGCTAATATTTCTTCGCGAACATTCTTCAATACGTACGCCGCGCGCTCCACGCCCACTTCACCTGTGAGTATGGGATCCTCATTTTCAATGCTGAGAATCCCTTCGTAACCCACGTCCATGTAAGCCTGAATCACCGACTTCCAAAGTGACGCGCTATGCCCGTACCCAACCGCTCGAAACGCGTCGGAAGCCAGCGGCAAATCGCTCGCCTCGAATACAAAGTTAAGCACTCCATACCTGGCGACGTTCTGCGGATACAGCACCGTATCCTTCATGTGTGCGTGGAACAGCATGCCCTGCTTGCCCAAAAAGTGGATGACCTCCACAGGATCGCATCCCTGCCAGAAAAGGTGGCTCAGGTCGCAGTTCGCGCCGATTTCTTCGCCCACCGCTTCGCGTAGCTTTACCAGTGTCCGCGGGTTGTACACTACAAAGTTGGGATGCATCTCAAACGCCAGCCGATGTATCCCGTGATCCCGCGCGTACTTCGCCGCGTCTTTCCAGTACGGCACCACCTTTTCCTTCCATTGCCACTGCAACATTTCGTTGTATTCTGGCGGCCACCGGTACGTGATCCAGTTCGGCTGGGTATCCGTCGGCGATCCGCCTGGACAGCCGGAAAATCCCACGATCACCTTCACGTCCAGCATCTCCGCCAGCCGCACCGTCTTGCGAAACGTATCCTGGTCTTTGGCCGCGTGAGCCGCATTCGGATGCAAGGGATTCCCGTGGCAACTCAGCGTGGCTACGCGCAGACCTTTGTCAGTAAACCTTTTCTGCCAGGCTTTTGCTTTCGCCGGGTCCGCCAGAAGCTCATCAATTGGGCAGTGACTATTAGCGGGGTAACCGCCCGTTCCAATTTCCACTGCTTCCAATCCCAGCGCGCTGATCTTATCGATCATCTGATCCAGCGTCAGTTTTTCGTAAACCGGGTCGAACACACCAATAGGAATCTTTCGCTTTGCCCCCATCGCCGCCTGTTCGACGGCCGCAAGAGCCGAATGCTTCAGTGGATTACCAACGTGCGCCTCCGCCAAAAGCGGGGTGGCAGGAACTGCCGCGGCCAGAAGTCCGGCGCTGCCGGCTGCCAGGAATTCTCTTCGGTCCAGATGGCTGGTTTTCTCAGGAAGGTTTGACTCGTTTTTGCGCATTATGAATCCTCCAAATGAAAGGGTCTGGCAGGCCAGAGAAGAAGATGCCTAGAAGGTAGCCCGGTGCATTATACGCCTGGAATCGAAATACTTAACGCGAAACTGTAGGGAGGCTCACTTTGCGGGGCGGAGGCTTTCAACGGGGGGAATCGACGTGGCCACCGTAAACGCTCGTTCCGGCGGCATCTTTTTATTCTGCAAGGCGTCCGCCAGCATCTCCATGGCCCGCCCGGTATTGGGTGGTACGCAAATCGTTGCAATCAGCAATCCGCTGCGCACCCAAGACTGCCCGGTCTTCGGCACCCCGTCGCAGCCTAGAAACGGAATACTCAGCCAACGATCTCGCTCACTCTCATTCGCCACTTCCTGGAACGCTTTACGCGCTCCAATGGCCATTGCATCATTTTGCGCTACGATCAGGTCAATCGTCGCCTTCTGCGAAGTCGAGAGTTTCAACCAGGAACTCACCGCTCTCCGCGCGCTCTCTTCTGTCCACTGCCCCTTCAGTACGGAGACATGAATATTCGCGGGCTTCATCTCTTGCATCCCCATTTCACGCTCACGAGACACGCTGCTTTGTGAGGGGCCCTCGATATACAATATCGAACCACCTCGAGGGAGTAGTGCAGCGCATTGGCGTCCGCAAATTCTTCCGACCTCCAACTGGTCCGAACTCACTCCAAATATGGGAACTTGGCTAGTTCGGCGAAGTTCGGCAACGTATGAAGCATCACGATTTAATACCGCCCACCCGATCCCCGCGGTGATCGCCGCCTTTGCCACTTGCGGGAGAGCAGTGCCGCCCACGGGTTCGAACACAATGCCATCCGGCCGGTCCTTCGCGGCCGACTGAATCACCTTCAGAATCTGTGTACTCTGCGTGATCGCGTCGTTTTCGGCGTACAAAATATCGATGTCCACGCCCAGTTTCGCGGCAGTCACCTCGGCAGAGTGTGCCTGCTCCAACTGAAAGTCGTTCTCGTTCGTCATCAAGGAGATCAGGAATTTGAGTTTTCGCATTGTCCCCACGCCCGGTTAGCTTTTTCTAACCTTACACCGACTCGCGCAAATATCCAGGCAATCTTCTTGAATGTTTCAAAAATCGCACTGTTTTGGAATCTTTGGGAATCTTTATTTCGAGGGCCTCAGAACCGTCAGCTGCGGCACGGACGCGGCAACGGTGGTCGCCCGCTCTGGTAGCGGCTTGCCATGTTGCAGCGCATCCACCATCATCTCAATCGCCTGCCCGGTGTTGGGTGGAATGAAAATCGTCGCCGTCAGCAGCCCGCTTCGTACCCAAGCCTGACCCGTAGTGGGCAGCCCGTCGCAACCGAGGTAGGGAATCTTCAACCAACGTTCTTTGTCTGCTCGGCTGCCCAGTTCTTCAAAAGCCTTGCGCGCCCCCATTGCCATGGAATCGTCCTGCGCCGCGATCAGATCGATAACTGCTTTTTGCGAGGTGGAAAGCTTCAACCAGTTGCGCACCGCTTTCTGGGAACTTGCTTCGGTCCACTGGCCTTTCAGAATCGTCAGCTGAAGATTCGCCGGCTTGGCTTCCTGCATCCCGAGAGTCCGTTCCTTCGCCGCGGAGTTCTCGGATGGGCCCTGTATATAAAGGATTGCGCCCCCCTTTGGCAGCAGCGCGGCGCATTGCCGGCCCTGAATGCGACCTATCTCCACGTGATCTGAGGTCACCACAAAAATGGGAGCCTTGGAGGTCCGGCGCAGTTCCGCAACGTAACTCGCTTCCCGATTCAATACGGCCCAGCCTACTCCCGCCGTCGCCGCTGCACGCGCCACCTGCGGCAAGGCCGTCCCCCCAACCGGCTCAAACATAATTCCATCCGGCCGAACATCTGGTGCCGCCTGAATGGCGTTCAGGAGCTGGGTACTCTGGTTAATCGCGTCGTTTTCCGCGTACACTACCTGGACGTCCACGCCAAATTTCTGGGCGGCTTGTTCCGCGGAAAGCGCCTGCTCGATCTGATAATCGTTATCGCTCGTAGTCAGAGAAACTAGGAACTTCTTCTTGCGCATGTCGTCACCGGTACGTCGTTCCCCTAAAATACACCCTGCGGACAGCAAATGACGTAGAACATGCTGACAAGTTTCGCCTACAGAACGGTTTCGGCACTCCGATAAGCACAGGTATATGATCACCTTTCACATCCTGAAACCAGTTTCATCGGCCTCAGCATCCTCAGCCATACCAACATCACCCTTTTTCTCCGCCTGAGGTAACCTATACGCGTACGGGTGCAGCCCCGCTGCACCCCATGTCCGCAAGATTCAAGCCTCTATCTGCTCCGTTTCTAGAAACACTTCTATTCATGGCGCATTTACCCGGAGTTAACACCGGCGGTATATCAACCCTAAGGTGGGAGCAGATTTCACCAATTGCTTTCATACGTTTGGTGGAGGGTTAAAAATGTCAAAGCATGTAGCGGATCATCATCATAAGGCAGCAGAGCATCACGAACGCGCGGCGAAGCACCACCGGGAAGCCGCAACGCACTACGAATCGGACAGACACGAAACGGCAGCACATCATGCCCACATGGCTCATGGCCATCATCAACACGCCGTGCACCACGCTTCAGAAGCAGCCAAGGCCCATATCGAACATCACGACGGCAGAGCCAACCCAGCCCACGCTTAGCCGAAATTCGAGAATGGGCTTGGCCCTTGGAGTATTCCCCAAGCCAATGGCTGGGCCCTTCACTACAGCGCTTGACCTATTCGGGCATCCAGCCAGTAGTCACAATTTTAAGACCGGCTTTCCTTTGACTCGCCACGCTGGCATCAAAGGCATCCGAGGCGGTCGCAGCTAGTGGATAGCTGTGGCAGGTCGGGGCGTTCAAAGTCTTGAGCTGGTAATCGGCTAACGTGACCCTCTGAAATTTCGCGGCATGCGCTTTCATTCTTCCTTCGGTATAGGGAAACCACGCACTGTAATAAACCGTCTGGCCTGACTGCGCGCTACACCACATCAGGTTACGATTGTCGGTAATTTGGGGACTGGCATTACCTGCCGGAACGGAAAAACAAACAAGAAGGACAAAAGCGAGAGCTGCCTTTAGCACTTTATTAACTCCCAAACATGAAAGCCTCATCGCCCCGGATAAAAATGGTGCGCCCGGTGAGATTCGAACTCACGACCTCTTGCTTCGGAGGCAAGCGCTCTATCCAGCTGAGCTACGGGCGCACAAAAACTGGAAACTTCTTCACGAACTTCTCCAGTTTAACGTGTCCCGCAACCCTCCGCCACTTTTTCCTAGCCTTTCGACCGCACCGCGATATCTTTCGCCAACTTCTCGATCTCTTGTGCCTTCTTCACCATCACCAGCGACAGGACCTTGCTCGAATCCGTCTTATCCACCTCGGCCTTCAATTCCGTGGCAAGTTCATACAATCGCTCCACTTTTTGCTTGATGTCCTTCTCGTTTTTTTCTAACTCGGCCTTCCCAGGCGTGGGCGAAATCGCGGAATCGGTGTCTGGAGCCGAGCCGTCGGGCCGCTGCGCCTGTGGGGCTCGCGGAGCTTGGGCCACCCCCACCGTAACCAGCAGCCCTCCCGCCGCCCCCGTTACCACCATTCGCCCTAAGAACCTTCTCCGAGTATCCATCTGGCCCCCTTAAGCAACTTCCCTTTTCCTTGCCTCGTCTCGCCCTGCATCTGTTTCCCACCGATGCTATACTCACCCTCCGGCAATCGAAATGTCCACCTACTTCGCACACTTTCCCGATTTCACCGTGGCCAACCTGTTCCACCTGGTGCTTATATTTCTCGTTGCACTGCTCCTCACTCGTCTGTTGCGGCTCGCCACTAAACGAATCATTATCCCGGCCACCACCCAGACCCGCGCAGCGCAAGGCCGTGAACAGCAAACCCGCGTGATCGCCGGGATCCTTCACAGCGTCGGCACTAAAATCGTATGGATTGTCGCGCTGCTTACCGCCGCCGAGGAATTCGGCATCAACATCCTGCCGGTCGTCATACTCGCCGGATTGCTGTGCCTGGTCCTGGCTCTTGGGGCACAAAATCTCGTGCGAGATGTCATCACCGGATTTTATATCTTGCTCGAAGATCAGTACGTCGTAGGCGACACCATCCAGGTCTTGGACACGATTGGTCGCGTCGAACAGCTCACCCTTCGCCGCACCATTCTTAGAGACTCTCGCGGCGCTCTGGTCACCATCGCCAACGGCGACATCCGCACCGTCGGCAATCTCAACCGGGACTGGTCCCAGGCGTTCGTCGACGTCGGTGTTTCTCCACTCGCCCCTCAAGAAGAGACCCTTAAGGCGTTAGATGCCGCCATAGCAGGTTTGCGCGCTGATCCGTCCTGGTCGCTGGCTCTCGTCGACGGTCCCCGCATCCTCGGCTTGCAGTCCTACGACCACTCCGTCTCCACCCTTCGCATCCAGGTCCGCACGGCTCCGTCTCGGCAGGATGATGTAGCCCGGGAATTGCGCCGGCGCATCCAATTGGAGTTCCAGAAACAGGCCATACCGTTATCCAGTGTTCAGCATTCGGAACTGGTCAATACCGGAGCACGGGAGTTTGTCCCTCCCGATCCCTCCAGCTAACATCGTTTTCAGCGAGGAGTATTTTTTATGACGCAAGTGAACTACGAAGAAGTGAACCTGATGTTGCGGCTCTATGATCTGCGGCGAGAGCCTCGCCTTCGCGAAGCGCGCGCCTGGTTTGTTGAAAATTTCCGCGCCCTGACTCCGGAAGAATTGATGCAGAAATATCCCCAGGGCAGCCAAGAAAATACCTACATCCGCATGGTCATCAGTTACTGGGACATGGTCGCCAGCATCGTCAATCGCAATCTCATCAACGATGAACTCTTCTTCGAGAGCAACGGCGAGATCTGGGTAGTCTGGGACCGCATGCGCTCGATCGTGCCCGCATGGCGCGCAGCGTTTAGAAATCCTCTTCTCTTTTCCGCCATTGAAGATACCTGCAAACGCCTGGAAGCCTGGCGTGAAAAACGCGCCCCCGGTTCCAGCTCCGCAATGCGCGCCATGATCGAAAAAAACGCAACCAGTAAAGCTTGATCTGTCACCGTAGTGTCGCAGTATTTTTACCCTATCCTCGGAAGGGGCTGCGACTCAGCACGGGATTATTCTTGGCCGTTTGCTTATTTCCATCGACCACCGTTTTCGCGCGCAAGCTGGCCATTCGCACACAGTTTCGCCCGGCTTCTTTTGCCTCATACAAAGCCATATCCGCTTCCTGAATCAATTCTCCAGCGTCACTGGACGCAAAGTCAGTCGTCAACGCCAACCCTACGCTCATTGTTACCGTGATTGGCTTCCCGGCCGTCATAATCGGCCGGATCGAAATAGCATTCCGCAAACTTTCCGCCCGGGCCATTGCCGCGGCGGGCTCGCATTTATTCAATACCACCAGAAATTCTTCGCCACCATAGCGCCCTACAAGATCGTACGAGCGCACTGACGCGTGCAGTCTCCTCGCAACTTCCCGCAGTACATCATCGCCACCGCCGTGTCCGTACGTGTCGTTTACGACCTTAAAATGATCCAGGTCGCAGACCATAACCACCGCACAACTATTTTCCCTTTTTGCTCGGAACATATCTCGCGAGAGCAGTTCCAAAATCATTCCGCGGTTCCACAGCGATGTGAGCACGTCATGCGTCGCCCGGTAACGCATGCCCTCGCGCGCTTCCACTAGCCGATCTTCCAATTCCAGGACTCGTTGTCCCGCTCGCAATCGCGCTTTCAATTCTTCTGGATCAAATGGCTTGGTCAGATAATCGTCCGCGCCGGCGCTCAGTCCCTGCACGATCTCTTGCTTGCTTTCCTTCGACGACAGCAAAATTAGATACTTGTACGCTTGCCCTTTCATTCCGCGTACCTCGCGGCATACCTGCACTCCGTCCTGCTCCGGCATCACCCAATCCAGCAACGCTAGCCGCGGCGAATCTTCTCTTTGCAGTTCCGCCAGCGCACGCCCTCCGTTGTCCACGGAGATCACCTCGTATCCGCCCGCTTGCAAAGTCCGCTCCAATAGAACCCGTGAAATCGCTTCGTCCTCCGCCACCAGAATTTTCATGCCCTCAACTCCGTCATCTGCGCTTCCACTTCTCTAAGAATTAGCGTAAGTGCATGCTCCAATTTCGCCAGTTGTACTGCCGAATCATTCTGCGATTCTTTCGCCGCCGCTTTTTCCAGCACACTTGCAATTTCCGCCCCAGCGCCCATCGCCAGATTCTTCATCATCCCTTTCATTCCGTGCGCTATTCGTGACAGCTCGTTCAGGTCTCCCCTGCTCAGTGCCCCGTTCGCCTTTTCCATGGTGCCGTGACTTTCCTCATGGAACATCCCCAGCAGCTCCAGCAGCAATTGCCGGTCGCCCTCTACGCGCTCCAGTAATTCCTGTATGTTCCAGTCAAGCGCCGTGAGTTCGTGCTGAGTTTCCTTCGTATCGAGTCCATTTGGAGCGCCAATTTTCGCGCCCATTTTTTCAATTTCGTTCGCCATTCATTCCTGCCGCACTGTGGAGCCAGAATTTAAGGTATTTCCATTTCCGCAGTTCGGCGTCACCGTTCTCTTCGTAAGGGTAGCTGTACGTTTACCCTGAGCCGCGAAGGGCTGCCTTCCTCGCCTTGTGCCATCGTCGACGCGGAGCTGTGCCCCTGTGTTCACAGCAAGACACACACCAATCGCATCGCGAAGAGTTTTACGGCCTCTTCTGCAAATACACGACTTGTTCAGTTAGCTTTTTCTAGGAATAAATTACTGTATCGTTCCGGAGCAGTCTCCGTTCTTTTCATCCGCTTCCGGGTCACCCACGTTGGCGGCCGCCCTGACGCACTTTGTTCTATTCTTGCGAGGGTCTCAGCATCGCTGCGCTCCAGCTTGGCAAGGATGCAGATTGACTCCTAGCCTCTGTCGCCAAAACGTGCTTCCTACGCCGCGTTGGCTGCCTTCCTCTTCTGCGTGGGGGCCTCATCACCCTCCCAACGCACGCTCACCAACTTCGAAACGCCCGGCTCCTGCATCGTCACGCCATACAACACGCTACCCGTCTCCATGGTCTTGCGGTTGTGCGTCACCACGATGAATTGCGTTTGCGCGCTCATATCGCTGATCAGCCGCGTGAAGCGTCCGACGTTCGCCTCATCCAGTGGTGCATCGACTTCATCCAGAATACAGAACGGACTCGGCTGGTAGCGGAAGATAGCGATCAGCAGCGCCAGCGCGGTCATCGCCTTCTCTCCGCCCGAAAGCAGCAAAACATTCTGCAATCGCTTGCCCGGCGGCGAAGCCACAATATCGATGCCCGCGTCGCCTGAACTATCCGCCTCTGTCAATCGCATCTCCGCCATACCGCCGCCAAAAATGGTCTGGAATGCGGTTCCGAAATTCGCGTTGATGGCCGTGAACGCCTGCTCGAAGCGATCTTTAGTTATCAGGTCCAGTTCCTTGATAGCCTGCTGCGTATCCAAAATGGATTGCAGCAAATCGTCGCGCTCTCGCGTCAAGAAAGTGAAACGTTGCTCGCATTCGTTGAACTCTTCCAGCGCCATCATATTTACCGCGCCCATGTTCTCGATGCGCTGCTTCATCTCCTGATAACTGGCCTCGGCAACGGCTAGTTCTTCTCCGGACATGAATGCAGTTTCCGAAGCGATTAGATCCTCGGGTTGCGCGTTCACTTCGGACAGACATGTTTCCCGCAGATGCTGCCGGTCGGAATCGTTACGCGCCTTCTCTACTTCAAATCGCCCGCGTTCGTCGCGCATCCCCTGCAGCGTCTGCCTCTCCATGCGCAGGTGATCCTCCACCTGCGTCACGCGCGTGCGCGCCGCATCCCATTCCTGCTCCAGCAGCTTCTGATTTTCTACCACGCGTATTTTTTCGGTGCGCAACACCGTCAGTTGTTGCGTCAGCTCTTCCGTCTGCTGCGCCATCGCCGCGGTTTCTTCGTCAATGGAAATTTCCTGCTGGTGCAATGCTGCTTCCCGACGCTGCAGGTCGATCCGCTCCTCCTCCAGGCGTTTCGCAATCGCCTCGGCGGATGCCAGCCGTTCATTCATCGCTGCCAATTCGGATTTCGCGGTGGTGAGTTCTTCCTGTTCGGTTTGCACCGCGCCGCGCAACTGCGTCACTTGTTCGGCCAGTCGCGTAGTTTCCGCTTCGGCTTCCGCCCGGCTGCTTGCCGCGTTTTCGTGTTGCACTCGGGCATGTAACGCCCGCTGTTGCACCGCTTCGATTTCCTTGCGCACCCGCGTCAGTTCGTTTTGGCAAACGGCTAGATCCAGTCCCAACCGCGCCAATTCGCTCTGCATCTGCTCGTGCCGGTGCTTGGCGGAAAACAAATTACGCTCTCCCTCGCGCAATTGCACATTCAATTCTTCCTGCCCCTGTTCGTTCGTCCGCAGTTCCGCCACCAAACTTTCAAGCTCGGTCTGCATCGCGGTAGAACGCTCTTCCAATTGCATCACTTCCGCGTCCATCGCCCGCAATTCCCGCTTCATCCCCAGCGGGCCGGCATCGTCCGGCTTTCCCCCCGTCACCATGCGGCCCTGATAGCAAGTCCCTTCCGGTGTGACAAACGCATATTGCGGGTATTGGCGTGCCAGTCTTTCCGCGGTTACCGAACTCTCCGTCAAATATCCGGACCGCAACCGGGGTAAAAACTGTTTCGCTGCCGGGCCCAGCGGATCGCGGAACTCCACTAGCTTGTCGAGCCGCGAAATCACGCCGTCTTCGGCGCGGAAATGAACAATCGGCTCGTACTCTTCCAAACGGAGATTGCGCAGCGAATCTACGAAGAACGTAGCGCGTCCGCCTACTTCGTTGCGCAGTATGGAAACGCCCGCGCGCGCGTGGTCGTAAGTTTCTACCACCACGTATTCCAGTTCCTCGCGCATATACTGCTCGAACGCCGCTTCGTGCTGTTCCTGCACCTCTGCGTAATCTGCCAGCACCCCGACCGCACGGAAATCCGTCCGCCCGCTGCGCTCGTTCGCGGCAAACAGCTTCTGCACCGACTCGCCCGTATACGAATGGTCATCGAGGATTTGCGTCAAAGTGGAATGGCGAGCGCGAACGCTCGCCAAGGAACCGCGCAGGGAATCCGCATGTGCGCCGGTCTCTTCGCGCTTCTGGCGAAGTCCGGCGATTAATTTCTGCAGTTCCACAGCCTTCTGCTGCAAACCGCCCAGTTGGCCGATAGAATTTTGCCATTCCTGTGCGGCGCTTTCCGCATCATCGCGGACCCGAATCGAAGATTCCAAAAGTGCCGATTCGCGAATTTCATTTCTTCGCAGCGATTCGGATTGGTGCACCAACGCTTCTTCCGCCTGTTTCTGTTCGCCGTGCAACTGAAACAAGCTGTCGTTCGCTTGCGTGGCAGCCTGGCGCAGACTTTCCATACGCACTTCGGATTCGCTGATTTGCGAGGAACGGGTGGTCGCGCGAATCACCAGCTCTTCCACGCGCATGTGCAGTGCGGTCGATTCCGTGCGCACGTTCTCCACCGCTTGCTGCTGCGCGCCATGCCGCGTTTGCCACTCCGCGGACTGCCCCGCCAGCGCCTGCCGCTCGCTGAGTATCTGGGTGTTGCGTCCGGTCAGTTCCGCGCTGCGCGTCTGATTAAACGCGATCCGATTCTCGCTGCGGTCCACTTCCAGCGCCGTTTGATTCAGCACGTTCTGGTTCTGCCGCAGCTCTCCATCCAGCGCATAAATTCGTTGCGTCAGCCGGTCTTGTTCCGCTTCCTGCTCGTGAATCGCCTGGGCATGTTGCGTTTCCGTACCGCTCAATTCGCTTAACCGCGCCCCCAGCCGCTCCGCTTCGCCGTCCAGCTCCCGAGCTCTCCCCGCCAGCATCTGCCGCACAATCCCGCGCATCTGATCGCGAACTTCCGCGTATCGTCGCGCCTTGGCCGCCTGCCGCTTCAAGGAACCCAGCTGCTTCTCCACTTCCACTACAATGTCGTTTACGCGCGCCAGATTCAGCTTGGACGATTCCAGCTTGGCCTCGCTCAGCCGCTTCTTGGTTTTGAACTTGGTCACGCCGGCGGCTTCCTCGATAATCGCGCGCCGCTCCATCGGTTTAGTCGCAAGAATCTGCCCGATGCGCCCCTGTTCGATGATCGCGTAGGAATCCGGCCCCAGTCCCACTCCCATGAACATTTCCTGAATATCGCGCAGTCGCCCCGTGCGGCCGTTGATCAGGTATTCGCTTTGTCCGCTGCGATACAACCGCCGGCTGATGACCACTTCCCCCGGCTTGGTGAGCAGTACGGGCTTCTCCACTCTTTTCTTTTTCTTGAACTTGAATCCTATCTCCGTAGCAGTTTCTGCGGAATTATCTGCGACGGTCTCGCCGGTTATTTCGTTAGCGGAAGGATCCGCCGGTCCATCGCCGGCTGCCGAATCCAGAATACTTTTGTGTCCAATGCTTGTCGAGTAATCTTGATTTTCAGCGAGCGGCGCTTCCGCGGCTGCATCCAGCACAAATCTCGCCGCTTCGGCCAGTTCCGGGTCTTCCAAGGTTATCGTCACTTCAGCCAGACCCAGTGGCGGCCGCTTGACCGTTCCGTTGAAAATGCAATCCGCCATGCGCTCCGCGCGGAGCGATTTATGGCTCTGCTCACCCAGCACCCAGCTAATGGCGTCCACCACATTGGATTTTCCGCACCCGTTCGGTCCCACGATGCAGGTCGTGCCGGTCCCGCTGAACGTCACCACGGTGCGTTCACAAAATGACTTGAAGCCCAGAATTTCGACTTTGCGCAGCTTAAGCAAGGTATCCCCTTTTGTTATGTACTTCTATTTTGCCGCGGCGCCCACACGGGCAGCCACAAATCTAATTTCATCCGAAACTGGGTTTTTGGGGCGCGGAGAGAGACAGCAAGTCGCTCCGCGAAGGGAGAGTGTTCCAGCAACGCTTCCGTCCGTAACAGACAGAAAGCACAAACGTTTGGCAGGTTCTCAGTCAGAGCCTAGCCGCCTGGCGCTAAGATGGCGGTACGGGAAAAAAGACTAACATGGGGTGCCTCCGCTGTAAAGCCCTACCCAACGTATAGTGGCCCTTTTCATCAAGCCACAAGCCTCCTGCAGTTGCTTTCTGTAGGGACCGCCTTCCGCCTGCTCGCCGCAGGAGGGAGGTGGTCCACCACTCTAACGCCAACGCGATCAGCCCGGGCCACTACCGTCTTCCTAAATCTTCCTCGCCATCACCCGCAATCGCCGGTAATCCATCACCCACTGCCCTTCGCGGAACAACACCGGTCGCGCCTCTCGAACCGTCTCCTCAATCACACTCTCGCGCTCACCATCCGAAATCTTCTCGAAAATCGCTCCGCCAAACATACTCAACCAATTCCTCAATCCGTTCTCCTCATCCTCCAACGGCGTCGGCCGCTCAAACAGCAATCCATAAGTAACCTCAAGCCCATGCTTCTCCAAAAGTCCGGCGTATTCACCCAGACTGGGGTAATACCACGGATTAGGCATCGGCCCCGCCAATCCTGCCTTGCGCCAGGCCCGCTCTGCCGCCGCAACCAACCCAGCAATATTCCCATGCCCTCCAAATTCAGCCACAAATCGTCCGCCAGGCCGCAACAAATGGGAAATTTCCCCAGCCACCTTTTCCGGTTCCTTAATCCAGTGCAGCGTCGCATTCGAAAACACCGCATCGAACGGCTCCTGCAAAGGAATCTTCGTCGCATCGGCCACTTCGAAGCGAATCGCCGGATAAGCCTCCCGCGCCTGCCGAATCATTTCCGGCGAACGATCGATCCCAGTCACCTTCGCTCCGGTTGCCGCTATCTTCGCAGTCAGATGCCCTGTACCGCACCCGATATCCAGAATGCTCTCATCCGGCCGAGCCTCCAGTAACTCCAGTAGCCCTTCCGCCATCTTCCACACAAACGAATGCTTCTCGTCGTAAAGCCCCGCATCCCACTTCGTCTGCTGTTCCACCATCCTGGACCCGCGGCACAGCCACTGTTGACTGTGCTCCTGAGTTCCTCCTAACTCTGCGCTCTCTATGCCTCTTACCTCTGTGCCCTCTGTGTCAAATCCTTTGAATTCACTTCTGATTCGAACTTCTGCCTTTCAACTCTCAACTTTCGACTTTTTCTTCCCCCCTACTTCTTCAAATACTTATCAAACCACTCCACCACCCGCCTCTGTACATCCACGCGATGCTTCGTTTCCTGAAATCCGTGCGGCTCTCGCGGATACTTCACCAACTCCGCCTCCACGCCATATCTCTTTAACCCACGGTACAATTCCTCGCTCTGCCCCAGCGGATCAACCGTATCCGCCTCTCCCTGCAAAATCAGCGTCGGTGTCTTCGCATTTTTCACGTACAAGAACGGCGAGCTATTCAGAAATCCTTCCGGCTTCTCATACGGCACGCCCCAGAACCACTCGTCATACGCAGGCCCAGCCTCCATTCCAAATTCCGAAATCAGATTGGCCATACCCGCGCCGGAAACCGCTGCCTTGAATCGAGAAGTTTGCGTAACGGCCCATTCCGCCATGTATCCGCCGTACGACCATCCCGCAATCCCCAATCGATCGGGATCGGCCAATCCTTTCGCGATCAAATCATCCACGCCCGCCGTTACATCCTTAAAGTCGCCGCCGCCCCAGTCGGCACGGTTCATTTCAATAAATTTCTCGCCATAGCCGATCGACCCGCGAATATTTGGATACATCACGGCGTAGCCGTGCACCGCCAGCAGTTGTCCCCAGACATCAATACTATCTTCCCAATTTCCAGTCGGCCCGCCATGCACCATTACCACCAGCGGCATTTTGTGGTTTCCGTCGTACCCCGCTGGCTTCAGCAACGCCGCCTCAATCTCCAACCCATCGAACGATTTATATTTGTAGAATTCCGGCGCAACCACCGCATACTGCTTCCATGCATCATTTAAATGGCTGACCTGCTTCGCTTCTCCGCTCACATCGCGCAGCCACAACTCCGGCATGTTCACGGTTGTCTGCCCTACAAAAGCAATTTCCCCACTGGGACCAACCGCAAATGGCCCGGGAATCACGCTCATCTCGGGAAAGTCCTTGCGTTCCCCCTCTGCAGTATAGCTTGTGAATTTATTTCGAAATCCGTCTGCGTACAAAGCGATCAACAATCCACTCTTCGTCCAGCGGAAATCCATGATGTGGCGATCCAGGCTCGCACCCGTCAAATTCTTAGCCACCCCTCCCTGCGGAGATATCATTTTCAGATCATGCGGCTGTGGCCCGTCTTCGCGGCTCCCGATAAAACCAACAGCCATGCCGTCCGGCGACACGCGCAAACTGGAAAACGGCCCCGCCAGCGCCATCAACTGCCTGATCTTCCCGTCTTTCACGCTTACGGAATACAGCCGGTCGGTGAATCGATCGGACGCCGGCCGATCCGTCCCCCGGAACACAATTGATCGTCCGTCCGACGTCCAGTCGAACTCCTCCGCTCGCCACGCCGGCTCCGTCAGCGGTCGTACTTCTTTGCTCGATAAATCGATCACTCGCAAACGCGCTTGTTTGTCATCGCGATCCGCCACGTGCGCGTCATCTTTATCCTTTTCCTTCTTCTCTTCCGCCTCGGTCTTCGGGTCCGCGGCAAGAAACGCAATCGTCTTACCGTCCGGCGCCCAGGCAAATTCACTGACACTCGCTTTGCCTTTTGTAAGCGCCACCGCTTCCCCGCCTTCCATGCGCAGCACATAAACCTGCTGCTCGTCACCGCCGCGGTCAGACAAAAACGCAAGTTGCTTCCCATCCGGCGCCCAACGCGGCGAACTCTCGGATTTCGCCGAGTATGTCAATTGCCGCACAGAGTCTTTTTCTTTCTCGTAAATCCACACATGACCCTGTCGCTTCTCGCCGGTGCGCGGTTCGTTCACCACAAACGCCACCCGCGTTCCATCCGGCGAAAATCGCGGATCCTGCAAACTTCGCAATTCCAGGAACGCCTCGGGCGTCAACGCCTTCTTCGCCGCCGCGCTCTTCTCCTGAGCCCGGCCCACGCCCGCGATGAGAAGCGTCCCGCAGCCAGCCATCAAAACTCGTGTCCAATTTCGCATTTATCCCGTTCCTCCAGCGCCGCCCTTGGACTCTATCATCACACTTACCCCTGTCAAACGCGCCTTTAGCGGCCGCCAGGGGAGCGGGATCGAGGACATTTGATGTGCTAATTCAACCGGACAGATCATGTGCTAACGACAGGGGAGCGGGATCGATTGACTACGCTGCGCGTGCGGCGTAACCTGTTTACCTGATGTTCTACCGTTTCAACTCGCGCGCGGACCACAACACGAATCTCTCTATCCTTCCCGT
>CAAGKR010418147.1_pt1 | contig 19980 bp, 19 predicted proteins | sample 2556971 | NCBI WGS metagenome assembly CAAGKR01 (sample SAMEA5207829, study PRJEB30636) | soil metagenome | biome: forest; feature: boreal; material: soil | place: USA | collected 2011-09 | depth 1 m | reverse complement strand
GACGCAGAAGATCACGCGCGCCATGAAGCTGGTGGCCGCCTCGCGACTGCGGCGCGCGCAGGACGCGATCGTCGCGGCACGGCCCTACGCCAACGCGCTCGGCGAGGCGATCGCGGAGCTGGCCCTGCGCGCCGGTCCGGAATCGCATCCGCTGCTCGATCGCCGCGCGCCCGAGCGGATCACGATGATCCTCCTCACCTCCGATCGCGGGCTGGCCGGCGGGTTCAACGCCAACATCTTCCGCGTCGCGCAGCGCTTCATCGCGGAGCGCAAGCAGGCCAGCCCTCCCGCGCGCGAGGTCGCGCTCGAAGTGATCGGCAAGAAGGGGCGAGACTACTTCCGGCGGCGCAAGCTGGAAATTGCGCGCGAGATCCCGGCCCCGACCGCCGACACCGCCGCGCCGATGGCCCGAGATCTCGCCCACATCGTGTCCCACGCGTTTCGCGACGGACGCACCGACGCGGTGCTTCTGGTCTACAACGAGTTCAAATCGGCGGTGCAACAGCGGGTGGTGGTCGAGCCGCTCCTGCCGGTCAGCGGGGCAGACCTGCCGGGCGCGAGCAGCGCCTCGGTCGGAGGCGCTCTCGACTTCGTCTACGAGCCGTCGAAAGAGAAACTGCTCGACGCGCTCCTGCCCCTCTACGTCGAGTCGCAGATCTATCGTGCCCTGCTCGAGTCGATCGCCTCCGAGCTGGGCGCGCGGATGACCGCGATGGACAGCGCGACCAACAACGCCCGCGAGATGATCGCGAGCCTGACCTTGCAATACAACCGCGCCCGCCAGGCCGCCATCACCAAAGAGCTGATGGAGATCGTGAGCGGGGCCGAGGCCCTGAAAGGATAGAGGACAGTCATGAGCACGCACGCGATACACGGATTGCCGGTCGGCAGCACACAGGGTCGGCTGGTCCAGGTCATTGGACCGGTGGTCGACGTGGAGTTTGCGGGCGGCGAGCTGCCCAAGATCAACACGGCGCTTCGGATCTCCAACCCGTCGATCAGCACCGCCGTCGGGAACCTGGTGGTCGAGGTGGCTCAGCACCTGGGCGAGCGCAACGTTCGCTGCATCGCCATGGACACCACCGACGGGTTGGTGCGCGGCATGCCCGTCGAGAACACCGGCGCGCCCATTCAGGTTCCGGTCGGGCGGGAAGTCCTGGGGCGGATCATGAACGTCATCGGCGAGCCGGTCGACGAGCGTGGGCCGATCACGGCCAGCAAGAGGCTCCCCATTCACCGGCCGGCGCCCAAGTTCGTCGACCAGTCGGTGCGCGTCGAGATGTTCGAGACCGGCATCAAGGTCATCGATTTGCTGGCTCCCTATCGCCGGGGCGGCAAGGTGGGTCTGTTCGGCGGTGCCGGCGTCGGCAAGACGGTCACCATGCTCGAGCTCATCAACAACGTGGCCAAGAAACACGGTGGCTTCTCGGTGTTCGGCGGCGTCGGGGAGCGGACGCGCGAAGGGCGCGATCTGTACAACGAGATGGCCGAATCCAAGCTGTCCGACGGATCCTCGGTGTTGTCGAAAACCGCGCTCATTTACGGGCAGATGAATGAGCCGCCTGGGGCGCGCGCGCGGGTGGCCCTTTCCGCGCTCACCGTCGCCGAATACTTCCGCGACGAAGAGGGGCAGGACGTGCTGCTCTTCATCGACAACATCTTTCGCTTCACCCAAGCCGGCTCGGAGGTCTCGGCGCTGCTCGGGCGCATTCCGTCAGCGGTCGGTTACCAGCCCACATTGGCCACGGACATGGGCGAGCTGCAGGAACGGATCACCTCCACCAGCAAGGGATCGATCACCTCCGTGCAAGCGATCTACGTCCCGGCCGACGATCTTACCGATCCCGCGCCGGCCACCGCGTTCGCGCACCTGGACGCGACGACCGTGCTGTCGCGCGCGATCTCCGAGCTCGGCATCTACCCGGCGGTCGATCCACTGGATTCGACGTCGACCATGCTGTCGCCCGACGTGGTCGGTGCCGAGCACTACGAGGTGGCGCGCTCCGTGCAAAAGATTTTGCAGAAGTACAAGGAGCTGGTCGACATCATTGCCATCCTCGGAATGGACGAGCTCTCCGAGGACGACAAGCTCACCGTTTCGCGCGCGAGAAAGATCCAGAAGTTCTTGTCGCAGCCGTTCTTCGTCGCCGAGACGTTCACGGGCACGCCAGGGAAATACGTCGAGATCAAGGATACCGTGCGCAGCTTCAAAGAGATCGTCGACGGCAAGTGCGACGACATTCCGGAACAGGCCTTCTACATGCAGGGCGGCCTCGACGACGTGCGGGCGCGCCACGAGCAGCTCAAGAAGGAATCGGCGCAGCGCGAATGAAGCTCTCGCTCACCACGCCACGCGGCGCCCTCGTGGATATCGACGTCGAAGAAATCGCGGCGCCCGGCGAGATCGGCGAGATGGGCATCTTGCCGGGGCACGTGCCGCTCATGTCGGCGCTCAGGCCTGGCGTGCTCACCTACCGCACGCCCGATCACGTGGGTGTCGTCGCGGTGGGGCAGGGGTTTCTGCAGATCGCGCCGCTGCCGGTCGCCGGAGACGCGCAGGCTCGCGATCGCGTGCTGGTCCTGGTTGACCAAGCGACGCCCGCCAGCGACGTCGATCGGCCCGCCGCCGAACGCGATCTGGCCGAAGCAGACCGCGAGCTCGCGGCTTGGAAAGGCGAGCTCGACGGCACGCACGTCGCGCTCGTGATCCGCCGGCAGTGGGCCGCCGCGCGCGTTGACGCGGCGGCCCGCCTCGCGCCCCACTGATCCGACTCGGCCGTTTGTGGGCAGCCACCCGAGCGTCGGCGGCTCAGGCGGCGGCGAGCAGCACTTGTGCGCCGTGACTGACTTCTCACCCAACCGCCGTCGGGCACGGTTCTCGGCGCTCCTCGACTCGCCTCGGTGCTCGCCGGTGCTCGCCGGTGGTCCTCGCCCTGGTTGAGCCTGGGGGGTAGAGTTCGCCCGCCGTGTTCCGCTTCTTCGTCACCTGCGCGCGCGGGATGGAAGGCGCCCTGCGCCGGGAGCTCGCGGAGATGCGGATAGCCGGCGCGAAGGGGGATCGCGGCGGCGTCTGGTTCGAAGGACCGATCGAGATGGGCATGCGCGTCTGTCTGCACGCGCGCGTGGCGGTACGCGTGCTGGCCGAGCTCGGCACCTTCGAGGCGGGAGACGCGCAGAGTCTCTACGCGGGCACGCGCGCCATCCCATGGCGCGACTGGCTGACCGCTGGCAGCTCGTTCGCCGTCGACGCGAACATTCGGGACACGCCGGCGCTCACGCATTCTGGGTACGTGGCGCTCAAAGTGAAAGACGCGGTGGTGGACGCGCTCCGCAACGCGATCGGCGCGCGGCCCGACGTCGATCCGAAGTCGCCCGACGTCTCAATCGTCCTGCATCTGGCCAACAGCCAGGCAGGGATTTTCCTGGATCTGGCGGGCGAGTCTCTGCATCGGCGCGGCTACCGCGTCGCGATGGTCGATGCGCCGCTCAAGGAGACCCTGGCCGTGGCGGTTCTGCTGCTCGGCGGCGCGCACGCCGATGCGCCGTTCATCGACCCCATGGCCGGCTCCGGGACTTTGCCGATCGAGCACGCGCTCGCCGCCCGCGGGATCGCGCCCGGCCTGCGCCGCCGGTTCGGTTTCGAGCGCTGGCCGAATCTTTCGCCCGAGACCCGCGCGGCCTGGAAGCGCCTGCGCGCCGAGGCCGACCAGGCCTTCCACGAAGCGGCGCACCGCCCGTTGCCGCCGATCGTCTGCGCGGACACCGACGCCGCCGCGGTCGCGGCCGCCCGCAAGAACGCGGCTGCGGCCGGTATCGACGATGCCATGACCTTCGAACGCGCCGACGTCGCGACCCTCGATCGCCGCTGGCCGGTGGCGACCCTGGCGACCAATCCGCCCTACGGTGAGCGGCTCAACCCCGCGGCGCTCGAAGCGCTCTACACGGCGATCGGGCGCGCGTTCGAACGCCTGTCCGGCTGGCGCGCGATCCTCTTGTGCGGTAACCCAAGCCTCGAGCGCGCGATCCGGCGCAAGCCCACCGTCTTCCATCGCCTCTGGAACGGCCCGCTCGAAGTCCGTCTTCTACGCTACGACCTGAAGTGAGGCGGGAGATCGAGCCGAAGGAGAATCGATGCGCTACAAAGACAAGGTCACGATTGTCACGGGCGGCAGCAAAGGAATCGGGCTTGGGTGCGTGCGCGTTTTCGTGACGCAGGGCGGGTCGAAGGTGGTCTTCTGCTCGCGCAACGAAAGGGAGGGGCGCGCCGTGGAGGCCGATGTGAACCGGATGGGACCGGGCTCGGCGCACTTCGTTCGCGCCGATGTTTCCCGGGGTGACGACCTCAAGCGGCTCATCGACCACACGGTCGATACCTTCGGCCGGATCGACTGCCTCATAAACAACGCCGGGTGGCACCCTCCCCACAAGCCCATCGATGGCTTTTCCGTTGAGGACTTCCGGTCGCTCCTGGACCTGAACCTTGTCAGCGTTTTCGCGGCGTGCAAGCTCGCCCTGCCGCACCTGCGCCGGGTCAAGGGCAACATCATCAACATGTCGAGCCTGGTGGGGAGCATGGGGCAGATCGGGGCAACCACGTATGTCGCCACGAAAGGCGGCATCACGGCGTTCACCAAAGCGCTGGCGATCGACGAAGCCGCCTTCGAGGTACGCGTCAACGCGGTGTCTCCCGGCAACGTCTACACGCCGCTGTGGCAGGAGGCCATCGACGCCGCGGCCGATCCTGCGCAGCGCCGGGCCGACGGCGACGCGGCCCAGCTGCTCGGGCGTATGGGCACCATCGAGGAGGCTGGGCTGCTTTGTCTTCACCTGGCCGCCGACGCGACCTTCACCACCGGCGTCGATCACATCCTGAGCGGAGGGGCCGAGCTCGCCTACGGTCGCAAGACCCGTCGAGGTTAGGTTCGGCGATCTGCCATGACACCGTTTCGTCTCGATGGAAAGAACGCGATCGTGACCGGAGCTGGTTCCGGCATCGGCCAGGCGATCGCTGAAATGTTCGCCGCACAAGGCGCCGCCGTGTGGGTCGTGGACATCGACGAGCGGACGGGCAGGGCCACCGTGGACGGGATTCGATTTTCTGGCGGTCAGGCCGAATTCGCGCTGCTGGACGTTGCCGACGATGAGGCGGTCGCGGCCCTCGCCGCGGTGACGCCGGCGATCGAGCTTGTGGTCAACAACGCCGGCGTCGGGCACGTCGGCAATTTGTTCGGAACCGGAGGCGGCGATCTGGACCGCCTCTACGCGGTGAACGTCCGTGGGGCGTTCAACGTCTGCAAGGCGTTCGTGCCACGGATGATCGAGCGTGGTCGCGGTAGCGTCATCAACATCGCGTCCGTTGGCGGCATCGTGGCGGTGCGCGATCGTTTGGCCTACACGACCACGAAGTTCGCGGTCGTCGGGCTAACCAAGTCGCTGGCTTTGGATCATTCGCACTCCGGTGTGCGTTTCAATTGCGTCTGCCCCGGCCGCGTCGAGACGCCGTTCGTCAAACGGCGGCTGGCGGAATCGCCGGACCCGGCGCAGGCCTACCGGGACATGTCTTCCACGCAGCTGACCGGCCGCATGGCGCGTCCGGCCGAGATCGCCGCCGCTGCGCTCTATTTGGCCGCCGACGAATCGGCCATGGTCACCGGTTCCAGTCTGATGGTCGACGGCGGCTGGAGCGCGGGGAAATGACGGGCACGCACGACCCATGAGCGACCGCGTGGCGGGAAGCATCACCACGTTGCGGGTGATGGACGTTCGTTTTCCGACGTCGCGCGGTCTATATGGGTCCGACGCCATGAACCCCGATCCCGACTACTCTGCGGCGTATGTCGTCATCGGAACCGACCGCGCGGACGGAATCGAGGGACATGGCCTTTCGTTCACGATTGGGCGCGGAACGGAGATCGTCGTGGCGGCTGTGCGAGCTTTGGCGCCGCTGGTGATCGGGCAGACGGTGGCGGATTTCGTCGACGCGCCGGGCGAGCTTGGGAAACAATTGACCGGTGACAGCCAGCTGCGTTGGCTGGGACCCGAAAAAGGAGTCATTCAATTGGCGACCGCGGCGGTGGTCAACGCGCTCTGGGATTTGCGGGCCAAGATCGCCGGCAAGCCGCTGTGGAAGGTCTTGTGCGATCTCAGCCCGGCGCAGATCGTCGAGATGGTCGACTGGCGATACCTGAGCGACGCGCTCGGCCCGTTGGAAGCCCGCGCGGCGCTGGATCGCCTGGTCCCGACCCGTGCCGCCCGCGAGGCCGAATTGCGCGCCAACGGATATCCAGCCTACACGACCTCCGCCGGCTGGCTTGGGTACTCCGACGAAAGGATCAGGCGCCAGTGCCGCGAGGCGATCGCGGCGGGATTCTCGCGACTCAAGATCAAGGTGGGCCAGAATCAGGCGGATGATATCCGCCGGGCCGCGCTGGTCCGCGACGAAATCGGCCCGTCGGGAACGCTGATGGTGGACGCCAACCAACGATGGGACGTCGGTCCGGCCATCGCCTGGGTCACGGCCTTGGCGCCGTCGCGTCCGCTGTGGATCGAGGAGCCGACGAGCCCGGACGACATCCTCGGCCACGCGGCGATCGCCCGCGCTTTGGAGCCGCTCGGCATCCAGGTCGCGACCGGGGAGCACTGCGCGAATCGTGTGATGTTCAAGCAGCTCCTGCAGGCGCGCGCGATGGGCTTCTGCCAGATCGACTTCTGTCGCCTGGCGGGCGTCAACGAGGTAGTGGCGGTTCTGCTGCTGGCGGCTCGGTTCGGCGTGCCGGTCTGCCCGCACGCGGGCGGCGTCGGGCTCTGCGAGTACGTGCAACACGCCTCGATCTTCGACTACGTGGCGGTCAGCGGAAGTCTGGAGGGCCGTTCGATAGAGTACGTCGATCATCTCCACGACCACTTCATCGATCCGTGCGTCATCCGTGGCGGGCGCTATCGCGTGCCGCTTGCGGCCGGCTCCAGCATCACGATGAAGGAGGCTTCAATTGCGGCGCACCTTTACCCCGACGGTTCCGTCTGGGCTGCCGAAGGCGAAACGTGAGCGACGCGAACCGGACTGCCACGGTCGACCCGGGTGCCGCGCTGCGCGCGCCAACGCCCACGCCAGCGGACCGCCGCGTCCAGCTGATGGTGACCTGTCTCGGCGACGCGTTCTTCGACGACGTGGCCCGGGCGACGGTCGAGGTGCTGGAGCACCTCGGGTGCACGGTCGAATTCCCCGAGGATCAGACGTGCTGCGCGCAGCCGGCTTTCAACGCCGGCGATTGGCCTGCCGCCCGGCGGGTGGGCCGCCACGGGCTTCGTGTGTTCGCGGGCGACGATCCGATCGTCGTCCCCTCGGGCTCGTGCGCCCGGATGGTCTCGCACGGCGCCCTCCTGCTGTTCGAAAACGAACCGGAACGCGAGGCGGTGGAGGGATTGGCGCGAAGAGCCTGGGAGCTCGCCGACTTCATCGTCCGCGGGCTGGGCGTCACCGCATGGCCCGGGCACCTCGCGATGCGGGTGGCGTTCCATCGTTCTTGCCACTGCCGCGGAACCGAGTACGCCGAGGCGGCTTTGACGTTGCTTCGTTCGATCGACGGCGCGCGTATCGTCGAGATCGGCGAGGCGGAACAATGCTGCGGGTTCGGTGGCACGTTCTCGGTCGGATTCCCGGTGATCTCTCGCGCGATGGGAGATCTGAAGCTGGACCACGTGCTGGCGACCGAAGCCGACGTGCTGGTCTCGGCCGACTCTAGCTGCCTCATGCACCTCGAGGGTCTGGCCAAAAAAGCAGGCCGCGCGCTGCGCACGATGCACGTCGCGCAGGTGCTTCGGGACGCCCTGCGGGGGATGGGGCACCAAGGTCCGGGCGCGAGCGCCCCGGCATGAGGTGGGGCAAGCGCGCGTGGGCATGACGGTCCGCCCATGACCCGCGCGCAGGAGCCCATCGACGGTTTCGCTGGCGCGCAGAGCGCCGAGCGGCGCGCCTCGGTGCGCCTCGGAAGCAAGGCGGGGTACGAAAAACGCACCGAGGTGTTGAACCACGACTACGCCGATCCGGACGCGCTCCGGCGCCTGGCCGGCGCCATCAAGCAGCACACGCTCGACCATCTGGACGTCTACCTCGAACGCGCGGAGACGCGCCTCACCGCGAACGGGGCGGTGGTGCATTTCGCCACCGACGCTGAGCAAGCCCGGCGGCAGGTGCTGGAGATTCTCGAAGAGCGGGGAGCGAAGCGCGTGGTCAAGGCCAAGAGCATGGCCACCGAGGAAATCGAGCTCGGCACCTTTCTGGAGGGTCGCGGGATCGAGTGCCTGGAAACCGATCTGGGCGAGTTCATCGTCCAGATCGACGCCGATCGTCCCAGCCACATCGTCAAGCCGATCCTTCACAAGAACCGGCGCGAGGTCGCGCGCAGCTTCGAAGCGCACGGACTCGGGCCCTACGACGACACGCCCGAGGTGATCACCCGCCGGGCGCGCGCCCACCTGCGCCGGAAATACCTGGAAGCGGACGTGGGGATCACCGGGGCGAATTTCGTCTCCGCCGAAAGCGGCCGCCTGGTGCTGGTCACCAACGAAGGCAACTCGCGCTTCTGCCTGGCCGCGACCCGCTGTCACGTCGCGGTGGTCGGGATCGAAAAGATCGTCCCGCGCGATCGCGATCTGACCGTGCTCCTGAACCTGCTGGCGCGCTCGGCCACCGGACAGAGACTCTCGGTCTACACGGAGTTCATCGCAGGCCCCCGGCGCGCCACGCAGCCGGATGGCCCCGACGACATGCACGTGATTTTTCTCGACAACGGCCGAACGGACGTGCTGGCGAGCGACTGCCGTGAAATCCTGCGCTGCATCCGCTGCGGCGCCTGCCTGAATGTCTGTCCCGTCTACCGTCAGGCGAGCGGGCACGCGTACCGGAGCGTCTATCCTGGACCCCTCGGTGCGGTGCTGTCGCCGCTTTTGGCCGGCGATCGGTTTTCCGCGCTCGCCGATCTGCCGCGGGCCTCCAGTCTTTGTGGCGCGTGCAACGAGGTCTGCCCCGTCGACATTCCCATCCCCGATTTGCTGTTGCGGCTGCGCGATCGCGGCAAACGACAGGGCGTGCGTCCGGCTGGGGCATCGCCTCCGATGACGTCCTGGTCCCGGGTCGCCAGCCTTCCCTGGATTTGGAAGCGCGCCCTGGCGACCGGCCGCTGGCTGCATTTGGTCCCGGCGGCTCTCCGGGCACGCCCGCTTCGCGCCTGGCAACAACACCACGACCTACCGGTCTGGCGCGGCGGCGCCTTCCGGAAGTGGTGGAAGGATCGGCACCGGCAACCATGAACGCACGGAGCAAGATTCTGGGGCGCGTTCGCGCTGCCGTGAGGGACCTTCCCGACAAGCGTCCGCTGCCCGACTACGCCGACGATGTCGCGGTCGCGCGCGATGCGCCCAGCGAACTGGATCTCGTGGCGTGTTTCAGCGCGCAAATGGAGCTCGTCCGTGGACGCGTGTTCGCCGATCCCCGCGCGCTTGGCGCCTGGTTGCTCGCGGAGGGCGCGACGCGCGGGGTCTGCGATCCCGCCCTCATATCCACGCTGGCCGCGGCGTTTGGCGACGCGCTTTCGCTGCGCACGTCGCTCGACCGCGGGCACATCGACGACACCCGGTTCGGCATCACCCGCGCCGCAGGCGCCATTGCCGAGACCGGAACGCTGATTCTGACCGACGCGGGGACCTCGACGCGGCTCTCCGCGTTGGCTCCCTGGATTCACATCGCGGTGCTAGACCCAAACACTATCCACGCGCACGTCAACGACGCCATCGCGGCGCTCGGCGACGATCCGAACGTCGTCTGGTGCACGGGCCCGTCGAAGACCGCGGATGTCGAGGGGATCTTGATCGAAGGTGTCCACGGGCCGGGCGAGCAGGTCGCGCTGATCTATCCCGGGTGAATTCTACGTCGTGAGCTCGGTGTGAAGCCGCCGCCGCTTCCGATGATGAGGTAGGGGATACTGCCGACATAGTGCGCGGAGCCCTCGCTCATGTCGGAACGGCGGCGAGCTTGCCGACGAGGCGCTAACGATCCTTGCGCAATCCCCGTGCACTGTCGCCCTGACCTCGCGAGGCGCGGCAGGCTGCGGTATGAGGGGCAACAGAATGCGGGTCGTCGGCGTCCGACTGGGGCTTTCGCTGTTGTCGGCGGTTCTGCTTTTCTCATCGGTGCCGACATTCGGCCTCTGGCCGCTCATGTGGATCGCGGTCGTGCCCGAGCTGCTCGTCGCGCTCGCCGCCTCGACGCCCAAGCGCGCGTTTCTCTACGGCTGGCTCACCGGCGGCGTCGCGCACGCGGCGGCCTTTTACTGGATGGACGGTTTGCTCGAACGGTTCGGGCACATGGACCCGGCCGAATCCGTCCCCATCACGACGCTGCTCATCGCGTACCAGGGCCTCGGGTTCGCGTTCTTCTCGTGGGGCGTGCGCCGCGCCTGGCAGCGGACAGGCTGGCCGCTCGGGCTCCTGGCGCCGCTGGTGATGGTCGCGATCGAGCTCTTGATGCCGCAGATTTTCCCCTACTACCTTGCCATCTCGCAGGCGTACGTGCCCGCCGTCATCCAGATCGCCGACGTCACCGGGCCACTCGGCGTCACGGCGCTGATGATTCTCACCGGTGGCGCGCTGGCGGATGTCGCCCGCCAGCCTCGACTGCGCTCTCGGTCGGCCTGGCGGGGCGTCCTGGTCGCTGCCGCGCTGATCGTTTTCGATCTCGGCTACGGTGCGCTCCGCCTGCGACAGGTCGACGCTCGGCGCGTGGCCGCGCCCAAGGTGAAGACCGGCCTCGTACAGGCCAACGTCGGCGTGATCGAGAAATGGGACCCGCAGGCCTTTGCCGAGCTCCTGAGCCTGCATCAGCGCGCATCGGCGGACCTGGCGCGGGCGGGCGCGGAGCTGATCGTCTGGCCCGAGTCGTCGTACCCGTACGCGCTGCCGCGGAATTTCGCGCGCGACTTTCGCCTCGACGACAAGCGGCGGATTCGGCGCGGCTTCGAGACGCCGCTGCTGTTCGGCGCCGTCACCCTGGCCAGCGACAGGTCGCGAACCGGACCCGATCGCTACCCGTACAACACCGCCCTCATGATGGACGCCGCTGGCGAGTTGACGGGTAGCTACGACAAGGTCTTCCTAATGGCGTTCGGCGAGTACGTTCCGTTCTACGACCGCATTCCGTGGTTCACGAAATACTTCCCCGAGGCGTCGAACTTCAGCTCCGGATCCGAGCCCGCGTCGTTCCCGCTTCACACGAGCGCGGGCGATTTCAAGGTCGGACCGCTCATCTGCTACGAGGACATCTTGCCCCGGTTTGCGCGCCGGGTGGCGAAGCTTTCGCCGAACGCGTTCGTCAACATCACCAATGACGCCTGGTTCGGCCGCACCGCCGAGCCGTACCAGCACCTGGCGCTGGCCGTCTTCCGGGCGGTCGAGAACCGCCTGGAGATGGTTCGCGCGGTCAACACCGGCGTCAGCGCGCACATCGACGCCGCCGGACGAGTCATGGCCCAGACCGAATCGGTCGACCCCGACGACGTTCCCCCGGCGCCGCCCAAGACTCTCCTCGTCGACTTCGCCATGCTGCCGGGGGGCGGCTTCTATCGCCGCGTCGGCGATCTGTTCGGCTTCCTATGCCTCGCGATCTTGGTCGCGGCTCTCGCGAGAGGCCGTCGGTCGCTCTATTGGTGGCGGAGGTAGAAGAGGTACTTGAACTCCTGGCGCTCGCGCTTGAAGCTTGGGAAGTGGGTCTGCTTGGCCACCTCCAGCGTGCAGGTGCCGGTGGGGGTTCCGGCGAAGGTGGTCCCCACCTGGACCGACTGCACGGTGCCGTTGCCGCCGACGACGTAGCTCAGAACCAGCGCGCCGGGGACGTGGAATTTCTGGTAGCAGTCGAAGAGTTGGGGGCGGATCAGGCTCATCGCGTCGCCGATCGCGGCTTTGGAGAGCTGGTCGGGACGCGTGTCCGCCGTGGCGACGGTCGGGTCCGGTTCGGCGGCCGAGCCGGCGCGGGCGCAGGCGGGGTCCTGGTGTCCCGGCAGCGGGCGATCCGCGAAGCCGGTCGAAGGAGGCTGCGAGACCAGGATCTCGCCCGTGCATCGATTGTAGATGCGCGCGCCGACAAGCTTGAGCGCGATGCCGGGCGCCATCCCGATGGTGAACGCCGAACCCTCGGCTTGCGGTTGAAACAGAAACTCGGCGCGCAAGAAAGGTCGTTCCGTCTCGACCCAGCGTTTGGCGGCGGCGAAGTCGTCGAAGGAGAACGTGTTCTTCGACAATTCCACACCGGCGGCCAGCGTGGCCGCGGTCTTGTCAGGCGCTTTCAATGTCACGTAGCGTGACTCGCCGCGGGCGCCAATCGCTAGCGGCCGGGTGCAGGCGATGCACCCGGCCAGGACGACGTGGTAGCCCTTCACCGCGGCGTCGTAGCTCGAGACCTCGATGGCGGCCGGATCGTCCGATTGGGTGGCGAAGGTCTTCCCGGGCAAGTCTCGGCGCAGGTAGGCGGTCGTGGCGCGGCAGCGGGCGCGGTCGAGGTCGCGCATTTCACCGTCGCAGGAATCGACGAACGGCCCGAGCAGCGTCGCCACGTCCTCCGTCTTCACCGCACCGTGCGCCAGCGATTCGTAGCTGTCGCCCGGGCTGCCGCTCGCAAGCGCGACCGCGGGAGCCAGCGCAACCAAAGCAAGCGCGAGCGATCCGAGCCGGCCCGACAGCTCTGTGCTACGCATCGAGCGGGACTATAGATGACCGCTGGCCCCGCCGGCCAGTCCGTTGTGGCCGCCCTCGGGACGCTGGCCACCGGCTCGGAGCTTGCCGCGTTCGTAGCGCGCGACCAGCCTCGCGACGCCGGCTTCGTCGGGTATTGCCGGGTCGAGCGCGAGGATGTGGTTTTCGAACCAGCTTCCCGGGATGGTCTCGGGCAGGCGCGCCAAAAGGGTGTTCTCCCGGTCGATGGCTTGTCCGAGTTGGAGCCGGCGCGTATCGCGATACTCGATGAGGGAGGCCGGGTCGGTGTTCCCGAGCGCCCGATCGTATTCGGTGAGCTGCCGCCGGTGATCGGCCAGGATGCTGGCGATTTCGGCGCGCTCGCCGCGATCGGCAAAGGCCGGGCTTCCGCCGACGAGATGCAGGTCCAGGCGCCCCAGATTCCGCCCCTCGGACATCGCCTCCAGCATGCGCGCCGCGCCGACCTTCTCGGGATTCTCCAGGTTGAGGCCGCTGTGACCGAGCACCGCCCAGTCGATGCCGTCGACGGCGCCGACCAGCCGGCGGCTCTCCGACGGAGCGCCGACGTGGATCAGGGCCACCACCACCACCGCGCCACGGGCCCGCAGCGATCGAACCGCTTCGCGCGCGGCGTCCGCGGCATCTCGCACCTCGATGCCGGATGCGCGCCACGGCAGGGTGTCGGCCGGCGAAGCGGGGAGGGTCACCCCGAAAAAGCCGATCTTGAGCCCGGCGGCGTCGACCAGGCGATCGGCATCGAACAGCCGCTCGCCTCCCGATCCGTAGAGATTCGCCGACAGGATAGGGAGGCCGGTCGCCGCGGCGATTCGGCGGAGCGCCGGCAGCCCGAGGGCGAGATCGCTCTCGCCCGGCGTAAACGCGGTGAAGCCGCCGCGAACGATGGCGGTGGCGAGAAGCCGCGCGCGCCGTTCGCTCTCGTTCGCGTCGGGCGTGGGCGCGAAGAGATCGCCTGCGTCGACGACCAGCACCGCATCCGCCTCGGCGCGCGCGCGGGCAATCAGCGTCGTGCGCCGGGCGATCCCTCCGAGCGGCGGCGTGCAGGCGCAGGGCGCATACGCCCCGAGGAGGTTCGAAGAGTAAAGGAGGGCGATCTCCTTGCCGCGTGCGGGCGGGGCGAGCAGAGCCCTCGGCTCCGTTTTCGTCGAGGCCGGCGGGCCGCGCACCGGTCTCTTGCACCCGTTCGGCGCGAACGCGAGCACCGCCAACAGGAGGCGCGACGGAGCTTTCGATGCTAGACCCAAACACGCCTCGAACGGACGATCATAGTATCCGAGTATCTGACCAGCGATGCCAAGCGAGAGCGACGAAGAACACGAAGGTCGGCAGGACCTTCCGGACGACAGCGCGCTGACCGAAGCCGGAGAGCTCGGGCACGAGGACGCGAAGGTCGACCTCGATCTCGACGAGGTGGTGCCGCCACCGCCGGCGGGCGCGCTGGCGCCGTTGCGCGATCCTCTCCAGCGGTTTCTGGCGGAGGCGCGGCGCTACCGGCGCCTCTCCGACGAGGAGGAGCGCGCGCTCGGCAGCGCGATCCGCTTGCGTGGCGACATGAACGCGGCGCGGACGCTGGTCGTACACAACCTCCGGCTCGTCATCGCGATCGCCTATCAGTACCGCCGCGCCTGGGCCAACATACTCGATCTCTTCCAGGAGGGGAGCGTGGGGCTCATGGAGGCGGTCAAGCGCTGGGAGCCCTCGCTCGGCCCGCGTTTCGGCACCTACGCCGCCTACTGGATCCGCGCCTTCGTGCTCAAGTTTTTGCTCACGAACTCACGCCTTATCCACGTCGGCAACACGCGCGCGGGACGCAAGCTGTTCTTTCGCCTGGAAAAGGAACGGCAGAAGCTCCTCGCGGCTGGCTTCGAGCCGACGCCCAAGTTGCTTGCCGCCAAGCTCGACGTATCCGAAAAGGACCTGGACGAAGTCCGCCAGCACCTCGATTCGCGCGAGATGTCGATCGATCCGGGCGGATCTCGCGAGGGCGGCGACGACACGACCCCGCTGGCCGAGAGGCTTGCGTCGGGCGGCCGCTCACCCGAATCCGAAGCGGCCCATGCCGAGTTGGCCGACGCTCTGCAACGCTTCATGGGCGGATTCCGTGACGGATTAAAAGACGCACGCGAACGCGCGGTGTGGCAGGAGCACCTCGCCACCGATGAGCCGGTTCCGCTCGGCGAGCTTGGCACGCGCTTTGGCGTCTCCAAACAACGCATGGGGCAGATCGCAGATCAGCTCAAACGCCGATTTCGCACCGAGATCGTCGAGCAACTCGGCTCCGACATCCGCACGGATTGGCTGGACTAGGGCTCGCTTCGCGGAAGGGGCCTCTCCACGGACCCCCCCGAGTCGAGAGCCGGGAGCGGATCTTGCTCGTCGGGCAACTTCTCCGGGCGGCAGAGCCGCCCCGCGATCCGCGCCGGAAGCGGCCCCTGATCCGCGCCGGAAGCGGCCGTCAATGAGGTCCGGCGCCGCTTTCGACTTCGCTTTAGACGGAACTGGTGGCGTCGACGGTGTAGGTGTAGCCGGCCGTGAACGCCTTGGACCCCATGTTCCCGGTCTGCCCATGGGTCGGGACCGAGAGCGGTCGGCTGAATTTCTTCAAAGGGCGCTTGCAGAGGCTCCGAGACGCGGTGTAGACGTGAGCCGCGTCCGACGGGCTTTTTTTGGCGCTCGGTTCTCACAGTCCTCTAGAAAAGGTGGACAGGCATGTTTCTTCGACAGGCGGCCAAATCGGTGACGTCCTCGTTCCTCGTCCTGCCGATCGCGCTCGGCGCGGTTGTGGGGTGTGGCAGTAGCAGCGGCTCGGGCGGCGGCCACGGCGGCACGGCCGGCACGGCGGCCGGAGGACTCACCGGATCGTCGTCCGGCACCGGGGGAACGGTGGGTACTGCCGGCACCAGCGGCTCCGCGGGCACCAGCGGCTCCGCAGGGGCGGGCGCGACCCTGGTGCCGAGCTGCGTGGCTCCCGAGCTTCCTACGGCCGCTCTGATTCTGGACTTCTCGACGGCGGTAGCCGCCGGCGGCAGCGCCTCCTTTGGTCCGTACGATTCTTCGAGCGGGTTCTCTGGCTCGACCTTCCAGTTCCCCGCGGCGCTCACCGCCGACTACTCGGCCATGAACTGGCACATCACGGGCGTGGTGAATGACTATTCCGGCTTCGGGATCGTGTTCCACTGCCCTCTGGCGGATCTCTCGCCCTTCTCCGGTATCGAGTTCGACATCGCGGGGACCTTCAGCGCGGCCCCGGCCGACGCTGGAACCGGCGATGGCGGGGTTCCGAGCGCGAGCCTCGTGTTCGGCGTAGGTGATGCGCCCGACGACGTGGCGACCCAATACACGGCGAGCTACATGTCCGCGCCCACCAATACCGCCAACTTCTCGTTTGGCCAGTGCAAGCCTGCTTCGTGTTCCACGACCTGTAACCAGTACGATGGAAGCTGCGGAGACCCGAGCAAGTCCTTCAACCTGATGTCCGTGTCCCAGACGGTGAAGCTCAACTGGACCGACCTCATCGGCGGCAAGCCGCACGACCAGCCCGATCCCACCCAGATTACCGGCTTGCGCTGGACCATCCCCTGGGGGGGCTCGGGGAGTACGCCGTACTCGGTCGACATCACGGTCGACAACATTCAACTCGTGGTCGCCGGTGCGGCAAACTGATTCTGCCGTTCGGCAGGAGCACGCCTATGTCCGATGGCCCCTATGTCGAAGAGCGTGAATTTATTCTTCGGGTGGAGGTCCGTTGTGCCTTCCCGGAAAGTTACGCGGGCGACGACGACGGCTACGGCTGGTGGGCCGACGTCGAGCCCGTCACCTCGGAAATCGTCAGCGCCGCCGCAGCGGTCCTGGCGCGTCGACCCGGATGGCGCGTGCGCCCCGCCAACCGCGGCCGCCCCGCCACCGAAGAAGTGACTCTGATCGTCGAGCTGGCGCCGGTAGCGTAGGTAGCCTCAAAAAAAACGGCCGCGCCCGGAGGCCCGACCGTTTTACGGACGAAACGAGTTGCGCTTACGCTTGCTTGCGAACGTTCGCAGCCTGCAGGCCTTTCGGACCCTCCGTGATCTCGAACTCGACCTCCTGCCCCTCGCTCAACGAGCGGAAGCCCTCCGACACGATCGCCGTGTGATGAACGAATACGTCCGGTCCATCCTCACGTGCGATGAATCCGAACCCCTTCGCGTCGTTGAACCACTTCACCTTTCCGGTTGCCATCTGCTGCCCTCCTACGAACGTTGATCGATGCGGTCCCTTTTCCTCGGCTTTCCCGTGGAATTTGGGGGACGAGAATACGAGGGTTACAAATAGTGTCAAGGCGGATTAGCAGTTAGATGAGAGGGATCGGCTGGCCCGGTCCGAGCGCTTGGCATAGCGCTCGGACCGCCGCCGCCGGATCGCGCGCGGCCATGACGGAACGGATGCAGGCCACGCCCCGCGCGCCCGCGGCAAGGACCGCGGCGACGTCTTCCGGCTCGATCCCGCCGACCGCGATCAGCGGTAAGCCGAGCCGTGCGGCCGCCGCCAGCGGGGTCTTACCGAGCGGTGGTCCGTAACCGCGCTTGGAGGGTGTGTGGTAGATCGGGCCGAAAAACGCGAAGTCCGCATGGTCGCCGGCGCCACGCACGTCGTCGATCCCGTGCGCCGAGATGGCGACGGCGAGCTTGGGGCCGATCGCGCGCGCGTCGGCCGCTATAAGCGCCTCTCCGCCGAGATGCACGCCGTCGGCGCCGACGGCCAGCGCGACGTCGATCCTATCGTTGACGAAAAAGCGGACGCCCGCGGCGGCGGTCGTGGCGCGGAGGGCGCGCGCGAGCTCGACGAGCGGGCGCGCGGAGAGATCCTTTTCACGAAGCTGGACTGCGACCTCCTCGGGTCGGATGCCGGCGCCCACGATGCCACGCAGGGCCGCGTCGATCACCGCGGCCAGCGACCGCCCGGCCGTCGCGTGGCGGTCGGTCACGATGCAGAGGCGGGGAACGTCGGTTCGAGGTCTAGTCAATCAAGCCGTCGACCGGGGACGAGGCGGTCGCGTAGAGCTTGCGCGGGATCCGACCCGCGCGGAACGCGCGCCGCCCGGCCACGATCGCGTCGCGCATCGCTTCGGCCATCAAGAGCGGGTCGCGGGCACCGGCGATCGCGGTGTTTATGAGCACGCCCGCGCAGCCGAGCTCCATGGCGATCGCGGCGTCCGACGCGGTGCCGACGCCCGCGTCGACGATGATCGGCACGTGGGCCTGCTCCAGAATGATGCGCAGGTTATAGGGGTTACGGATGCCGAGGCCCGAGCCGATCGGCGCCGCCAGCGGCATCACCGCCGCGCAGCCGGCGTCCTCCAACCTCCGGGCCAGGATCGGATCGTCGAGGCAGTAGGGAAGCACGGTGAACCCCTCCTTGACCAACACGCGCGCCGCTTCCAGCGTGGCCGGACCGTCGGGAAACAGGGTGCGCTCGTCGCCGATCACCTCCAGCTTCACGAGGTCGGCGATGCCAAGCTCGCGCGCGAGGCGGCAGGTGCGAATCGCCTCCTCGGCGGTGGTGCACCCGGCCGTGTTCGGGAGGATGGTCTGGCGCGTGCGATCGATCGTGTCGAGCACGTTCGGCTTGCCCGGCGTGAGATCCACGCGGCGCAGCGCCACGGTGACGATCTCCGCGCCGGACAGGCGGATCGCCTCGCGCCCTTCTTCGAGCGTCCGGTATTTCCCGGTGCCGACCAGCAGCCGCGACTTGAACTTGCGCCCCGCGATGACCAGAAAATCCCCGTCGTCGGCTCGGGCGCCCAATCCGCCGTCCGATCCGCCGCCAATGAACGCGACGATCTCGATCCGGTCACCGTCGATCAGGGTCGCGTCGGTCCAGGTGCGCCGGGGGATGACGTCCTGGTTGCGTTCCACCGCCACCCGGTCGGGGTCGATTCCCATCTCGGTGAGCAGGGCCGACACGGTTGTGCCGGGCGTCGCGGTTCGAATCTCGCCGTTGACAGTTAGGCGCAGCTCGTTGAGGCGCAGCTCGTTCATGTGTGGTAGCGAAGCATAACCCGAAGCCGCCGATGCGTTGCCCCTTCTGCTCCGCGATTGAAGACAAGGTGGTGGACACCCGTCCGTCCGACAACGAGCAGGTGATCCGGCGCCGCCGCGAGTGCGCCGCCTGCTCCCGGCGTTTCACGACCTACGAACGGGTCGACGAGGTGCTGCCGCTGGTCATCAAGAAGGACGGGCGGCGCGAATCGTTCGATCGGGCCAAGGTCGTGAGCGGGCTCAAGAAAGCCTGCTCCAAGCGGCCGGTGCCCGTCGAGGCCCTCGAGGCGGCGGCCGACAAGATCGAGCGCGCGATGGAGGAGGCCGGCGAAAAGGAGATCCCCTCGTCGCGGATCGGGGACGCGGTGATGGCAGCGCTGCGCGACATCGACGAGGTGGCGTACGTTCGCTTCGCTTCCGTTTATCGATCGTTTCGCGACGTCAATGAGCTCATGAACGAGCTTCAAGCCCTGGTCGACAACCGGGGGCGCAAATGAAGGCCCCGCGATTTTCCGTTGGCGACCGGCGTTTCATGGAGCGCGCGCTGATTCTTGCGGAGCGCGGGCGGGGCACGACGAATCCAAATCCGGTGGTCGGCGCGGTGATCGCGCGCGGCGGGCGCATCGCCGCCGAGGGGTTTCACCGGCGGGCGGGCGAGGCGCACGCGGAGGTCAATGCGCTCGCGACGCTTCGCGGCGGCGCGCGCGGGGCGACGCTCTACGTGACGCTCGAGCCCTGTTGCCACACCGGACGCACCGGTCCCTGTACCGAGGCGATCCTGGCGGCGCGGCCCGCGCGGGTGGTGGTCGGCTGCCGCGATCCCAACCCGATCGTCGACGGGCGCGGCATCGCCCGCCTGCGTCGCGCCGGCTTGCGCGTCGACCTCGGCTGCCTCGAAGAGGAATGCCGCGCCGCCATCGCCGGCTACGCGATCTGGGTGCGCGAGCGTCGGCCGCTCGTGACGTTGAAAGCGGCGGCGACCCTGGACGGATTCATCGCCGACAAGGCGCCCCGCAACCGGCGCGCGCCGGTCTGGATCACCGGCGAAGAGGCGCGGCGCGCGGCGCACGAGATGCGCGCCGCCCACGACGCGATCCTGGTCGGCGCGGGAACGGTACGCGCCGACGATCCGCACCTGACCGTGCGGCTGCCGGGCCGTCGCCCATCCCCGCGGCCCTTGCGCGTGGTGCTGGCGGGCCGGCGCGGG
>CAAGKR010010154.1_pt1 | contig 20017 bp, 16 predicted proteins | sample 2556971 | NCBI WGS metagenome assembly CAAGKR01 (sample SAMEA5207829, study PRJEB30636) | soil metagenome | biome: forest; feature: boreal; material: soil | place: USA | collected 2011-09 | depth 1 m | reverse complement strand
GTCGCGTGCAGCGCGTAGAGATCGGCGTACGGCGCAGCCGCAAGATTGCGATAGATCGCGCCCGCCTCCTCCTTCTGTCCGAGATGTTCGAGCGTGCGCGCGTACCAGTACTGCGCCTGGCGTTTCACGTTCGGGTTGCGATAGATCTCCCGTACGAACACCAGCAGGTCACGCGCTCCGTTGTAGTCGCCGCGCGAATACGCCGCCCACGTTGCGCCCCAGAAGTGCTGCAGGCCCGCTTCCTGGCTCGGATCGACCCTGGCCAGTTCCATGACGAGTTCCCGTTCGAACCCGTCCTGGCTCCTCGCCTCGGCAATTCCGATGAGCGTGTTCAAGACCTCGACGCGAACTTCATCGGCGAGCGGCAGGGAGAGAAGATCGCGCAGTCGCTCGATCGACAACCGCTCGTAGCTTTCCTTCTGTGCCTTCTTCGCCAGATCGACGAGTTGAGTCGTCTTCTTGACGTTCGCGAACTTCGGCCGGACGACCGGCTTCTTCTTCCCCTTCACCTTCACGCGCGTGGTGCCGACCTGCTGCTTGACGATGATCGTCTTGTTGACAACAGGGTTGATCGACGCCGAGAGGGCCCGATAGTTCTTCGCCGCGGTATAGATGGCAGGGATTGCGAAATGGAAGGATCCGGACGCCAGCGGTTCGAGGACTTTGTTGGATTCGTCGAAGCGGCGAAGCTGATTGAGCGCCAGGCCGCGATTCAGCTCGACCGCCTGCTTCAGATTGCCGGGCACTACGCCCGCGGCCTGCAACGCGGTCAGCTCTTCAAGGGCGTGCTGCGGATCGCCGTCGCGCATGAGACTCACGCCGCGCTCGAGTCGTTCGGCCGGCGTGAGCGAAATGGCCTGGCTGGGAGCGACGCCGGTCAGCGATCGAACGATGGCGATGGCCGCATTCACCTGCGGCGAACGAGGATTCTTGATCACGATGTGCCGCGCCGTGGATAGGACCGAGGCGACGTCATCGGTGGCGAATCGTGAGCCGAGCGTCTGCCACCTGGCGTTGGCGGCGATCGGGGATACGTCGCTGCGGGCGGCGAGCTGGCTGTAGACATCGCCCGCGTGCCCGAAATCTCCGCTCGAGGCATAGAGGCCGCCGAGATTGAATCCGCCCTCCTGCCAATACACGAGTCCTGGGTTCCGCGACCAGAGACGAGCCAGCGCGATGCGCGTCGCGCTGCGATCGGCCAGGAGTTGATGTCCCGCTGCCAGAAAGTACAGTCGATACTCTTCGACCGCGCGGCCGCCAAAACTGAAAGACGAAAAATGTTTGACCGCCTCGTGCCCGTCGCGGCGACGCAGGGCATCGATCCCGGAGGCGAACGGGGCGCGCAACTTCTCCAGATCGGGCGGCGCTTCGGGCTTTGGCGGCGCGATCCTCTCGCGATGCTGTGGAACAATCTGAACGATCGTGAGGACGACGACGGTGGGAAAGACTGCCACCGCTACGGCAACAACGATCCACCACGCCGGTCGCCAACGCATGCCGCTGCGCCTCTGCGCCGCTGATCAGCCCCTACAAGCCGAGCGTGCCGGCGTCGCCGTCTGCCAGGATCCGCACCAGTTCGTCGTAGAAGTAATTCGAAGCCTTCCGGACGTCCTGCGAGATCCGTTCGTCGTACATCTGGCGGCTGCGGTCAATGTCCTCCTTCAGCCGCTCATAGAGGTCCTTGTTCTTGCGCCCTTGCTCAACCTTCGATTCGTTGTACAGCTTGATCTCCGAGACAAGCAACCGTGCGAAGCGGCGCGCCTCGTCGTGTTTCTTCGATTCCTCCGTTGGCGCTCCGCCGCTCGCGCTCGGACGCGATAGTCCGGCCTGCGGGATAAATTGCGTCGAGGCACGCTCCTCGCCACCGAGCGCGCCTCCGGCGGATCGCTGTGATGCAAGCGGAGGGATCGCGGTCGTCGCAAATCCCGACGATTTCGGCGGCGGTGGCGGCGCGAGTTTGGCGGCGGGCGGGGGCGACGACGGTACAGCGACGGTTCCGCTGAATGTCGGCGCTTTCGCGGCCATGGCCTCTCGAATCTGCGACGAAGAAATGGCGACGGTCGACGATGTTGGCGCGGGGGCCGCTTTTGGTGCGGCGGCGGCCGGACGTGGCGCAGCGACAGCGGCCGGTTGCGAGAAGGCGGCGCCGGCCGGCTCATTGAGGCTCGGCGACGGAATCTTCTTGCGAATCGCCAGCGTGTCAATCAGGAGACCGGTCGTGAACACGAGCAACTCCAGCGAGGCCGGATCGAGTTTCGAGACATCGGAACCGACGGCGTCGACATAGACGGCCGCAGCGACTTTGTCCTTGATCACCATCGGCACCAGGATCGCCCTTGCCGGTGCGCCGACACCGAAACGGCTCGCCAGACTCGCTCCGTCCCACATCACGACATGTTCGTCGCGGAGCACACGATCGAGCTCCGGAATCAAACCAGGCGCGGCATTGAAACGCTTCACCGCCTCGTCGTTGCCGCCGTGAGCGGAAAAGCCCATGCCTTTCCAGCCGCTGAAGGTCTCGCCGCGCAGAATGAGCAGCGCGGCGCGCGACCCGAATTCGATGGCCTGCTCGAGCAGCGCGTTGAGGATGTCGACCTGCGAAGTTCCGTGCTCGACGGCTTGCACGGCGCGCTTCACGCGTCCAGCGTCGGCGGTCGTGCGCGGAGCGGGAGCCGCACCGGTGAGGGCGTGCTCGAGATCGGTGATGCTTTTCTGAATGTGCGGCAGAACCCTGACGGAGTTCACGTCGGCTTGCATGCTCTGCAACGCCGCTCGAAGCTGTTGGTCGACGGCTTCGCGAACATCTTCAATGGATGAGCGCATCTCAGCCACCAGTTTCTCGATCGTCTCGCGGACATGCTTGTCGATCGAGGTCGCGACTTCGTCGCCCCTCAGGGCCACAAACCCTCCGGTTCCTGTAACTTGAGTGCTGACAGCAAGGCCGCGGCGATTATAGCGCAGTCACGATGTGCTACTTTTGTGCTGCAGATGCGACGGATCCTCGCGTGCAGTCTCTTCCTCATTGCCGCGTGCAACGCAGACAACGCCATCGACAACGCACCGGACTGGCTTCATGTCCTCCACCATAAGAAAGCGGCCGTAACACCGAGTGCCACCGCGCGAGAGAAACAGGTTTACGCTGATTCGCTCGCCGCGTTCGTCAGAAAGTATCCGGCTCATCCGCGCGCTCGCCAGGTCTATCAGAGTGTTCAGCTCGAGTTCGCGCGCGACCTGGCATCTCTGGGCCGGTATCAGGATGCCATTCGCTTCTATCGCGCCGTGCTGAGCTCCGATCCGACGAATGCCGCGGCGCTGCACGGTGTGAGCGATGCGTTCGAGCATCTCGCCATCTCGCGTCAGAAGCTTCTGACCTTGCAGAAAGGCATGTCGGAGCGTGAGGTTGCCCATCTCCTCGGCAAGCCCGTCCCCGGATGGACCGATCGCACTGAGCGGCGCGATTCGACGGTCGAATCCTGGTACTACCGGACGACCGAGGGCGGCGTAGCGGGCGTCTACTTCCGCGACGGCGAGCTGTTCGCGGCGGAAGAGAACTCTCACGCCAAGCTCGTGCCCCTGTCGCAAGCGCGCGCGCAGTAGCGGAATCGCATCCCGCCGCGCTCTGTTCGCTGGATCGAGGGTTCGAGCATGCCACTGTACGAGTATCAGTGTACGCAGTGCGCGGAGCGCGTCGAGATCCTCCAGAGATTCTCCGATCCGCAGAACTCGCATTGCCCGAAGTGCGGCGGCGAAATGCGTAAGCTCCAATCTGCGCCATCCCTCCAGTTCAAGGGACCGGGGTTTTACAAGACCGACTACGCCAGCAAGCCTGCTGAAAGCTCGAAGAGCGAAACGAAGACCGAGACGAAGACGGAATCGAAGAGCGAAACGAAGAGCGAGACGAAGACGGAATCGAAGAGCGAGAGCAAATCGAACGACTGACATGGGAAAGCTTCTTCAGATCAAGAAACGCGCGGACTCGGTCCTCGCAGAGGTCTTTCGTACTCTCTTCGAAGAGATCGACACCGAAAAGATCCGCCGCGAAGTCTCGACGCTGAAAGAGAGCGCTCCGGACTTCGAGCCGGTCGACCATGCGCGCATGCTCGTCCGCCGCACTGCGATCCGATGCGCCGCGGCGGGTGCCATGAGCGGACTTCCCAGCGGTCTCATCGCCCTCGGCACGCTCGGCGCCGATCTCGCCTACCTCATGTATCAGCAGTTTCGACTCATCATCGGCATCGCCACGATCTACGGCCACGACGCATCACACCGCGAGCGATTCGGCGAGGCGCTCTCGTGTCTGGCCTACGCGTCGGGCGTCGGGATCGGCAAGCAGGGCATCGCCACTGTTCTCGAATCCGCAACGATGGAGGGTGGGGCGGTGGCGGAGAGAATCGGCGCGCGTTTCATGCGCGAACGGCTGGCGAAGATCGTTCCGTTCGTGGGCGCACTGTCGGGCGGTGCGCTGAACTACATGTCGGTGCGCGCGGCCGGCAACGCTGCGATTCGATATTACGAATCCCGCGTCGATCCGGAGCTCGCGGAGGAGATCTGGGCCGAGGGTGATCGCGAACACGCGTAGCTTTGGCCAACCGCAGAATGTTTTATCCAAAGCCGGAATGCGTCCTTTGGGAGGCGCGTTTCCCCGCGTAACCACATGCCGAAGGCCGAGGCCCAAACCGTCATCGAGGTGCGCTCCGCGTTCGTCGAGCGCCGCAGGCTCCGCCGGATTCGCATGATCGTCGAGCTCACGCACAATCTCATCAGCAGCGACGCCACGGTCTCCCATCGCGAGGCGCATTGCCTGATTCATTGCGCCCGGAAAGCGATCCTGCAGCTCTACCCCGAATTCGAAGATCGTTACGAGCGAGTCATACGGCCGCATTTCGAGCGCATCCTCGCGCAGCGCTGGCCGAATGAAGAGCCGCTCAATCCGACCGACTGCGAAACCGTCAATTAGTTTCGCGTTCCCCGATCCAGTTCCCGCACGACATTGAGGTCTCCAATCTCGCGTTGTGCTCGCGCCACCTCCGCACGCGCGGCCATGCGAATCGCGTCGCTGGCGAACCGGATCGACGGATCGTCCGGGACCAGGTATCGGTACTCCAGCCGCTCGATGATTTCGGGCGGAAACGCGGCACGGCGGGCGAAAACCATCGCAGCGTCGTCGAATGTGATCAACGCCCAGTGGCGACGGCGGTAACGGACGAGCGACGCGGGAAGGGTTCGCCGCTCCCCGCTGGCGGCGTCGATGACTTCGACCTTGTTCCGCTGGTACTCGTCGACGGCGAGATCGAGGTGATATTGCGCGAGGAGCGAGTGCCACACCCGGCTGTCCTGGCGCGCACGGAAATCCTCCGCGATGAAGTCGCGGAACAATTCGTTGCGTCCGTCAGTGAGCACGCGCCGTTGCGGATAGAAGACCCACTCGAGGTAACCGCCGAATTGATCGACGTTGTAGATGTTCCCCGGAAGCCCTGCCGTCTGCAGCCGGCCGACGGCCCGCACCGGGAAACGGATGTCGTCGATTCCGATGCGCCGATCTCCGTGGATCAGAACCCAGGCCAGAGGCACCACCGCGATCATCGCGACTGTGATGCTGCGATTCCTCGAAAGCGGAGCGATTGCGGGAACGAGCAGCGGCAATGCGGCGAAGTAGAGTCCCTGATTTCTCACGTGCTGCATCGCCAGCGCTGCGAGCAGAACGAACGCCACGAAACGCCACGCGTTCCTGCGTTTCTGTCGGCTGAAGAGAAATAAAACGATGATTGCCGCGATCGTTTCGTAGAGCAGCGGGAAGAGCGACGGCGAGCTCGGAAGCCATTCCGCGTTCACGAACTCGCCGCTTCCAACGAGCTGCGTCAATCGCAACGGTGCGGTGATCGCCTCCCAACCAAACGGATTCACGAGGAGAGCGACCGCACTGCCCGCCACGACCATCCACCGGCGCTTGTCGACCAGAAGGGTCGCGGCAGCAAGCACCGGCGCAAGCAGCGCCGACGGATGCGTATTGATCCAGACGACTGTGAGCAGAGCGTATGCGACGCTCAGTCGGGCGATGGTCGTTGATGACGAGAGCAGCGCCAGCGCACCAACGATGAGCAACGCCGCGGCAGTCGAAGGACGGACGCCGAGGCGATCGGAGGCGCCGCCGAAAGCAACTGCGGCTGCCAGCGCGGCGACGGCAACATCGACGCTCGTCGACGCGAACCAGAATCCGGCGGTAAAGATCACTGCCACGAAGAGCGCATTGATCCAGGAGATGCCGGGAAATCCGCCGGCCCAATAGGCCCCATCGAGAGCCACGTCGTACAACCACTCGCCATTGATCCAGGGCACATGGGCACTGGCGAGGGCGAACGGATCGTATGTCGGCAGCGCGTGATGCTCGACGATCCAGCGGCCGGTGGCCAGGTGCCAGAAGAAATCGTAGCTGCGGATGGGACCGACGGCGGCGATGGCGATGAGGAGCAGGAGCGCGATCGCCGCGAGCCGTCTCGCCATTGCGGCGAGTATACGGCCTACTCCTTGGTCGTCTTGCCGGTATCTACTTTGATGTCGCCGTTCACGGTGGTGATTCGCAGCGCGTAGCGCCCGCCGTTCACTTCACCGGAGACACGGCGATTGCCCGGATGCGAATGGATGTTGAGCGGGAACGCAGCTTCGACATCGCCATTGACCTGCGAGAAATCGCCGACGAACGACGCGCTCGAGGGCAACACGGCGGTCACTCGACCGTTGACGGTTCGTAGCACCGCGCCGTGAAAGTCGTTGACGAACGTTACGGCGACACGGCCGTTCACGGTGTGCGCCTCGACTTCGCTTGATCCTGGAGTGTCGATGTTGATTTCGCCATTCACGGCAGTCGCGCTCGTCTCGCCGGCCACGCCCCGTGTCGCGATCCGACCGTTCACCGTGCGCAGATCCATCGCCACCGACTCCGGCACCTGAAGGTCGTAGTCGATCCGCACATCGCCCACGTTGAAGATCGGGAAGTGGAACCGGAAACGCTGGCGATCCCTCCGAATGACCAGCGTGTCGCCGTCGAGCTCCGTCCGGAAGTATCCGAAGTTCTCCTGCTTCGGATTCGGCTCTTTGCCACGGGCGTGAACGATGGCCAGCATATGGATCTGGTCTGCAGCGCCGGCCGTGACATTGATCGTGCCGTCGATTTCGTCCACTTCGAGGTGGTGAATTGTGGCTGCCGGCCAGCGATGCTCGACACGAACAGTCTTCCGTTCGCCGGCCACGAAACAGCCGATCGTCAGAAGGAGCGCGACCAGCGAATAGAGAGCGGTGTTCCGGCTGTTCATGACGAGACCTTGCAGCAGCGGTTTACGTTGACCAGGGGAAAGGGTTTCGACAGCTCGCAGACGACGCTCCTGCGCGTCGCCGCGTTCCTCGTCGACGCGCTGTCGCTCTCCATTATCCTGGTCCTGCCGGCCTCGCTGATCAGCTACACGCTGGCATGGGTGGGTGGGTCGGTGAAAGGCATCGCCATTGTCTGGTTCGTCGCGGTCGGCATCCTGATCCTCGGCATCCTCCTGCGTGACGGCTATCACGGGCGCTCGTTCGGCAAGCACGTCCTCGGCCTGCGGCTGATGACGCCGCGCGGCGAAGGCTGCGGCTACGTTCGCTCGGTGATCCGGAACGTTCCGCTGATCGTGCCGATCTGGAACCTCGTCGAAGTCGGATTCATCCTGGCGGGCCGGCCGCGCACCGGCGATCGAATCGCACGGACGAGCGTCACTGAAGAGTGAGCCTCCGCGCTGCGAGCGCGTTGAGGAACCGCTCGCGCACCGAGCGCCGGACGTCGAACGAGAATTCGTTGACCTCGCCGTATTTCTCTTCGGCCAGCAGCACGTCCGGCGGTTCGACCAGCCGATACGCTTCGCCGATCCGATCGAAGGGCACGAGTACAGAAAATCGATCGTAGAGAAATCGTTGCACGACCGGAGCTTCTCGCAATGCGGCGGCAGCGCTGGCGCGATACGCACGAGAGAGTCCGCCGGTGCCGAGCTTCACTCCGCCGAACCAGCGCGAGACGATCACTGCCACGTCGAACAGCTCCGCGCCTTCAATCGCCGACAGGATGGGTCGTCCCGCCGATCCGCTCGGCTCTCCCGCATCCGCGCTGCGCGCGCGACCCTCGTGGAACAGACGGAAGGCCCAGCAGTGATGCGTTGCGTTGAAGTGACGCTTCGATCGTCGATCCAACTCGGCGAAAAACGCTGCTTCACTAGTGACAGGAATCGCCAGGGCAAGAAAGTCGGAGCGCTCGATCTTTTGACGGAACTCGCCGAGTGACGCGAGCGTCCGATAGGTATCGCTCACCGGCGCTCAGGCACGAACGAAGAGTGATGCAGGTAGTTCAGCGCCAGCGTGGTCACCATCGCGCTGAACGAGATGAGGTATCGGCGCGGCTCTCCCACGCGCACGCACAACGAGAGCGCGTCGACGCGATCGATGAGGTGATCGACAAGGGAGCGGACGATCGCCGTCTGCACGCCGGTCCAGTACGTGATCTCGTGGATGATCTCCATCCGGTGCAATCGGAGCAGCGGCGCTGCAGGATCGCCGCTCTCTTCGAAGAGTTGCTTGAGGTCGCCGTCGAACCATCGCGGGATTTCGATGCGCGGCGGACGGCGGCTCTTGTAGTAATCGGCGACGGTGTACGCCATCTCTTCGATCGGCGCATCGCGAGACGAGGGGCGCACTTTCGGCGGCGTCGATCCCAACTCCCCCATCACGCGGTCGACGTATTCGAGCTTGCGGAGCGCGCCGCTGCCGGCGTACTCCTCGCGCCAGTTCGAGTTCCGCGTCAACCAGACCGAGAAGGTTTCGGCGAAGTCTTCATCCGGATGTTTCTGCGCGTACCAGCCCGCGATGTGCCGGACATAGTCGCGTGAAAACGGATTCGGCTTGTACGACTCGAGGTACGGACGCGAGTAGGGTCCGAAGATGCGATGCCACTCCTCGCTCTCGTAAAGAACGTACGCATAGTTGTACGCGTGGCCGGCCTCGTGGCGGAGGTACATCATCGACTCTTCCGCCGTCTCGAGATGATCGGCGATTTCCTGCTCGATCCGCGCCAGGCTCGGATTCGCCAGATAGAACGGCACCGCGATCATCGGCACGCCCTCCGGGCAACCCCATTCATCGCTGAGGTAGATCGGCGGCTTGAACTGCATTCCGACCTTGTCGAGCTCGAGATAGAGCTGCTGAATGAGCGGCTCCAGCTCGCTCCCTTCGATGCGGAGATCGAGCTCATTGATCCGCGACTGCAGCAGCCGGTCGCGGTCCTCGTGCCACGTCATCGGATGGGAGGGTGGCCGGCCATCGGGCGGGCCATGGCGATTTCCACGATGCGCTCGATCAGATCGGCATGCGAGAGATCCGGCGTGGCGCGGCGTGCGGCCATGGCGAATTCGGCACGCGAGTCGAGCCACGGATTGGGATTCACTTCCAGAACGAACGGTGTTCCTTCCGCGGTCAGCCGCATGTCGACGCGGGCGTAGTCCCGAACGGTCAGCGCGTGCCACGCGCCGACGGCGGCGTCTCCGATGCGCTTCATGAGCGCCTCGTTGGCCACGATGTCTTCAGGCACGAACTCGCGCGCAGCCTTGAAATCGCGCTCCCACTTCGCTTCGGTGCCGGCGATGCGCGGCATTTCCGGCGGCAGCTTCGAGAGGTCCCACTCAATCGGTGGCAGAACAGTGGGCGGATTTCCCAGCAGCGAAACGTAGATCTCACGACCTTCGATGTACTGCTCGACGAGTGCCGGCGTGTGAAACTCCTCGTGGATGGCGAAGACGCGCTGCATCAACTCTTCGACGGACCGCACCACCGACTTGACGTTGATGCCCATCGACGCGTCGGTCGCCGTCGGCTTCACGATCAGCGGAAACTTCTTGAGACTGGGCGTCGTCCCTTCGACTTTGCCCGGCGCGATGATCACGAAGTCCGGTGACTTGATTCCGTGAAACTCGAATAGTTTTTTCGCCAGTGACTTGTCTGTCGCCAGCGTCAGGGCCAGCGAGCTGTTACCGGTGAACCGCTTGTCGAGGAGTTCGAGAAGTGATGCCACCCGCCGCTCTTCGTCGCCGGCGCCACCGAGCGATTCACAGACGTTGAAGATGAGATCGGAGTTGTCATCTTCCAGCGTGCGAACCAGCTTCTTGATGCGCGTCGCCTCGGCGGCCAGCCGCTTCACCGTGTACGCCCGTCTCGTCAGCGCCGTTTCGAGTTGATACGAAACGAGCGTCGGAAACTTCTCCCCTTTTGCCAGCGCGGCATCGCGTACGAGCTCCTCTTCCGCGTCGTAGAGGATCGTGATCGAAGGCTTTGGTCTCGATTCCGCCATGCCAGATTCAGCCGTGTACAATGCGCGCGCCATGTTCAAGATCGTCGAAATTTTCGGACGCGAAATTCTCGATTCGCGCGGAAATCCGACGATTGAAGTGGACTGCGTGCTGGAGTCGGGAGCGCTCGGCCGGGCCGCGGTTCCTTCCGGTGCATCGACCGGTTCGCGCGAGGCGCTCGAGCTGCGCGACGGGGACAAAAAACGTTTCCTCGGCAAAGGAGTGCTCGAGGCGGTGAGCAACATCAATCATCAAATCGCCTCCGAAGTGGAAGGGATGGACGCTCGCGAACAGGCCATGATCGATCTGGTCATGAAGCAACTGGACGCCACCGACAACAAGTCGAAGCTCGGCGCCAACGCCATCCTCGGCGTCTCGCTTGCTGTAGCCCGCGCGGCCGCCGAAGCCGCTGGCCTGCCACTCTTCCTGTACCTCGGCGGAGCCGGAGCGCGAACGTTGCCCGTGCCCATGATGAACGTCATCAACGGCGGAGTCCATGCCGACAATCGTCTCGACTTCCAGGAGTTCATGATCGTTCCCGCCGGATTCGACACATTCTCTGATGCCCTGCGCGCCGGCGTGGAGACATTTCATCACTTGAAGAAGACTCTGCACGACAAAAAATTGTCGACCACGGTCGGCGACGAAGGAGGATTCGCTCCTGACATCGAGTCGAGTGTCGAGGCGGTGAGGCTGATCCTCACGGCAATCGAGAAAGCTGGATACAAGGCTGGCCATCAAATCTTCCTCGCACTCGACGCGGCGTCATCCGAATTCTACGAGAGCAGCAAGTACAAATTCGAAGGGTCATCGCGTTCCAGCAGCGAGATGCTCTCGTTTTACGAAAAGCTGCGACGTGAGTATCCCATCATCTCGATCGAAGATGGGATGGCCGAAGGCGATTGGGAAGGATGGAAGACGATGACCGCGGCGATGGGCCATACGACGCAAATCGTCGGCGACGACGTCTTCGTCACCAACCCGGCGATTTTCTCCAAAGGCATCGAAGGCGGCGTGGCGAACGCAATTCTGATCAAGCTGAATCAGATCGGCACCCTCACCGAGACGCTGGAGACCATCGAGATGGCGAAACGAGCCGGGTATCGCTCGGTGATCTCGCACCGCTCGGGCGAAACGGAGGATTCCACGATTGCCGACCTGGCGGTCGCCACAAACGCGGGCCAGATCAAGACCGGATCCGCATCCCGAAGCGACCGTATGGCCAAGTACAACCAGCTTTTGAGGATCGAAGAGGAGCTGGGCGACGCCGCGACGTTTGCCGGAACGGACGTTTTCGGCCCGATTTGACAGGCCGTCCGGTAGTCAATACATTGACAAAATGGCGCAGTGGGAGCGCGATCTCGTCGCCGGCGTGATCCAGCTCGCGAACCTTCTGACGCGCCGCCTCGGCCCCATTTTCGAAAAAGCACACGTCACCCCGCAGCAGTGGGCCATCCTCATTGTGCTCGATGCCGAGGCGCCGATGACGCTCGCGGGGTTGGCCAGAAGGCTCCTCGTGTCCAAGCAGAACATGACCGGCATGGTTGCACGGCTGGAGCAGCTTGGGCTGGCAGAGCGCAGTGATGATCCGGACGATCTACGTTCCTCGCGGCTGCAAGTGACGCGTCGTGGACGCGCGCTCGTGGAGAAGTTTCGGCCCGCGTACGAAACATGGCGCAGTCACCTTGGACGCGACCTGCCGGAGCGCGACCTGGCCACACTCACGCGGACTGTCGATCGGCTGATCGCTGAGCTGGAGCGGGGCTGACGACACGATTCCGTCCGTCGCGCTTGGCCTGATACAGCCGCTCATCCGCGGCGTGAAAGAGAGCATCGATTGTCTTTCCGTCGGGAGGATAGAGCGCCGCCCCGATGCTGATGGTCAAGCGCGCGCCGTCGCGCGGAGCGGGCATTGCCTCCACGGCCGCACGGATCCGCTCCGCCATCGACGCCAGAGCCGCAGCGTCGATGCGCGGAACGATGACCGCGAATTCCTCGCCGCCATATCGCGCCGGAAAATCGACCGCACGGACGGTGACACGGATGGCACGGGCCACACGCTGCAGGGCCTCGTTTCCCGCCAGGTGGCCGAAGCGATCGTTGTATTGCTTGAAGCGATCGAGGTCGAGCACGAGCACGCCGAAGTGCTCGGGATAACGAACAGCGCGTCCGATTTCGTCTTCGATGCGCTCGCGAAAGGCCCGGAAGTTCGGAAGGCCGGTGAGGTCGTCCGTGCGTGCATGTGCCCGAAGCTTGTCCGCCATCTGATTGAATGCCGTTCCCAGCCGTGCAATCTCGTAGTCGCCGCCGATGGGCGCTCTGGCGTTCAGATCGCCTGCCGCCACGCGGTCGGAAGCGCGCACGAGATCTTCCAGCGGACGAACGACGCGATGAAGCGTCAACTGCACCGCGGCAAAGCTGCAGAGCACGATGATCCACGCCAGGGCCAGACCGGCGAGCATCAGTCCTCGTGTGTCGCGCTCCAGGCGCGGCACCTGGCGTGCGATCTCCAGCTTTCTCTGGGTGATGAGCTCCTGCGCCGCGTTGATGGCCTGCAGCGACGCGGCGTGGAGCTGCTGCGGAGTGGCCTCGCGATCGCCGGTCAGACGCTGAAAACGTCCGACGCGCTGACGAAGCGCCGTCGCATCGGCAAGAAACGGGCGATCGAGAAGCTGCGCCACCGACTGGTAGCTCTGGGTGGTTCTGCCGGCACGAAACGCGTTGTGCGCGCGGATGAACTCCTCGAGTGCCGCAGTCGACTGCATCTCCACACCAACGAGGCGACTCCAGCGTGTCTGCTCGACTTGCGCCCGCCAGCTCAGGCCGAACGTGATGGCGAACAGCGTCAGGGCGAATGCCGTGGTCAAAAGGAGCACGCGTGTGCGCAAGTGCATGCGCCCGCCCCTCAAACTGGAACCTCCCGCTCGCTGCTCGCCGCGCGCTGTTCAGCCGCAGCGAAGGAGTTGAGTCGATCGGCGACGCCATGCGCCGCCAGGACGAAGGCGGCGTGACTCCACGTCAGGGGCGCAACGGACAGTGGCCGTCCATCGTACGGATCGACCTGCTCCGGAAGGACGCCGCTCGGAAGTGCGCGCTCGGTGGCCCACATCAATATGTCGGTCGCCTTCTGCACTTCGGCCGCTGTCCGCGCGCGCAGCGCCCACCAGTGTGCGATCGACAGCGTACAGAGGATCCACGGATTGCCGGCGACATTCTGTAGATCCTTCGAGACCTGGAAGTAGTAGTCGTTCTCGTATCGGGCGATGCCGCCAATTTTTGTTTTGACCGTCAGCCGGTCGATCACCTGCTGCATCGTGGAGACGATCTTCGGATCGTCGGCGTCGAACATCCCGAACAACCACAGACCCGCGAGCGAAGCATCGATCGTGGAGTCCGCGGTGACCTGCCCTTCGCGCGACACCGTGACCATGCGATGGAATCGGCCGAGCTTCGGGTCGAACATGAGACGCGCCGTCGCGTCACGGATTTCGTTCGCGGCACGCCGATATTTTTCCGCCTGCCTGGCCTCGCCGAATGCATCGGTGAATCGCGCAGCAGCGGTGAGTCCGGCCCAGACCGCCGCGACCGTGAAGGCCGCAACGCCGCGTCGCTCTTCCCATAGATCGTACGAGGCGGCGGGCAGGCGGGTGTGCGGCTCGCGATAGCGCGCGAGAAAATCGGCGGTCGTCTTCACCATCGGCTTGTAGAGCGGCTTGATGAATTCGACGTCGTGAAACTTCTCGAAGTGCGCCCACAGCGCCCAGATGACCAGCGCTGTTTCGTCTTCCTGAATCGGCAACTGGCGCTTGCCGTCCGGCGACATCCACGGATGCCATGACGATCCGACGGAACCGTCCGGGTTGTATTTATGGAGAAGGAATCCTTCCGGGGTCACCAGCTTGCTGCAGAAGAGGAAGAAGCGGCGAGTGATCTCCGCGTAGCCGCCCTGCACCAGCGCGACGGTGACGATCGCGCCGTCGCGCGGCCACATGTACGTGTAGGTATCTTTTCCGAACTGCACGATGTCGGAGTCTGTTGCGGCGATGACCGCGCCGCTGTTGTCGATCTGAGTCCGCATGATCAGGAGCGAGCGTCGATAGAGGCGCTGCACCGCCGGCGGCAGACGCGAGATGTCGACGGCGGCGTCGTTCTTCACCCAAAGCCGCCAGTAATCGCGCGTTCGATCGAGGAACGATGCCGCTCCCCGCTCGCGCACAAGTCCATCGAGCGAGTGCACGTCGCCATACGACTTGCCGAACGCCCACCAGATCCAGACTGTCTGGGTCGCCGACGCGCCAAGCTTGAACTCGAGCATGCCGGTGGCATCGACGGATCCCTGCGCGATGGCGTTGCGCTGCAGATTCCCGTCTTCGGCGTCGCGCCATGTCCCCTGGAATCCGTCCCGCTCCTTCGATCCGATGGCGAACGACTGCAGTCCGAACTGATCGTCGACCGCGCCGTTGATCAGCACGTACCGCTGGCCTTTGTAGGCGACCAGGCCGTTGAAGTCGGGATCGAAGAAGATCGTGTCGCCGATCGCGTTCCCATAAAGATGAGGATCGAAGTGCGTGTACACGCGAACGGGACGGATGCGATCCTGGAGGTTGTGCAGGTCGACACGGCGGATGAAGAGGTCACGATCGAAGTCGACCGTGTCACTGATGGTCATCTCCAGATCGAGTGACGGCGCGCGGGCCGTCATTCGCGTCACGAGTGTGTCGTCGTCGTATTCGAGTTTTTTCTGCCAGACCGGGTTGCCGATCCAGGCAAACTTGCCGTCGCACCAGATTCCGAAGAACGAGACGTCGCCGATCGTCTGGTTGTCCTGGCCCACGTGCGGGTAGTAGACGTCGCGGATGTTGTACTCATGATCGAAGTTGATCATCAGGTTGCCGTTGCCGATCGGCAGGTCGCGAGGCATGCAGTAAGGATAACAGTGCGACACAATGGCGAGCCTGATCGACCTCGAATCGATTTACTTCCGCGTCCTCGAGGCCTGCGCTCCGGAGCGCCTGGTGCGGAGGGTGCTTCGCAGCGACTTTCCTCGCACGGTGGTGGCGATCGGAAAGTGCGCCGGTGCGCTGCTCGACGGACTCGGCGATTTCAGTGAGGCATTCGCGGCGATCCCCGCGGGCTACCCTGCTCCGCATCTTCGGATGCGCACGACGGCCGGCTCCCATCCCCGGGACCGGCACCGCCATGCGCGAATTGCTCGAGGAGGTCATCCCGAAATCACGGCCGAGAGTTTCGCTGCTGGTCGCGAGATGCTGGATTTTGTCGACGCCCACGAGGATGTCCTCTTCCTGATCTCGGGTGGCGGCTCCGCGTGTGTGGAGCTGCCGCTCGAGCCGTGGTTCGAGGAACGCGATCTGATCGAAGTCAACGCGCGCCTTCTCGGCGCTGGGTTGCCGATCGGCGAAATGAACTGCGTGCGTAAGCATCTGTCGGCAATCAAAGGCGGCCGTCTCGCGGCACGCGTCCGCGGCCAATCGGTGACGCTCATCTACTCCGACGTCTCCACCGGAGCACTCGCCGATGTCGCCTCAGGTCCGACGCTTCCTGATCCGACGTCGAAGCAGGATGCAATCGCAATCCTGCAGCGCGTCGGCGGATGTGACCGAATCGTGACTCGTCTCGTCGACGAGCGTTGCCCTGAGACGGTGAAGCATGTCGCGAATTCTCGCGTGGAGCTGGTCGCGGACAATGTCACACTGACAGAAGCGGCGGCGGAAATTGCCGCGGACATCGGTTATGTGCCGGTGCGCTGGGAGAAACAAATCGACTCGGACGTTGAATCGGCGGCGCAGGCCCTCGCCGTACGTGCTCGCGAGTTGCGCGAGCGCGAAGTGCTGATCGCCGGAGGCGAACCGACAGTGGTCCGCCGCGGCGACGGAAAGGGTGGTCGCTGCAGCGAGCTCGCGGTTCGACTGGCGCTTGCTGCTCACGATCTGTCGCTCACCGCGCTGTTCGGAAGCTCCGATGGTCTCGATGGCAACAGCGGCGTCGCCGCCGTTGCTCTGACACTGCCGGTCCGCATCGATCGAAGAGCGGCGGAGAATGAGCTTGCGCGGTCGAACGCACTCGCCGTCGCGCAGTCGCTCGGCCGGGTTATCGCCATGGTCCCGACCGGTAATAACTTACGCGATCTCTATCTTTTGGCTCGTAGTTAGCACGTGGCGAGCGTGAATCGGGATGGACGAGAACAACCCCGCGGCTGAAGAGCATCATCACCGCTCGGCGCGCGAACGTCAGCGCCGCGGACCGATGTGGGGCTGCCTCCGCTGGATGATCGGCGGAATCCTCGCCCTGACCCTCATCCTCTTCATCGTCGTCGGCGGCGGCTGGTATTACCTCGGCACCTCGAACTTCCACGACCTGGTTCGACTGCGTGTCCAGAAGACGCTGGAGTCCCGCCTGGGGCGTAGCGTTTCGATCGGAAGCGTGGAGATCGATCGCGTGCATCTTTCCCGGGTCGTTCTCAACGATCTCCGCATCGCCAATACGCCGGGCGCGGTCAATCCGTATTTCGCCACGGTCAAACAGATCGTCATCACCGGCGGCATCAATTCGTTCTGGGGCCGGCAAATCAATGTCAGCCGCGTCGATGCGATCGAGCCGCATTTGTACTTCGAGGTGTATCCGGCCGGCGCGCCGCTGGTTCACAACTTCCCGCACTGGGACTCCGGGCCGAAGAGTAAGTACGACATCTACCAACTCACCATCGGCACGATGTACATCACGAACGGCGCGTTCGATTTTCTCGACCGCCGCCACAACATCGCCGCCGCGTCGACGCGCATCACGTCGCAGATCAACGTCACGTCGAAAGAGAATCTCTACGCCGGAGTCCTCAGCAGCCCGTTGCTGCGAATGCGCATTCAGGATTACGTGCCGGTCGATCTCAATCTGCGCGGGCAGTTCCGGTACACGCCCGGCGTGCTCGAGCTGCAATCGGTTGCGCTCAGCGGCGGTCCGGATCTCCGCATTTTCCTGAGCGGCCGTCTGCAGCCGTTGACCGAGGGTGTGTACAACCTGCACGTGACGTCGGAGATGGGCCTGAATCGCGTGCGGGAGATTTTCCGCGTGCAGCGGCCGCTCGAAGGTGCGATGTCACTCCACGGAATGCTCCGCGGCCGGCAGGGAACGTTCACCCTCGCGGGTGGCTGGGTCAGCTCCCGAATGCGCGCTGACGTCTACGAGCTGACCGACGCGAAGGGTCAGATGAACGTCACGGATCAACGCACGATCATCGACATCGAGCGTGCGCGCTACGGCGGCGGGACGCTCACGGGACACTACGTCCTGCCGAAATATGCCGAGCCGTATCCGATGTCCGTCGACCTCCGCTACAACGGCGTGTCGATCGAGAAGCTCTTCTCCGATTGGGGCATTCACGACACCGGCCTGCGCGGCGCGGCGACAGGACGCCTTGCGTATCACTGGAACAAGGACAAAGTGCTGCAGGGCGGCGGCGAAGGATCGGCGACGCTGTCGAAGAATACGCAGGCGTTTTCCAACGCCACGTATCCGATCCCGATCGGCGGTTCGACGGACTTCGCGCTCGACAACGGAGTGGTGACGTTCCAGCTCGCCGAGCTGGATACCGATGCATCCCATCTCTCGCTCACCGGCAAGCTCCGCATCTCGGATGTATGGACCGACTTCCTCATCAAGATCCACAGCAACGATTTCTCGGAGCTCGATCGCATCGGCTACAACTTCGCGCATTCCGCCGGCAAGAAGACGTACTCGCTCCTCGGACTCGGCGGCGCGGGCGATATCGACGGCAACGTGCGCGGCCGCATCAAAGCGCCGCAGGTCGCCGCCCATGTCACCGGCGTGGCGGCGAAATACAACAACATCCTTCTCGGCGATGCCGACATCGACCTCCGTTACGACGGCGATCACAGCACCCTGACCTTCGAGCACGCCACGTTCCGCGACGCCGCCGGACGATTGGCCTTGACCGGCACGATCGCGTTTCCCGATCGTGGACCGTCCCCAGGCTTCGATCTCGCGATCGACGCCACGAACTATCCGATTGATCGCGCCGTCGCCATCGTCAATCTCAAGCTTGCTGTGCAGGGCCGCGGCACCGGTCGGCTGGTTGTCACCGGCACGCCAGACGAGGGAAAGGTCACGTTCGCCAATCTGACCATCAAACAGCCATCGGGGTCACTGCGACTGAACGGCACAACAGCGTGGTCTCCCGGCAAAGGCAATCTGACGCTTGATCTCGACATTGCCACGCAATCCTTCCCTGTCGCCGACATCGTGAAGTTTCTCGACCTCGGCACGATCCCGGTCATCGGCAACATCAGCGGGTCGCTTCACATCCGCGGACCGAAGAATCGTCTGGAGGGAAGCGGCGCCGTCACGATCCGCAATGGCTCGATCTACGGCGAGGCCGTCGACGCCGCGACGGCGAACATCGTTTTCACGGCAGGGACGTTGAAGGCTACGAATGTCAATGTCACCGCGCCGGCAGGAAATCTGACTGGCGAAGCGGAGTTCAATCTCAACACGAATCAGTTCAGCTACTCGATCCAATCGAGCTCCATCAACCTATCGAAGCTGAAGGTGCTCTCGTCGCTCGCCGGCCTGCTGGGCGGCAATGTCACGCTGACATCGACCGGCGCCGGAACAATGCAGCAGCCCGAGCTCGTACTCAACGCCACTCTGAATGAAGCGACGCTGCGCGGGCTGAATCTGCCGGCCGACGCGCCGCCGCCGACGCTGTATATCGCAATCCGTGGCGGTCACCTGATCGTCCGCGGCTCCGCGGCAAATGTTTTGACAATCGAAGGCGACGGCACGGTAGCGCCTGACGGCGCTCTCGGCGGATCGGTTCAGGTTCGCGTCAGCGACCTGGCAAAGCTCCTCGCCATGTCGCCCAACACCGCCTCGCTTCCGGCATCCGGAAAGCTGACGGCGAATCTGCAACTCGGCGGCAATTTCAGTTCGATCGAAGCGCTCCGAATCGACGCCACGTTTCCCGAATTCAACGTGAAGGTTTCCGAGCACGAGTTCACTCCGCAGCGGCCGCTCCATATCTCGCTGCATGACGGTCGCATCGTCTTCGTTGATTTTCACCTCGCGGTGGCCCAGACGACGTCGAGCTTCGGCGTCGGCGGCTTCGTGGAGCTGACCGGCGCGAAGAGGATGAATGTCGACCTTCGCGGACAGCTCGAAGCAGCGCTGCTCCAATTGTTCGTCCCCGGCGCGCGCGCCGAAGGACACATCATCATTGCCGGCGGAGTCACCGGCACGCTCGACAAGCCGAGCCTCACCGGCAGTGCGGAGTTCCGCGATGCGCAGGTGCGCTTCCCGGGCTTCCCGCAACTCATCGACCACATCACCGGCACCGTTATCTTTCGCGGTGATCGCGTCGATATCGATGCGCTTCATGCCACTGTCGGCGGGGGCACCGTCGTGGCCGGCGGATCGATCGGGCTGAATGGCCTTCGTCCGCAAAGCGCTCGGCTCGCGTTGCAGGGAACCGACGTGGCCATTCGCTATTTCGAAGGGCTGACGGTCGAGGGGACCTTCAATGTTCTTCTTGCCGGCGACGCCGATCGCGTCACGCTGCAGGGCGACGTCAGCGTCACGCGCGCTCTGTATTTCCGCGACATGGACATCGGAACGGCGCTGCTCAACGT
>CAAGKR010385542.1_pt1 | contig 20025 bp, 16 predicted proteins | sample 2556971 | NCBI WGS metagenome assembly CAAGKR01 (sample SAMEA5207829, study PRJEB30636) | soil metagenome | biome: forest; feature: boreal; material: soil | place: USA | collected 2011-09 | depth 1 m | reverse complement strand
CATGTTCGACAGGATGAATCGTTGCCCGCGATGCACGGGCGTTTCCAAGGCTATTAACGCGCCATGGGCGCTGATCGACAGAGTGTGCGTTCGCTCTTCAAAGCTCGCCTCGTTTGCGGTTTGACCCGAGACTTGCACCGGTACTTTCATCAGCACGCGCTGACTCCGCCGGCGATTCGCCGCGCGCCACGAGCTTTCACGGGACTCGGCAATCCAGGTGTCCAATGTCTTGCGATGTTCCGGCTCGACGGCAATGAACATCAATCCCATTCCCTTGCCCGCTTGGTTGAAGACCACTCTTGCCCGCGCTTCAAACGCGATGGCGCCCTTGGTGATGCGTACATCGGTGTTTGTTCCCAAAGCGAGCGGTTTGCTCGTGTCCACGTAGCAGCCTTGCTGGCTCAAATCCCGCACCTGCGTTTTGATCCGTGCGCCCAGTTCGGCCGCGACTACTTCAACTGCAGCAGTGAAGGCGTAACGGGGATGAGCGCGCCGATCGACGCCGGTTGGCGTCGCTAAATGGGGACCAGGCTTTTCCCTAACAACGGGTATTCCAAGAGGAATCGTAGGGATTTCCGCGCCATCGTAATTTTCCAGAGGACCGGCAGGATTGCCGGACGCGTCGCGAATCTCCGCAGCACTCGCAGGGTTTTCGATTTCAACCTGTATCTCGAAGATGCTCTCGAGGTGCTCGGTTTCACTGCGCATGTCGTCGCTACTGGCAGAGTTCGCCGTTTCATCGCGAAGCTCCACAGAATCTGCCGAGTTTTCAATTTCAACCGGCTTCTCGATGGCACTCACAGATTCCGCGATTTCATCGCGGAGCTCCACACGAGCTGCAGGGTTTTCGATTTCAACCTGTATCTCGACGGTGCCTGCCACCTCCTCGGAGTCACGCTGTAGCCCGATCGCGCGCTCGATTTCGGCGCTCGGTCTATAGGGCAGTGCCGGCTTCGCCGCCTTCGAGGGCTGCTGTTTCGGCTTCCCTTTGGCTTTCTGCTTGCGCTTTGGTTTTGGCTTGCGACGATTCATAATTTATAAATTTCTGTAAACAGAGTGCGCAGCAGCCGCTCATCAGTGCAGGAAATGCCGCATGCTGGTGAACACCATCGCCATGCCCAGGCGATCGGCGGCGGCTATCACCTCTGGATCCTTGACGGAACCGCCGGGCTGGATCACGGAAGTGGCGCCCGCCTTGGCGGCCTCTTCCAGGCCATCCGGAAACGGAAAAAATGCATCGGACGCCACCGCGGTGCCATGAAGAGATTTTTGCGCCTTCAGCACCGCGATCTTCACGGAATCCACGCGGCTCATTTGCCCGGCGCCGACGCCAAAGGTGGCGCCATCCTTGGCGAAAACAATGGCATTCGATTTCACATGCTTCGAAACCTTCCAGGCAAATATTAAATCGGCAAGTTCCGCCGCGGTGGGCTCGCGCTTGGTCACCACTTTCAGTTCCACGCCCTTCAACGTGCCCAGATCGGGTTGCTGCACCAGCACTCCGCCAAGTATGCGCTTGAGCTGCAATTCCTTGTCGTGCTGCAGGCCGGTTTGCGGAAGCTGCAGCAGCCGCAGGTTTTTCTTCGCGGCAAAAATTTCTTGTGCGCGGTCCGCAAAACCCGGTGCCACGATACACTCCGCGAACAACTTGGAAACTTCCTCAGCCGTAACCGCATCCACGATGTAATTGAAAGCAAGCACGCCACCAAACGCGGAAACCGGATCGCTCGCGAACGCTTTCAGATACGCTTCAACCAGGGTGGCCTGTACCGCCGCACCGCACGGATTGTTGTGTTTGATGATCACCGCGGCGGGACGCTCGAACTCCGCTACCAGGCTCCGCGCGGCTTCCAGATCGACATAATTGTTGTAAGAGAGTTCCTTACCTTGCAGTTGCTTCGCCGCCGGCAGGCCCTCCAGCGGGCGCCCTGCGGGAATGTACAACGCCGCAGCCTGATGAGGGTTTTCCCCATAACGCAATTCCTGTTTTCTGCGTAGCGATAAATGCACACGCTCGGGCAGCGCGGCGCGAGGAGATATTTCCAGATGGCCGGCTTGCTCCGACAGGCGCTCCAGTTCCGTGGTAATCAAACCATCGTAGCGCGATGTAGCGGCAAAAACTTTTCGCGCGAGTTCCAGGCGCAGCGGCAAGGACGTTTCTTTCTTAGCTTCCAATTCGGCGGCTACGCGCCCGTAGTCTTCCGGATCGCTGACCACCGTTACACTTTCAAAATTCTTGGCCGCAGAACGCAACAGGGTAGGTCCGCCAATATCGATATTCTCGATCAGTTCTTCGGCCGGAAGATAGCCCTTGGCGGCGGTGGCTTCGAAGGGATAAAGGTTCACGACCACTAGATCGATGGGAGCAATACCGTGTTCCTTCGCTTGCTTTTCGTCCTCCGCGTGGTTGCGGCGGTACAGCAGGCCGCCATGAATCTTTGGATGTAGCGTTTTAACCCGCCCGCCGAGCATCTCCGGCCAACCGGTAAACTCGGAAACATCCTTGACGGGAATGCCTTGTTCCCGCAGGAGTTTGGCGGTGCCGCCGGTGGAAAGAATTTCAATCTTGAGCGCGGCCAGACGCCGCGCGAACTCTACGATCCCGGTCTTGTCGAAAACGCTGAGCAGGGCCCGTTCTACAGCCATCAGATTCCTCCGCGATGTTGAGAATCTATTAGTGTACGCGGGCAGTGGCGTTCGGTGAAGTGGGCTGTGGGAATCTATTCGGAGTGCGGCTTGCCCCGAGCCTCGAAGGGGAGCTCTGCTCCCGCTTTACGGTGAAGGCAAAACTGGCATTTTGAGAGCGAAAGAAAACTGTGCCGGTCGGGCTAACTCTTCACCAGCGCCTTCAACTTAACTTCGCCGTTCACTACCTCGACGACGTATTCAACGTCATTGCACTGTTTCTGCTTCTGCAGGTCCCGCGTCTTTTTGCGCACGAATTCGTTGAAACCCGCACGCGTGAACTTCGAAGTTTCCTCCCCCGCGCCTTTTTTGGCTTGCAGGAATGCGTCATAGAGTTCGTCCACCCGATCCGGCTCTTTTTCCGGCTCGGAAAATATCATTCGAAAAGCCTTGGCGGTTTTTGCGGTCGTAGCCGCAGCTACTTCTTCTTTTGGCATCTGAGGAGGTTGTGCGCGTGCGCGCTCCGCCTCAATGGCCTTCGCCGCTGCGCCAAAATGGCGCTGCACTTTGCCTTCCTCGCGAATGATCAGTTTCTTGCGGAAAATATCTTTGTATTTGGCGTACGTCTGCGAAAGATTGCTGAAGCGGAAACGCTGCTGAAATTTCAGTTCGCCGCCCCGTTCGCTGTATCGCCGCACGATTTGGTCAATGCGCCATTCGATTTCGGTAGGTGGCCGTTTTCTGCCGCCGCCAAAAAACATATCGTACTCAATTTTCAGCTGGCGGATGTCGCGTTCCATCTGTGCCAGTTCTTCGTCAATAGTCGCCATGGAGGCGCAGTCCTCCGAAGCTCCATGCTATGGCTGCTAATTTCCAACGTCAACGAATAACGCTTCTCTCGATTCGCAATCAACAATTGCGCGCGCGGACATCCACTGGCCTTCTGGGCAGGAATCCATTGTGCATTTGCGGGACGTGCGGTGCTGTGTTCAAATGTCGCCATGGCCCAACACGCAAAACCAGCCATCTCTGAACAGCATGCCACATTGTTACGGCGCGTGCCCTCGGTCGACGAACTTTTGCTCCGTCCGCGAATCGCCGCGCTTTCCAGGACGCTGGAACGAAGTTTTCTGGTGGAGACTGTGCGCCAGGTCCTCGCGGATATTCGCAGTGCACTGACCTCGGCGGATTCCTTCGACGAAACTCTTTTAGAGCTCGCCGCATTGGAGCAGAACATCGCCGACGCGGTGGAAAAAGAATTCGCGCCGTCGCTCCAGTCGGTGATCAACGCCTCGGGCGTGATCCTCCATACGAATCTTGGCCGCGCGCCGCTCGGCGAAATGGTCGTGGAAGAGTTTCGGCGCACCGCTACGTCCTATTCCAACCTGGAGTATGACCTGGCTGTGGGCGCGCGCGGGAAACGCGATGTGCATACCGAACGGTTGCTACAAAGACTGACTGGAGCGGAAGCTGCAATCGTGGTGAACAATTGCGCAGCCGCCCTGCTGGTTACCCTCGCGGCACTGGCGCGCGATGGGGAAGTGATCGTGTCGCGCGGCGAGCTGATCGAAATTGGTGACGGTTTTCGCATTCCGGAAATCATGGAGCAGAGCGGCGCGATACTGCGCGAAGTGGGAACCACAAATCGCACACACATCGCCGATTATGAGAATGCCATCAGCGAGAATACTCGCCTGCTGTTGCGCGTTCATCCGTCGAACTTCCAGGTGACCGGCTTTACCGAGAAGCCCGACGTAGCGGACCTAATTCGCTTGGGTCAACATGCCGGCCTTGCGGTGGTTGAGGACCTCGGCTCTGGATGCCTGGTGGATCTTTTTGGAAGCGGCATCACCGAACCGACCGTGCGCCAAAGTGTCGCGGCCGGATTTTCACTGGTGCTCTTCAGCGCGGATAAACTGCTCGGCGGCCCACAGGCGGGGATCATCGCGGGGCAAAAAGATTTGATAGCAAAAGTGCGCCGGCATCCGCTCTTTCGAGCGCTGCGGGTCGATAAGCTGACCATCGCCGCACTGGAAGTTACCTTGCGCGCGTATCTCCAAGCGGCCTGGGATGAAATCCCGGTGCACCGCATGATTCGCCTGACACTGGACCAGCTCGCTACACGCGCGCAGGCCTTTGCGAAGTCCCTACGAGAATCGGTTTCAGCAAACGACGCAGCAATCGAAATTACGAATGGCGATTCCCTGTTGGGGGGTGGCGCCACCCCCGCACAATCTTTGCCCACCAAACTTGTCCGCATCCGCAGCATGCGTCATTCCGCCACCCAACTGGAGGTGCGGCTGCGCGAAAATCCTTCTGGAGTTCCGGTGATCGCACGTATCGAAGACGAGCACGTACTAATCGACCTTCGCACCGTTTTCCCCGAACGGGAAACGCTTCTGGCAGAAGCATTGGTTGCCGCATTGCGCTGAATTCCTGCACAATCTACTCATGCTGGCATTCCGAGTTTCAAAACAGCATCTTGTTCCTGCGCATCTGGAGCTACCTCGCATGCGGACCGGCTGGGCGCTCATTCACATGCGCTTGGCAGGAATCTGCAATACCGATATCGAGATTTTGCGCGGCTACCACCATTTTCGCGGCGTACCCGGCCACGAATTCGTCGCCGAGGTAGTAGCTGTAAACGGCGTTTCGGCCAAGGTGAAAAAACATTGGCTCGGCAAACGCGTGGCCGGCGAAATCAATATTTCCTGCAGCGGGCATGGTTACAAGCCGGTGTGCGCTTTTTGCCGCCGCGGATTGAAAACCCATTGCGCGCGGCGGACCGTTCTTGGAATCATCGGGCAGAACGGCGCGTTTGCGGAATATCTAACCTTGCCCCTTGAAAATCTTCATCTCATCCCACCCGGCATCAGCGACGAACGGGCCGTATTCATCGAACCGCTCGCGGCCGCGTGCCAGATACTGGACCAAGTAAAGATTCGGCAATTTCCTTCCGCAGTCGTGCTAGGTGACGGAAAACTGGCCCAGCTTATCGCACTAGTTCTGCAGGCGGCGGGCACTAAAGTAACTCTCTACGGCAAGCACAAATCAAAATTGGCGTTGGCCAAGCGGGCAGGAATAAAAACGAAAAAGGTACTCGGCGATGAACGCGACCTGCGAAACATAAAACAAAATTACCGTCTGCTTGTCGAGGCCACTGGCTCGCCCACCGGCCTGCGCTTAGCGCAACAAATGACCGAACCGCGCGGAACGCTGCTGCTGAAATCAACCTTCCACGGTGCCAATTCGGTAGAAACCTGGCCCATCGTCGTCAAAGAAATCACTGTAATTGGTTCGCGTTGCGGACCATTCGCCAAAGCCATCCACCTTCTGCGTTCGGGAAAAGTGGATCCCGCTCCGCTGCTCTCCCGGACTTTCCCTTTGAAAGACGCCCCGAAAGCCATGGCCTGCGCGCAGCAACCCGGTGTATTAAAGGTATTGCTGAAGAATGATATGTAGTAGCCTTAAACCCATTTTTGTCATCCCGAAACCGCGTTTCTTGAGGTTGAGGGATCTGCTTTTCGCGGGCCGCAACGAAAACCCAGACTACAGCCGGTTAATGCAGGACGCTACACACGCCGCGCCAAAACCATTATCTATATTCACTACCGTCACGTTCGACGCGCACGAATTCAGCATTCCCAGCAGCGCCGCCACGCCGCCAAAACTAGCGCCGTAACCTGTGCTCGTCGGCACCGCAATTACCGGGACTCCAACCAGCCCACCCACCACGCTCGGCAGCGCCCCTTCCATGCCCGCAATGCAAATGATCACACGCGCCTGCGCTAAAGCCGGGCGATGCTCCAGCAGGCGATGAATCCCCGCCACTCCGACATCGTAAATTTCCTCCACGCGATTTCCCATCAATTTCGCCGTGAGCACCGCTTCTTCCGCCACCGGAATATCGCTCGTGCCTGCCGCCACCACTACGATCGTTCCCTTACCGGTGATTTCCCGGCTGCGTTCAACGGTAATCACCCCGGATAACGCATGGAATTTCGCTGCCCGGCTAACCCGCCGTACCGCGGAAAAAATCTTCGCGTCCGCGCGGGTTACCAGCACATTATGTTTCGAACTTTTGTGGTTCAGCATCGCTCGCACAATCCCCGCCACCTGCGTCGGCGTCTTGCCTTTACCGAATATCACTTCCGCAAAGCCCTGCCGCAGCGCGCGGTGATGATCGACCTTCGCGAAGCCGATATCCTCGAACGGCAAATGCTTCAGGCGCTCCATCGCCGCATCGGGCGAGAGCTTGCCCGCACCTACCGCTTGGAGTAATCTAAGAATGTCGGATTTATTCATGAACTCCTTCCGAACTTTCAATTATGCAACGGCGAGTTAAGGATTCGGCCCGCCCATGATCTTTCTGGCCTGCTGATTGTCCGCGTGCACTTGCCACTCGGCGACTAAGCCATCGCGCACCACGGCCCGCCACGCCGCCGGCACGCTCCAGTGATTCTCCTTTGGCAATACTCCTTTTACCGCGAACGTCCCCTCCGCGGAACCAAAACAGGCCACTACATTGCCCTGTGAAAAGATTTCGGTATGGGACACCCGGTAATCCGGAAACATGCCAAAGTACATCGCCCAACCTTGGCGCATTGTTTCGCGGCCCTGTATACGATTGCCCAGCCCATCGACAAAAAGATGATCCTCGGTCATCAGCGCGCAGAGTTGCGCCAAATCAGCCGCATTAATTCGGTCCATAAAAGCCAGAACAATCTCGATCGGCGCTTTAGCTGTCACAAAAAATGCTCCTTCCACCGGGAATTCTAGCATAGCCAGAAGCAGCGGATTTCCGCTGCTCTCAGCTTGACTTGCAACAACTCCACTGCGAAACTCACTTTATCCGCGCAAAAGCCATGCTTTCAGCAAAAGACAAAATCATTACCGTTGGTGTGACCGGCGCAAGTGGCGTTATTTTCGCGCAGAAAACGCTCTCGCTGCTTGAAGACGACGCGCGCGTCGGCCGCATCCATCTGGTGGTTACCGAAACCGGCCAGCGCTTGTTTTCCGAAGAACTCGGCCTGACCGCTGGCGACTTGAAAAAATTGCCGGCGCGAATTATCGGCCGCGCTTCGAAAAAAATAGAAACCATCTCCAATAAAGATGTGGGTGCATCCATCGCGTCCGGCAGTTACCACGTCGATGCCATGCTCGTGATTCCCTGCACCATGGGCGCCCTTGCCGCCATCGCCAACGGCATGAACGATGACCTGCTGGGCCGCTCCGCGGATGTGATGCTGAAAGAGCAGCGAAAATTGATTCTGTGCGTCCGCGACACCCCCTTCAGCCGCATTCATCTTCAAAATTTACTGCGTGCGCAAGAAGCCGGCGCAGTCATCATGCCGGTGATGCCGGCATTTTACGATCAGCCAAAAACCATCGACGATCTAGTAACCCAATTCGCCTGCCGCGCATTGGTACAGGCCGGGCTTCCACAAGAAAAAATGCATCGCTGGACCGGCTCCACGCCGGGCAAGCGATTGAGCTCGTAGAAACATATGGCCAACCGCGTTCGCACCGTGCTCGAAATGATCAAGTTTGAGCACTCCGTCTTTGCGCTGCCGTTCGCCCTGACCGGCGCTCTGCTGGCAGCGCGCGCTTCCTCGCATGGATGGCCCACCCTCCGCCAGCTTCTGTGGATAATCGTCGCCATGGTGGCGGCTAGATCCGCGGCCATGACCATCAATCGCATCGTCGACCTGCGCTACGATAAGGAAAATCCGCGAACCAAATCTCGCGCCTTGGCTACCGGCGCACTCTCCGTCTCTTTCGCGTGGATATTCACGCTCGTCGCTGTAGGCGTCTTCACGCTCGCCGCGTGGCAACTCAATCCGCTGGCTCTGAAACTCGCCCCGCTCGCCGTCGCCGTGCTCTTTTTCTATTCGTTCACCAAGCGCTTCACCTCGTGGTCGCATCTGTTTCTTGGCTTGGCGCTGGGCATTTCTCCGGCGGCTGCCTGGATCGCCATAACCGGCAGTCTGGATTGGCGCATGACGATTTTGTGCGCGGCCGTAGCCTTGTGGACGGGCGGCTTCGACGTTTTGTATGCTTGCCAGGACCTCGAGTTTGACCGCCAGGCAGGCTTGTTCTCCGTGCCAAAGCGCTTCGGTATCGCCAACGCCCTAAAAATCGCCCGCATGATGCATATTGCTGTGGTCATTTTGTTCTGCTGGCTGGCAGCAAGTTTTGGTCTGCCCTGGCCCGCTTGGGCCGGCATTGTCGTCGTGGCAACCCTTCTTGCATATGAGCATTCGCTTGTGAAGGCTAACGACCTCAGCAAACTGAACGCGGCGTTTTTTACCGTGAACGGTTATATTAGTATCTTGTTTCTGTTGTTTTGGGGAACCGCCGCAGCCATTTGGCGAGTATGAATTTTCTGTAAGTTTCGAACAAAAGGCTCGACTTCGAGCCGATTGCAGCAGATCAAAATGTAGCGGCGGCCTCTGCGCTGCCGTCTAGGAAATAGAGTAATATTAGATTGAACCGTGGCCGAACTCACCATTACCGACGCAAATCTGCAACCCATCGCCCAGAAGGTTCTGGCAAGCGAACGGCTGACCTTTGAAGATGGCGTCACGCTGTACAAGACGCCTGATCTTCTAGCCGTCGGCTGGCTGGCAAATCACGTTCGCGAAAAACGCCATGGCGACACCACCTATTACAACGTCAACCGTCACATCAATCCCACCAACGTGTGTGTTGCCCATTGCAAGCTGTGCGCTTTTGGCCGCGACCCAAGTGCGCCAGGCGCTTATACCTTCGCACACGAAGAAATTTACGAACGCGCCGCAAAAGGCGTTCGCGAAGGCGCCACGGAATTTCACATCGTTGGCGGATTGCACCCGGACTTGCCGTTCGATTATTTCCTTGAAATGATTCGCGGCCTCAAGCAGCGCCACCCGCATGTGCACCTGAAAGCTTTCACCATGGTGGAAGTGCACTATTTCGCGCGCATCGCCAAGATCACTGTCGACGAAACACTCCGCGTCATGAAGGAAGCTGGCGTCGATTCCTGCCCCGGGGGCGGCGCGGAGATTTTCCATCCTCGCGTTCGCAAATTGATCTGCGACCACAAGGTAAGTGGGCACATGTGGCTCAGCATGGCGAAAAAAGCTCATCGGATCGGCCTGCGCTCTAACGCCACCATGCTCTACGGGCATGTCGAAACGATCGAAGAGCGCGTCGACCATCTGGTGAAACTTCGCGAAGCGCAGGACGAAACGCACGGCTTCGTGGCGTTTATCCCGCTGGCCTTCCATCCGGACAACACCGCTTTATCGCACATCCCAAAGCCGACTGGCTATGATGATCTGCGGAACATCGCCGTCTCGCGCTTGATGCTAGATAATTTCGATCACATCAAGGCCTACTGGATCATGTTGTCGCCCAGCATCGCACAGATCGCCCTGCGCTTTGGCGCCAATGACATGGACGGCACCGTCGTCGAAGAGAAGATTTATCACGATGCCGGCGCCAACACCGCCGAATTCACGCCCCTCAGCGAACTCGAACGTCTGATCCGTGCCGCCGGCCGCGTCCCAGTCGAGCGCGACACCCTCTACAACAAAATCGACCGCTCCAAGCTTCCGCCCATAGTCCCCGCCACGCCCCCAGGCCTCGTCTCTCTTTCGCTATAAGGAACAATTCTTCGTAATGCACTGAGCCGGAGCCAGAATTTCCTGTAATTCCGCGTTTCTACTTCTCCGAGTCTGGTAACAGACCTAAACTTAAGTGGTCCAACGGCCAATAATCTCTGAAGGAGCGATTGCATCCGATGCGTACGATTCTGTTACTAACCATTTCCAATATCTTCATGACCTTTGCCTGGTATGGCCATCTCAAATTCCGCGGCGTGGCGCTCTGGAAAGTAATACTGATCAGTTGGGGAATCGCTTTTTTCGAATATTGCTTTCAGGTTCCCGCCAACCGCATCGGCTCCTACGAATTTACCGGCGCGCAGTTGAAAACCATCCAGGAGGTCATCACCCTCTCCGTTTTTTCCATCTTCTCGATCACCTATCTCGGCGAACCGATGAGGTGGAATTACCTTGCGGGATTCGGCTGTATTTCGGCCGGTGCGTTCTTCGTATTCCACAAATGGTAATTCGCACGCACTCAGCCACAGTCACTCACGTCTCGACACCATGTCCCGAATGGTGGGGACATGATAGATCGTGCCCTCTTCGGTTCCTCGCCGCATCAACGTAATTTGATATTTTCATACCGCTCAAATCTGTGAACCCTTTTGCAGTCCAGTTGAATCCAACATAGAATCAGCACTGGGAAATTCAACTGAGGAGACAATCCATGCAACGCAAAGCTTCCGCGGTATGGCAAGGCGACTTAAAATCCGGTAAAGGCACAATCTCCACCGATAGCGGCACATTAAAACAGGCCCAATATTCCTTCAGCACGCGTTTTGAAAATGGCGTCGGCACCAACCCCGAAGAGTTATTGGCGGCAGCCCATGCGGGCTGTTTCACTATGGCGCTTTCCGCGCAACTCGGTGGCGCTGGCATCACCGCTTCAAAACTCGAGACCACCTGTACGATTTCCTTGGAGAAAGTTGGCGACGGTTTCAGCATCACCAAGAGTCACCTGGACTTGGTTGCCACCATTCCCGGTGCCGATCAGGCGAAGTTCGACGCCGCCGTAAAAGGCGCCGAAACTGGCTGCCCCGTTTCCAAACTTTTCAAGGCGGAAATTTCCGTCAGCTCGCGCCTGGTCTCTTGAGTTTACCGACCACCCCGAAAATAACAAAGCGAGTACAATGCTTCGAATGATTCCCAACGCAGGCGTCTTCGTCTCCGGCATCGTCGTCTTTGTGCTCGTTCTCTGGGACGCATTCGAGGCCATCATCCTGCCTCGCCGCGTAACCCGAAAGTTCCGTCTCACCCGTTTCTATTACAAATTTACCTGGGTGACCTGGAAAGCTGCGGCCAGGCATGTCTCCTCGAAGAAACGGCGCGAAGCATTTCTAGGATTCTATGGACCCATTTCTCTGCTCTTCTTGATCGGCGTGTGGGCCATCGGTCTAGTGCTTAGTTTCGGGATGATGCAATTCGGCGCGGGCTCTGCACTCAGTCTTAACGGTGCCCCGCCCGGCATTTACACCGATATGTATCTGAGCGGTACCACCTTCTTCACGCTGGGCCTCGGCGACGTCGTTCCCCGCTCCACCCTCGCGCGCTTTCTGGTGGTAGCCGAAAGCGGTTTCGGGTTTGGATTTCTCGCCGCCATCATCGGCTATCTTCCATTCATCTATAGCGCGTTCGGTTCTCGAGAAACCAACATCACGCTTCTAGACGCGCGTGCTGGCACGCCTCCTACAGCCGGAGAACTCCTGCGCCGCCACAGTTATCCCCATGGCGAAGAAGCTCTCGCCAAACTTCTTGCCGATTGGGAACGCTGGAGCGCTGAACTCCTCGAGAGTCATCTTTCCTATCCGGTGCTGGCCTACTTCCGGTCGCAGCACGACAACCAGTCTTGGATTGCCTCGCTGACCGCAATTCTGGATACGTGCGCACTCACCATCGCCGGCATCGAAGGAGCTTGTGCCAAACAAGCGGAATTAACGTTCGCCATCTCGCGCCACGCCGTCGTGGACCTAGCCCAGGTGTTTTCCGCTTCTCCGCACGCTCTGCCGCAAGACCGCTTGCCACCGGAAGACTTGCTTCGTTTGCGCACCACCTTGGCGACCCACGGCATGAAACTCTTGCAAACGCCTGAGGCCAACAAAAAACTCGCCGAAATGCGCGTGATGTATGAACCATACGTCTATGCCTTGGCGAATCACTTGAACCAGACGTTGCCTCCGTGGATTCCACAAACCAAGTTCAAAGATAATTGGCAAACCACCGCCTGGGCCCGGAGCGCGGGAGTCTTGCAGCAGGAATCCGCACTGCTTCACGACGATCATTTTTAGCATTTTAGTTTAGGCGAGCATTTGGGAATTCATGGCTGGAGAAAATTATGAAAGCGATTCACGTACATCAATTCGGCGGCCCCGAAGTCCTGAAACTGGAGGAAATCCCCACTCCCAATCCGGGGCCCGGGCAGGTGCTCGTGCGCGTTCGTGCGGCCGGCGTGAATCCCTACGACACTTTAATGCGCAATGGCACCTACGCCATCAAGCCTCCTCTCCCTTACACGCCGGGATCGGATGCTGCTGGAACAGTGGAAGCTGTCGGTGAAGGCGTCACGAAAGTGAAAGCTGGCGATCGCGTCTACACCGCAAAAACGGTGAGCGGCGCATACGCGGAATATGCCCTCGCTTTGGAATCGCAGCTCTATCCGCTGCCGGAAAAGATTTCCTTCGCGCAAGGTGCGGCGCTCTGGGTTCCCTACGGTACGGCGTATACCGCTTTGCACCATCACGCACACGCGCGCGCCGGCGAAACGGTGCTCATCCATGGAGCCAGCGGTGGCGTCGGCTTGGCCGCCGTCCAACTGTCCCGAGCGATGGGACTCAACATCATCGGCACCGCCGGAACGCAGCGCGGCTTGGACTTGATCAAAAAAGAGGGTGCGCATCACAGCTTCGATCACACCAAGCCGGGTTATGCCGAAGAAATACTAAAGTTGACCGGCGGACGTGGCATCGACATCGTTCTGGAAATGCTCGCCAACATAAACTTGGCCACGGATATGAAACTTCTTGCCCGCCAAGGTCGCGTGATCGTAATCGGCAACCGCGGAGAAATTACCATCAATCCGCGAGAGCTAATGGCTCGCCGCGCTTCGGTCCGGGGCTTTACACTGTGGGCCGTAACCGAACCAGAATCGTCGGAGATCCATGCGGGCATCTCCGCAGGCCTTGAAAATGGTACGCTGCGACCTGTCGTCGGCAAAGAACTGCCCTTAAAGGACGCTTTGCAGGCACATCTGGATATTGTGGCGCCGGGTGCTTTCGGCAAAATTGTCCTTGTTCCCTAACTCAAACGCTGCCCGACTAGCCAGCGGCTATTCTGCGCAGCGGAACCCCGGCGATAGTACACTGAATACGTGAACACTTTGATGCATCCGGAGTTGCAATCGCAGCAAGTCGTCAGGAAAACTTCCTGGTGGAAAGGAATTATCGCCGGAGCATTGGTCGCGCTACTGGCCGTGGGACTTCTGGTATGGCTCGCCACCGGAATTGGACTCTTCCAACTGCTCAGTGGCTTCCGCAACGGACACTCCATTATTCACGTAGACCGGCTCACCGTTGTCCGTCAGATTGCGCAATTGCAACGCCTTGAAACCGTCAAATTCACCATGGACAAAATTATTTCCGCGGAACGCGGTAGCCCGTATGTCCCAAGAATTCTCATCAGCGACCGGCTTCTTCTGATGGCCCACGGTGAAGTCATCGCCGGAGTCGACCTTTCGACCGTGCAGCCCGCGGACGTTCATATCGATGGCGCCAAAATTACCATAGCCGTTCCCAAAGCACAGATCCTGGTGACCCGGCTCGATAACGAAAAAACCAGGGTCTACTCTCGCGATACCGGCCTATTCTCCAGCCCGGATCCAAATCTTGAAAGCGAAGTTCGCCAGGAAGCGGAGCATCAATTGCAACAGGCAGCCCTGGACGGCGGCATACTGAAATCCGCGGATGACAACGCCCGCGCTACGATTGCCAGTCTCTTAAAGGGCTTGGGATTTGCACAGGTAGACTTCCGCTAGCCTATGATGCTTAACTTCGCCACGACTTTTCTTGCCGCGCAACCTGGTCCCCTGAATCATTATTGGCACAAAATCACGGACCGGACTTTTGCCAGCGTTTATCACGCGAACGCCTTCGACTTGGCCATGATGATTCCCTACTTCATCGTGCTCTTCGTCCTTGCTACTTACGGACTCCATCGCTACGTTCTGCTCTACAATTATTTCGCTTATCGCAAAAATATTCCCGCGCCGCCGCCTCCCGTCTCGCAGTGGCCCCGCGTCACCATCCAGTTGCCCATTTTCAACGAACGCTACGTCGTTGAACGTCTCGTCGATGCCGTCTCTCTCTCCGATTATCCGCGTGAACTGCTGGACATTCAGGTGCTCGACGATTCCACCGACGAGACCCGCGATGTCGCGCGCGCCTGCGTCGAGCGCCATGCTGCCGCCGGACTTCCTATCGCCTATATCCATCGCACCAATCGCGAAGGCTACAAAGCAGGAGCCCTCGAAAATGGCCTTAAAACCGCTCAGGGCCAGTTCGTGGCCATTTTCGACGCCGATTTTATTCCGCAACAGGATTTTTTGCGCGCCACCATACCTTACTTTTTGAATCCCGCGGACGGCGATAACATCGGCATGGTGCAAACTCGTTGGACCTATCTGAATAGCGATTATTCGCTGCTTACCCGTGTGGAAACCATCCTTCTCGACGGACATTTCGTTATCGAGCACGGTGGTCGTTCTCGCCGGGGCACATTCTTCAATTTCAACGGCACCGCCGGTGTGTGGCGCCGTGCCGCCATCGATGCCGCTGGCGGGTGGGAGCACGACACCCTGACGGAAGACACCGACCTTTCCTACCGCGCTCAACTGAAGGGCTGGAAATTTTTGTATTTGCCGCAGATCGAATGCGCTTCCGAACTCCCCGTGGACATGAATGGCTTCAAAGCGCAGCAAGCCCGCTGGGCTAAAGGCCTGATGCAAACCGCGAAGAAAATACTGCCAAAGGTTTTCCGCTCCGACGTTCCGTTGCATGTAAAGTCCGAGGCATTTTTTCATCTCACCGCGAACATCTCTTATCCGCTGATGGTGTTGCTCTCCACCATGCTTCTGCCCGCCATGATCGTGCGCTTTTATCAGGGTTGGTTTCAGATGCTGGTAATCGATTTGCCGCTCTTCCTCGCCTCCACCTGCTCCATATCGAGTTTTTATTTGGCCGCGCAGAAGGAATTGCATCCGAAGAATTGGCTGCGCACCTTCTTGTACATGCCCTTCGTCATGGCCACTGGCATCGGCCTCTCCGTGCGCAATGCCCAGGGCGTTCTGGAAGCGATCTTCGGCAAAAAATCTGAATTCGCGCGCACTCCGAAATTCAAAATTGAAGGCAAGTCCGGCACCTTCGCATCAAAGAAATATAGGAATAAATCCGGCTGGATGCCTTATCTGGAAATCGGCCTGGGCCTATACTTTGCGCTGGCCATTCTCTATGCCGTTTCCAATGAGAACTACGCCACCGTTCCCTTTCTGCTTCTCTTTGTCTGGGGCTATCTCTACACCGGCTTCATGTCTCTCAGCCAATCCTGGTTCGCGCATTTGCGCTTTGGCGTAAATGCTCCAGAAATGCGCCCAGCCTCCTCAGGCGCGCCGGGCTTCTAGGCCTCTGCTTTCAGTTTTTGTTTAACTGAGCCAATGTTCGCTCGCCAGTCGCGTAGACCTTCCTTCTTCGATACAATCCTTCCTTCATCCTTCTGCCCTGGAGGACCGAGGTGGTAGCCATGAGTGGTGTTGTGAATACAAGTTCGTCTTCACGCTGTCGCAAACGCTCCCAACTTGGATTTCTTCGTGCGCTCGCAGCGTCCCTGCTGGCTCTCTGCATCTTCACGCCAGCCTGGGCGCAGCAGCGCCGCGAACGCGAGCCTAATTCCGTCTATACGGAGCGCCGCGCAAAATTGGGCGCGCACATCGATGCCCCCATCGTCCTGCTCGGTTATACCGGCCGCGAAGAAGAATCGGAGTCCTATATATTTACCCAGGAAGAAAATTTTTATTACCTCACCGGACACAATGAAGAAAGCGCCGCACTCATCTTGCTGCCTCCGGTCGGCAGCAGCGCAAGCAAAGACCAATGGTCAGGTCCGCGCGAAATTCTGTTTCTTCCCGCGAAGGATGTGAAGAAGGAAGTCTGGAATGGCGTGCGCCTCTCGCCCAGCGATCCTGGCATCGAATCGCGCACCGGATTCGCACTGGTAAAACCATATTCAGAGTTGCGCGTAACTTTGGAAAATCTCGTGAAATCCTACGGCGCGCTCTATACCATTCTTCCCTACGAGCGCGAATTGGGCGGATATCCGCACGAAAAAGATGTCGTGGAGTGGCTGAAAACAGTGGACCCGCAAGTGGCGGTGAAAGACATCCGCAAGCAGATTTACGAATTGCGAGTAATAAAATCGCCTTCCGAAATCGCCCTGCTCCGCCAGGCCATCGACCTCTCGTTGGACGCGCAGCTCGCGGCCATGAACATGATGCGACCAGGTTTGTGGGAGTATCAGATCGCCGCCAAAATGATTTACGTGCACGCGATGGGCGGCTCCGAAGCGGAAGCCTACGCACCCATCGTAGGCGCGGGACCGAACTCCACTGCTCTTCATTACGACAAACTCTCTCGTAAAATTGAGGACGGTGACATCGTGGTACTCGATGTTGGCGCGCAATACTCCGGCTACGCCGCCGACATCACTCGCACCATTCCCGCGAATGGTAAGTTCACTTCCCGCCAGCGAGAAATTTACGATGTCGTTCTCGGTGCCCAGAACGCCGCGCTAGCCGCCATGCGCCCGGGAGTCATCATGGGTTGCCGCGGAAATCGGGACAAGAAGGACACGCTGCAAAGCATTGCCAACAATTACATCAATACCCACGGTAAGGATCTGCACGGCAAGCCCCTTGGCCAATATTTCATTCACGGGCTGGGCCATAACATCGGCCTGAACGTGCATGACGCGACCCCAGACTACTGCGCTCCCCTCGTGCCCGGAATGGTCGTCACCGTGGAACCGGGCATCTACATCCCCGAGGAAAATCTCGGAGTCCGAATCGAAGACGACGTTCTGATCACCGAAACAGGAATCGAATTGCTAAGTCAAAAACTCCCGCGCGACGCCGACGCCATCGAAAAAATCATGGCCGACGCCGCCAAAGCCCGCGCCGCAACCTCCAAACCCTGATCCGAATGCCCGGTACGGGCACGATCATTCGTGCCGCTTCTAGCTGTTCGTTTACTCTTCCCTTGCTTGCCCTGAGTCTTGAAGGGTGATGCCAGCCACTTTTTATAACGCCGCTCAACCTGCCGATCGCGCTTCCGTCAGCTTCAAAAATTCTGGGTCGTCGTACAGAATCTTCAGGTCCGGGTCTTGCCGGCACCAATCGGCATTCGAGTAACCCGCCTCAACCGATCGCTTGAAGACCTCCAGCGCCTCCGCCTTCATTCCCAGCAATCCGTAGGTGCAAGCCGCGTTATACAGAATGAGCGCATCGGAAGGCCGCATGGCCACGGCAATCTTAACCTGCATGGAAGCTCCCAGAGAATCGCCCACGGTGGCCAAATCGGCAGCGAGCAGTACTCGAGCCCGCACGTCGTCCGGAAAATGTTGCAGTTGATCCTGCAGCACCTCCATCTCCCGACGGCGCAAGCGCTCCGCATCCGCCATGCGTCCAAGCTGTTCCATCGAATTGATCAGCGGAATCAATGCGTTGTAGTCGTTACTCACAATCTCGAGCGCGCTTTCCGCAAGCTTGGCCGCCTCCTCGTATCTCCCGGAAGAAAAATAAGCCCTCCCCAGCACGTCATGCGCTCCTTCGCATTCCGGCTGTTGCGCAACCGCCGCTAGCGCCAGCTTGATGGATTCCTCATAACGCTGCTGGGCGTACAGGATACGCGCGCGCGCCGAAAGCACTTCCGGCAAGTCCGGGGCGATCTGCTCCGCTTTTGCGCTCGCTTCCAATCCTTTTTTGACAAAGTCCGGGTCTTGCGTGCGGAATTCGTGCATGCCACTCCACACGTGCGCGATTCCCGCATACGCCAGTGCGAAATTTGCGTCCAATTTTACCGCCTCTTGAAACATCGCCAGCGCATATTCGAACTGTCTCTGCCGCAGATAATTCCGGCCGCGCAGATAAAAGTCGTAGGCCTGCGGGTTCGCGGTCGGCTTTCGCGCGATTACTTTTTCTTCCTGCGGAGAAAGAGTGATCTCCAGCGCCTTGGCAATGCTTAAAGAAATCTCCTCCTGGATGGCGAAGACGTCTTCCATCTGCCGGTCATAGCGTTCCGCCCACACCGAATGCCGAGTCCTGCTCTCCACTAACTGGGTGGTAATGCGCAACCGGTTCCCCGCTCGGCGAATCGATCCCTCCAGCACATACATGGCTCCCAGTTTTTCACCGACCTGTGGCGCAGTCACCGGTTTGTCCCGGAATTGCAGCATCTCCGACCTCGGATATATTTCCAGGCGTCCAATCTTCGAAAGTTCCGTAACGATGTCCTCCGTCATTCCGTCGCGGAAATATTCATCTTCTTTCGCGCCGCTCAAATTTTCAAAGTACAGCACCGCTACGGTCTTTTTCTTTGGGACCGCGGCGGCCACCGGCGGCGCAACGCCGCTTCGCGCGGGGTCTCCATTCCGTGCCGAGGAATCACTCCGCGCCGAAGTCTCCGTGTCTCGCTTCAGCCGCTTCAAATCCGCGCGCAGCTCGGCGGCCGTCTGGCAACGAAAATCGCGGTCCTTTTCAAGCGCTTTCACCACAATTCGATCAAGCTCCGGCAGCGCTCTCGGATTCCGTTTGGAAATTAGCTCCGGCGAACTATTCAAGATCTGATCGAAAATGACCGCGGTGGTGTTGCCCTGGAACGGCAGAACGCCCGTCGCCATTTCGTAGAGCACCACGCCAAAGGAAAAAAGATCCGTGCGCGCATCCAGTTCTTCGCCGCGTGCCTGCTCCGGCGACATATACGCCACCGTTCCCAGCGTACTTCCCGGGCTCGTCAAATCTCCCGTGGCCGCACCCGCCGTCAAATCGGAGTGGATATTTCCGGCTCGCGTTGTGACGTCCGTGCCATGCAGCGCCGCGCCTCTTTTGGCCAGCCCAAAATCGAGGATTTTTGCTCGCCCTCTGCCCGTGACAAAAATATTGGCCGGCTTGATATCGCGGTGAACAATCCCCTTGGCATGCGCTGCCTCGAGCGCGTCGGCGATATCGATCGCCAGGCTGAGGTGAGTTGCGAAATCCAGCGCGCGGCCGGAAATCCTATGTTTCAGCGTGTCGCCTTCCAGGTACTCCATGGCGATGAACGCTTTACCATCCTCTTCCCCAATGTCGTATATCGTGCAGATGTTCGGATGATTTAATGCAGAAGCTGCCTTAGCCTCGCGTCGAAAGCGTTCCAGGGCCTGGCGGTCCTGCGCTACGTCTTCCGGCAGGAATTTAAGCGCGACAAAGCGATCGAGTCGGGTGTCCTCAGCCTTGTAAACCACCCCCATGCCTCCGCCGCCAAGTTTTTCCAGGATGCGGTAATGGGAAATTGTCTGGCCGAGGAGCGACTGAGCTTGCGCCATGGTGACAGTCATCTTAAATGTGGACCCAAGGCAAGTCAACGAACGCGCGAACGCTGTCGCTGCAAAATGAGAATGTCCGCTTTGTGCAAAGTAGAAAAGTCCGCTTTCATGGATGGCCGAGGGCCCTATG
>CAAGKR010451877.1_pt1 | contig 20035 bp, 13 predicted proteins | sample 2556971 | NCBI WGS metagenome assembly CAAGKR01 (sample SAMEA5207829, study PRJEB30636) | soil metagenome | biome: forest; feature: boreal; material: soil | place: USA | collected 2011-09 | depth 1 m | reverse complement strand
TATAGAAAGTGGAGAGATCTCGGTTGCTGTGCGACACCACATACGCCATCGAAAAATTGTCGCTGAACAACAGATAAACCAAACTAAACGTGCCCATGAAAATCAGCGCGCAGGTAGCAATCCCCGCCTGCCGCACACTCTTAATTAAAAGTGGATGGCACGTCCAAATCGCGGCAATGCCACCCACAAACGCATAAACCGCGCAAACAAATGCCAGCAGCAGCGAAAATGCCCCAAATACGTCCATACTATTCCGCCCCCGGCCTAAATTCTTCCGCCACCGCCGGCGTTCCCTGTTCTCTGCGACCTCTGCGGTTCTCTGCTCACACTGCGGTAATCTTTTCTCTCAATATCGCCAGGAAAACTCAAAGCCCTGTCATTCTGACCGGAGAGCCGCGCCTTTGTTCTTGCGGCTCGGAGCGGAGGGATCGTGACAACATTTGTAGCCTACAAAACTGACCTGAATTCGCCCCACCAACCAGCCTTCAATAATTCTGTGACGTCTTCACCGCCGGCTTATCCCCGCCCGGCGCCGCCTCATACTTGGACGCACACTTCGCCTGCACATGCTCCGCAACAAACTCCCCATCCGTCCCCGGCCGTCCCTCCACCAGAGCCTGCGCATCATCTTTGAAGGTATCCGGCAGCGGATCCGCCCCCACATAACTCACCGGCAGAGTCTTCCCCTGCTCTTGCAACGTAAATTCCACCCGCCCGCTATAGTGTTTGATCGATCCTGGCGCTACCGTTCCGGCCAACCTCATCCGGTGTCCTCGAGCCGGACCCTGCAAAGTCTGGTACTCCGCGATCGTGTGGTAATAAGTCTTGCTCTCCCCGTATCCGAGCCAACCCATAAACGCCATCGCCACCACGATCACGCCAACACCCACTCCAAATTTTGCCCGGCTCTTCATCCGCCATCCTTGTAGTGGCCGCTCTCGCGTTTCATGCGGGAGCGGCTCTTCTCGGTCTCCCAATTATCTCAACTCTTCTGCAATGAAAACTCCCCGCGTAAGGCGTGCCGCAATGCCGCAGACCCGTCCGCTCCCGCGCCATCGGTCAACTCAAAAGGCTTTCCCTCGTTTAACAATACCGGAATTTCCAGCTCCACTTCCGTAATCTTATCCGTCAAACCATTCATCTCCTTCGAAAATAGCAACACCCGCTTCGGTTTCATCGACCGCCGTATCCGCGCGAACGTCGCCCGCAGTTGCCGCTCCAGCAATCCTTGAATCTCGCGGGCTGACAATCTTCCCTCCAGCGGACATTCCAACACGTGAGCTAAAAGCAATCCGCGCTTCTGAAATTCCGCCAGCACTGTTTCCCGCGTCTTACCTTCGGTAGAAATCCCCAGCGCCAGCAGCAGTTGTACCGCCTCCCCAAAATACTGCGCGCTCTCCGAATATAGATAGGCTCCCTGCTGCGCCGGCACCACCGCGCCCAGCAGCAAAGTCTGTATGTGAACTGGCCGATATCGGCTGGCCCACTCCAGTCGTTCCAATCGTCGGGCGATATGCGCAGGAGGGGCAAATTGCCCGCACCCATCGCAAGGAAGCATGTGCGTGTCAGCCATATTCACACACCAGCGTAGTTCAATGCCCCGCCCCAAGCAAATCAAAGAAGTACAAGTGTAGTACAGTTTTTGGAGTGCGGGAGTTCTATTCCGCTTTTGCGGCGCATCAATCTGCTACAACAAACCACAATGAAAGGCGGTTGCACAACCGGGATGGCTAAACGGAGGTTTAACTGTCATGTTCTACGAATACAACCCTTCCATCTAAAATAAGTCGCGTTATCGGCTAAGCAGGAGGCCTCTGTGATCTCTGTGTGAATAATCCGACGTTTTCTCAATCCCCCGAAGACGGAACCGCCGTATCTGCTGGCAACTTCGCCCGCAAACACCACTTCAATTCCTGACTCAACTCATTCACTTCCATCCCCGGCATCACAATAAACTTGCACGAAATCATCTCGCGCGCCTCGTCATCATCCGGCAACTGGCAGCTCACCCGGCAATACTGGCAATCCTGATTCCAGCAAAACCGCCCGTACGGGATCGTTTCCGGACTTATAAACTGAAAACATCGCAGTAGCGAATTCCGCTCCGGCACCTGAAATTTCTTTCCCAAAATCGTGATCTCGATGAGTTTTTCATACGGACGGAACGGTTCCGACATGGTCTGGTTGCCCTTTGTCTCCGGTATTTTTCTTCCGGAATGTACGACAGGAATACAGGACGGCAAAAAACTCCCGACTCCGTGCACTGTGTTCTTACAACCTCAGAGTAATTCCGCCCCTCATCACAAACAACCCTCACCAATCTCCAGGTAGCGTATACGCCAACCTCCCGTTCTTTCTTTTGTAGGGCCGCCTTCCGAGCCGGTCCGCCAACCGAGCCGCACCCAATACTCTCCGCGACCTCTTTGTCAAAAGCCTTTCCAACTAAACCAAACCATGTCATCCCGACCGAAGGCCCGCCCGAATCTCGCCCCCAGCAAATTCCTCTTCCTCTTTTGGACTTACCCAGCAGGCAGGAACATCAACTCAAAACGTCAAAATACAAACACATATTCCGGAACTTCTCATACCGCGCCGCCACCAATTCCTTCGCGCTCTGGTTCGTCAACGTCAACAATTGCTGTTGTAGCACTTCTCCCAATAATTTCGCCGCGCCCTCCGGATCGCCATGTGCCCCGCCATCCGGCTCCGCCACAATCTCATCGATGATTCCCAATGCTTTTAAATCCCCGGCCATGATCTTCATCGCAATCGCCGCGGTCTCCGCCTTCGTCGAGTCCCGCCAGATAATCGAAGCGCAGCCCTCGGGCGAAATTACCGAGTAAAACCCATTCTCCAGAATATTTACGCGGTCGCCAATCGCAATCGCCAGGGCCCCGCCCGATCCGCCTTCCCCGGTCACTGTGGCAATAATCGGCACCGGCAACCGCGCCATCTCTCGCAGGTTCCGCGCAATCGCTTCACCCTGGCCGCGCTCCTCGGCGTCGATCCCCGGATAAGCCCCCGGCGTATCGATAAACGTTAATATCGGCAGACCATACTTTGCCGCCAGTTCCATTACCCGCAACGCTTTGCGATAGCCCTCCGGCTTCGGCTGCCCAAAATTCCGCGCCACTCGCTGCTTCGTGTCGCGGCCTTTCTGATGCCCAATCACCGCCACCGGCCGCCCCTGGAATTTTCCCAGCCCGGTAATCAGCGCCTTGTCGTCGCCAAAACTGCGATCGCCATGCAGTTCGATAAAATCCGCAATCAGAAAATTAATCCAATCCAGCGTGTACGGCCGTTGCGGGTGCCGCGCAATCTGCGCCCTCTGCCACGGCCCCAGATGCGTGTAGAATTCGCGCCGCAGCTCGGACACTTGCAGCTTTAGCCGCTCCAACTCCGCTTCACCCTCATTGCCCGAAGCCAATTGCCGCAACTCATCCACATCTTTCTCCAGCCGCTCGATTTCCTTCCGGCGCTCGGCGGTCGTTGCTGTCTTTTTTTCTTTCCGAGCTGCGCACATCACGCCACCATCTGGTCCGGCCCCTGGCCGCACATTTTCCGCACCGCTTCCTCCAGCTCCGGATGGACGCGAATACGCTGTTGCGATTGAATCATCGCTATCGCTCCGTCCGGCGAACGCAATTCAAAAATCACCGTGCTCGGCCCAGGAGATTTCTCAAATAGTTCCTCCAGCCGCGCCATCCACTCTTCGCATACGCTCTGCATCTCCACGCGTAAGCGAAATTCCCCGTTTGCCGCCGGCAGCGCAATCGCCTCCAGCTTCCGTGCCTCCTGCAAAGACAGTCGCGTGCCCGCCTCTTCAATCTGTACCTTCACCTTTAATAACAGCGGTCCTCCCGGCTTCAGCACCGCATTCAACCGCGCAAAGCTCTCCGGAAACGCTAGCAACTCCTGCACTCCCGTCATGTCCTGCAACGTGTAGATTGCCCACGCCGCGCCCTTCTTCGAGCGCATCGGCCGCGTGCCCACAATCAGTCCCGCCACTGTCAACTCTTTCCCGTTGCGCTGCCCGTCAATCTCCTCCAGCGAAACCACACCCATTTCCTTCAATTGCGATGTGTATTTTTCCAATGGGTGGCCCGAAACATAAAATCCCAACATCGCATACTCGCTGGTCAGCCGTTCTTCTTCGCTCCACTGTGGAGCTTCTCGCAGCGCAAAATGCACCCTCGGCTCGGAAGAACTCCCGCCGCCAAATAGTCCGTGTTGCCCCGATTCCCGCGATCGGGCCGCTCGCTGCACCGCGTTGACCACCTCATCCACCGCGGCAAACATCTCTTCGCGCCCGCCGAAAGAATCGACCGCGCCCGCCTTGATCAAGCTCTCGAACACGCGCTTGTTCAAAAACCGCGGCTCAATCCGCTCGCAAAACTCATGCAAAGACCCGAACTCTCCCTTGCTCAAGCGCGATTCTCGTATCGCCTTCGCGGTATTTTCACCAACATTTTTAATCGCCGCCATCCCAAAGCGGATCGCATCCCCCACCGGCGTAAAATACAAATCGCTCTCGTTCACGTTCGGCGGCAGAATCGAAATGCTCATTCCCCGCGCTTCGTTGATGTACTTCACCTGCTTCTCGGCGTTCCCCGTTTCCGAAGTCAGCAGTGCGGCCATGAACTCCACCGGAAAGTGCGTCTTCAGATACGCCGTCTGATACGCCAGCAAAGCATACGCGCAGGAATGCGATTTGTTGAATCCGTACCCCGCAAACTCTTCCATCAAATCAAAAATCCGCTCGGCCTTCTTGTCCGCAATCTTATTCTTCGCGCAACCCGCCAAGAACTTCGCCCGTTGCGCCGCCATCTCTTCTTTTTTCTTCTTCCCCATCGCCCGCCGCAGAATATCCGCTTCACCCAGCGAGAAACTCGCCAGCCGGTTGGCGATCTGCATCACTTGCTCCTGATACAGAATCACCCCGTACGTTTCGTCCAGAATGTCTTTCAGTTGCGGCAGTTCGTACGAAACCTTAGTCTTCCCGTGTTTACGGTTGATGAAATCATCGATCATTCCCCCCTGAATCGGCCCTGGGCGGTACAACGCGTTCAGCGCCGTCAAATCCTCGATCCGCGTCGGATGGTAGCGCCTTAAAATATCGCGCATCCCATGGGACTCAAACTGAAATATCGCGGTAGTCTCTGCGCGCGCAAATAATTTATAAGTCTCCGCATCGTCCAGCAGCAGATTATCCAGATCTAGCGCCACACCGCGGTTCATCTTCACCATCTGCACCGCGTCGTGCAGCACTGTCAGCGTCGTTAGCCCCAGAAAATCCATCTTCAAGAGGCCAAGGCGCTCCAGAGCATTCATATCGTATTGCGTCGTGATTTCATCGCGGTTCGTCTTGTAAACCGGCACCAGCTCCGTGAGCGGCTTCGGCGAAATCACCACTCCCGCCGCGTGAGTCGATGCGTGCCGGGCCAATCCCTCCAGCCGCAGCGCCACCTTCATTAAATCGCCCAACCGCTCATCCGCTTCCACAGCTGCTTTAAGTAGTGGGGATTCCTTCAGCGCCGTCTCCAGCTCAATGCCCAGCGTAGTCGGAATCAGTTTCGCCAGCCGGTCCACTTCCATATACGGAATATCCATCGCCCGGCCAACATCTTTCACCGCCGCCTTCGCCGCCATCGTACCAAAGGTAATAATCTGCGAAACGTTCTCGCGTCCGTACTTCTGCGTGACGTATTCAATCAACTCTCCGCGCCGCCGCATGCAGAAATCAATATCGATATCCGGCATCGAAACCCGCTCCGGATTCAAAAACCTCTCAAACAACAGGTTATATTGCAGCGGATCGACATCCGTAATCCGCAGCGCATAACTCACCAAACTTCCCGCCGCCGATCCGCGCCCCGGGCCCACCGGCACATCCTGTGCCCGCGCGTAGTGAATAAAATCCCAAACGATCAGGAAATAGCCCTCGTAATGCATCTTCTTGATCATTTCAATTTCCGACGACAACCGCTTTTCATATTCCGAAAGCGGATTCGCCAGCGTGCCCTGCTTCGCTAGCCGCTCCAGATGCGGCACACGCCGCGCAAATCCCTCCCGCGCCACTTTCTCGAAATAACTTCCCGGCGTGTGTCCCTCCGGCACCTTAAATTCCGGCAGCGCATTCGGAAAGTGCTCGATCTTCACGTTGCAGCGCGCCGCTATATCCACCGTGCGGGTCACCGCCGCCGGCACTTCCCGGAATACCTGCGCCATCTCCGCCGCAGTTTTAAAATAAAACTGGTCCGTCGCGAACTTCATCCGCGCAGTGTCGGTCATCATCTTGCCGGTCTGTATGCACAGCAATACGTCCTGCGCGTGCGCATCGTCATGATGCAGATAATGGCAATCGTTGGTGGCCACCAGCGGAATCCCGGACTCTTTCGACAACCGGATCAAATCCGTATTCACCGTCTTTTCAATCGGCAAGCCCTGATCCTGAATTTCCAGGAAAAAATTTCCCTTCCCGAAAATCTCCTGCAAACGGTACGCGTTCTCCCGCGCCTGATCGTACTTCTGCGCCGCCACGCTCTCCGTTACCGGCCCGCGCAAACACGCCGAAAGCGCAATCAATCCCTTGCTGTGTTTGGAAAGCAATTCGTAATCGATGCGAGGTTTGTAGTAAAAACCTTCGAGAAATCCCGCCGAAACCAGCTTGATCAGGTTCCGGTATCCATCCATATTCTCGCATAGCAGCACCAGGTGATTCGTGCCGCGATTGCCGGGTTCATTCTCCCCGTTGCCTTCGTTCGTCGCGCGCACTGGTGCGGATTTCTCTCCGCGGTCATGCCGGCTGCCCTTGGCCACATACACTTCGCAGCCGATAATCGGTTTTACGTCGCGCTTGCTCGCCTCGTAAAAAAAATTTGCCGCCGCGAACATATTTCCGTGGTCGGTAATCGCCACCGCCGGCATCTTCTGCCGCGAAGCCTCATCAAGCAACTCCGAAGTCTCACAAGCTCCATCTAACAAACTGAAGTCTGTGTGCACGTGCAAATGAACAAATTGGGGATTACCCATGGAATTCGATTGTAAATCCGCGCGCGAAGAATTGCACCCCGCATCTAAAGTTTCCCACAGCCCTTTGGAGTGCGGGAGTTCTACTCCCGCACTCACACCGTCAACCCACCAAACCTACTTCCTCTTTTTCTTCTTTCCTTTCGCCGCTGCTTTCGCCTTCCCCCCGCTCTTCGCCACAATCGCCGCCGTATGCTTATCGTGCAACGCCTTCCCTGCCTGCTTCTCTTCCTTCGTCGGCTTCTTTTCTTTTTCTTTCTTCTTCGGTACTTCCTTAATGCCGGAAAGTTTCCGCAACATCTTCACTCTTTCTTCCGGCGTCTTCCCGCGTCCATTCAGCTGCGCCGCAAATACGGCCTCCACCACCTGATCGAACTTTGGCCCCCGCGGCATTCCCAGCGTTTCCAGTTCCGTACTCACTACCGGCAGAGCCATCCGTATCGGCCTCCACTTGTGCAAGAACGCTTTAATCTTATTCACCGCCGTCGACTTCTTGGACTCCCCAAGAATGTACGCAATCACTTCCACCGGCAGCTTCTCGATGAATCGGTAAGCGTCCACCGGCGCGTTCGTTTTCTTCCCTGTCAACTCCTTTTCCGCCGCCCCGGCCTTGTCCGGAAAATTCTCGATCGCGTCAATTTCCGCAGACCGGAACCCCAGCTTGGACAAAACATTCCCCACCTCGCGATCCTTCAACCTTCCCAGGATCGCCAGCATCATCGGGCTGCTCAACCGCGGCCGGTATCCCGCCATGAACAGATCGTCCCGCACCTTGATCAACCGGTTGATGGCGTCATACCCCGGATGCTTCTTCGCCAGCACCGGATGAATCCGCTCTAGCAAATCGCCCGATTCCCATTCCTTCAGCACCAGGTGCGGCCGGTCCTCCTTAGCCACCTCGCGCAATTCTTCGCCGGCGTCCTCCGGCGAAATCGTCAATTGCAACTCTCGCTCAATCGCCAGGTTGAACCACTCCTGCGTCCGCGATTCCAGCTTGAATCCCATTCGCGCCGCAAATCGCAGCGCCCGCAGCAGCCGTACAGGCATATTTGTGAACCCGTGAATCGTCAGCGCGCGAATCTCTCCGTGCTCAATATCCGAAAGCCCGTTCGTGGGATCGAGCAGCAATCCGCGCGAAGCTGGATTCAGTGAGATCGCTATCGCATTCAGCGAAAAATCTCTCCGTCGCAAATCCTCCATGATCGTCGACCAGCGAATCTCTGGCCGCGTTCCCGGCCGCACGTAATGGTCGTCGCGCGCAGCGGAAATGCTTCCCTCCACTTCCCCGGCAAACAGCAATTCGATGTGCCGCGTCTTCTCCTCCTCTACCAGCACTTTCGCGCCGCCCTTTTCCAGCTCGCGCGCCATCTTCGTCGGGTTTCCTTCGACGGTAAAATCCATCTCCCGCAGCGTCGCTCCAGTCACCAGGTCGCGCACCGTGCCGCCAGTCAGATAAACGTTGAAGCCCATCGCTGCAGCCAGTTCCTGCACTCGCAACATGGCCGCGCGCTGCTCCGGCGTCAACCGGCTTTCCAGTAAAAAAATATAATCAGGCATTGCTCTCCTTCTGCTTTAGAGTCGTCATTTATTGATAAAAACTACGATGACTTACCCGCAATGAATCCCATCCCGTTCGCTTTTAGGCGCGCGGGTGATGTGCTTTGTACACCTGCTTCAACCGCTCTTCCACAACGTGCGTATAAATTTGCGTCGTGGAAATATCGGAATGTCCCAGCATCAACTGCACCGAGCGCAAGTCCGCGCCTCGTTCCAGCAGATGCGTTGCGAAACTGTGCCGCAGCATGTGCGGCGTCGTTTCCACTCGTAATCCCGCCTGCCTTCCGTACCCGGACATGATCTTCCAGACTCCCACCCTGCTGATCGGCAGCCCCCGCCGATTAATGAACAACGTCGTCGCCAGCGCCTGCTTGCCTTTGCCGACTAGCTTCGGCCGAGCGTCGCGCAAATAACGATCCACCAGACCCAGCGCCTTCTTGCCAATCGGCACGATACGTTCTTTGTCGCCCTTCCCGATACAACGCACGCATCCCACCGTGGTATCCAGATCCATCACTCGTAAATTTACCAGCTCGGTCACCCGCAGCCCCGTCGAGTACAACACCTCTAGCATCGCGCGGTCTCGCAATCCCAGCGGCGTTTTCTCATCCGGTTGCGACAACAGCTTCTCCACTTCTTCCAGTCGCAGATATCCCGGCAGTGACCGCCGGATCTTCGGCGATTCCAGGTTCAGGGACGGGTCTGCGGCAATCATTCCGTTCACTCGCGCGAATCGGAAAAAATTCCGCATGGTCACCAGATGCCGCGCTACCGTTCGGCTTTCCAACTTCTGACGGTATAAACTCGCCAGAAAATCCACCAGGTCGTCGCGCGTGATTGCTTGCAGCGCCAATTTCCGCTTTTTTGCGAAATCGTCGAACTTCATCATGTCCCGGCGATAAGCTGCCATCGTGTTCGGCGCCAGCCCCTTCTCCACGCACACATGATTGATAAACGCGGAAATTGCTGCTGCTATTTCCATTAGCTGGCCGCCAATCCTTCCGCGGGCTCTCCGCGGGTCGCAATCCCATACACTTCTTCAATCTCCGGGCACTTAAACGCCCAGGTCAGCGAGATATATAGCAGCGTCGCCCCGCCGATCAGCCCAATGAATACCAGTAACTGTATGAAGAACGCCGAATGAATGGTCCGGTTCGCGTAGTGATTCGCAATCATGCAGCCCACGCCCATCAGCGCCGAACATGAGAAAATCTTCGCGATCGAACGGAATATCGCAAACGATCCCAGCGCCCCGTAACGCAACCGGAAAATAAAAAACAGCGTGAAGAAATCGAAAATAGTTGCCAGTACAGTCGCCAATGCCGGCCCGCCATTCTGAAAACGCTTGAAAAAAACTTCCAAAAATATAACGTTAAGCACGATGTTCAGCACGAACGAAATCCCAGCGACCGTCACTGGCGTCCTGGTATCCCCCGCGGAATAAAACGCCGGCACGATCAGCTTCACGCAAGCCAGCGCTGGCAACCCGGCCGCATAGTAAAGAAGCGGCCGCGCCGTCAGCCTCGTCGATTCCGCCACGAACTGCCCGTGTTGAAACAGCATCCGGATAATTGGCTCTCGCAGAATCATCAGCCCGATCGCCGCTGGAATCGTTATGTACGCCACAATCCGCACCGCGAACGTAAACGTCCGCTTCAGCCCTTCGAAATCGTTGGCCGCAGCCTGGTGCGCCATCATCGGCAGAATCGCCGTGGCCACCGCAATCGCGTACCCGCCCAGCACCAGTTCCATCACCCGGTCCGCGACATACAGCGCCGTTAAACTTCCCCGCGGCATCCTCGGGGCATTAACAAAAAACGTATCCACGAAAAAATTAATCTGCGATATTCCCAACCCGAAAAATCGCGGAAACATCGTTCTTGCTACGCTGCGAATTCCCGAATGCGCGAAAGAAATTCCAAAATTAAACCGCATCCCGCGCTTCACCAGTTGCGGCACCAGCACTAGGAACTGCAGCACTCCGCCGACCATCACACCGACTGCAAGCGACACCGCCGGACTCGAAAAATATCTCCAGACCATCGCCGTCGAAAACACGATGATCGATAGATTCAAAAAAACGGTCGTCGACGCCGGCAACGCAAAATTATGGAAGCTGTTCAGGATTCCCATGCCCAGCGCCGCCAGTCCCAGAAAGAACAGATATGGAAAAATAATCCGGTTTAGCGTGATGGCTTCCTGCCAACTGGTCGAGTTATCCCCGGTAAACGTGAACGTCTGGATCACTGTGGGCGAGAAAACCATCCCCAGCACCGTAACCACCGCCAGCACCAGTGCCGCAGTCCAGAACAGCCGGTTCGCAAAATGCCAAAGCTCCTCCTTGGACCGGTCTCGCATGAACATCGTGAAAACCGGAATGAACGCTGCCCCCACCGAACCTTCACCCACCAACCGCCTGAAAAGATTAGGGATACGGTATGCCAGAACAAACGAATCGGCGCTCAGCGTCGTGCCCAGCAAAAGCGTAATGCGCTGATCGCGCAAATAGCCTAAGGTCCGGCTGACAATCGTAACGAGGGAGATGATCGAGGCGGACTTGAGGATTTGCGTCTTTTCGGTCAAGGACGGCTCACAAAGCTCTAAACCCAATCAAAACAATAAGTTGACAGGCAAATCGCGCTTAACATAACATACATTTGCATCACTATGCAATCGTTTCATCATATTTCCCATTTTCCGTATATCGTCGATGATAGGACGGGGAGTCACACCCTGCTAGCGGTGCAAGAACGCCCTGGATTGTCATTCCGAGTCCCGTTCCTTTGAACTGGGCAAGGAGTCTGCTTTCCCCACGATGCCGACAACTGCCACCCGATCAAATCTCCTCTACCCGGTTCCTGATATCCGATCTCTGATATCAGTTCTCCGATATCCGTTAAACTTCCGCTAAACTTATAACCTGGTCCACCGCCCTTGAAACCCCGCGCTCCATCCTCGACCCACAAAAAAATCATCGTCGAGCTTCTCGACCGCAAATCCCTCCGCGGCTACCTTAACCCTGTACGCCTGCGCGATTCCGCTCCGCTCGATCTCCTGACCGCCCATGGCGAACACGAAGAGATTCCTCGCGACAAAATCCGCGCCGTCTATTTCGTCCGCGACCTTAACGAAGCTTTCGAACCCGAACGCAAGACTTTCCTCAGCCGCCCCAAACTCGACGGTCTCTGGGTCAAAATGCGTTTCCTCGACGACGGCCTTCTCGAAGGCGTCATACCCAACGACCTCCTCGACCTCCTCGACGAGGGCCTCCACATCACCCCGCCCGATTTCCACGCCAACGCCGATCGCATCTACGTTCCCCGCACCGCCCTAGCCTCCTTAACCGTCTTAGGCGTAGTAGGCATAGCCCGCCGCAAACCCACCGCAGCCACCGTCGCCACCACGCAGCCCCGCCTCTTCAACGACTAATCATTTCTACTCTTGCAGGGGCGGTCTTCCGAGGCCGTCCGCCACGTAATCCGCCGCACCGATTCTACCGACTGCCGTCACCGCCGAAATCTCCCCGAACTCTGCGGCCCTGTGCTACCTCGGCGGTAATCCTTTCCGAATCCTCTCTTCTACTGTGTTGAACTCTTCTCTTCCGCTATGCAAAACTTCTACCCATGAAACTCCAACAACTCGCCCAAAAACTCTCCTGCCGCCTCGAAGGCGATCCCAACCTCGAAATCACCGGCGTGGCCGGCATCGACCACGCCGCCGCCGGCCAAATCACCTTCCTCGCCAACCGCCGCTACTCCCCGCTTCTTAAAACCACCCAAGCCTCCGCCATTCTAATCGAAGACGCTGTCACTCTAGAACGCGACCGAACCCAGCCGCCGCTGGCCGCTCTTCGCACCAACAATCCCTACCTGGCCTTCGCCCAATCCATCGAACTCTTTTACCGGCCACCCACGTATCCGCCGGGAATCCATCCCACGGCAGTAATTCATCCTTCGACGAAAATCGGCCCCAACGCCCACATTGGCCCCTACTGCTTCATCGACGCCAACGTAACCATCGCCGAAAACGCCGTGCTCCACAGCTTCGTCACCATCTATCAACGCGCAAAAATCGGCGCACACTTCTTTGCTCACGCCCACGCCGTGATTCGGGAATTCTGCCAAATTGGTGATCGGGTAATTTTACAGAACGGCGTCATCATCGGCGGGGACGGCCTGGGATTCGCCAAGCTCTCCGACGGCACTTGGTACAAAATGCTTCAGTCCGGCCCCACCGTCCTCGAAGACGACGTCGAGATTCAATCCAACGCCTGCGTAGATCGCGCCACCGTAGGCGAGACCCGCGTCGGCCGCGGCACAAAAATCGACGACCTCGCGCTCGTTGGCCACGCCTCCAAAATCGGCGAAAACTCCATGATCTGCGGACAAGTGGGCTTAGCCGGCTCCACTCAAATCGGCAACAACTGTATCCTCGCTGGCCAAGTCGGCACCGCCGGCCATCTCAGCATCGGCGACGGCACCGTTATCACTGCGCAAAGCGGAGTACCCAGCGACGTCCCCGCGCGCACCCTCTACTCCGGCTATCCCGCCGTCCCCAATCGTCAATGGCTAAAGATGATGGCCGCCCTGAACCGCCTTCCCGACCTCTACAAGCGCGTCCAACACCTGGAATCCGATCAATAACCCGAGCGGAAGCCGCCCAACGCATGAACTTGACGGTGCCCCCTTGCACTTTGCGAAGGGTGGGCTCCTACGATCCGAGGTCACAACACTTCTTCTCTTCCTCTTTTCCGTTCTCTGCGCCCTGTGCGGTTCTGCGTTATCCTTACTTCCTGAACTCCTATGCCCTCACCCCAACTTAAACTCAGAACCAAAAACTAACTACTTAAGACTCCTCTCACCTACGGATCAAACCAAAACTTAATCACCACTTGCACGTCCGACGCGACGCCCTTTCCACCGCGCGTCGCCGCCGCATACTGATACTGCTTCAGCGCATCCAGCGCGGCGCCCCGCAAAGCCGTCGGCCCGGAAATCACTTCCATCTTCCCAACGTTTCCCTTTGCATCGACGACAACTTTCAGTGTCACGTCGCCGGTAATAAAGCTCCGCATCGCATCCGGCGGATACACCGGCGTAGCCGCCTTCAACAATTTCGCCGGAACCAACGCCCCATCCTCCGCCGCTACTGAAACTTCCGCTGCGCTATTCGTTCCCTGTTCCGCCGCCAAGCTCTTCTTATCCGCACGCTCCAAATCATTTTTCTGAGGAGAATCCGTTCGCGCCACACTTTCCGCTGGCGCAGTCACCGAATCGTTGTTTGCCGCGATTTTTTTCGCGCCCTCGGGTGCAATCGCCGTATCTGGCTTGGCATCTCCGGCCGTCGCGCCATTCGCCGTTCCCACCGTCTCCGGCAAACTGCTAGCCTTCACCCCGCCATCGTTCTTCAAAGGTGCCTTTGCCACAACAACTGGTTTCACGGCCGGCGCAGCTGTTCCGGCGCTCCCCGACAATGGCAAGAAACCCGTCTTCCACGCGCCAACGCCGACGACGGCCAGCAATACTACCGCGAGTATTCCCAGCGCCCATTTTCTAAATCCGGCTAATGCGGGTTTGCGGCCTGCTTGCGCGACCTCACCCTCTTCGGGCGCCTCGCGCTGTGGTGCCTTAGAAAAGTCCAGCGCCAGCTTTGGCAGCATCTCATTCAGAATGTTGCCTTCCGATAAGCTTTTTGGTAACGTGAGGCTGGTTCCCGCCTGCGTGGCCTTCTCCTGAATACCCTTTTCTTCAGTCGGCGAATCCACTGGCGCCTGCGAACGCTTCGTATTCGCCGGCTCGGGTTCACTCTTTAGCGCGTCTGCGATTCCCATCTCTTTTGGCCACGGAATCGCAATGCCCTGCGTGGATTCGTCATGCGCTGCCGCTGGCGCAATCGACGTAGCCACCGCCGGGGCCGCGAAGAGCGCTTCCATAACAGCCGGCGCGATCACCACCGGTGCTACCGCCGTTTTCTTTTCTCCTTCTTTGCCAGAATTCTCTAGCCATTGTTTCCGCAACACTTCCATTTCTTTGTGCAACTGTTCTGTTTCATTTTCTGTCGGCTTTGCGGTTTGTTCAGCCAGAACATAATCCGTTTCTTGTGCTGGCTGGGCCTTCTTAGTCGCCTTCGGCAGTGGGCTCGCCCGTTCTACCGCGGCCTCCGGAAACGCAACGCCCCAGAAATCCGCAATCTTCTCCGTGAATTGCAACTCCACATAACTGCCGGTCGGACGGCTACGCTGTCCCAGCACCTGGCACACGATTTCCACTTTCGTATTTTTATTGGTCAGGAAAATCAGCTGGCCAGCGACTACAGTTGCCGACAACCGGATCACCGCTCCGTCCGGAGAAACCAGCACGGTATTCGTTTCTTCCGAAAACAATTCGCGCTTGTCGGTACCGTCGCCCGGGCGAGTCCCGGTCGCATTCACCGCAATTTCCTGCGCCACAGGTTCCGGCCGCACCATCGCCGCGCCCACTACTCCGACAGTAGTCGCTATCCCGTTACCGATGTCCGCTACGGAAGCCACTTATTTCGCCCCTGGGCCGTCTCCAAATTTAAAAAATTCTAGCGAGCCGTGCATTCGCTTCACCAATCCAGCGCAATTCCTTGAGCTTTCGCAATTCTCGATCCGCCCTTCCGTCAACCGTTTTGGACACACCTCAAGCGGCGCGGACCAGACTCCAACCACTGCCATTTTCAAGAAATTTCGATCCCGCATCCATAGTACGCCCGTACTCAAATCACTTTTCTTGCCCAAAGAGTACGCCGTTGCCCGATGTGGTACATTCTGCCCCGCTTGTCTCAGTGGCAAACGTGTTGTGCGCTAGGGTTTCCTTGCCCTCGCCACGCCCTTTTTTCCTGGAGTAAAAGTCTATCTTGTCCCAGGGCGTCGCCCCGAACGGCCAGAATGCGACGAAGTAACCAGTAAGCAATTCCAATCCAAAGACAGGCGCTCAAAAAATTATTGATACCCAGCGGACTAAGCCCGCAACGACCAGTCCGTGAGCCACTATCCACCCCGCAAAAAACGAGACGAATGCCGGGCGCTTGAACTGTCCTGCGTAATTTCGGGCGATGACTGGAACGATCCCGATAGAACCGAGTGCGAAGAATAGGCCAATAGGGGTTTACGTGATGGGTCTCGCCCAGTACGAAGGCGACTACACCGATGACGCAGATCAGCACTGCGGCACTGACCTACAGCAGCTTGTCCGAAAATCCGGTCAAATTGCCCATCTACGGCTTGAACCCCTTCTTTCGAAACGCCATTCAAAAGAACTGAGTTCGCTGAAACGAAGAACAAAGACTGCACTCATGACAACAGGAATAGCTGTGTTCAAAACTCACATCCAGTGGTACCGCCAGCAGCCGCTGCAGGTCCGAGGAAGGCATCCACCCGGTATCAACTTCTAACTTCTCGCTGCCTCCACCGCCCACGCAAAATTCTCTTCCCCCAACTGCACATCCAAATGTCCCTCGGCCGGCAGCACATCCACGGGTAACCCTGCATGCCAAAGCGCTACTCCAAGCCGAAACCGCGACAACCCCGCCAACTCCAGCATCTCTCGCGTCAACGCCACTTCCAGTATCCGCACATACTCCACCGCCGCACCCGCCGCTGGATTCAGCAAGCACGCCCGGCCCTTCTCAATCGAAAATTCCTGCAGCCGCCCGCCCTTCAACTTCGCCACCGCCGTTGTTTCTTCCAGCCCGCCAAACACAATCCGGAATTCCGCATCATCCAACTCTTCCATCGCCTCCGGGAAACAATCCACTCGTACCACGAAGCGGTCCTTCTCAAATCCATACCGCAGCTCTTTCAGATAGAACACCCGTCCATGCATCGCCCCGCCCCGCCGCTCCGGCGAATACACTCCGGATCCCAGCCACTCGAAGTAAGTGGAATCCAATCCATCCACATCTACTTTGAGGAACGACGATGGCCACAACTGGTAAGCCCGCTCCGGCCGTCTCTTGATCGGCTTCGCCAAATCTTCCGGCGTAGTCTGTCCCAGCGCCGTATACACTCCCGTTAAGTGTTTGCGGTATAGCGCATCGAATTCCTCGTCGTTCGCGGTGCTGTGCTCCGGACCGTACCACCAGGTCCAATCGCTTCCCTCCGCCGCAAGCAGCGATTCTTGAGCCTCCGCCAATTCCGCTTGGGTAGGTGCGTTGGTGTGCCCCTGGGCGGTCGCGGCCGCGCCGCGCGTAAACGCCTCCCGCGCATCCCACAACAGATCCCACGCCACCACGTCTTCTTTGTCACCCATCCACACATCAAAATTGGCGTTAATCCAGGAAGCCGGAAAAATTCCCCCGGTGGTCTGCACGTCGCCCGCGGCCGCAATCGTTTCGCTCGCCGTCAACGCGCGAAAATCGGTATCGTCGCTGATGCGCCGGTAAAACTCTCGCAAAAATTCACGGCCATTCCCCGGATAATATTCCCAGGCATTCTCGCCATCCAGAAAAATACAAATCGTCAGCGGCCTCTCGCTCTTCACCATATTGCCCAAGTGTCGCAGCCGGCCGTGCAGATCCGCCGCAGCCGCTTTGCTATCCATCCGGCTGTAGACAAATCCAATCAGGTCCGACAGTTGGTGGTCGCGGAAAAGCCCGGTAATTCCCGTGCTGGCCATCTGCACGCGCCACGGCTGGTACAAACGCTCCCCGTTGGCGGGCACACCCGTGTCGTCCCGAAAAAATCCAACATTCAGCGTCCGCCCCAGCACCCCTTCATCCGTGCCGAACCATTGGAATCCCTCTTCTGCCGCGATGGCCAGCGTCTGATCGGAAACGGATCCTTCCGATGGCCACAATCCAATCGGCTTGGACCCGAATAATCTCTCGTGGTATTCCCGGGCGCGCCGCAACTGTTCTCGCGCATCTTCCGGATGCCGGAACGCTCGCCTCGGCAGCGGACTCCCCGGATTGGCCACCCGCGCAATATCCGAATCGCACAGTAGCGGCAATATTGGGTGATAAAACGGTGTGGTGCTCAGTTCCACTTGCCCGCGCTGCGCGGCCTCACGATGCGCCGGAATCACCAGCCCGATCAACTCGATAGTTTTCGCCTTCAACGTTTCTTTATCTTTTTCGCTGTAATCCTTGCCGCGGTTGGCCAACCGGCACACCACCGGATCCTTCGTGAACCACTCTTCATCCATCCACGCCAGTTGCGATAGCAACTGTAGGTCCCGCCAGTCTCGCGTGGTGAACGTAATCAGCGCCTGTGCGCCGCCCGCCCCGCGGGACCATTCATGCAATTCCACAAATCGCGGCCAGCGCGTCAGCAACCGCTCCAGATTCAGCTGAAACGCCCGCGCCAGAATCTCCGCTTTATCATCCCGCGTAAGCACTTCCGCCTTCTTGAAGGCCAAATCAAACCACGGCTCATCGAATTTGCCGCTGGCATACTCCTCCAACTGCATGCACAGAGATGGCACCAGATTTATCGTCGCGTGAAACGCCGGGAACTCCTCAAACAGCTTGACCATCCCGTAGTAATCCTTGGTGGCGTGCAGCCGCGTCCACGGCAGCACATACCGCCCCGTCTCCGGATCCCGATACTGCGGCTGGTGCATATGCCAAAGCACCGCCAAATTAATCCGATTCATCCATCTCCTGTCCGCTTCACTTCGTCCCGGTGTCTCTTCTCTGAAACTTAATCCTCAAAACTTTCGACTTTTAACGAACCTTTCCTCCGCATGCTACACTGACCAATCGCGCCATGCGCATCCTGGACCGCTACATCGTTCGAGAAGTCCTCCGCCACGCCCTCCTCGGCCTAATCATTTTTACATTTGTTCTCTTCGTTCCCAAGCTTGTGCGTCTGATGGAGTTGTTTGTTCGTCACTCCGGCTCGGGCTCCCAGATCGCCCTGCTCTTCCTGTGCATCATCCCGAGCGTCCTGGTGTTCACCATCCCCATGGCCGTTCTCGTCGGCGTGCTCCTCGGTCTCGGCCGAATGTCCATGGACAGCGAAATCATCGCCCTTACCGCCCTCGGCATCAGCCGCAAACGCATCCTGTTCCCCGTCGGTGTCATCGCCGTGCTCGGCGCGGTGCTCACTCTGATGATGACCTCCTGGCTAGCTCCTAAAAGCCTGCGAACTTTCCGCACCATTGAGAGTGACCTCATCACCTCGCAAATCTCCTTTGCGGTGCAACCGCGCGTCTTCGATGAACGCTTCCCTCACATGGTTCTCTACATCAACGACGTGCTGGCCAGCGGGACACACTGGAACGGCGTGTTCCTCGCTGAAGCGGGAGCCGAAAGCGGCTCTCGCATTACCCTGGCGGAGAGCGCGATTGTAATTGCCGACCCGGCGCAGGGCAAGTTGGAGCTACATCTCAACGGCGGCTCCACGCACGAGCTCACCCGCTCCGACCCCGATCACTATTCCGTTACCGCGTTCGGGCGCAGCGACTGGCCTATCGAAGTCAACGGCTTGGGTGATGCTCAGGAGCGCACCCTAAGCAATCCAGAACGCCTCACCTCGCAGCTGTGGCACGATCGCGGCAAGGGCTGGCGCGAAGCCCGCGTGGAACTGCACCAGCGATTCGCATTCCCGATCGCCTGCTTCGTGTTCGCGCTGGTAGCTGTTCCGCTCGGCGCGCAACCACGCCGCGGTGGGCGAGCCGCCGGTTCGCTGCTGGCCGTGCTGGTTATCGGCGCGTACTACCTGCTCTTCATCATGGGCGCAGGCCTAGCCCGTCAAGGAGCGGTCCCGCCCTGGTTCGGTATGTGGATCGCTAACGCGGTCCTCGCGCTCGCTGGCGTAGCCCTGCTGCCGCGCATGGAGCGCTATCGCGGCGAAGGGCGGACCTCCGCATTCATCGAGCGTATCGCCGTCATGTGGCGCTTGATCCGCCGCCGCAAGACAAAAGTTAAGCACAAAGCCGCAACTGCCCGTGCGGAAAACGGTTCTTCTCGCGCCGAATCTTCATCAGCGTACTCTTCGCATATTCACACCATCATCGATCTCTATCTGTTGCAGCGTTTTCTATACAATTTCGCCGTGGTCCTCGGCATCTTTATCCTGCTTTTTGAGACTTTCACATTCTTCGAGTTGCTGGACGACATCGCCCGTCATCACATTCCATTCATCGTGGTTGTCAGCTATTTCCGTTTCCTGATCCCCTATCTGCTCTATCAACTCTCTCCGTTGGCCGCGCTGGTCGCCGTGCTCGTTACCATCGGCGTGATGAGCAAGAACAACGAAATCGTAGCCTTCAAGGCCAGCGGCATCAGCATGTACCGCCTCGCCGTTCCGCTGCTATTTGCCGGGATGGTTCTCGCCGGAACTTTGCTCCTGTTGGACAGCACCTATCTTCCCTACGCCAATCAGCGGCAGGATGCGCTGCGCAACCAGATTAAGGGCAAGCACGCACAGACGTACACGCGACCGCAGCGGTGGATTTTTGGAGAAAAAGGAAAAATCTACAAT
>CAAGKR010383932.1_pt1 | contig 20035 bp, 9 predicted proteins | sample 2556971 | NCBI WGS metagenome assembly CAAGKR01 (sample SAMEA5207829, study PRJEB30636) | soil metagenome | biome: forest; feature: boreal; material: soil | place: USA | collected 2011-09 | depth 1 m | reverse complement strand
GGAGATCGACGAGCGCTGCTTCGAGCTCTACGGCATCGACGAAGCCGATCGCCGATCTATTACCGAGGGCTTCGGCACGCGGGGTTCTGAGGAGGTCTCGACCGACAACGCAACCGATGCCGAGGATGACGCCGGAGAGGACTCCGACGAGAACGAATCTTCCGCCGATGCCCCAGGCCTCGCGGCGGACCTCGTCTCCTGGGCTGTCGGTGTCGCCTTCGGCCGCTTCGACATGCACCTGGCCACCGGTGCGCGTCCGATACCCACCGAGCCCGAGCCCTTCGACCCTCTGCCCGCCTGTTCGCCCGGCATGCTCACTGGCGGGGATGGCCTACCTCTTGCCCAACCGCCCGCAGGATATCCGCTCGCGTTCCCCGAGAGCGGTGTCCTCGTTGACGACCTTGGTCACGCGCAGGATCTCACGACCGCGGTGCGAGCGGTGTTCGACGTGGTCTTCGGGGCCGACGCCGATCGCTGGTGGAACGACGTCGCCGCCATGCTCGACCCTAAGAGCAACGACCTTCGCGCCTGGCTCGCTGGCAGTTTCTTCGAGCACCACCTCAAGCGCCATTCCAAGAGCCGCAGGAAGGCGCCCATCGTCTGGCAGCTCGGCACGCCCTCAGGCCGCTACAGCGTGTGGCTCTATGCCCACCGCCTCACGCGTGACAGCTTCTTCCAGCTCCAGAACGAGGTGGTCGGCCCGAAGCTCAGCCACGAGGAACGGCAGCTCACTAGCCTGATGCAGAACGCGGGCGGCAGCCCATCGGCACGGGAGCGCAAGGAGATCGCCGCGCAGCAGGCCGTCGTCGAGGAGCTGCACGCGATGCTCGACGAGGTCAAGCGTGTCGCGCCCCTGTGGAACCCGAACCTCGATGACAGTGTGGTGCTGACGATGGCGCCGCTCTGGCGCCTCGTGCCCCAATACAAACCCTGGCAGAAAGAGCTGAAATCCAAGTGGGACGAGCTTGTCGCGGGGAAGTACGACTGGGCCCGCCTCGCGATGCACCTCTGGCCCGAGCGCGTGGTTCCGAAGTGCGCGACCGACCGGAGCCTCGCCATCGCCCACGGCCTCGAAGACGTCTTATGGGAGGAGGGGGCGAACGGGAAGTGGAAGCGGCGCTCTACTGCCACGCGCTCGGGCGAGGACCTTGCGCGCGAGCGCTTGTCGCCAGCCGTCAAGACAGCACTGAACAGCCTTCTCGAATCGCCCCTGGCCACAAAGGCGGTGATGGCGGCCGGAGCCGTCGCGGCGCCAGCGCTGCTGCCGGTGTAGGAAATCGCTGATGCGCCCACTTCACGACTATCTAGCCAAGCAGCTCGCCGAAAAGCTGAAGAGCAAGAAGATTGTCATCTGGTACGACGCACGTCGCGAGTTTGCGCCCTTTGTCGACGAGGTGCGCGGGCACGTCGCGGATTCGAGCAGCGCCGTTCCAGTGACGGTGGCCGGCGTCACCGGCATGCTCACGGAATACACAGGATCATTCTTCGAGCTGCGTACGATCGTCGAGCCCTACGTCAGCGGAGACGATCCCCAGAACCTTATCGTCTACTTGCCTGGATGCACTCGAGAGGCGAAGACTTCGGTGCTTTTGGAACTCGAGAAGGCCAGCGAAGTTGATGGCAGTCTGTTCGGCCAGGCGCTAAAGAAGGTGGCGAGGCAGGTTCTACGGCAGCGCTATACCGACGGTGTCATCGATGAGATGCTCGCACCTGAGAGAGTGACCTACGAGGACTTGGCGCGCGCCTCCTCGGACACCTCATCAGCCGAACCGGCCTCGATCCTAAAGTCAATTTTCCACGACACACGTGGGAACGACGAACTCCTCGCGGCGTGGGTCGTGAACGAGGGCCGCGACTCCGACATTCAGGCGAAAGAGGCAACACGCGAGCTGACGAAGCTGGTACGCTCGCGACTTGGGCTTGAACTGCCCGCGGACGTAGGCCTGCCGAAGCTGCGATCCATCACGCTTCGCTACGTCTTGGCTGGCGAGTTTCGCAGCGATCTCAGCGGCCCCCCTCCCTCAAGCGTGGACGCAGTACCCACTCCCGCGACCAAAGACGAGGAGACCGGTGTGCGAGATCTCGCCAAGCGCCTCCGCACGACCTTCCCCGAACTCTATCCGTCCTTAGCGGACCGCGTGGAAGATGAGCTCGGTCTACGGAACGCCAAGATTGATGCACGCGCCCTCGGATCCATCGACACCTTTCGGTTCGAGGAGCGGACGCTACTCGCTCACTGCGGCCAACTCGTCGCGGCTCAGAGGTTCGATGAGGCTTTTCTGCTCGTGCGCGAGCGTGAGCACAGCTTCTGGCTTGACCGGGACGTCGGACGAAAGGCCCAGTGGGAGGCCTGCCGTCGGATGGCCGACCTGGGAGCGGCCACCCTGTCGGTTCGTTCGGAGATCACAAGCGTCAATAATGGCCCGAGCAGATGGGTTGAGTCCTACACGAGGAAAGACGGGTGGTATCGCCTCGATCTGGCCCAGCGACGGCTTGAGACATGGGTCGCTAACCTCGAAGAAGAGCCGGAGGAGCGCGCACTTGGAGTCGTAAGACGTTCTTATGACGATACCTGCACCGTCATGGCAGAGGGTTTCACGAAGGCGCTTCGCAAGGCGAATTGGAGTGGTCCGACTGGGCTCCACCAGACGCACATCTTCGGCGAAGTGGTATCGGACGTACCGAAACCTGTAGCGTACTTCTTCGTCGACGCCATGCGCTTCGAGATGGGAATGGAGTTAGCAGAACGCTTACCGAAGGCTGCCGAAGTGGTAGTGCGCGCCGCGATGGGTTCAATTCCTGGCATCACGCCGGTTGGAATGGCGGCGCTGTTGCCAGGTGCCTCTAGCAGCTTCAGTGTCATCGAGCAGAACGAAAGGCTTGGCGTTCGCATCGACGACACCTTCTTGCCCGATCTCGGTGCGCGCAAGAAGTTCGCGGCCGCTCGCGTGCCCGGGCTCGTGGACTTCTCGCTGGACGAGCTGTTGAGCCTTCAGACATCGAAGCTGGCGAAGAGGGTTGAGTCCGCGCAGGTTGTCGTAGTCCGGTCCCAGGAGATCGACCATGCAGGCGAGGCCGGGTTCACCCGGCAGGCCCGACGAATTATGGACGAGGTGATCGGTGACATCGCAAGTGCTATCCATCGGCTGGCGAAGGCGGGAATCGAACATTCCGTGGTCACGGCCGACCATGGGCACCTCTTCTTCCCAGTTGACCGTGACGAGTCGATGCGGACGGACGGCCCGGGTGGCGACCAGGTGGAGTTGCACCGGCGCTGTTGGATAGGGCGCGGTGGTGCGACACCGCCGGGATCCCTACGAATCGCAGCGTCCTCGTTGGGGTACGCGTCCGATCTGGAGTTCGTCTTTCCCACAGGCTGTGGCGTGTTCAAGGCCGGCGGGGACCTCGCTTTCCACCATGGTGGACTATCGCTTCAGGAGCTCATGATCCCGGTACTCACGGTCCGTCTGAAGCTGCCCGACTCAGCACGTCCCTCGGCAGCGCCTTTCACCGTGAGCGGTCTGCCTGAGGCCATCACGAACCGCATTTTCAGCGTCAAGCTGCAGCTCGGTGGACAAAACCTCTCGCTCTTCGCCGGTCCGATGTTGATTCGTCCCCTTCTGATGGCTTCTGGCAAGCAAGTCGGCGTCGCAGGCATGGCCATCGACGCGGAGCTCGACCGGACTACCGGTTGCGTGACGCTCCAACCCGGGAAGCCCATAACCGTGGCGTTCCTTCTGGGCGACGAAACCGTGCCGTCTCTTCGAGTCGTCGTGCAGGACCCGACCACCGATGCTGAGCTGTACCGTTCGCCAACCGACATACCGGTACGGCTTGGAGTCTAATCAAGCCATGAGTAACGCCCCCATCCCCGCGCGTGACGCTCTCGACGACAAGCTCAACCGCGTCTTCGCGGGCAAAGTCGTGCGCAAGGACCTCGTCAGGAAGGTAAAAGTCGGCACCAACGTCCCGGTGTTCGTTCTTGAATACCTCCTCGGCAAGTATTGTGCCTCGTCGGATGAGGTCGCTATCCAGATGGGCCTTCAGGTCGTCAACGATACGCTCGCGAACAACTACATCCGGCCGGATGAAGCCATAAAAGCCCAGAGCCGCGTCAAGGAGGCGGGCCGGTACACGTTTATCGACAAGGTAAAGGTCCGCCTGGTCGACTCTGACTACTGGGCTGAAGCTACAAACTTCGGCAACAAGTACCTCCACATCCCTACCCAGTACATCCGCGACTACGAACGGCTCCTCACGGGAGGCATTTGGGCCCAGCTCGACCTTCGCTTCGAATACGACGAAGACGCGAAGGGCAAGTACCCTTTCTGGATTGACAAGCTCACGCCCATTCAGATTGCAAGCTTCGATCTCGAGGACTATCGCCGCGTCCGAAAGGAGTTCAGCTCCGAAGAGTGGGTGGACGTCATTGTTCGCAGCATGGGTTACGAGTCGTCCACGATGACGCGCCGTCTCAAGCTGCTGTTCCTGGTGCGGCTTATCACTTTGGCGGAGAGGAACTTCAACCTCGTTGAGCTGGGACCGAGGGGAACGGGCAAGACCTACGTGGTCCAGGAGGTCTCCCCTTACGCCGCCCTCCTGACCGGTCCCACGACGGTCGCGAACCTGTTTGGGTACATGGACGGCCGTCAGAAGGGAATGGTCCAGATCTGGGACGTCGTGGGTTTTGACGAGGTGGCCGACCTCCAGAAGATGCCCAAGGAGGTCATCACAACGATGAAGACCTACTGCGAGTCCGGTACGTACCAGCGGGGAAAAGAAGCGGCCTCCGGCGACGCGAGCATCGCCATGTTCGGCAACACTAATCAGCCAATTGACGTCATGGTTCAGACGGGCCATCTTTTCTCTCCAATGCCGGACGTGATCCGCGACGACATGGCTTTCATCGATCGGGTGCACTTCTATCTCCCTGGCTGGGAGATCCCCAAGATGCGTAACGAGTTCTTCACGGACCACTACGGTTTTGTGGTGGACTACCTTGCCGAGGCCCTCCGGGAGATGCGAAAGCACAACTTCACAGAGATGCCCGATCGATATTTTTCCCTTGGATCTCATCTCAACGCTAGGGACCGAAAGGCGGTCCGGAAGACAGTCTCGGGCCTGATGAAGGTCATCTATCCCCACGGGGAAGCCACCGCCGAAGAGATGGCAGAGATCCTCGAACTTGCCCTCGAAGGACGGAGGCGCGTGAAGGAGCAGCTCAAGAAGATGGGCTCCTTCGAGTACTACCAAACCTCCTTCAGCTACGCATCCAAAGAATCGGGAGAGGAAAAGTTTGTCGGAGTCCCGGAGCAGGGGGGACGTGACCTGATCGCTTCGGATCCTCTTCCGCCCGGAACGGTGTACACAGGGGGCGTGAGCGGAAGCGGAACTGTCGCCCTTTACCGTGTCGAGGTAACGCTCTCGGCAGGAACTGGAAAGCTGAAGCCCGCTGGAGGAATCACAGGCGCGACTAAAGACGCTGTTGCCCGGGCCTTCAGCTATTTGCTTTCGCGAAAGGTCGAGCTCGGGGTTGGCCACGAGGTAGACGTGTCTGACTTCCACGTCGAGGTGATCGACCTCCTCAACAACAGGGTAGAGGTTGAGATCGGAATAGGCTTCTTCATCGCATGCTACTCAGCCTTACGCCGCGCACCGGTGGCGCCTGCGCTCCTTGTGCTCGGTGACACCAGCATTCAGGGAAATATCAAGCCGGCGCGCTCCCTGACGGAACCCCTCCAGGTCGCGATGGACAACGGCTGCAAGCGCGCCCTGATCCCGATCGAGAACAAACGGCACTTCCTCGACGTCAGCGCCGACATCCTGGAGCATGTCGATCCGATCTTCTTCGGCGACCCCAAGACAGCCGCACTCAAAGCGCTCGGGCTAACGTAGATGCAACTTTCAACATGTTTACGGTCCCGTTTCTTCTTGACATCGACCGGCAGGCCGCCGTCAGAAGCTCGCGCGACCCGCTCGGGCTGCAGACGATTTGGGCGCCCTTGGGACGAGATGACATAGCCCACCTGATGACGGTCAGCGCGTCCGTTTGAGATTTCACGACGCTTGTTCTCGATTCTTTCACCCAAAGGACGACCCACGAGGCCTCATGAAACAATCCAAATCAGCCCCACCCGTGCCTGGAACATTGGTTCGGTACCGTGAGACGGCGACGCACTGGTACTTCGCAGTCGTGCGCAGCGCGAAGCCGGAAGCTATCGGTATCGAGCTGTTTTGGGGCGCCCGGATGAGCGTGCCGCCGGAGCAAGTCCAGCCATTTGCCGAGTTCATGGCGGCGCGAACGAAGGCCCTCTTCATGGACCGCAGCCAATTATGCCGCCTCTTTTTCGATGAGGATCTGCTCAGGTTGCGGAAGGACAAACTCAGGAAAATGCAAAGCGTGCTCCGGAAGCACGGCTATTTGTTCAGCCCCAAACGGTGGCCGACGCCCGACACACGCGTCTACGTCGAGGCTGACCCGAGCTTCCTTGGCGGCGCGGGGCCGCCAGTTGACCAGGAGCTCGCAGCGCTGCTCCCGCACTGGCTTGCTCCGCAGAACATGCCGCCCAGCTCGCGGGATCCGCTTGGACTCCAGGCCCACGCCGAACGGATTGCTAACAAGCTGCTGCCTGGGCTGACGGTGACCACGACGCGGATCGGGTACTACGGCTTTCTCTGCTGGGCTATACAGCTCGTGAACGACAGCAACCCGCTTCCGGGAGTGCCTCGTCGGGAGATGCTGAACCGGCTCGAGCGAGCACTGGTGCTCTGCGAGTTTGTGTATCACGGGGCGGAAGATGACGGCTGCCGCCTCATCGGGCAACGAAGCCGAACGCAGGTGCTACAGAGCTCGGAGGGCGATCGGTATCGGCTTCCCCGGCGGATTCTTAAGAACCAGAACACGGCTGGGGCGCTGCGCCTTTACTCGACCTCGCTCGCGAACATGGGGTTCGTAGAAGAGGTGTCGGATCTTGCCGTCGACGGCAAGCTTCCCTGGGCGCTGACAGCCCTCGGGCGTTCGCTTGCAGGGACGTTTGCCAGGCGACTACCCACGGGCTTTAGGGAGTTCGCATTCAGCGACGGCGCAAAGACGCGCGACAACATCCGGTGGTGGGGTGATGAGGTGTGCCTCTCGAAACTCTGGAAGCTAGGGAGCTATCGCGACGTGTTCCTCACCGGATTCCTGCGCGGTAACTCGGAAGGGGCGGAGACGCGGTTCTCCACGGTGCAGCGTCTCTTCAAGCGGCGGCTGCTGGACGGCACGTACGAAGGCTCAACGGTAGGCAGGCGACGGGACGCCGTGGGAGAGGATGACCTGGACCTGGTCGACGAGGTTGGCGAGCCGGAGGGGCTCACCAACTATGACGTGCTCATCGAGTGTTACGAGGAGAAGCCGACCGACAACAACGCCGATTTCCAGGAAGCCGCTGTCTACGAGTTCATCTGTCTGGGCTTGTCGGCAGTGTTTCATCATGTCGCTCGGCGGCTACAGGACTCCGGTCAGCTGCGCATCGCCGGACTCCATGAGGAGCTGGCGAAGGACCGAAGCTACCCGAAGGCGTGGGCTCGACCTCGTCGGGATGCGTCACGTCGGGCACGCGGAGTAAGAGTGATCATCGATGATCTCTTCGAGATGGAAGGCAATCCAGCGCGGCAAGCGGTGAGAGGCGGCGAGCTGCTCTTGGCACTGATGCGGGACCCCGTCTATGCGTCCGTCAAGTCGAGGCTCACCGAGAGTCCCGTGCTGCCGATCTTCGTTGAGCACTTCCGGCTCGACTCTGATCAGCCGCTTTCCCAGGGCTACCCACAGCTTCTGGCGGCGCTCGTCGAGCGGCATGTAGACGTCTCTGCCAACAAGAATCGACAGCGGTGGTGCTACCTCGATGGCGACAGAGTCTTCCGCGATGACGTCCAGTCGATGAATCTGGCGATGCACGCCCTGCGATTTCCGCAGCTCTACGCGCTCTGCGCGGACCTCGCACTTCAACGCTCGAACCTGACCGATGCCGGCTGAACGATTGAACTTTCGTGACGCACTGGGCGCGTTCGCTCCAGGCGAGCCGCTGCGGGGAGTGCTTCTCCTGACGTATACCTTCGACGGGCGCTGGTTTGAAGAGGTCATCGCGCCCGAGTTGTTTGATCGCGCTGTAGATCATTGCCTACTCATTCGGGACGGGCGCGCGGTGCGGTCTGAGCCTCGGAGCGTCCGGTGCGTGCGCGCCAACGCGGGCTACAGCACTCGCATATTCCATCCCAAGCTCCTACTCGCGGTGACCGAGCACCGGGCGATAGTTTGCATCGGAAGTGCCAACCTGACACGTGGTGGCTACGAAAAGAACCTCGAACTGGGCAACGTCTTCGAGGTTGGGCCGGAGGGGGGCCCGCAGCAGCTGTTCCGCGACCTCCTCGCGTACATCGGAGGGCCGTTGCGTCGTGAACTGGGGGGGGCGCCTCTCGCCACCCTGGAGGCTGTCGAGAGCGCCCTTCGGGAGGCGCTGGGGCACGTACCTCTCGGGGGAGACGGCGGCCAGCCTCGGCTCCTACACAACTACGAGATGTCGCTGTGGGATCAGCTGATTAGCTTGCTGGCTCCAAAGACTATCAAGCGCGTCCTCGTCGTCAGCCCGTTCTTCGAGGGTGACCAAGACGAGTACGGCCTGGCCGCCGAGGAACCGCCCGAGAAAGACGATGGATCGTCCTTCGAACGCCTGTATAGAGATCTCCGTATTGATTCTGAATCCGAGTCCCCGGTGACCGTGTGCTTTCAGGAGAACGACGGGCTCACGCGGCTTCCCGTAAAGACCATCCGGCATTACGGAAAGAAGACCGAGCTCCGAACGCTCGATTGGGCAGCGCCAGGGGCGAGGCCTCTCCATGCGAAGTTGCTGCTGATCGAGGGCTCGGATGCGGATGGAAGTAGTCCGTTCCTCTACGCTCTCGGTGGATCTCCGAACTTCACCCCTGCGGCCTTTCTGCGTACGCCTCCGGCTGGAAATGCCGAGCTCGCCGTCCTGACGCGAATCGAGGGGCGCCGCCGGACAATTAATCAAGCTGAAACGCTGCTCGAAATGGGGGACCTGTTCCCGCGACCAGTTGCGGTCGCCAAACTTCGAACGATCGAGACCGCTAGCCCATCGCCCATCCCCGTTGAATGGAATGTGTCGGACGTCACTCTTCGGGTCGATGAGAAGAAAGTACTTGTGTCGCTTCGCGGCTCGACGGCAGACGCTGATCGAATCCGTGTTCGGGCCCTCATCGACGGGAGCTGGATGCTCCTGTCGGAGGTGCCGTTAGGCACCGAGACCACCGTCGAATTTGAGATGCCCGCGAAGTTCTTCGAACAGCAAGAAGGCATGCCGTCCGCGCTCCGAGCTGACGCGGTACGGGTCGAGTTCTATCGAGGCTCAGCGCTGGCCCACACTGAAGACCTTCCGCTCAACGTAGACTGCCCCGACCAGTTCCATGGCCTCCACATGGTCGGGCCCGTGTTGAGTAGTCTCGACGCGCGGATCGCACAAGCTGGCGCGGACGTCGCGCTAACCTACCGCGAACAAGCTAAGTGGCTAGAGGAGCGGCGGGGGGACTGGCGGAAGGGAACGGGCCTCAGGGTCGTCCGGTTCCAGGCAAACCTCGACCAGTATTTTCGCCATGTCCACACTGGGCTCCGCGGAGAACGCGAGCGCCTGAAGAAGAATCCTCGCTCTCCCTTCACGGTTCGACGGACCTTGCGCGACCTCTCGAGGTGGCTCGGAGAGGTAATCTCCTCGGGCGGGGCTCTCCCGAATGAGGAGTGCAAGATGTTTCTCGTCGAGCGGCTCGCCGAGGAGACCGCGAACGCGCTAAGGCTCTCGAGCGAACAAGTTGGCGTTCGTGACACCCTTTCAGGAGTGCTGAGGGACACGGGTTTCCCGGCGATACTCGACGCCGCGCTCGCGTGGGCGCGCTCGCGCAGCGCTCCTGGTGAAGAGGAGTTCCAGAAGCAAACAATCCGAGAGCTCGGCCGCGTACAGGATGCCATGAACATGGCCAAGAACTGATCGATGGCGACCTCGCGAAGAGACGTCGCCGACCTGGTGAAGAGTCTGCCGCTTGGGACGGGGCACGAGGGGCAGGAGCGGGCGGTCGCAGCGGCGCTCGACGCGCTTCTGGTTCGCGATCAGCGCGGCGTGGTGCTAGCGGACGAAGTCGGCTTCGGAAAAACGTACGAAGCTCTGGCGACGATGACGTTGCTGCGCGAGTACGCCCGGCACACTCCGCGCCCGGTGGAACGCGTCCTGGTCCTCTGCAAGCCATCGCTTGTGAAGAAATGGACCGAGGAGATCAGCACGGCGCGGGCGGATGACCCGGCCGGGTTTCCCCAACACCTCAGGGCGTTACAGTGGCGCGAGACTTTCCAGTTTTTTGAGCGTGTGCGGGTCATCGGTCGCCGCTACGTCGCCGACGAGCTCCGAAGTCGCGGAGTGCGGGGCACCGTCGTGAATGGAACCCTGCAAGCCCCGCCCGGTCTTTACGTCGTGAACCACGACGTGCTCGGGGAGACAGCCCGTCAGGCGCGTCCGCTTCTCAAGCAACTATATCGGACGCGCTGGGACCTCATCATCGTGGACGAGGCCCACCACTACGCGAAGGGGAACCGGCCGGTCCGCCTGTTAGCTCCTGACGATGACCTTCGCAACTACGAGCAGGGGATAGGGGAAGGTCAATTCCGCTGGATCCTGGCGCTGACCGCCACGCCGTTCGAGCTCGGGCCCTATGAGCTCGTGAATCTTCTTGCCCTGATACGGGCCGACCCGCCAGACTTGGACTTCTTGGACAAGGCGCTCACAGCTTACGTTCGCGGGCTCGACCAATTCTTCGATCACCGGCAAAGGTCTCCTTCCGACGAGTTGCGCAGGAACGATGTTGCCGCCCTCAGGAAGCTCCGAACGACGGATGCGACGGGTGTGGGAGCGGCCATCGGACTCCAGGAGCTACTGCGCCGGTACCTCATCCGCAACACGAAGTCGCAGCAGGAGCGCCGGTATTTTTTCGTCAATAAGGTCGCTGTCGGCACCCGGGTGGATAAGGACGACGCTTCCATCGGCGACGTGGGGGCGGTGGGACCCGTCGCCCCCAGCGAGTGTCTCACCGGGAAGCCCGAAGGGCAGGTTCCAGCCTGGCGGTATGAAGTAGAGGCTTTCAACAAGCTCGACGATTTGCGGTCCCGCGTAGCCGCTTCCTCACTCATTCCATTCGAAGGAGCCGACGCGCTCTTTTATCTGCAACTTCGGCGGGTGATCCAGGACACGGTCGATCAGGCGCGCGAGGACGAGGGCGCACGTCGCACTTTCATCACGACAGATCTCCGGCAAGGCCTGTCGTCGTATCTCCAGATAGCCAAGTCGTCCCTCCTCAATCGAGAGCTGGAAAGCGCCAGACGCCTCAAGCGAATCGTCGATCAGTGGAACACGCGACGCTCGCGTCGGTTACATCCAAAAGTGCGCGCGGTCACCGATTTGATCCGGCAGCTAGCGGTCCACGAGGTAGAAAAGCTCCGCATGTCCCCGGATTCCTGGGTCTCGAAGATCCTGGTGTTCAACAAGCTGATCGAGGGCACAGCGGTGCAGCTACGGGAGGAGATCGAGGGAGTCCTTGAGCCCGTCTTCGCTGACGCACTCGTCGCGGCGCTACGCGAGCGGGGCTTGGGCATGCGAGAAGCTCTCGTTGCGCGAATCCGCGCGTTTGTGGATCGGGCAATCACCGGCCTCACCAACCGCATGGCCGAGAAGTTCGGGCGAGGTGCAAGCCTTCCATTGGTGTTCAGGGACCAAGCCCTGAGCAAGTTCTGCGGCCGCTCATTGGTCCAAGTCTTAGCCGAGCCTCTCCGGGCGCGCTGCAGGCAGACGCTTTTCCTGTTACACGTGTCGTCACAAGAAGGGGTCGGTAGCGATGAGAGGTTGGAGAAATGGCTGAAGGCAACCCTGTTCGAACCACTCGCTACCGCCGTCGAGCGCATCATTCAAGATTTCGTGCGTGCCGAATCGATGATGTCTCCGGATGAGCAGGATAGTGCATACGAGCGCGCAGAACGCGACGTGTTGGCCCTGCTCGACGACTATCGGTCGGTCAAGCTCGTGGGCCGCTACGACGGCCATGATACGGAGCTACGTGAAGCACACCGCCGCAACTTCAACCTGCCCTACAACCCGTTCGTACTCCTCGTCAGCCGCGTCGGTGAGGAAGGAATCGACCTTCAGAAGCAGTGCCGCTACATCCTGCACTACGACCTTGAGTGGAATCCAGCCAGGATGGAGCAGCGGGAGGGCCGTGTGGACCGGGTCGGCTGGGGACGCTCAGGAGAGAAGTTCATCGACGTGCGCTTTCTCTTGCTGAAGGGGACCTATGAAGAGCGCATTTTCCACACGGTGATGCAACGGGACCAGTGGTTCCAGATCCTCATCGGCAGCAAGCGGCGTCAACTTGGTCGGATTGAGAGTACGGATGACGCAGCTGCAGAGGACGCTGCAGAACAGCAGTCCATCGGGGAGGACGACGAGCGCGGCCGGCTAACCGAGGAGGAGTGCCGGGCAGTGATGCTCAACTTGGCACCATCGGAGTTCTGACAAGTCAGTGCGGGAGCGCTAGGTCCTGATACAGGAGCACTCTTGCTGACGCGCTCCTACGTTAGCTAATGCGTAACGAACAACCCCGAGTAAACTGGGCGCGATGACGCGTCCCGTCGATCCTGCTTTAGGCACGGCCTCCGCAATCGAGCCTGACCCGGACTGGATCCCAGAGACGGCGGAGGCCGCGGACACCGTCGTAGAGAGATGGACGCAGCGAAAGATCGCTGCCCTCCTCCGTGAGCGCGGTCTCGATGATGAGGTCGAAACGACTCGCAGGTTCGTCATCGAGACTATTCCCGAGTATGCCGACCGATTTCTTCTTGAGTTGCTTCAAAATGGGCACGACGCGCTCCCGGTCGAGGGTCACGGCCGGATTCGTATCGAGTTGAATCTCGATGCCACGCCTCACGGAGAACTACTCGTCGGAAACACCGGGACCCCGTTTCGCTATCGAGACTTCCGGTCGCTCTGCCGCATGGCGCAGAGTGAGAAACGCCCAGGAGAAGGAATTGGCCACAAGGGTGTGGGCTTTAAGTCCGTGTTGCAGGTGGCACCGCAACCTGAGATCTACTCTGCCGCTACCGGCGGCGCGCGCGATGCGTTCCACGGGTTTTGCTTCACCTTTCCTGATCAGGCTCGATACCGCCAGCTTCTAGCCGACGCTGGCGACGACGTACCGCGGATGACGCCGTACTCGCTTCCCGTCGCGCTTCCCGTCGATCAGCAATCAGCGTCGGTTCGGCGGCTCGCGGTGGCCGGGTATTCGACAGTAATCCGGCTCCCGCTCGGTCCGCTTGCGGGGCCAACCGCCCGTCGGGCAATCCAGGACATCCTTTCGTCCTCCGCACCAGTATTGCTGTTCCTGCGTCGAATCGGTGAACTGGTAGTCAGTATGGAGCAGGAAGGAACGTCCGAAGTGCACCGCCTGACACGCACCGCCACGCAAGTCGCCACGGGGCAGCTCTCAAATGTCGAGGAGACCGATCTGGCTGAAGCTGGGCGTTTCCTCGTGGCCACCGGCAGCACAGGCGAGTCGGTGTTCGAGAAAGCAGTCCGCGAGGACATCGACGCGCGCCGAACGAGCGAACGGTGGCTCGAATGGACAGGTCGACCAGAGGTATCCGTTGCCATTCCGCTCGGGCCGAGAGTCGATGACCGTTTGTACTGCTATCTGCCGATGCAGGCCACTGCCCATTCCCCGCTCGCTGGACACGTAAACGCGCCATTTGCGATAGGCCTGGCACGCAAGGAATTGATCCCCGGCTCGCGCATCAATGAGGTGCTTCTGGACCTAGCGGCGGACGTCTCCGTGGACGCGGCGATTATGCTCAAAGCCCACTCAGCGTTCCGTTCCACCGTTGTCGACCTCGTCGTGTGGCCTCGTAATGGGGTCCGCGTTGTTGAGGCCTTCCGCAGACGTGGCGAAGATCCTGGCAGGATTGCAATCCTGCCGGTCCTCGGAAATAGGGATTGGGCCCCATTCGAGGAAGCCTGGTGCTGGAACCCGGAGGGCACGACGCAGCTAACTCCCTCAGCAGTAGCCGCCCTAGTCGACGACCCATTGGTCGATCCGATGATCGGTCGCGAACGCCTCGCTGCTATCGTGACGTTTGGCTCAGAAATTCTCCAGCTGCCCTTCGAGCCACCGCCTGAAAAGCTAGCCGACTGGGCGGAGGCCGTTGCGCTTCGGTTGCACCGACGTGAAAGGGAGAACTCGCCTCCAGCGGCTAGCTGGATGGACTTCTACGATGACCTCTCAAGAGAGTTCCCCGGCTCGACTGGGCATGCGCTCGCCGGAAAGCGGATCCTCTTAGGCGAGGGGAAGGAGCTTCTCGAAACCTGGAGCAACCCGGATGTCCGGGAGACTCGCAGAAGCATCCGGCGCGAGGTTTTCTTCGCGCGCAGTGCGCTCGAAGATCCCGACATGGACGCAACCAATGACGACGCTGTGCCTGGTTCGCTACGACGTGTCCTTGCACGGGTTCATCCTGATCTCAACTGGTTTGTCCCCGGCGAAGCCGGCCGCCGCAACAGACCCGGACGCGTCTTCCTCGAACAGCAGGATCTTGTCCGGACACCTCGCATTCCCGACCTTCTCCGGCTGGTCGAACGGGTCCTTCACAGGTCCCGCAGCACAGAAGTGTGGCGAGACGCACTCGTCTTCGTGTACCGGCTCACCCGGCCGGGACCGCGGCGGCCTGATCTCCGCACACTGGGGCTCGACAGGCTCGGGCTGCGAGTACCTGCTGGCGGAAGCTGGGTCTCGAGCCAACTTGGTCTGTTCTCGCGCGGCTGGACGGACCGCGGCGCGCTGCTGTCGGATCTCGTTGAGTCAGCCAGTTCTGTATCCCCCGAGGTGGCCGGCCTGGGGGAACGCTTGCTCGATCCACCCGAGTCTTGGATTCCGAAACGCACCGAGCCTGAAAGCTGGCTCGAATTGCTGAGACACTGCGGCGTCGGTGACGGGCTACGGCCAATCGCTCTCAGTTTGTCGGCCGCGTCGTCGGCCAATCCGGGTTGGTGGTGGCAAGACAAGAAACGTATCGCTGACGGATACGGGATCAACGATGTAGATCGCGTGACTTGGATCGAGGCGTTCGAGTTCGGGAGTTGGCCACGACACCTTGCGGCTGAGTACGTGGCCTTGGGCTCACCTGTTCGGATTCCTGACCAAAGTGACTTTGATCGGTTCCCAGAGAAGGCCAAATCGGCATTCGCGCACCTCCTCCTCGCCGGCCTCACGGAGTGGGAGGACAGCGCGTTGTCCTTCTCAGTGTACCGGCGGAGCAGGCAGAGCGATTGGCAGCAGATCCCATCTCCAGCCAGGGCATTTCTCGCATCGGCCCAGTGGTTACGAGTGAGGCGGCCAGGCGGCGGTGGTGAACACGACTGGGTCCCCCCAAGTGCCGCGTGGCTGATTCAGGCGACTGAGCACGACCCATACTTCGCACCGGTCCTCGACGGACAATTCCGGTCCGAGATCGCGAGATCACCGCACGCACAGAGGCGACTCGTCGAACTTGGGGCGCACTTCTGGTCAGAGCGCGAACACGCTGTCGCGAAATTGTTCTTGCTTGGCCGTCTCCTGCGTGAGGGACGTGTGCTGCCGGGACTGGTAGCTCAAGTCCGTAACGCAGTCGAGGAAACGTGGAGAGCGATTGTCGAGGGAGACCCACCTTTGCAACTCGGTGATCTCAAGGATGCCTTTCTGGTGGTCGCAAGGAGCGAGCAGCTGGATACGCTTCCAGGTTCAGGCAGCGAGCCGTATTTCGTGCTCGGATCGGCCGACAAAATGCTCGAGCTCGTTCTCGTATCGATAGGGAAGCCAGTGCTTGTAGCCAAGGGCGATATTGGCCAAAAGGTGTGGACGCAACTCCAGACTTCAGGCGCCGCCGCGGCTCGTCTCATCTTGCCGTCGGCTCTCGTCGTCGAGGTGGACGGCCTGCCGGCGAGCGACTTCGTCGAAAGTGCGGCGCCGCTCGTCGCGGGGGGTCGAAGATGGTTGTCCGATCTCGTCGCCCTTACGCTCGAATTGAAACCAACAGCATTTCGCCCGCCTTCCCCGGGCGTCGTCCAGAGTGCTCTCCAGCGACTTCTCGAGATACGTCTTATCGCCGGCCGGGATATCGCGCTACGGCTCGATGGTCAGCGTCTGGAAGTGCCGACTCACTCACACCGCGTCGTCCCAACAGATATCGGTGGGACACCGGCGATCGTCTGGGCGCCCGAAGATGATGCTCTTACCTGGCATGGGCTTTTGCGTCTCGCTCCGGCGATCGCTGAGTTGATCCTCGAACGCGGCGTTCGGGACGCACTCGAGAACGTAGTGCATAGGCTCGGGGAAGGCGTCGGATTGGCCGAAGAGCCTACAGACGATCACTTCGCTCGGGTGTTCGGGGTTTCACCGGTCCGAATCCGTGAGTTGCGCCAATCACAGCGGGGCGTCGGGAGTCGGCTCCTTAACTGTCTGGTTCCTCTGGTGGCATGCATTCTCGGTCAGGAGGATGCTATTCGGTTGCGCACTCGAGCAACAGAGGCCGCCGATTCGGAACGTGGACTACAAGACGCGCTCGAGCTGCTCCGTGATCGTCTGCCCCCGGATCTCACGGTCGAAGGCCTACGCGAGGCAGCAGGGCTGAGCAGCCTCTGGGAAGCCCACGAGAAGCTCGGGATCGATTTCGGCCAGATGAACCGTGCGCTGACTCAGCTCGGGGCGCCTTATGTCCCGGAGACTCACCCCGATCGACACGCGAACGTGATGTCGACCTTCCTCGCCGCTCGCCGAGGCCCGATTATGGATGCGTTGCGTGTTCGGGCGATCGCAGACGGCATCGAGACGTCGGAGACGCTTGACCGGTACGGAGCCGCCGTGGCGGCGCTCGATGAGGCAACTAAGAGGGCTCGCATACCTGATGCCACCGATCTCCTTGCTCCCGACCCGATCTGGCTCCAGGATTACTTCGAACCGCCGGACCATCTCCTCCTAGATCGAGTGACCGGGTGGCTGGCGCTACACGGGGCGCCGCCACTTGGGGCCGGAACGGGCCTGGACCCGGTATCAGACCTGCGAGAGGCAAACTGCAGCCTGTTGTCCGGGCTTCTTCCTCGCATGGCGCTCGTCATCGGCGCCTGGATCGATCGACACGGGGTCTCCGCCGCACCCGGATGGACGATCGACCCTATTGCCCTGATCCAGAACCTGGCGGTTTCCGGGCGATTGGACTTCGACCTGCTCGACGATGGAAAAGTCATTGCGCTGCTGGCCGCCAGGCAGGCTTGGCCCCTCGAAATGGCTCGAACGATGGACCCCGTGCAGCTTCATCTGACGGAGCAAGAGCTGCTCGCTCATCAAGATGAGGACGAGCGACGGCGAACAGTTGAAGAAAGGGCCAAACGCGGAGTCGAAGTGGAGGGCCGTGTGATCACTCTCGACCCAGCGACTGTCGGCGATTCCGTGGCCCATGTCCTGGCCACAATTCAGGCCGCTTCGCTCGACGTACCGCTTCAAGAAGTCACTCTAGGCTCCGCTCCGCCAAGCGGCGGCAAAAACAGAGCCCCAGGTGGAGGCGGAGGCAAGAAGGGCGCTGGCATCAGGGGCCGAGTCCCGAAAGAGAAGCTCGAGACGATCGGCCTGATCGGCGAGATCGTAGCCTGGGCATGGCTCAGTCATCACTACGGTGAGCCAAACGTTTCTTGGCGCTCGAGTAACCGTGCTTTCAAGATCCAAGACGGTGATCCCGGCGACGACAACCTCGGCTTCGACTTCGAGATCCTGCATGGACGTTCGAAGCTATTCTACGAGGTCAAGGCATCCACGAGCGATCCTCGGGAGTTCGAGTTGACCGAGGCCGAGGTTCGCTTCGCTTTATCGAAGGCGAATACGGCCACCTACCACATCCTGTACATCGGAAACGTCAGCTCTCCAGCGGAGCGCGTGATCTTGCCCCTCCCAAACCCGCTAGCCGCTCGCTCTCGGGATCACTACCGAGCGTTGGAGTCGGGAATCAAGTACGCCTTTGCCGTGCCGGGAAATACAATTGGCGCTGGTGCCAAGAGTGGCTCATTCGATCACGGGGAGAGCGAACCCTCTTTGTGAGGCTCCGACCCCTTTCGTCCAGTTTGCGGACGTCAAAGTTGACGAGAGCGCCTTACTCGATTTGTTTAGAGCCGTCTGCCGAGGCTTTGCATCCATTGCAACGATCTCAAGGATGCTCCAGTATCGTGGAAGCCCTGGCCGTAGCGGACTAGCAATTCACGTAGACTACCGGGTTTTGCTGGCCCCGGGGAAAGCAGGAAGCGACCGACCGCCCGACGTACTTCGCGGCCATGTTCCCTCCTGCCTCACGACCACAGAATTCCCATCTGCCGGGTCTACGAACCTCCTCGGAATGACGTGTCGTGTAGACGGTTGAGCCTGCTGGATGCCAGGATTCGATCTCGTAAACCGCCATGATAAGGCCCTCGAATACCGCGAACGCAAACTTGGCTACTTCTCGTCTTTGGCCTACCTTCCAAACGCCTCGCGTGGCCTCGTACAAGGCCTGCGCCGACATTCCGCGCCTGTAGAATCTCGGGATCCGAATCAGGAGCGCCGGCTCGGTCACCTCGATCGGCTCGCCAACCCCGGGCCTATCTAGATTCGCCATTCAATACCTCGTCGAAATCGATCCAAGAGCGAACGATCCGCAATAATTTCCCGTCGAGGCCTACACCCGCCAGAAGACTAAAGACTTCGCGACGGCTCGGCGTTTCAGATAGACCTTTGAAGAGATCCGCTCGTGCAATCATGCGCTCGGGGCGTCCATAACAGGCCGTCTGGGCGAAACGAGCTGGCTATCAGCTTTCTACAGCCCCCGCCACGCCTTCATCTGCGGCGCCCACTTAGCAACATCGTACTGCCCCGCTAGCGGCTTCTTGCCGAGCAGGGTTTCAGCGGCATCGAGAACTCGAGCTGCGCGGTCCCGAGCTAGAGGACCCTCAGTGCCAAACGTCGCGGCTTTCAACGCCATGTCCGGTGTGCCGTCCGGCTTTCGGAGGACTTCTGCGGCTCTTGTACATCGAGCCCACTCCATATTCCAGTTCTTCAGGGCGGGAGGTTCGCAAACCAGCCAGCTGCAGAAGCCAACCAAGTCTTCGTAGGAAAGGCGGTGAAGCTGAAAGCAGCGGACAAGGGATGTCTTGTAGCCTCTTTCCATGATTGCCCTCGCTCTATCGGAATGGGTGCGTATTCTGGCGTTGCTCACGAACTCCAGTGTCGGCGAGCAGATCCTAGGCCATGCCGCTCATGATATCAGTCCTCGATCAGGTGCGTACCGCAAGAGCGCGTCCACGCGAGGGTGCAGCGAACTCCAAGCTCGACGGTCGGCGCTGAATTCACCGTGACCCCTCCAGAAGGGCCCCTTCGTCATGCGAAAAGTATGACCCCGAGATGCGTCAGGGACGGAATGGGTATTCGCCAAGCTCAACTTGTGAAGGACTGGGGGATGAAGAAAGGGTGTGCTCCCTCGGCGCCGAGGGTTCCGGATTTCCGGCATCTAGCTGGCGCCAGCGACTTCACGAGGTCTCATCGGCGTTCCCGTCTCGCAATTGTCGACTCTGGAATACGTAGAGCCGGTTTTTGGCTCGCGACGCTGCAACGTAGAGATTCCGGGGGGCGCACGACATGAGGTTCCCGTCCACGTCGCACAGCAGGACGACGTCGGATTCCAGGCCTTTGAAGCGGTGAGGCGTGGAGTAGCGCAGGACGAAAGGATCGGAGGAGCGCCCGAGGTCGTTGACGGCCTCGACGTGAAGGCCTGCGAGAGTCCGGTCGTCGCGGAGGAAGGACCGCTCGAGGCGGTGAGTGCCGATCAAGACGATGCGGTCGGGTGTCATGCCCTGTTTGAGCAGCCACTGGATCTTCCCGGCGGCGAGCGTCTTCTCGTCGGCCT
>CAAGKR010407778.1_pt1 | contig 20064 bp, 20 predicted proteins | sample 2556971 | NCBI WGS metagenome assembly CAAGKR01 (sample SAMEA5207829, study PRJEB30636) | soil metagenome | biome: forest; feature: boreal; material: soil | place: USA | collected 2011-09 | depth 1 m | reverse complement strand
GCCGCGCGGTTTTGCGACATCATGATGATCGGCGCCTGGAGTGCGGCAGTCATGGAAAGCATGAGATTCAGAAGGATGTAGGGATAAGGATCAAACTGGGCGCCGTTTTCGCCGTGTCCGTAATGAACAAGAACAAATGTATTGAAAGCCATCCAGGACACAAGGGAACCTACGTAAATCATGATGAAGGTCCACGATCCGCCGAATGAGGCCACTTTGTCCGCGATTCGCTGCCCTATCGTGGCCCGCTCTTCCATTTCGACATTGATGTTGCGAGTTGCCCTCTGTGACACCAGGACGTTGGTCTGCCGCATCCGAGCTCCAATTTCGCAGATTACATCGATGGCCACATCGGGATGCTCCATCAGAAACTTTTGAAAATCGTCACTGCTGAGTCTGTGCAGTGTTGTCTCGACCATCGCCGTCGCATTAGTTGAGCGCGGTCCACGATCCAGCACTGCAAGTTCGCCGAAAAATTCGCCTGGTTTAAGTTCAGCCAGCGTCACCGGCTTCACGTCTTCGTCCAGCACCCAGATACGTACCGAGCCTGACTCCACTACATACAAGGCGTCGCCCTTGTCCTGTTCGTTGAATATGATCTCATCGGTGTCGAATTTCACCTGGCTGACTTCCTCGGCCAACTGCTCGAGTTCCTCGGGAGTCAATCGCCTAAAGAGCGGGATGAGCGAAAGACTTTCAGCTTCATCGCTCGGAAGTAGGTCGGTAGACATTGGGAAAATCTCCTATGCTTCTACGGGATCGATTCTTTCAAGGGTTTGCAAAAATGTCCTTAATTAGTTAGGCGACTCAATACCTCGTCACTGAGGCCAAAAGGATCCGTCGGCGACTCGTTCTTGCTCGTTTGTTCAACCAATGCAATCAACTTCATAAGCGAGCCGCCTAATTCCTCATCGTCGGAATTAATTTCCACACAAGAAGGCGAATCAAAGGGTGTAACAAAAAGATATCGCGGCACTTTGGTGTCGGTGAGTGGGTCCGCCGGACCAAGAATAAGCAAATTATTTTTCCAACGGGCGTATCTATGTGCCGAACCAACCTGCCGCTCCCAGTGCAGCTCCGCTTTCTTGGTCAGCGAGATCAATTGGGCCAGCATCTTGGTTAGGCGTTCATTTGTAGCTTGATCTCGGGCCATCGTGCCTCCTGGTTATCCATTCCATCTATTCAAAAGTTTTGGTTTTAAAGTCGTCGAGATTATCACCTCTGGAAATAAATGGGAATCGTTTAAACGAATTGCGAAGGTGCTGAAACGCTTGACGAAGAAATCCGCTTGAATTCCAATGTCGCATGCCGTGAAGCTTTCCAGAACGCTCTAGAAATGGCTCAGCTACACAAAAAAATTGATCGCATTTATGCAGAAACGTGATTGGCGTATTCTAGAGACGGAAAAGACCATGGTTGGCTTCCGCGATAGATAAGGTTAAGCTCCAAAAGTTCTAATCGGGTTGTTTGATGGACATTAAGGACCAGAGCGCAACAGACCGCTGGGACCCGGAACCTCGTTGGCCAGCGTTTATCGCGATCCTGGCAGTCGGTGGCCTGTATGCGGCCCTGCCCCCATATCTCATCGTTGGTCCACACTGGCTATTTCCGGCGACCGTTTTAGTGTTACTCGTGCCCACAATCATTTCGCATGGCACAGGCCATCATGGGATAAACAGGTTCTTTGGCTTCACGGTGACTGTAGTGGTTACGATCGGCATGATCGCGTCAGTTACCTTGCTGATACGCGCTTTGCCGACTCATAAAGAAACTCCCATAGACCTTTTGCTTTCAGCTGCGTTTCTCTGGTTTACCAATATTCTGGTCTTTGCATTGTGGTACTGGCGGCTGGATGCTGGCGGACCTCATGGTCGCGACAAACGGTTCGGCCATCCCGAAGGAGCTTTCCTATTTCCGCAGATGACAATGACCCCTGAAGCCAAAACCGAAGCGGGTGAGCACGGGTGGTCGCCCAATTTCGCCGACTATCTCTTCCTGGCGTTCAATACCAGCACTGCCTTTTCGCCGACGGATGTGCCGGTGCTGGCACGATGGGCAAAGCTTTTGATGATGCTGCAATCGCTCGTCTCGTTAACCGTCCTTGTGCTATTGGCGGCGCGCGCTGTCAATATCCTCTAAGCAAACAATTAATTCCGCCGCGCTTTACCTTGTCTGACTTGCTAAACCTTGGATCAAAACGTTTCTCACATGGTCGCGAACATTGCCACTGCCGCAACCGCCATGACTGCCGGCGGTGGCCCAGCCCAGCCACTTCAGTAGCGAAGAGTTGGCACGATTGCCCATTACTTTCGGGCTACTGGTGAGGAGAACAACCAACACGATCAGTGGGGGCGCAAGCACACCGTTCAAGACGGCGGACCAAAACAGCATCTTCACTGCGTTGAAGCCGGCATAGCCGAACGCCAGTCCCAAAATCATGGCAGCCGCAACAACCGCGTAGAACTTCTTAGCGAGACGCGGTTGGTCTTCCAAGGCGCCGCGCCAGGCGCTGGCCTCGGCCACTGCGTAAGCGGCGGCTCCGGCAAGCACGGGAACCGCGAGCATTCCCGTTCCGATCAAGCCTATAGTGAAAAGCAGATATGCACCTTGCCCCGCCAGAGGCCTCAGCGCCTCGGCCGCCTGCTGGGCAGTTTCTATGAGTGTCTGTCCGTGTGCATGCAAGGTCGCGGCGGTGGTTAGGATTATGAAATACATCACGATGTTCGAAAAGAACATTCCGGTAATTACGTCGATTCGTGATTTCCGTAGCTCCCGATACGTGGCACCTTTGCGTTGGCCAATCGTGCTCCGACCCATCTGCCGTTCCTCTTCCACCTCTTGCGACGCCTGCCAGAAGAAGAGATAGGGAGAGATAGTTGTTCCAAGTATGCCGACGAAAGTAGCAAGATAAGCGCTCGACCATTCTACGTGAGGCACAAATGTTGACCGCAGCACTTCAGACCAGTCAGGATGGGATAGAAAGGCCGCAATGACATAAGCGAATAGGATCAGGGTAAGCCACTTAAAAACTCTCGCGATAAATCGGTATGAAGTCCAGAAAAGGAGAGAGATGATTAGAATGGCATAAACCGGCGTCCACACAAGTGAGCTGCCCCGGTCATCATCTCCGTAGCCTCCGCCATACCGCCAAGATCGGCTCCGATATTGAATACGAGGTAAATATCAAATCTGAACTCGAAATCGCTCACCTACACGAAAAGACTGACCTGATTTATGAAAAGATGATGGCGCGATTCGAGAAGCTGGAAAAAAGCGTAGCGTCAAAATAGTCAATTCCGTGTAGCCCCGTTGGAACTACTGCTGGTTCCACGTCAACATCATACCGATGGCGGCGGCAAACATGACAGCCGTCGCTGCCCAGCCAACAATGTTGGCGCCTATGCCGTTTACCTTGTCACCCATGACCTTCTTGTTGTTTGAGACGAGCATGATGATCACCAGCAGAGGAGGCGAGATCAAACCATTGATTACGGCGGTCCAGAAGAGCGCAGCCATAGGATTAATGCCCAGGAAGTTTATAAGCAAACCAACGAATGTTGAGCCGGCTATCACTGCATAAAACTGCTTAGCCTCCCTTGGCTTATCAGCAAGGCTACACTCCCAACCGAAAGTTTCAGCTACAGCATAGGCGCTAGCTCCGGTTAGCACAGGCACGGCGAGGAATCCCGCGCCGATTAGCCCCAGAGCAAAGAGCACGGATGAAGCGTTGCCAGCCAGCGGGCGCAAAGCCTGGGCGGCATCGGTCGCAGACTGGATATCAGTCTTGCCCGCAACATGGAGCGTTGATGCTGCCGCGAGAATCACGAAATAGAAAACGACGTTACAGAAAAACATTCCGATGTTTGTATCCCAGCCCGCCCGACGCAGTTCCGCATAAGTTGCTCCCTGACGTTCCTCTTGAGTCTTGCGTCCCATCTCGATCTCTTCTTCCACTTCCTGGCTGGATTCCCAGAAGAAGAGATAGGGCGAGATAGTTGTGCCCAGGATGGCGACCAGGGTCAAGAGATACTTTCCATCAAAACTGAATTGCGGGATGAAAGTGGCTTTGAGTACTTCTCGCCAGGGAGGTTTGGCGAGGAAGGCCGCTCCTATATATGCGAAAAGTGTAAGTGTGAGCCACTTGAAAATCCGCGAGATGAGCTTGTAGGAACCCCAGATTTGCAGCGCGACGATAATGATGGCGATAGGCACAATCATCCAAACGGTTGGAATCGGAACAAGGAGGTTTATAGCGGCGGCAATCGCCCCAATGTCGGCGCCGGCATTGATAGTGTTGGCGACGACCAGTCCGAAAACGGCAGGATAGAGCACGGCGCGCGAATAGTGCTTTCGCAGCACTCCAGCCAGGCCCATTCCGCTGACCATCCCGATCTTTGCGCAAAGAAACTGAACCACTGCCATCAGCGGGAAAGTCATAATGGCGGTCCAAAGAGTTGCAAAACCTAATGAAGCGCCGGCCTGCGAATAGGTGCCAATGCCCGAAGGGTCATCATCCGCGGCCCCGGTAATAAGACCCGGGCCCAGCACTTTCAGAAAACGCTTGATCGGATTACGTTCAGCTTTTTCGCTATCTTCTTCTGACCCAACTGAAGCCATCAGTGAAGCCTCCTTTCCGGCCTCGGCGCAAACATGATGAGGCCAGGCTGCGCCCTCCTAAGAATCGCGGAGCAGGACCAACACTCACCCCGGCCTTGTTTCAGTACTATTTTGCTTTATGTTGCTGCTTACTATGCTTGATCTTATGCCGGGCTTCAGCTTCTTCGACTGAGTGGCTTTGGGTAAGCTGCGAGTCCTCTTTGGCCATGGCCACCAGTTTCTGGTAGTGAATGTGAAGCGTTTTGATTTCCTCTTCGGTAAGATCTTCCACATCGATTAGCCTATTGCTCGCGCCCTCAAGCGCTGCCACGATCTCATTAAGTTTCAAATGGATCGCCAGCGCATCCTTGTTTTGCGTGCGCTGAATGAGAAAAACCATGAGGAACGTGACTACCGTCGTGCCGGTATTGATTACCAGCTGCCAGGTGTCTGAAAAGTGAAACAAGGGCCCGGTCAAGCCCCAAACGACTATGACGGCCACAGCAAGAATGAAAGCTCTAGACGTTCCTGTTGCCTGGGTTGCTTTGAGCGAAAATCGTTCCAACAGTTGACTGAGTCTATTATTTTTCTTCTTCGCCATAATCGCCTCCTGACATTACCAATCAACCGAGATGCCAAGTTGAACGCCTGCGCGAGGGCTTGCAGCATATTTCCCGCCGACTATTCCGAAGTCGAAAGACATATTATTCTTGAATTGGTAGTTTCCGCCGAGAAGCGTTTGCAGTTGCCCCTTTCCAAGCTGAAACTTCGTAGTCAAAGCGCCAGTCAGTTCAACTCCGAGATCAAGCTTTGGCGTAAACTGCTTGACCAACGATGCGCCTTCAGTAAAAACGGTTCCGCGAGTTTTAATTCCGATTACACCGGTCGTAGTGTTCCCCGCAAAGAGAACGCCGCCGTTGAATCGCAGCTTCGTTTTCTTACTTACGGACTTCTGCACGATTCCGTTGACGTAAAAGTCAACGAGCCCGGAGCCAAGTTGGCGACTCGTATCTCCGGTGGGCAATTCCAGGTTGAACGCGATGGCCATTGCCGGGATGCGTGATTCCTCTCGCTCCTTATGAAAGTTGCATTTTACCGAGAGGTTGGTATCACCGATTCCTGAAGGCGTGTGTGGGCTCGTGCCCGCTGCATTGAAGATTGTGAGAAATGGAGATTCGATCCCGATCTCCAGTCCTTCGACAAGGCCGTAATTAAGTTTAAAATCAGCAGTGTTTTGTTTCAGGCCAGGAAACGACGAACGCTGAAGCAAATCAAATTCGTTGCCGAACTCGAAATGGAAGTGTGTCTTAGGCGTGACATCAGCATTGTCGGTAATGAACGGTTGCTGGGCTTGAGCGGTCAAAGGAATAAGAATCAGAAGCGCCAGGTTGAATATTAAACTTAGAAGTTCTCGCGGCATATGAGCTCGTTCAATCATGCCCTTTCGCTGGGAGCTGACGTTCTGAACGTTCGATCCAATCACGTACCGGGCAAAGATCTCAGAGATTCACTCAAGTGAGAACGATCAGCTAATGAGTGCAATAGGGGTCCTTCAGACGTAAATTCCACAACGCTAACCGAGCCCACGGGGCACACCAGCCGGTAACGAAAACGCCCTACATCGATACCTAATAAGCTGCAAAGAATGATTCTTATTGTAGCCTTGTGAGAAACGATCAAAACATTCCCATCATTAAACCGCTCTTTGATCTCCCGAATCACCTGTAAACCCCGTTGTGCCACTACGATTGCTAATTCTCCTCCGGTTGGCCCATGCCAGGCAGGATCGGCGAGCCAGCTAACATAATCGTCGTGAAACTCTCGTTCGACGCTTTCTTTGGTTAACCCCTCCCATTTGCCATATCCAATCTCTTTCAGCTCATCACGTACTTCGAGCTTCATTTCAAGGCTATCGCAAAGAGGTTGAGCGGTAGCAATGCTTCGCCGCAGGCCACTGGAGAAGATGGCAGCCCAGGGGTAGGTACGATAGGCCACTGCGAAAGCCTGGGCCATCTGCAGACCTTCCTGAGTAAGCTCTGGATCCAGGCCAGACCCACAGAAACTGTCTTCGCGGCTTAACACTGTTTGCCCATGGCGAAGAAGATAAAGACTCAAGCTCATTGTGGTTGCAAATCCTGGTTCGGGTAGGAGAAAGTTGAAGAAGAAAACAACAGTACGTCTTATTTACTTCTGACGAATTTACTTCGGACGAACAGATCCACTGATCTTTTTTCTTGTTGTCTGTCCGGTTTCTAATACGGGCAGTCCAATATCCACGTCGTTATGAGGTTGAGGAATGACGTGAGTGGCAACCACCTCGCCAACTTTCCGGCCTGCGGCGGCTCCCGCATCGACCGCAGCACGCACAGCGGCTACCTCACCGCGCACAATCGCTGTGACCAGTCCGGCGTCGATCTTCTCCCAGCCGACCAGTCGCACGTTTGCCGCTTTGACCATCGCATCAGCAGCTTCGATCATCGCTACCAGGCCTCTGCATTCAACCATCCCGAGTGCTTCTGCCATTTTCTCCTCCCATTAGTCAGGTATCCGGCTATAAACTCTTTTCATATCCGGTGCGTTGGACGGAACGTAGATAGAGTTTGCCAGCGGGTTCGGCTGGAACACCAGTCTGCTCGTTTGCGTTAGCGTCTTGCCGTCAGAGGAAAGTTTCCACGTCTCTATCAATTCGTATTCTACCAGGTGGCCGCCAAGGAAACTGCGCAGGATAGAGTGTGTCACCAGCTTGTTGCCGCTCCAGCGGGTCTTGGATTTCGTTAGATCCTTTTCCCTGTCCGCCGGATCGAGGTTCGCGCGCCCATCGGTCAAAAATATTCCAGCGGGATTTGTTTCGCCGCGCCCATCTGTGTAGCAGATCAAATCTCGCATTACAGTCTGACCTTTGACATCGAAGGCGCGGTTAATTTTGAGTTCCGGCTCGCGGTGAGTGATCTTCAGCGGCGTGTCAGGTTTGGAAGGCGTCTTGCCGGACTTTCTAACATTGCTTTTGCTCCGATCAAGCAGCCACGTGCCGCTGAGGTCAGGCTTGCTTTCAGTTTTATGTTTGTCCTGAGCTAACCCTGCGAACGCCCAACCAAATATTACGACGCAAACAAAAATAAATTTCACCATCAAATTTCTTCCTACGTTGTTAATTCCGCAATGAATGAATCGGCGCCGGAATGCGCCCGCCCCGACGTATGAAACCAGCCGAAGAAAACGCGTTCACGGCCATTATCGGCGCGCTGCCGAGCAATCCGCCAAATTCAATCAACTCGCCCACTTCACGGCCGGGCACGGGAATGATTCGCACGGCGGTGGTTTTGTTATTCATCACTCCGATTGCCATCTCATCCGCGATGATCGCAGCTATTGTCTCAGCCGAAGTTGAGCCCGGGACAGCCACCATGTCGATACCTACGGAACATACGCTGGTCCACGCTTCGAGCTTATCAAGCGACAGCGCGCCCAGGCGGGCTGCCTCGATCATGCCGGCGTCTTCTGAAACTGGAATGAACGCTCCACTCATTCCGCCGACTGCGCTACTCGCCATTGCCCCGCCCTTCTTGACGGCATCGGTTAGCAAAGCAAGCGCGGCGGTGGTGCCATGCGTTCCGGCCCTTTCAAATCCCATCGCCTCGATAATGTTGGCGACTGAATCTCCCGGAACCGGAGTAGGCGCGAGCGACAAATCTATTATGCCAAATGGAATTCCCAGTCTGCGCGCGGCTTCTCTTCCCACCAACTCTCCGGCGCGCGAAAGTTTGAATGAAAGTTTCTTGATGATTTCTGCCAGCTCCTGCAATGGCATGTCAGTGGCTGCGTGTCTTACCGCATAGTTAACGACGCCAGGACCAGACACGCCCACGTTAATAACCGCTTCAGGCTCGCCGACTCCATGAAAAGCTCCAGCCATGAAAGGATTGTCTTCAACAGAGTTCGCAAAGCAGACAAACTTCGCGCAGGCGATTCCTCCTTCATTGCTGGTTCGCTCCGCTGCCTCCTTGATAATCACTCCCACCTGCCTCACTGCGTCCATATTGATGCCGGCGCGTGTCGTAGCCACATTCACCGATGAACATAAACGCTTTGTAACAGACAGCGCTTCAGGAATAGAGTCGAGAAACTCGCGCTCCGAATCGGTAGCTCCCTTGTGAACAAGCGCGGAATAACCACCAATGAAATCCACGCCGACCTCGCCTGCGGCCTCGTCGATAGCTCGTGCAAGCACAATGGGATCCCCGCTCGCACCTTCCGTAATCATCGACACTGGCGTGATAGCAATTCTCTTGTTAGCGACCCGAATTCCGAATTCGTCGCCTATCTGATCTACAGTTTCAACCAGACGATCAGCGAACCGATGGATTTTTTCCGATGCACGTTCGGCAGTGCGTCCGATGGACTCACTGGCGCAATCTCGCAAGCTCAACCCCAGCGTCACGGTGCGGACGTCCAGATGCTCCATCTCCGTCATCGCGACCGTCTGGAGAATTTCTGCTTGGGAGTATTCCATTTTGCGATTTTAGAGCAGTGGTCTCGATCCTGACCTTCAGAACAGTGACATGGCCCACCCGAAACTCATGTAATTAGACGGGACGGTCAGCCGCCTATTCTTACCTGATAAACTTATTCAGCAACACGATTACGAGAAACAGACCAAACAACAAGGCAGCGACGAGCACAAAGCGCAGGCTGGGATCGTAGCCGGCTTCATCCAGGACAACCGTGGAAATCTCACGCAATTTCTGCACGCGATGAATCACATCACCTTCGACGTCACGGGCCAAAGTGGTTGCACGTTGAAGCTTGGCCCTGCCCCCTCCAGGTGCAGCACGACCTGCCGGTATTTTCTGAGACTGGATGGCTGCATCCTTTTGCTTCTGGTCAGGGGGTTCTTTATTAGACTGAACAGCGGGGCGAGCTGGCTCAGCCGCGTTTACTGCCTTTTTGGCAGGTGAGACATCTTCCAGCGGAGCCGTCACGACGGAAGTGGATCGTTGCGACGCATTGGGATCCTTTTCCGCTAGCTGTTTACCACACTGAGGGCAAAAAAACGCCAGATCACGAATTGACGCGCCACATGATGGACAACGTCGAGCGATTTCGGGTTCAGTCATTCGAGTAAATAGTAAATGGTAAATAGTAAATAGTCACTTGTTCTTATTACTCAGCTCTATCGTTATGGATCTGACCTGCGGCATTGCCTGATCTTCCATTCACTGTTCACCATTTACCATTCACTAAATCCGGTGCATCGCGTTGAAGAGATCTTCTCGCTGCGCATAAATGCGCACTCCCAATGCTTCTCCTTCGCGCCGCAGCCGATCCTTCAATTCCGTGGCACTCTCACGCGCCCGCGAAGTGTTGGCCATAATCACCATCGCAAACTTTCCCTGGACCACCGTCTGGTTAATGTCCACGATGCTGCATTCGGCTTCAGCGAGTATCTGAGAAACTCCCGCTACAATGCCAGGGTGATCCACCCCAAACACAGATATAACCATTCGGTCGGAAGATCCTTCTTTCGATTGGGGGGCAACGCCGCTACTAGAGGGAAAAGACTGTAAAGAGGAATAAGAGCTGCCGTTCGCGCCGAGAAAGGGTTCGACCTCGCGATAGATTTCTGTGACTAATTGTTCGACTGTCTGCTCGTCAGCGGCTCCGCCCAACCGGCTATAGACAGCTTTCGTAAGTCGATAAATCAGATCTTCATTCGCCATTTCGAATAGTAATGAGCGATGAGTGAGCTTTTGTCAGTACCGTCCACGGTAGTGGGCGGGTAGTTTCCACCTACCCGCTACCGCCAGTGGTACTGACATGATGACTCATGACTGATCACTCACCACTTTTCAGGGTCTGCCGTTGTCCCGCGCTAATTTTGCAGCAGCTTCGCTCATCTCTGGCGAGGCCGAATCCGTGATGTCTACGCGATCAACTATCCCGACGACCGCGGCTTCTATCGCCATGTCCTGATTGCCAATTGCGGAGCGAGCTGCTTTTCCAAAGGCGCACATCACCATCTCACCGGTCCCCGCGCCGAGCCGGTCAGCAACAATGACAATGTTTCGGGTTGGTTCCTTTTCCAGATCGTATGGATGAACAACCAGGAATCGGACACCCTCAAGATCGGGACTTTTCTTAGTGGACCAAACTGTGCCGACTACTTTTGCCAGGAACATATCAGTTGTCAGTTGCCAGTGGTCAATTGTCGACGCCAGTGTTACCGCTGACTACGGACAACTGACCACTGAGTGCTTCAGACTTTGGCAAACACTTCGCCAGGCTCGCCGATATCGCGCGCGGCCGGAGTGATGATCGTTTTCGCGTTGATATAAATCTTTTCACCCTTTTGAATCGCGCGCCTGACATCATCTTCACTGACAAAGTCAACCGGCGACTTTCCATTAGTGCTTGCCAGAGAAGCGTTAGCAGAACTGGGGCTTGTCCTTATTCCTCGGCCACTTCCCGATTTCCCTGCATTCTCGGATTGCCGCGTCTGACTCGGTCCCGCATACATGCTTCCCGCTTCGGGCTCCACGGAGGTGCGGTCTGCTTGTTGCCGCGGCGCGCTTGTTTGTTCACGTGTTCCACGGGTTGTTTCCCCGGCTGTCTCGTCGGGCCGGCGCGTAGCGAGAAATCTATCTACTATAGCCGCGATCTCTTCACGGTTGATTTTTGCGGCGCCGGAACCAGCCACAGCTTGCGGCTGTCCTGGTCGCTGGGTAGCGATGTAGGGTGCAGGTGCAGTCGTGGTTGAAGCTGAGACTGCCGGACGAGTGCTCTTCACTGGTCTCGTTTCAAAAGCCACTCGCTTAATATCAAGTAAGTGGAGCGGCGAAATATTATCCGAAGTTACGTTACCGCCCCAGGAACCGCAGCCCAGAGTCATCGACGGGGGCAGCGCCGTTGAAAAACCAATCGCGCCGTGCGTAGTAGGAGTATTGACAGTTATGCGCGACGCCGGCACCTCGCTTCCGAAGCGAACGGCGGCCTCGCGCGAACGAGTATGGACGCCGGCAGTGTGGCCCATGCCGCCGTAGCGCAATACTTCATAGCTGCGCTCCGCCCCACGGGCTATTCCATCGGCAACATAAAAGGCGAGAATTGGTGACAATTTTTCCATGGAAAGCGGGAACTCCCGACCCACGCCGCCAACGTCAGCAATCAAGCAGCGCGTGCCCTGGGGAACGCTAAGGCCTGCCATTTTCGCAATCACTTCGACAGACCTACCCACGATCCCCGGGTTCAGGGAGCGTTGTGGTGTAGCCACAATCTTGCCCAGCTGCTCAGCCTCAGACGCGGAAAGGAAATGCGCGCCCTGGACTCTAAATTGGTCGCGCACCGCTTTTTCAATGGGCGCGTCACAAACCACAGCTTGCTCCGATGCGCAAATGGTTCCGTTGTCGAAGCACTTGCCGGTCAGGATGTCCTGCACAGCTTTGGGAACGTCAGCCGTTCTTTCAATGAAAACCGGAACGTTGCCTGGGCCAACTCCGAATGCAGGCTTTCCGGAAGAATAGGCAGCACGCACAAGACCAATGCCGCCGGTTGCCAGGATGACGGCGGTTTGCTTGTGCTTCATCAACGCTTCAGTGCCTTCGATCGTGGCGGTCGCCATACAAGCTATTGCCTCTGCCGGCAAACCTTCTTTGACAGCCGCTTCGCGCATCACTCGCACGGTTTCGTTAACACACCGGGCCGCAGAGGGGTGCGGCGAGAGAACAATGGCGTTTCTGGATTTTATCGCGATCAAAACTTTGAATATTGCGGTGGAGGTCGGGTTGGTAGAAGGAACGATTCCGGCAACTACGCCGCGCGGGCTGGCAATTTCTACAACGTCTTTCGATTCTGAGACGACCCCAACGGTGCGCAGGCCGCGAAAGTAATTCCAAACATCCTCGGCCGCAAAACGATTCTTCTCTTGCTTATCGGCGGGAATGCCATAACCAGTTTCTTCTACCGCCAGAGCTCCCAGCCGTGCCGATTCACGCAGCGCGGCTTTAGACATTGCCTCGCAAATTCGATCGATCTTTGTCTGGTCAAAGCGGGCAATCTCGGACTGGGCCTTGTGAGCGCCCTCTACAAGGTCCCGCGCTTGCTGTACCGATATAAGGTCCTTGTCTGCGGACATGGCGAACCTCCAACGCGATTCTTGATTTTCGATTTTTGATTGGCGATTGACCTGCCCCCAATCCAAAATCTGAAATCTAAAATCTGAAATCCGTTACCGGGCTCTTTCCTTATTTCCTTCGCGTGCGCCAGCCTGAAGCGAACGCCCCTCGCCCTGCCCCAGTTGCCCTCGAGCACCGCCCTGAAGAGAACGCTCATCTGGACTCGCTCCGGTGCGACCTTCGACTGGCAGGACTCGCTCAACTTCAGCGTGCGGGCGAGGAATCACGTGTACGCTTATCAACTCGCCGACTCTCCGTGCGGCCGCAGCTCCGGCATCTGTCGCTGCCTTAACCGCCCCGACGTCTCCACGAACAAAGATCGTCACATAACCGGCGCCAATATATTCTTTTCCTAAAAGCTGAACATTCGCAGCTTTGACCATAGCGTCAGCGGCTTCTACGGCTCCGACGAAACCTTTGGTCTCTATCATTCCGAGCGCTTCTAAGGGCATCTCATGTATCCTCACTTTTTATTGTTGTAGAAATTAAAGTCGAGTGATTCGTCACTGGCGTCAACCTATCACCGCACGCCCGAAGAATCAAGAGAAGCCAATCTTTTTGACACGAAAGTTTGACAGCGTTTAGCAACGCGAGATATATTCGGCACAGTTAAGTTGATCTTGCAAAGCGGCTAAAGTGCCTCCGCTCCAAGAAAACAAGTTGCAGTCTACTTTCAACTGGTATCCAACGGGCCCAACATCTACCTAAGCAGCAAGCGAAAAGGCTGACGCGAATTGGTGATGGCTACGACGATCGGAGAACAGTTGCGACTCGCGCGTGAACAGCGTGGCATTGCGCTGCGTGAGATTTCCGACCAGACTCGCATATCGATTCACTATCTCGAAGCTATAGAAACGAATGATTACAAACATCTACCGGGCGGAATCTTCAATCGAAGCTTCGTCAAAGCTTACGCGCGCTACGTAGGATATGACGAGAAGGAGGCGGTGGAAGGTTACACGCGCCATATGCGTGACCAGGGAGATCCCGACGAAATCTCAACCACTCCTTTTCACTCAAAAGTTTATACTGATGCGCCCGCCACGCGTTCCCCGATTTTGACGGTCGTGCTGGCGATTGTGATCCTGGCAATATTGACAGTGGTGGCCCTGATCGTTCTCCACTGGGTCCAGCGACGTCCCGCGCAATTGCATGAATCTCCGCCGCATGAAAGCGTGGCAGGTAATTACGCGTCCAACAGCTCGATTGCATCTGATGTGTTCGCTGGTAGTTTGAATATTTGGAAAGCTGATTACGAACAGTTCTTGCAATAATACGTTGGTTGAGGTTTGTGCGCGAGGCACAATACACAAGCGTGCCCGCACTCGCCGGAAGAAAGACTAATTCGAAACTGCCCGCTTCGAAATGGCGGGCAGTTCTTGTTTTTATAACCAGGCAATCCAAGCGGGCTGACCGTTTGAGGACCCGATAAACTAAGTTTCATCTGGTAACTAATTCTGGTTTCATCTCAAATTACCGAGGAGTTAATAGAGCTCAAATGATCTCAGCCAATATCCCGGAAGGCCTAACGTTTGACGATGTGCTTTTGCTTCCCGCTCGCTCCGACGTTCTCCCATCAGAAACTGACACGTCCACCCAATTGACCCGCAATATTCGACTGCAAATTCCGCTCTGTTCTGCTGCGATGGACACCGTGACTGAAGCAGCCCTGGCGATCGCGCTTGCGCAACAGGGCGGCATTGGCGTCATCCACAAGAACCTCAGCATCGAACGCCAGGCGGAAGAAGTTGATAAGGTGAAGCGGTCAGAATCAGGGATGATTGTTGACCCGGTTACCATTCTTCCTACTAGACCCGTGCGGGAAGCTCTTCAGGTGATGGAGCGGTTTCACATTAGCGGGGTGCCGGTAGTGGATGAAGATGGTCACCTGGTCGGCATCATTACTAATCGCGACCTCCGCTTTGAGACGCGCTTCGATATTCCAGTCTCGGAGGTGATGACTAAGCAGCCGCTCGTCACTGTTCCAGTTGGCACTACGCTCGAGCAAGCCAAGGCTGTACTTCAAAAACACCGGATCGAAAAATTGTTGGTTATTGATGGAGACAAGCGCATCAAGGGCTTGATCACCGTCAAAGACATTCAAAAAGCCATCAAGTATCCGACTGCGGCGAAAGACCATCTTGGGCGCTTGCGGGTCGCCGCTGCGATCGGAGCGACTGCCGATTTTCGCGAACGCGCCGGCGAGTTAGTTAAGGCGCGCGTTGATTGTTTAGTGATTGATACGGCGCATGGCCACTCATTGCGCGTAATCGAAGCTGTGCGCGAGATCAAACGACGCCACCCCGATACTGACCTAATAGCGGGAAACGTTGGCACAACCGAGGGCGCTCAGGAGTTGGCTGATGCCGGTGTTGACGCTATCAAAGTGGGCATTGGGCCTGGTTCGATCTGCACGACGCGCGTGGTAACCGGAGCAGGTGTTCCGCAAATAACGGCGATTCAATCGTGTGTGAAGGCTGCGCGGAGGAGCGGTATTCCGGTTATCTCCGATGGGGGTGTGAAGTTTTCCGGCGATGTAGCCAAGGCGATTGCCGCAGGAGCTGACGTTGTAATGATCGGTTCTCTTTTCGCCGGAACTGAGGAAGCGCCTGGAGAAATAATTCTATTTCAAGGTCGTTCATTTAAAACCTATCGCGGCATGGGCTCGATTGGCGCCATGCGCGAAGGGTCACGAGACAGGTATGCCCAGGAAATGGCGGAGAGCGAGTCGAAGCTCGTCCCTGAAGGAATCGAGGGTCGCGTGGCTTATAAAGGCACGATAGCCGAAATGACTACACAACTGATTGGCGGCTTATGTTCCGGCATGGGCTACACAGGTTGCCGCTCGATCAAAGAGTTTCAAGAGAAAAGCCAGTTTATCCGAATAACTTCTGCCGGGCTCCGCGAATCCCATGTTCACGATGTCATCATTACAAAGGAAGCCCCCAACTACCGACTGGAGTAGAGTCCAATCACCAACTGCCTAAAACCTTCAGCCGCGTATGCATTTTAAAGCGCTGACCTGAATGTCTCGTAGATCCGATGTGCGGGCCGCCTTGTAATAGAAGGGGCCACCTGTATTCCATGTCTGCGCGTCGAACTGCCGCTGCGCCCCGCAAGCTAAACAAACGCGATAGCTTTCGCCATGTCTCGAAAAAGGACGGCTCATCTGCTTGTGCTGGCAACCGAATAATTCTCTGAGCCAACGCCCTAATCCGAGACTGATATCCGATACTTTTGTCTGATTCCCGTTCGAATAACGCTCCAATGTTCCTAATGCTGCTGACATGTGCCGCCTCCATTGCCGAAGTGTTTAAATTTGCTGTGCCGGGTATATCGGGCTTTAGCAAATCAAGTGCCTGAAGCTTTTAATCAGACAAAACTCTTAAAAAGGCAGGTTTTTGGGGGTTTTAAGAAAAGCGGCCCCCGGGAGCCGCTATCCTTTATAGGATGGTTATCGTCCATACGAGGCTGTCTACGAACCCTTCAGCCAGGCGCTTCTTAGTGCCCCTTGTTCCAGAGTGGCGTCTTTCCTTTCTTCGATTCGATACTCGAAGCGTTCAGGCGGACCCAGCACCAGCGTAGTTTGAATGGTTCGACGATCCCGCTTTACGGAGACTGGCACGCGGTCAGCCTCCTTGAAACGATTCAGCGAGACAAGCCAATTTTCGCGCGTTACGTTTTTGCGACCGAGTGAGATGATCTCGTCACCTTGCTGCAATCCGGCGTCTTCGGCAGGCGAACCATTGCGCACCACTCCAATTGTTATGCTCCCCCTCTTTTGCCAATCAACCCCGATGCCTGCATTAAAGGGCTCACGAGCCTGCTCCCGAACCAGTCGCAATCCCAGATATGCAAAAGCCTCGTCGTAAGGCAGCATCTCAACGCCGCGTACGTAACGGCCAAAAAAATTATTCAGGTCCTGGCCCACAACTTCCGAAGCGACGCGCTGAAAGTCTTCAGTAACGTATCCTCGCCCCCGCAGGTAGTAGCTCGCATTCGGACTCTTAAGATAAAACTCGTCATACATGCGGCGCATCACGTCGTCGAGCGAGGTCTTTCCGTTGGTTCTTCCCCGAATCATCAAATCGAGGACCATCGCGATTAACTCGCCTTTTGGGTAATAGCTAATTGAAGTATTCGCGAGATTCGTTCGTTGTGCATGCGGTGCATCGTCAAGGAACGGCGCTGAAAGCGACGATTCCTCCGCACTCATTAGCCGGCGGCCCGGAGCGTTTTCGATCCCGGTAATCGTTTCGCTTTCCCTTCGCAACAAGCGGGTGTCGTCCCAAAGTCCCGCTCGACGCAGCATGACGTGTCCATAGTAATTCGTAAGACCTTCCGCCACCCAAAGACCACGAGTGTTTGCCGGGCGTGTAAAATCCCATGGACCAAGCTCTACGGGCCGAAGTCGTTTGACATTCCATACATGGAAAAACTCGTGTGCGACTGTATCCAGCGTGTCTCCATAAACGCCTTCTTCGCCCAGGGAGCCTGGCTCGATAACCTGGGTCGAAGTTAGATGTTCCATGCCGTCGCCAGAATGATCGTCAGCGGCGAAGTGAATCAAGAACGTGTAGGACTCAAACTCCGGGGAACCCCACATTGCGGTCTCGGCGCGCACAATCTTTTCGATGTCGCGAACCAACGCTGGTCGTTTCCCACCTTCGTCGCCAAACGAATGGACCACCACGTGGTATCGTTTGCCGTCAACCTGAAATTCGTCGTGAGTCCAATCTGGCGCAATTTCGGTCGGCGTATCGATCATTATGTCGTAGTTGGGAAATTGCCATTCGCGCTGATCGCTTCGGTCCGTCCGGCCGTTGACGATCCGCCAACCCTCGGGTGGATCAATCACCAGCTTCACCGGATCAGGTTTGTGGTTGACGACGTACATAAAGATGCAACCACCATTAAAGTTTGCGTGACGGGGATCAAGCTGAGAGAAGGTGCCCGAAAGATCGTTGCCAAAAACTTTATAGTTGACTCTCAGGCTGCTGCTTCCCTGTGTGGCCACATTCCAGGTTTGATCGTCTCGGCGCGTAACGAGTCGCGGCGACGTCTTGCATTTTGTGCCAGTAGGGCAGATCCCGGCCAAGGCCTGAAACTCCTGCACGTTCTTGGCGAAGTCAAAGACTGCGTAGCGACCAGGCGACCACTTAGGCATCTGGAAGTCGAGCGATTCCGCTTTTGAATCCTTTGGCAGTTCGACTTCAATAGAGACTTCGAAAAGATGTGTGACCGGTCGCGGCATTGAAAGGCGGTAGGTAATCGAACCCAGCGGCGCTTCCTGTTGAGCGGACGCGATGGCGCTCAGCGAACCAAGCAGTAGTAGGCCGACCGCCAGGCGACGGAAAGCTTTTCGAAGAAAGCCATTCATAACATCAGTCTCCATGAAGAACGGAAAGCTTTCAAAGGATGGCAGCAGTTGCGGATTATGTTGGTTTTCAAGAAAGACTGTCAAAGATTGCTCGAGTTTTAATTGGTAATCACTCAAGTAAAGTACTCTCAAGGTCAGGAAAGAGGGTTTAACCCCGCTCTTGGATCTGCCATACCAACTAGAGGTTTGTCACCCAAACAAACTGAGCTGACAGCTGGTGTCGTAGAGCGCAGGGGTATCCCGCCTTCCCAACCCTGAGACGGCGTTGGCTTGAATCACCGACTCGTCTCTTGCATGGTTCTTTCTGTTGGATTATTAAAGCTAATATGCCTGCAACCGAACGTCTCTACTACAACGATTCCCACCTGGTCGAATTTGAAGCGCGCGTCACCGACACTACTGATCGCGTCAGTGGGTGGACCGCCGTAACACTCGATCGTACAGCTTTCTATCCGACCGGAGGCGGTCAACCGAGCGACACCGGAACGCTCGCCGATGCGCGCATGCTTGAGTGCATTGATGATGACGACAACGGCGTACTGCATGTCATTCAGGGACGTGCTCCTGAAGTGGGTGCGACAGTCAAAGGCCGGATCGATTGGCCGCGCCGTCTCGATCACATTCAGCAACACACTGGTCAGCACATTCTCTCGCAGGCGTTTGTAACTCTCTTCAATGCGCCGACGCGGGGCTTTCGTGTGATGGATGACTGGTGCGAGATCGATATTGAGCTGACGAACCCCGCCAATGAACTGATCGAACGGGCGGTCGAGCTCGCCAACAACGTCATTTGGGAAGATCGCCAGATAACTATCAGGATCGTGACACCTGAAGAAGCTACCCGGCTGCCACTGCGAAAAGATCCTTCCCGAGAAGGCGAGTTGCGGGTGATTGAAATCGAAGGTTTCGATTTGACTCCATGTGGTGGCACCCATGCCTATCGCACTGGTGAAGTGGGAATGATTGCGGTGCGGAGCTGGGAACGCGCCAAAGGTCTAACTCGCATCGAGTTCTCTGCGGGCGGGCGAGCCCTCGCCGATTATCGCCGCGCAAACAAGACCGGACGCGCGGTTGCTGCCCTCTTTAGCGCCGGTCGCGATGATGCGCCTAAGCTCGCGGCGCGTATGCTCGAAGAAAACAAGGAGCTACACCGACGTATTCGGAGCCTTGAAGAAGCTGCGGCCCACGTTGAAGCTGGCGAACTGCTCACCAGCACGCCCATCGCGGCTTCCGGTATAAAGATCGTGTGCCAAATTTTTGACAACCGCGATAGTGAGTCTCTGAAACGTCTCGCGCTGGCCCTGATCGCCCATCCAAATACCATTGCCTTGCTCGGCTCACGTGAGAACGATGCCGCACGGCTCGTGTTTGCTAAGTCCGCTGATGCGAGTGGCGACATGAATACGCTTATGCGTGAAGTTTGCGCGACGCTCGATGGTCGCGGCGGCGGCAAGCCTGACCTGGCACAGGGCGGCGGGAAGAATCTGGAGAAGCTAGCCGAGGCGATCGATGTCGCGAAAAGGAATTTTGCTTAGGATCAGGAGTCCTCACGTCCATTTTTCATCTACGCTTCCGCCGAATGAATCACACAACTCTACAACAATTGCAGTCAGGAAGGGGGCTTGCCCCCGCTCTTTTTGCGGAACGCTCAGATTGGCAGCAAGCTAGCAGTGAATTCCGAATTTACCCCGTGATTTGCAGCACGGGGGCAAGCCCCCTTCCTGACTGCAGCTTTTCCAACTTGAGTTTCCTGATCGCAGCTTGGTAGTGTCCCAATTTTCAAATTAGGTCACTACCCGCAGGTTTTCCAACTTGAGCTTCTGCGCTCGCCATACTAATATCGCTCGCGCGTGGGGCAGTAGCTCAGTTTGGCAGAGCGCCGCGTTCGCAATGCGGAGGCCAGGGGTTCGAGCCCCCTCT
>CAAGKR010180811.1_pt1 | contig 20067 bp, 20 predicted proteins | sample 2556971 | NCBI WGS metagenome assembly CAAGKR01 (sample SAMEA5207829, study PRJEB30636) | soil metagenome | biome: forest; feature: boreal; material: soil | place: USA | collected 2011-09 | depth 1 m | reverse complement strand
GCGGCCCGGCCGGCCGGCACATGTGCCGGCCGGAACAGATCGTTTGGCGTCATCGTCTGCGCCGTGCACGGCGCACTATCCCTCAAGCGACTCCGAGGTCTGTAGCCACGCCGCCTCGAGCCGCTCGCGCTCGGCGACCACCTCGTCAAGCTCTGATTGGAGCGTCGCGAGGCTCGCGTGGTCGGTGGCGCATGCCGTCATCTGCTCGTCCAGCGTGCTCTCGCGCGCCGCGAGCTTCTCGATGGCGCGCTCCAATCGCTTGACCTCGCGCTCGGAGCGCTCGCTGTCCTTGCGCGCTGCGCGTGCCGTTGCTCCTGGGGAGACGCGCTCCTCTCGCGTACGGGTGGTTCGCGCCTCATCGGCGTCGTTTCGCTCGACGAGGTATTGGTCGATCCCTCCCGGCACGTGGCGGATCCCGCCGGCGGGGGTGAGGGCGTAGACGTTGTCGCACACCCGCTCGACGAAGTAGCGATCGTGGCTCACCACGACGAGCGTCCCCGGCCATCCGTCGAGCAGGTCCTCGAGCGCGGTGAGGGTGTCGATGTCGAGGTCGTTGGTGGGCTCGTCGAGCAGCAGCACGTTGGGCCCTTCCATCAGCAACCGCATCAGTCCCAGGCGTCTGCGCTCTCCGCCGGAGAGATCGCTCACAAGTGTGCGCGACTTCTCGCCGCGAAAGCCGAAGCGGTCGCACAGCAACGTCGCTGTGATCTTCCGTCCGTCGCTGAGCACAGCTTCGCTTCGCACCTCCTGTAGTGACTCGAGCACGCGCAGGTGCCCCGGGATCTCAGCGGTATCCTGGGATAGGTGCGCCAGGCGGACCGTTGCTCCCCGCTGGATCTCCCCGGAGCTCGGCTCGAGCTCGCCGGCGAGCAGCCTCACGAGCGATGTCTTGCCCGAGCCGTTGACCCCCACGAGCGCCACACGATCGCCGGGGCCGAGCTGCCACGTCACGGCGTGCAACACCTCACGGGCGCCGAGTGTCAACGACACGTCGAGCGCGTCCACCACCTTGTCGCCCAGGCGCGCGCCGGCAAATCGCAGCAGCTCGGCGCTGTCCCGAGCCGGTGGCTCCTCGGCGATCAGGGCGTTGGCGGCCTCGATGCGGAACTTCGGCTTGGTTGTGCGCGCCGGCGGTCCACGTCGCAGCCACGCAAGCTCCTTGCGCACCAGCTGCTCTCGTCGATCCTCGCGCGCGGCGTGTTGGCGGTCGCGCTCGGCACGCGCAAGAACGTATGCGGCGTAGCCGCCCTCATATTGGTAGACGGACCCCTCTGAGACCTCCCACGTCGCTGTGCACACGGCGTCCAGGAACCAGCGGTCGTGCGTCACCACGAGCATCGAGCCCCTGCGCACGGCGAGATGACGCGCAAGCCAGTCCACCCCCTCGACGTCCAAGTGGTTGGTGGGCTCGTCGAGCAGGAGCAACTCGGGCGGATCGAGCAACAGCTTGGCAAGCGCTACGCGCCGTCGCTCGCCCCCCGAGAGCCCCGCGATCTGAGTGTCCATCCCGGCCGCAAACCGGTCCAGCGCCACGCCGTCCATGAGACCGTCGAGCACGCTGCGAAAGGCCCTGTCCGCGGCCCATTCGTGATCGACGCGACTCCCCACCAGCGCCTCGCGGATCGTTGCCTGCTCGTCGAGCTCGTCGTGCTGGCCAAGCAGTGCCACGCCGACATCGCCGGCTCGCGTAACGGCGCCCGCGTCGGGCCTCTCGATGCCGGCGATCAGGCCCAACAGCGTGGACTTGCCACCGCCGTTCTGCCCCACCACGCCGATCCTTTCGCCGGCGCTCACCCCGAGCGTGACCTCGCGCAGCACCGATCGGCTGCCATAGCCCTTATCGACACCCTTCAGGTTCACCAGGTTGCGAGCGCTTGCCATCTGTCCTGCATCGTGGCGTATCCGCATCTGCCACCCCATGCTCACGAGCGATTGGACCGCACCGGACAGGCCATCTGGGCGTTCGAGGATCGTCAACGATCGTGCTCGCGGCTCTCACCGACGTTCCGTCGCGAGCGCCGGTCGGGTTTTAGCAACTCAAACGTGGGTATCCATCAGTAACTGCCGTGTGATTTGAAGGAGGAGACATGAGCACCACGACAATCGTCGTGATCGTAGTCGTCGCCCTTGTGGTGGTGGCCGTTATCGCCCTTGTCGGCTTGACGGCGCGGCGCAAGCGCCTCGAAGGCAGGCGCGAGGAGGCCGGAGAGCTTCGCCAGGAGGCCAGAAGTCGCACGATCCAGGCCGAAAGTGCGCGCTCCTCAGCCGATGAGCAAGCCGCGCGCGCCAAGCGAGCACAAGCCGAAGCAGAGGAAAAGACAGCCCAGGCCAAGCAGGACAGCGTCCTCGCCGAGCAGCGCAGGCTGGAGGCCGAGCGCGAGTCGGAGACCGCGCGCGCACATCACGACCAAGCTCGCTCAGTCGACCCCGACGTCAGCGACAGCGGTGAGGAGGAAGCGATCGAGCTCGATCGCAACGCTGATGGCAGCGACGTCGCCGAGGCAGACCGCCCGGGCTCCTATCGGTAGTCGGGGTTGGGAAAGTCAGAGCGGCAGCCGGCGTCCCACTCGGTGCGACTATATAGGCAGGCTCATGAGTACCTACCGAGGAGGTGCACTTCCCCCGCTCGGAGGAGCATTTGAGCGGGGGGAGTAGGTTGCCGAGTTAGCGGGGCTCATCGGCGGTCGAGGCTGTATACTGTGCGTCTACATGGCGACCAGCACCACCATCCGCGTATCGACCGACACCCGCGATCTGTTGAAGGCGCTGGTTGCGCGACGGGGAGGATCGACGGGTGAGATCGTCGCCGAGTTGGTTCACGCGGCCGACGACGATCTGCTGCTCGCGGATGCGGAGAGTGCCTTTCGGGATTTGGCCGACGACCCCCAGATGCTTGCCGCCTATAGCTCGGAGGTCAGCGACATCGAAGGCACGTTCGACGCGCCGGCGCCGACCTGGTGAGTGCACGTCCTGAGCAGGGCGACGTCTACTGGGCAGACCCCGATCCCACCCGAGGCTCTGAGCAGTCCAAGGCACGTCCATTCGCGATCGTGTCCGTCGATCAGCTCAACCGCTCGCCGATAGGGATATCGCTTGCGGTGCCCCTCACCCGCACCGACTTCCACAATGCGCTCCACCTTGCCATCGCGCCGCCCGAGGGCGGTCTGAGGCAGGCGAGCTTCGCGATGCCAGAGCAGCTGCGCGCCATCTCACACGAGCGTCTGTCAAGGAGGCTCGGTCGCCTCCGTCCGGCGACGCGCGAGGAGCTTCTGCGCCGTTGCCGACTGCTCCTGCGCTGAGCGGGGCTCTACTCTGGCACCACTTCGAAGTGTCGTCGTCCGTGGATCCGGTAGATGTGGAAGTCGCTGTCGAGCGTGAAGATGCGGGTGAGCTTGCGTTCCTCGGCGAGGGCGACGAGCGTGGCGTCTGCGAGGTCCATCGGCCGGTCCCGATAGCGCTCCATCAGCTTGGCCGCGCGCTCGTTGCTCGCAGACGTGGGAGTGGCCAGTTGCAGGTCGCCTCTCAGCGCGATCCGCCACAACGATTGTTGTCCGGGCCACCCGCCCGCGCGGCCGAGCAGGTACATCGCCTCCGTGAAGGCCGGCCAGGTGGTGAGCATCGGTAGACCAATCGTCTCAAGCGTCGCCCGGCAGCGATCGTGGTCGGGCTCGTCTGCGTCGATCAGGGCGATCAGCGGCCCGGCGTCGGTCAGCGTCACAGGCGGTCCGAGGAGCGCCTGGGCTGCTGTTCGAGCAGATCCGCAAACGCCTTCCCCGTGTCGCGTGCACGGCCGCCCCCGCCGTGCACGGAGCCGAGCACGTCCTTCAACCGCTCTGGTGCTCCATCGGCGAGCGTCCGCTCCGCACGCTCGGCGATCGCGCGGCGCATGAACTCCGACACCGAGGCGCCTTCGATCGAGGCGGCCTTCCTGGCGATCTCGTCCAGTCGATCGTCGAGTCGTATGCTTCGCATAGAGCGAGTGTATCACATAGGGGCGCTTATGTCATACGAACAAGCCAACCGGTGGAAAATCTTCCACGAAATGAAGGAATTTCTTCCAAAAAATGGAGGATTTTCGAGCACGGCAGGGAGGCCGCGCCGCCGCCGAAGCGACGCCCACCGATCGCGCAGGTGCTAGGTTCAGCACGCTATGGCAGAGCAAGAGTCGCCACCGGTCGAGCCCTCGGAGCCGCCGCCTTCGCAGCCGCCGTCGAGGGGAGGGCTGGACCTGCGCGTGATCCTCGCGCTCGTCGTCCTACTCGTGATTGCCGGGGGCGTGGCGCTGCTGAGCACCGGCGGGGGAAGCAGCCGCCCGAGTTCCGGCAACATCCACGGAGTGGCCTCGTCGAAGTACCGGGGGTCGCTAGCCTCGCCCGCCGCGCCGGAGCCGCCGCTCGCCCTGCGCAACTACAAGGGCGAACGCGTGAACGTCGCCCAATACAAGGGCAAGGCCGTGTTGCTGACGTTCCTCTACACCAAATGCCCTGACGTGTGCCCGTTGATCGCATCGAATCTCGGCGTTGCGTTGAACGCGATGGGGCCCCAGAATGCCTCCAAGGTGCAGGTGATCGCGGTGTCGGTCGATCCTCGTGGCGATACCCCGAAGGCGGTGGCCGTTTTCCTGAAGCGCCATGGGGTCGCGGGGCGGATGCAGTACCTGGTCGGCTCGGCTCACGAACTGGGGCGCGTATGGAAGGCGTGGGGCGTCGGCTCTGAACACGACGCCCAGAGTCCCGAACTGGTCAATCACAGCGGCCTCGTGTATGGCGTGAGCGCGCAGGGCAAGGTGACGACGCTCTACGCCTCGAACTTCACGCCTCAGGAAATCGTGCACGACGCGCCGCTACTCGCCTCGAGCTGAGCCCTCCAGGCGCCGGCGCAGCTCAGGGCCGCGACCCGCGCCGACCGCGCGTGTGGCGCGCTCCTCGCTCAATGCAACGCCATGCGAGCCCGCGAAGTCGAGCAGGTCCTGCCGTTCCTCGTTCTCGCGGGCGGTGCGCAGGAACAGCCAGCAGAACAGGCATAGGGTGAGGATGCTCTCCTCGACCATCATGACCGCGCCGGCAACGTTCTGGTCGGCGATCGAGGAGACGTGCCACGCCGCGTCACCGTGGGTGTAGAAGGGATAGAAGGCGCTTCCCGACCATAGGAACACGTTCCCGAGCACGGTACCTGTCAAGCGCACCGCAGCGATGTAGCCGAGCTTCGCGAGATTGCCAAACCAGCGCGGCATCGGCAATGGCCCGAACAGGCACATCCACATGTTGACGCCCAGCCCGAGGAACATGGCGTGCTCGAGCAGGTGCACGGCGGTGTGGCGCAGGGCGGCTTCATAGAAGACGGGCAGGTGCCACACATACAGATCGATCGCCCACAGCGGAAATGCGATCAGAGGGTGGGCGAGGATGCGCAGGCGGTCGAAGGGCTTGATACGCAAAATTGGGGCGATCAGCGGGCCCGTCAAGCCGAGCACGATCAACAGTGAGGCGATGTCCCCCAACAGAAGGTGCTCCACCATGTGCGCGGTGAGCAATTCGTCGCTGAGGTCGCCGAGCGCTGTGAGCGCCCCCGCGATCGTAAGGATGCCGCCGTAGAAGCAAGCCTGGCGCCAGCCCGGCACGGCACGGCCCTGATGCGCGAGCGTGCGTGAGCGCCTGCCGTAGAGCAGGCTCAGCAGGACGAGCGGCCCGAGCTGCGTAAGCGGCTCGATCAGGGCGGACGTGGCAAGTGTCGTGGTGGGAAGCAAGATTTCAAGCCTACGACGTGCATGGCCGCCGTTGGGTTAGCGGGTCACGCTCAGAGCTGCATCCTCAAGACGATCGTCTCCCCAGAAGAGCTCGCTGCCCACGGCGATCGTGGGGACGCCGAACACTCCGAGGGCGTGGGCCGCGTCGGTCGCCTCGCGCAGAGCGAGCTTGATCTCGGGGTCCCGGGTCGCGCGCTCGGCCTCCGCCGGATCGAGACCCGCGCGCTCGGCTGCTTGGAGCACGTGCGTGGGGATACCGAGATCAAGCCCTTCGGCGAACGAGGCTCGGAAGGCCCTCATCGTGAACTCGTGGCCGCGCCCGGCACGGTAAGCGAACGTCGCCGCTCGCATCGCCATCAGGTAGTTGCTCGGCCACGGATCTGGCCAGCGCACCGCGGGCAGTCCGTACAGTCGCGCACGGCGCTCCACCTCGGCGACGCCCTCCCGCCGGCGTTCCGGATCGTCGAGCGACCAGGACGAGCGGCTCGCAAGCTTGAACAGCCCGCCGAGCGACACCGGCTGCCACTGGACCGGCTCTCCAAGTACCTCGTCCAGTCGCTCCGCCGCAAGGTACGCGAAGGGCGATCCGAGGTCGAAGTAGAACGTCCCTTGCGCCATGGCGGTGCGCGGAACTCTCGCAGAAGGCCCACGCGCGCGGCCGCTGGTGGTGCGCGGGGAGCGCGTCGCGGCTGTGCGCGATGATCCGCCCGTGCAAGGTCTCGAGCTGGTCATCTTCGATTGCGATGGGGTGCTGGTCGACAGCGAGGTGATCTCAAACGACGTGCTCGCCCGCATGCTGAGTGCAGAGGGCCTGCCCACAACCCTGATGGAGGCGCGCCGTGACTATCAGGGCCTGCTGCTGACCGAGGTCCTCGAGCGGGCGCAGGAGCGACTCGGCCGCTCGCTCCCGGGTGACTGGCTGGCGCGCTATGAGAGGGTGCGCGCCGAGGAGTTTCGTCGTGAGCTCAGGCCGGTGCAAGGAGCGGCCGAGGTCGTCGAAGGAGTCCTCGCGAGGGGTGTCGCTGTGTGCGTCGCCTCGCAGGGCAAGCTCGAGAAGACGAGGCTCTCACTCGACATCACCGGGCTTCGCCACCTGTTTCCGGACCGGGCCCTGTTCTCGGCCTGGAGCGTCCCACGCGGCAAGCCTCACCCCGACCTCTTCCTGCACGCCGCGGCCGAGATGGGCGCCGAACCCCCGAGCAGCGTTGTCGTGGAGGACACATCCTCAGGGGTCGCGGCGGGTGTGGCGGCAGGTATGCGTGTCTTCGGTTACGCGGCCGATAGCGATGAGCAGGCGTTGCGGCGCGCGGGCGCCACGACCTTCACCTCGCTCGAGCGGCTGCCCGAGCTTCTGGGTCTCGTCTGACCGAGATGATTATGGCCATGGCATTCGTCCTGTGAAAAGACAGATGGCTGGTCATCTCCTTCTCAGCGTGTCAGCACGAAGGCGCTCATTCCTGGGATCGTGAAGCGCAGCTCGTCGCCTTCGACGGTGAGCGTTCCCTGTTTGATGAGGTCGTCGCGCACCGTCGATAGTTGCTTGGGTGTGCGGCCAAGCTCGTCGGTCAGCGCTCGGGCGGTGGTGGGCGCTCCAGTGGCGGCAACGGTCGCGACGGCCGCGAGATAGCGCTTTTGCGATGGGCTTGCCGCTGTCCAACGGGCCGCGTAGAGCCCGCGTTCGAGCTCTTCGTGAGCGCGAGGCAATGCGGCATTGGCCGCCGCGAGGTTGATCCTGTCGCGGCCAGTCGAGGCGCGCCAAGCGTAGTGTCCATAGAGCTGTACCGCGAACGGGTAGCCGCCCGATGCTTCGGCCAGGATCAAGGCCGCGTCATCATCCAGCGGTCTTCCGGCCGCCTCGGCCGGGCGGCGCAACGCCCGCATGGTGTCCTCTCGGCTGAGCATGCCCAGCTCATGCCATGCGCCGCGCTCCAAGTATGTGACGGAGTGCTCCGGGGCTCGCATCAATGGCAGACCGGCGAGGACCACCACGGCCGGCCAGCGCTCTCCAGTGCCCTCCTGCAACAGCGCCGCGAGCGCCGCAAGCTCGCGGCGGGCGGCGAGGTGTGCCTCGTCGAGGGTGATGACCACGCCGCTACCCAGCCGGTTCGCGAGTGCGGCGAGTCCGGTGAGCGCGGGGCGCAGGGCAGGTGTCGGATCGTCCTGCGTGTTGGCGGTGCGAGCAAATCGAACCTCGCCACCGACACCCGGGACACCGGCACGCACAGTCACCGACTCCGCCCGCAACGTACGCCTGGCCGGCGGCTGCTCGAGTAGTTCAGTCGCGCGCCGAACCGCGTCGATGAGGTCAGGGGTAAACGGAGTCTCAGGTCTCATCTCAACGTGGACCCGTGGCCAGCCGAAGCGAGATCCCGCGATCGCGGCGGCTTCGGCGAGGAGCACGGTCTTGCCTACGCCGCGCGCGCCCGCCAGCAGAGTCGGCCGCGGAGTCCGGCCGTCAAGCGCGGCGACTTCGATCGCCTCGCGCAGATCCTCGAGTACCGCCTCGCGGCCCGCGAGCTCCTTGGGAGGCTCATTGAAACCAGGGCGGTATGGATTCTCGACACGACCCATGGCGACAGTCTAGCGTTGTCTAGCTCGTCTAGCGTCGTCTAGCGCGTCTAGCGCTGTCTAGTTCATGGCTCGGGGCGTTCTCCGCATACTGCGGCGCCCACAGATGGGGGAGATCTTCAAGAAGCACGATGTCCTCAACGTCGGTCCGCCGCCAGGTGCCGAGGATTAGCTTCCGCGGCGGGCGATCCACTCGCGGGCAGCGGGTGACGGCGAGCTGTTCTCGGCAAGGCGCTCATCGGCGGTCGGGGCGCCCGCGGCCATGGCGAGCGGTATGACCCCGGCCCATGTGTCGAGCGCATAGTCCTCCTCGTCGTCCATCGGTGGTCCCGTGCGGGTCTTGGCCGACGCCTCGTCGAGCGACAGGGCGAAAACTTGGATCGCCTTGATCTCTTTCGTCGTGGGTGCTCGCACCTCCTCCCAGCGTCCCGGGATCAGTCGCTCGGTGAACGCCTCGATCGCGGCCATCTTCTCGCCCGGGGTCTCGATCGCGGTGGCTTGGCCGAGAACGACCACAGAGCGGTAGTTAACCGAGTGATGCACCGCCGAGCGCGCGAGCACGAGCCCGTCGAGCAACGTGACCGTCAGACACACCGGAGCGCCCGCGGCCAATGCCCGGGCCATGCGGCTGGCGCTGGAGCCGTGGAAGCACACGCTATCGCCCACGCGGGCGTGCAGTGTGGGAATCACATATGGCTGCCCCTCCACGGCGAAGCCGACATGCGCCACGAGCGCCTCGTCGAGGATCGCGTCGATCGTCTCGCGCTCGTAGTCCGCGCGGGCCGGCATCCGTCGCACGCGGGTGCGTGGGGAAGGGGCCTTCGGGCGAGGCTCGGACCGATTGGAAGGGGGCATCGGAACACCCTACGTTCTCGTTAGCCTCTTGGAAAGGGCCAAACCGAGTTGTCTTGGCTCACTGTGGTCCAGGGGCAGGCCGCGAGCGCCCCGCGACCAGTCGGCGGCCGGAGCCAGGATCGCGAACACGAGCAGCGTGAGCGTCAACATGAAGACGAGGCCGTACCTGAAGCCCGCGTCTCTGCTGTCGTCGGCCGGCACGCGACAGATTGTGGCCTATGCGACGGCGCGGCTCATGAGTGCGACCGGGACAGCCAGGCCGGCGGAGCGTCGCAGCGTCGCGATCTGTCGCCCCGGCTGAACGGCGGCGCGTGCCTCGCTCGCGTGCTCGCCGAGATGCTCGACCGTTTGCGGGAGATTCTCGGCGAGTAGCGCCAAGCCCCAGAACCGCGCCGGCCCGGCGGCGCTGTCCAGGCGTGCGGCGAGGGCCTCGTCGGGCTCCTGAACCACCTCGAGAATCGTCTCGCCAAGTCGGAAGAACGCCTGGCGAGGCGCACCAGCCGGCGTTGGCTGCTCGCGGATGCGACGCAGGTCGAGCCCCGCCTCGCGCAGCACGCGCACGCTGCGGTCGAGCTCGGGCGACATCGCCACGATGTGGTCGATCGCCGCGATGCCATTGGGGTGCTCAGTATTGGGCTCAGGAGGCCTTGCCTGGGGAGGCGGGGTATGTGAGATCGTGGTTGGAAGCCCATCCAGCTCAGTGCTCGAGACTCCGCGCAACGACCACCCGAGGATTCCCCGACCGGCGCTCAGACCCGCCAGCGCGAGCCGCACAGCTCCGAGTTGTACGGCGGTGTCCTCCACGGTGAAACCGAGCGCCCGCCAGCGCTCGGGATCGTCGGCGAGCGTGATCTGCTCGATCGTGGGTCGTGGCGTGTAGGCGCTCATATCGCACGAGGTCGTGGCCGGCGGGCGGCTCGGCGAGCGCGTTGGCCGCTCACGGCGCCCGGTCGCGACGCTCGAGCGCGGATCGCGCCGCTACGCGTTCAGCCTGACCGGAAGCGTCTTGAGCTGGTTGATGAAGCCCGATTCGACCATCAGCGGCCTGCCGTCGAGCTCCATGCGAGGGAAGCGCGCGAGCGTCTCCTCGAAGAGGATGCGCAACTCCAGGCGCGCCAGCGCCGTGCCGAGGCAGAAGTGGCGACCCCCAGCCCCGAACGCCTGGTGCTCGGTCGTGCGACGCACGTCGAAGTGGTCAGGGTCATCGAAGCGGGCCTCGTCGCGGTTGGAGGACACGTACCACATCACCACCTTCTCACCCTGCTTGATCTGGCGGCCGCCCAGCTCGGTGTCTTTCGTGGCCGTACGCCTGAAGTGGGCAAAGGCGGGGAACATTCTGAGGGACTCCTCGACGGTGCCTGGGACCAGCGCCGGGTCCTCGAGCACGAGTCGGCGTTGCTCGGGGTCTTCGAGCAGCGCGCGCATGCCGCTGCAGTAGGTGGCCTTCGTGCTGTCGTTGCCGGCCGCAACCAGCAGGAAGAAGCCCATCACGATCTCGTGCTCGGCAAGCTGCTCGCCGTCGAGCTCGGCGTGGACGAGCACGCTCGTGAGGTCGTCGGTCGGGTTCTCCCGGCGCTCGGCGATCATGCGCTCGCAACGCTCGAAGATCTCGGGGATCTCTTTGTCCATGACCGCCTCGACGCCGTCGGGGTTGAGGTCGGGGTCGCCCGCTCCGAGCGTCGAGTTCATCAGGCGTGCCCAGATCGCGTCGTCCTCCGCGGGGATGCCCATGAAGCTCCCGATCACGCGCGAGACGACCGGTTGGGCGACATCGTTGACAAGGTCGCAGCTCTCGTGCTCCTCCAGGCCGTCGAGCGTTCTCTTGACGATCTCCCGAATCGCGTCCTCGTGGGCGGCAATCCGCTTCGGGGTGAACCCCGACTGGAAGAGCGCCTTCACGCGGTCGTGCTTGGGGGGGTCCATCCCGATGAACATCGCGCGGGCGAGCTCGACCGGGAACACGGAGGAGATGACCGTCACCCCGCCGAGCTCGGAGGAGTAGGTCTGCCAGTCGCGGCTGACAGTGTGTACGTCCTCGGCGGTGGTCACGGACCAGAAGCCGCCTTCCTCGGGGAATTCGCTGACCTCGCTCGTGTAGTGGACGGGGCAGCCCGCTCGAAGGTCTTTGAACAGTGCGTGGGGCGGACCGTCCACCCAGTGCTGGCGCTCGAGCACTCGTTGATCCTCGAGCTTGGCGTCGGTCGCTGTCATCGAAGCCGCCATATCCGGCTTCGTACGTCGCCCGCGCCGCATCCCCAGCCACAGCCACAGCGGATACGTGGCAAAGATCGCGGCCGACAGCTTGTGCGTTCGCGGCCCGGCCCCTCGCCAGTCGAACCTGAACACGCCCGAGTTGAGCATCCAGTCGCGGCCCGAGGCGGCGCGGCACATCTTCCACACCGGCCTGGTCCAACCCTGGTCCAGGTACAGCCCGACGCTGATGCCCCAAAACACAGCCATATAGGTGACCCCCACCGCCGCGTCGCGCGCGGGACTTGGCTCGAGGCCCCGTGTGATGCGGCCGTATGTGCGGCCCCCGCTGTACAGCAGTGGGGGATCGATCAGGAACGACATGCGCATTCCTCCCCATTCGAGTGTGGGTCGCGTCGAACGTGTCTCAGTCCTCTCATGCCGCCTCCCGGTCGGTTTGGGCGCCCTGTGGCTCGCGGCCGAGCAACCTGAATGCAAGCCGTGTCGCGAGAGCCATGATCGTCATCTGCGGATTGACGCCGAGCGAGCTCGGCACGGCCGAACCGTCGGCCACGTACACGCCACTGGCGCCATGCGCTTGAAGGTTGCCGTCGATCACGCCGTGGGTCGCGCGCGCGTCGGCGCGAGCCGTGCCCAGCGGGTGAAACGCCATCAGCTTCAGGTCGCGCAATCGCGCACGCTCCGGCGTGACCCCGTCGGGGAGCGGCATATGCACCTCGCGGGCGCCGGCGGCTTCGAACAGCTCGCGCATGCGCGCCAAGCCGGTCCGGAAGCGCTGCAGGTCCGCCTCGTCGAGGTCGTACCGAATCAGTGGTCGCCCTGCCAGCGCACGCACGCTTCCGCGCGAGCTGTCGCTCACCATCACGCCGAACTGCGCCAGGTGGCGGTAGTCGGCCATCGCCGCTTCGTGGCGCGCGCCGCTCAAGGGCAGTGACATCGCCGCATACGCGGGCGGCCCGGCGACGCCCTCGAAGATGATCCCGTCGCCCGCGAACTCGTCTACGTAGAAGCTCTGGGGCACACCCCTTGCCATGTCCACGATCTCCTCCATGCGCGCAAACACCGCGCACGCCGGATGCAGCGAGAGGTTCTGCCCGAGCTGGCCCGATGCTTTGCCGATGCCACTGCGCGCCAGCAGCAGTGGCGTGTGGATCGTACCGGCGGCGACGATCACGATCGGGGCGCGCACCTCCACGATCGCGCCACTGCTCATCCGCGCCCGCACGCCGCTGGCCCTTGGTATCGAGCTGTTCTCGGCGTGGGAGGCGGAGCGTGCGGCACGGGCGACGGACCGCGGCGCCCCGGCGGCCCGGTGCGCGGCGCCGCCCTGCATCAGCACCTGCTCGACCCGGGCGCCGGTCACGATCCGCGCGCCCGCTCGCTCGGCGCGTGGAACGTAGGTGATGCCTGTGTGCTGCTTGGCCGAGGTCGGACATCCAAACGCGCACACGCCCGAGCCCACGCATCCTCGCGCGTTGCGACGCAGGTAGCCGTGCGACCAGCCGAGTCGCTCGGCGCCGCGGCGCGCCACGGCGGCATTGCCCCCCGCGAGCTCGGGCGTCACCTCGCTGACCGACAGTGCCTCCTCGACGCGCTCGAAGCAGGGGCGCAGCGAGCGCTCGTCTATGTCCAGCCCGAACTCGCGTGCCCACCGCTCGAGCACGCGCGGCGGCGTGCGAAAGCAGGTCCCCGAGTTGACCAGCGTGGTGCCGCCCAGTCCGCTGCCCAGCGGCAACACGATCGGCGGCGCCCCGAGCGTGATCGTCTGGCCGCCCTCGCGGTATAGCTGGGCGAGCATCTCCGGTGGGCTGGCCGTGAACGTGTCCGGGTCGTGCCAGTGGCCCTCCTCGAGCACAACCACCTTCATACCGCCCTCCGCGAGCTCGGCCGCCGCGACTGCGCCCCCGGCGCCCGCGCCGATCACGCACACGTCCGCCTCGATGCGAACCGTCTCAGCCACCTCGACGGCCAGCTCCCGCTCGCGACGCTTGCGCTCTCGCGGCATACGAAGTGTCGACCGCTCGCGGCTCGTCGAGGGTCATGGCCGTCCCTCCGCGCGCCGCAGCGCGCGCCCACGCGCGACGACCTCGGCGCCGTCCCATCCGAGCGAGCGGGCGACGCCGGGGTCGTCGTAGCGGCCCAGCACCATCACGATCTGCGCGAGCTGGTTGGCCGCAGGCATGCGTGCGAGCAGCGTCGAGGAGCGCGGCCTGCGCGCGAGCGCGACCAGCATGCGCATCCCGGCCCGCTGGAGCGGGGGGGCTGAGGCGATGAACGCGTCAATCGTGCCGTGCGATGGCGAGCCGTTCGGCATGGCTCGGTCACGGTATCAGTGAAACGTCGAAAGTTGGCTGTGCAGCCAAGAACGGATTCGGGGAGGGCAGGCGAGGCTTGGGCGCTCGGTGAGCCTCGCGGGCTACGAGCGCGTCGCACGCACGCCGGGCGCCGATCGGCCGTCGGCGAACGGCGCGATCGGCACACCGTGATCGCGCTCGCGCATGCCAAGCTCATACGCGGCGCCGTGGGGCGTGTGCAGCGTGCGGGCCGCGTCCCCGCGCGGGCGCACGTTGAGTGCGAGCGCGGCCACCGAGCAGTTGACCACGTCGTGCTCACCCCCGTCGGGATCGGCGTAGCGCCAGCCGGCGGCGGCGCCCTGCGGCGTGTCGACGTGGGCTTCAACTCTCAAGCCGCCCTCACCCGGCAGCGACAGCGTGCAGCGGGCCACGCTCTCGGCGACCTTCAGCCCGCGCGCCGCGAGGCCGCCCAGGCGCACGAGGCGGCCTTCGAGCGAGATCGCGCCGCTTGCCAACCACGGCGTCATGCGTCCCGCCACGAGCACTCTCCCGAGCGCCACGTCCAGCCATGCCGTGGGGTCCTCGTCGAAGCCGATCCCGTGCAGCCAGATCCAGCGCTCTGCGTGCTCGGAGCCCCAGTTGTGCCCCACCATGCCCCTCCAACCATCCAGTTGCAGCGTGCGGTTGGGCAACTCGATCGTGCCCTCGAAGCTCGCCGCGGGCGCCGGGCTCGTGAGCTTCGTACGCGGCAGCGGCGCCTTGTACAACCATCTCTGCTTGAGGTGGCGCAGTTCCGGCTCGCTTGACTCGAAGCGCAGCGACCAGCGCGCCGGGCCGCACTCCCCCTCGGCGATCCCCGGCCCCAGACGCGACTCGCGGCCGATCTCGATCCACCCGCCGGCGGGTGTCGCGAGCTCGGTGGTGGTGTGCTTGTGCATGAACGGCGCCCCGGCACTTGCGTCGAACACCGTGCACCACAGCGAGCCGCTCGGCGGATGGCCCGGGCGCTTGTGGACCGTGTAGCGAATCCACGCCCCCACGGGCTCATCCGGCGAGACCGCACGCAGGTAGAACGACTCATACATCCCGGCGCCGGCGGCGGCGCTCGTGAAGATTGGGTTGACTGCCATGCCCGCGATCCTAACTCGTGCGAGGATCACGCCATGAAGCACCGGTCCCACCTCGCGCCGCGACAGGCTGCGCTCGAGCCATGAGCGCAGAGCCGCTCGTGACTTTGCCGCCGGCCCTGCTCACGCCGGGCACGGGCGCCGATGCTCGCTTCGTGATGGGCGTCGACGGGGGCGCCACCAAGACGCTCGCCGCGGTGCTCGACCTGCACCGGCATGCGCTCCACCTCGGCCACGGCGGTTCGAGCAACGCGGACGCGGTCGGCGCGCGCGCGGCGACTGACTCCGTCATGAAGGCCACCGACGAGGCGATCGCACGCGCGGGGATCGCCCGCGACGATCTGGACGGGGCCGTGCTCGCGATCGCTGGGACCGACACCGACGCGGTCACCGCCCACGTGCGCGACACTTGCCCGAGCGCGTGGGTCGTCGTCAACGACGTCGTCGGAGCGTGGGCGGCCGCCACGGGCGCACAGCCGGGCGTCGGTGCGATCTCGGGGACGGGCAGCAACGTGTTCGGGGTGGGGCCCGACGGACGCTCTTGGCGTGCCGGTGGGTGGGGTCACGTGCTCGGCGACGAGGGCAGCGGCTACTGGCTGGCGGTCCACTCGATCAAGGCCGCCCTCAGCGACCGCGAGCGCTCGGGACCGCACACGGCTTTGAGCGCGGCGGCGATCGAGTTCTTCGGTGTCGACAGCGTCGAGGCGCTCGCCGCGCTCGTCTACTCACGGCCGCTCGCCAAGGGCGAGATCGCCGCGTTTGCGATTGAAACGGCGCGCCTTGCCCACGCCGGCGATGCCGTCGCGCGTGCTCTCTACGAGCGTGGCGCCATCGAGATCGGCAGGCAGGTGGCCGCCGTCGTCGAGCAGACGGGTCTACTCGACGTCTTTCCCGTCGGGTTGATTGGCAGCGCCTTCAAGGCGGGCGCCCTATTCGTCGAGCCGCTCACGGCCTTCGTGCAGCGGGCGGCGCCGGGCGCGCGCGTGGCGGTCGTTGAGATGGCGCCGGTCGGCGGTTGCCTGCTGCTCGCCGCACGCGTCGCCGGATGCGAGCACCCTGAAGGGCACACGGGCGCAAGCAGGCACGTGGTGGACCCCACGACGCTCAAGCCGCTGCTCGACGCGGCGCTCGCGCGCGAGGGCATCTTCAGGGAGTGAGCGCCTCGCGGCGCCCGATCGCGCCCGGGCCAACGCCTGCGATGCGGAAGGCGGCTGCCGCGTTTCCGACGGTGGCGGCCTCGAGCGGCGTGCGTCTCTCGGCCAGGGCGACGAAAAACGCCGCAGCGAACACGTCGCCCGCGCCGATGTCGTCGCGCATGGCCACGGTCGGCGGGCGAGGAGTCTGCACGACCGAAGTAGCGCCTGAGCTCGCCAGGTGGACGGTCGTGGGTCGTGGGCCCGCCGTCACCGCCACGACGGCCTCGCGGCGGCGCGCGGCGGAAAAGAGCTCGTGGCAGCTCGCGCACTCGGTCTCGGAGATCACGGCTGCATCGAAGCGGCTTGGGAGCAGCGTCGGGTCGAGCTCGACGGAGGAAATGTCGCCCGCGAGCACATCGCTGTCGGGCGGGACGAGCGGTATGTCTCCCAGCAGCGACGGCGCGTCGAGCTGCATCGGCCCGACCCCCTCACGCAGCTCCCACTGCCGCACCAAGCCCTGAGGCGTCACCCCGACGAAGGCCGCGCTCCCCGTCCAGGCGACCGGTGTCTCGCGAGCGACCGGAGCAAGGTGCAGGATCGCTGTGTCGAGCTCCACCGGCTCGACGATCGGCCCAGCCCATGCCAGTACGCGCTGGGTGCGGGCCGCGCCCGAGCCGCGCACGCTCAGCGTGGTGGTGTGGGGCGCCGGGATCACATGCAGCTCCAGCTCGCGGCGATACGGGGCCAGCAGCGCTTCGATCTCCTCGGGTATCCCCTGTGTGACGATCAGCGCGCGCAGCCCCAGTCGTGCCGCTTGCAGTGCGCTGTAGAAGGCACTCCCGCCGGGCTGGAAGATGGTGCCGTGTGTCCGGCGTTGGACGGCGTCGCGGGTGACGTGGCCGACCGTTATGTAGTCGAAGCGAGTGTCAGGCGTGCGAGCCATCGTAACCGGCCGCGCTCAGAAGCTGGGGTGGGTGGGAGGCAGGCCACCAGGCCATGGGATCGCGTGATTGGGGGCGCGGCGGCGGCGGCGGTGTATCTTCAAATTTGTGTAATTCATGATGGTGACTACAATATGTAGCTACTATAGTGAATTCAACAAAAAGTATATGGCATCTTCCGCTCAACGATCCCGCCCATCGTCGATCCCTACTGTCCCGTCGTGCCCATCGTCGATCCCTGCTATTCCACCGTGCCCATCGTCCATACCACCACACCCTCGAGCGGACGGCGGAACTCCCCGGGTCAAATCCGAGGAGGTATCCGCACCGGCAGCTCAGCGCCGCCGATCGTCGCCGCTGCCAGCCTGCCCGTAAAAACGCATCCGCCGAGGAACGTCCCCTCCAGGGAGCGCTTGCCGTGCACGCCGCCGCCGCCGAAGCCGGCGGCCTCGCCGACCGCGTATAGACCCGGGATCGCCTCGCCACTCTGCTCGCGCAGCACGCGGCAGCCAAGGTCTGTCTGGATGCCGCCGAGGCTCTTGCGCGCCATCACCTGTAGGCGGATCGCGATCAAGGGCATCGCCCCCGGGTCGACGATGCGCTGGAAGCGCGCCGTGCGTAGCCGGTCGCCGCGCCAGTTGCGCAGTTGGCCGATACGGCGCAGCTGGTCGTCGTTGAACAGGCCCTTGCCACGAGCGATCGCATCGTCGTAGCGGCCGATCTCGCGCTCCAGCACCGCCGCGTCGATCGCGCTCTCGCCCGTGACCTCGTTCATCTTCGCGGCCAGCTCGCCGAGTGAGGAGGCTGACACGAAGTCAGGCGAGCCCTCCAGGAAATGGTTCACCAGGCCGGGCTTGCCGAGCAGCACGCTCAGCAGGAACGGCACGACGCGGCGCTCGCGCAGGTGGGGATTGTGCTGGGAGCCCGACACGTCCAGCTCGCGCTTTGCGATCTTGAAGTTGCACACCAGCCACGAGTACTTGCGCTCGTCCTCGCACATGCGCTCGAGCGCGGCGTAGGCGTCGAACATGGGCATCACCGGCACGGGGCCGTAGCGACGGCCGTCGGGGTCGAGCATGATGCCCGAGCGCGGCGGGATCAGCTTTAGACCATGGTGTTCGCGCTGCGGTTTGGGGTGGCGGACCGCGTCGGCGTAGTTCCACATCCGCGATAGGTGGGTCACGTTGCCGCCGATGTGCCTCACCTCTTCGTGGAGCGCTCCGTCGGCGTAGTAGTGGGAGCCCATCAGCAGTTTCTCAGGTGCGGAGCCGAGCTCGGAGGTGGGCCATTCGCGCCGCACCAGCTCGAGGTTGCCGCCGATCCCTCCGGCGGCGATCACCACGGCCTTGGAGGCACGCGCCTCGTACCCGCCGGGTCTGATGACGGGTGGTGGGCCGCCTGCGAGGGTGGGGCTGCGATTGGCGCCACCGTCAATCGCGCCGTAAGGGCGCTCGTCGGGTTCGGGCAGTACGCGGCAGCCGACAACGCGGCCGTCCTCGGACACGAGCTCGGTTACGCGCGAGCGCAGGCGAAGCTGGAGCGCGGCGCGGCGCGGGTGGGCCTCGATCGCCCCCCACACGGCCTCTACGAGCGCCTTGCCGGTACCCCACGTGAGGTGGAAGCGCGGCACCGAGTTGCCGTCTCCGAAGTTGCCGCGCTCGGCCCAGTTGACGACCGGGAAGAACTTCACCCCGATCTCGCGCAACCAGCCGCCGACGTCGTCGCGGGCGCGCGTCACGTACTGCTCGGCCCAGCGCCTTGGCCACACATCCTCAGCGTCGAAGTCTGCGATCCGCAGCCAGTCCTCGAGCGCGAGCCGCTCGCTGTCGGGGATGCGCGAGCGGCGCTGCTCGGGCGAGTCCACCATGAACATGCCTCCGAACGCCTCGCGCGCCAGTCCGCCGATCTCCTGCGGGTGGCAGCGGTCGAGCAATAGCACGGTGTGGTCCGAGCGCAACAGCTCGAGGGTGCTCACCAGGCCGGCGAGCCCGGCGCCGACGACAATGACATCTGGGTCTTTGGTGTCAGTGTTGCTGCTCATTTGGGCGAGCCCCCGCGCCTGGTCGCGCTACGCGCATGGGCCGGATCTAGCGAGGGGCCGACCCCGGCGTATGCGCACCGCGCGGGGTACGTCTGGCTCCTTGCGCCGCGTCCCGCTGGGCCAATGGTCCTCACGCGAGCGCCATCCCCGCGGCCACCTTCACTTCTACCAGCTCTGGCTTGTCGGAGGCAAGCGCCGTGCTCAACGAGCCACCGAGCTCCTCCACGCTGTCCACGACCCGGGAGTGCACGCCATAGCCGCTTGCCACGGCTGCGCAGTCGAGTGCGGGTAGGTCAAGGCCCGGCGCGTCCACGATGTCCTCGAGCATCCCAAACCACTTGAGGATCGCGTACTCGTCGTTGCGCAACACCAGGAATGTCACCGGCACCTCATATGCGGCGGCGGTCCACAGGCTCTGGATCGCATACTGGGCCGAGCCCTCGCCGATCACGCACACGACCGGGCGGCTCGGCTGCGCCAGCTGCACCCCGATCGACGCCGGCATCCCGAAGCCGAGTCCCCCGCCGGAGGAGAAGTAGTAGCTGCCGGGCGCCGACAGCCGCAGCTGGTTGCGCAGGGCGAGCGTCGCCGAGGGCGACTCGAGCACGACGATGCCGTCCTTGGGGAATAGCTCCGCGAGCGCGCGCACGGCTGTGGAGGGGCTCATCGGATCGCTCGCCGGCGCGGGTTCGGGTGCCGGGCGCGGCGGGGGCGCCGGGCGCTCGGACGCGCCGACGGCGTCTGCCAAGGCGGCAAGCGCGAGCGCGGGGTCGGCGAGGATCGCATCGCCCATCGGCGCGCGCGCGGCCTCGTCGGGGTCGCTTGTGATCGCCACGAGCGCGGTTCCCTCGGCCAGCAGCGGGCCGGGCACGTTGGGGTAGTAGGGGAACACCGAGGTGCCGACCGTCAGGACGAAGTCGTGCACGGCGAGCATTTCCCCGACGGGGAGCACGGCCGGCGGGAGGATGCCCTGGAACAGCGGATGGTCCTCGGGAAAGCCGATCCGCCCGCCGCCTGGGGCGGGCGTCGCGTACACCGGCAGGCGCTGGAGCTCGGCGAGGCGGATGGCCGCCCCCCAGCCGCCGCTCGCGTCGATCTCGGGGCCAGCCACAAGCGCCGGGCGCTCGGCGCCGCGCAGCCGCTCGGCG
>CAAGKR010054568.1_pt1 | contig 20071 bp, 18 predicted proteins | sample 2556971 | NCBI WGS metagenome assembly CAAGKR01 (sample SAMEA5207829, study PRJEB30636) | soil metagenome | biome: forest; feature: boreal; material: soil | place: USA | collected 2011-09 | depth 1 m | reverse complement strand
TGCTGCAGAACGCCGACTACACCCCGCGCGCCCAGGCGATGCCCGGGACCGCGGCGGTCGTCAACGCCGTGGTGAAAGAGAAGTTCGGCATCGGCTACGGCGGCGCGGCCTACGCCAAGGGCATCAAGGTCCTGAAGATCAAGAAGGACGAGGCGACGCCTGCGGTTGCGCCCGACGACGCGACCATCAAGAACGGAACGTATCCGCTGTCGCGCCCGCTTTTCTTCTACGTGCGCGCCAAACCGTCGGCGGAGATCTCCGCCTTTACGGACTGGGTGCTGTCGGCGGAAGGGCAGGGGATCGTTGTCAAGGTGGGCTACTTCCCGATCAAGTAGAGGGGCATCGAATCCCCGCAGCACCGAAAAATCCAAGTCGTGCCTGCAATGTTACGCCGCCGCCACGCGTATGAAGCCGTCCAGTCACCGGACCCCTCTAGTCTCTAGGGGCATGAAGCACCAAAGCAGACCCGCCGTTCCGGCGCGCCTCGCTCACATCTCAGATTTGCATTTCGGGCGGAGCGCGGAGACCAACGCCAATGCCAGCCGCTTGTGCGCGGCGCTGCTCGAATCGGGAGTCGATACCGTCATCGCGACCGGCGACATCACCCACCGAGGTCTCGGACGCGAGCTGGCGCTCTTCGAGTCCACGTTCGCGCCCCTGCTGGCCGCGGGCCGGCTCATTTCGATTCCCGGCAATCACGATTGTCTGGGTGATGATCTTTCGGGGGATCTCATGCCCGGCGCGCGGGTGCAGACCGCCACGCGACCGGGCGTCTACGTCGTGCGCGTCAACTCGACGGCCCCGCACAATCGCTCTTGGATTAGTGGTCACGGCAGTCTCGACGACGCCGACCTCGACGCCGTCGACGCCGCGCTGGACGCGGCGCCGGCCGGCCTCCTGGTCGTGATTGCGCTGCACCATCACGTGCTCCCGATGCCAGAGGAGCACGCGATGGAGCGCTTGTCGTCGTGGCTGGGTTTTGGTTTCACCTCCGAGCTGGCGCGCGGTTGCGACCTCTTGCGGCGAGTTCGTGGGCGTTGCGACCTCGTGCTGCACGGCCACCGGCACGTGCCGCGAGGCGCGCGCCTCTTTGGATTGCCGCGGCCGATGCACGTTTTCAATGCCGGATCGTCGACCGAGCTCGGGCGCGTCCGGGTGTTCGCGCACGACGGCGCTGGCTCTTTGCTGGGCGGGCCGCTCTGGTTGGACGTCCCCGCCCCCTGGGACACCGTAGCCGATGCGTTTGGGGCCGAGGCGGGCCTCCCCGCACCGCTGGCCGTCTAAAGCGCCGTGACCGCGCAGCCGGGCTTCCCCGTGGTCGCGGCCGTCGAGATGGGGCTCGGCCATCTGCGCGCTGCCGATGCGCTCGCCCGCGGCCTCGGAGCGCCGATTGCGCACGCAGATCGCGCACCCTTCGCGAGCCCCGAAGAGCAGCGCCTCTGGCATCGAACCCGCCGTTTCTACGAAGGCGTTTCGCGCGTCTCGCAGCTACCGGTCGCGGGCGCTCCGGTTCGGTTGCTGCTCGAAGCCATCACCCGCATCCCACCGCTTCACCCGCTCCGCGATCTTTCCCGCCCTTCGATCGCCACGCGCGGTCTCGAGCGGACGATTCGCAGAGGGCTTGGCGCCGGTCTCCTCGCATCGCTCGAGCGATCGGGCGCGCCCCTTCTGACGACTTTCTTTGTTCCGGCCCTGCTCGCGAATCGCCACGAAACAATCGCGGTCAGTTGCCTGGTCACCGATACGGACCTCGCCCGCGCCTGGGTTCCGGGGCTCCCCGGCAAGAACCGGATTCGCTATTTCGCGCCGACACCCCGCGCGGCACGCCGTCTCGGCGCCTACGGCATCGCGGAGGCGCAGATCGAGACCACGGGCTTCCCACTGCCGCACGAGCTGGTGGGCGGTCCGGACGCGCCGCTCGCGCGGGCGAACTTGGCCGCGCGCCTGGTCCGTTTGGATCGGCGAGGCGTCTTCCGCAGCGCGGCGGGCCCGGCGATCGCCGCGACGCTGGGCCCCGAGGTTCTACGCGCCGTCGACGATCGACCGCCACTGCTGGTGTTCGCGGTGGGCGGCGCGGGGGCGCAGGCCGATCTGCCCGCGAGGTTCGTGCCGGCGCTGCGACCGGCGATCGAGCGTGGAGCGCTGCGGTTGGCGCTGGTCGCGGGCGTCCGCGCGGACGTCGCCCGCCGATTCGATGGACTGCTGCACCGGCACGGGCTCGACGGGCATCCGAACGTACGTCTGGTGTTCGAGACCGACGTCGATCGCTACTTCCGCGTCTTCAACGCGCTCTGCGCGGAGGCGGACATCCTGTGGACCAAGCCGAGCGAGCTGACCTTCTTCGCTGCCCTCGGCCTGCCACTGCTCCTGTCACCATCCGTTGGCGTGCAGGAGCGCTACAATCGGCGCTGGGCGATCGAAAACGGCGCGGCGCTCGCGCAACACGATCCGAGCGTGGCCGGCGCCTGGATCGAGGAATGGCTTGCCGACGGGACGCTCGCCGGGGCAGCCTTCGGCGGCTTCACGCGGCTGCCGAAGCAGGGCCTGTATCGGATTCTGGCCGCGTATGGCCGCTCCGCAGCGGCCGAACCTGCAGCCGACTTCCCCGCAGCACGGTCAGCCGGTTCGACCGCCATTCGATCGATCGGCTGAAGAGCCCGTGCGCCCAGGCGGCGCCCGAAAGCAGATCGCCGAGCGGCCCGACCAGCAGCGCGCGAAGGCGAAACCCCCGCCTTCGGAGAAGCCGTCCGGCGACGGAGTCGTTCGCCAGGCGGCTGAGCGTGGCCAGCGCCAAGATGGCCGCCATCGCGCGCGACGGGTCTGCAAGCGTTGCAACGGTGGCGAGCAGGACGGGGTTCAGGAGCAAGAGGGCGCAATAGGCGAGGTGGCCGGCGCACTGGTGCTGCATCACGCTCCAGCGCGCGTAGCGGTGGACGAATCCACCGAGCGAGCGCCGCTCCGAGACGCAGGTGACGGCAGCCCGCCCGAGGACGATCTGCTTGCCGAGACGATCGATGACCGCGCGTCCAAGCACGAAGTCCTCGGCGAGCACATCTTTGACGATGGCGAATCCGCCCAGCGCTTCGATGTCCGCGCGACGCATCGCCATCGATTTGCCGACGACGTAGTCCTTGCCGAAGACAACCTTGGCCGTGACGATCGACGGCGTGATGACCCCCGACAGATGCAGGTTGTCGGCGATGGAGCCGAGGCGCGCGGCGGACCGCGTTTCGCCGTCGCCGACCAGGGGATGCGTCACCAGACCGACGCGCGGATCGTCTAGGGAAGCGGCGATCTCGTCGAGATAGTCGGGTGGCACGCGCGTGTTCGAGTCGCTGACCACCAGGAGATCGTGGCGCGCGTGACGGGCCAGGGTCATGAGCTGGTTGACCTTGGGATTGAGGCCCGTCTCTGCTTCCTGCAACACCACGCGGAATCGCCCGGGCCAGCGCCGCTCGGCGGCCCGCGCAAGGGGATACGCCGGATCGCCGGCGTGCCGCAGACCGAGTAGCACTTCGTAATCGGGGTAGGGGAGCGCAGCGAACGAACGCAGGTTTGTCGTCAGACGATCGTCGAGGCCGCAGAGCGGCTTCAAGATCGAGATCGGCGGACGGCGAACCGGCACCGCGCGCGGCCCGCCCAGGTGGCGCGCGAGCGCGATCAACTGACCCCACCCGATCACCAGACCCACCAGCGCGGCGGCCGCGAGCGCCAGCGCGATGATGTGCGACGACGCTGCCATGATGACCTCCTTGTTGCTGAGGTAAAGGCTAGGACCGAGCGGTGACACTCCGGCTTCGACGCGGCGACGACCGGGTGACTTCGGGGTGGCGTTTAGTTTTAGTCCGAGTTTTAGTCCGAGTTTTAGTCCACGTTTAGTCCCAGATCCCGCAGGGGCGGACGCACCGGGACATCGCGAGCCGACGGTTCAGGGCTAATCCTTGACGACGACCGGGTGATCCGCGGAGAGGCGGTAGCCGGTGCCGCGGACGGTTTCGACCAGCGCACCCGCGTCGCCCAGCTTGTCGCGCAGGCGTTTGACGTGTGTGTCGATGGTGCGCGTCGAGACGCCGGGCTTATACCCCCAGACGTCCTCCAGGAGGTCCTCACGCGAGCGGACACGCCCGCGATGCTCGACCAGATAGACCAAGAGGCGCATCTCGAGCGTGCTGACGTGAACCTCGGCGCCGTTCACGAATACGTGGTAGCCGTCCACGTCGAGCTCCAGCGGACCGACGATGTAGCGGCGCCGCTGGGGCGCATTCGGCGAGCTCGGTTGTGCCGGCCGGCGGGCGCGCAGGATGGCGCCCACCCGCAGGATGAGCTCGCGGACGCTGAAGGGCTTGACCACGTAGTCGTCCGCCCCGAGCTCGAAGCCGACCACGCGATCGATCTCCTCGCCCTTGGCAGTCAGCATCATCACCGCCGGCTGGCGCGCGTTGACGTCGCCGCGGATGCGCCGGCAGACCTCGGTTCCAGGAATGTCGGGCAGCATGAGGTCGAGGAGCACGACGTCGGGATCGAAGCGTTGCACCGCTTCAAGTCCGTCTGCGCCGTTTTCGGTCGCCTCAACGGTGAACCCGGCAGCCGTCAGATTGTAGGTGAGCAGCTCTCGGAGATCGGGCTCGTCCTCGACGACCAGGATCCGGCGGTCGAGGTTCGTTTCCGGAGTCATACGGGCGCCAGCGTAGACGAGCGGGGTGACGAACCCGTTACAGTCGAGAAAACCCCCGGCAAACTCGACGACGGGCAGCGCTCTCAGCCTGGCCGCCAGCGCCAAGCTACGGCGTAACGTCGATCGCGGCTTCGGCGAAGTCGATCCCGCCGCGGTCGTCGCGGAGCACGCTCCACAGGTGCACGCGTCCCGGAGTCGCTGGCGCCGTCCACACGTTTTGCGTGAAGGTCTCGGTCTCGGTGGCGCTGCGGCCGGTCGCGTCGTGCTCGAACTCGCCGGCGGTCGCGAACCAGGAGAGACGCAGAGATTCCTGTTGCATCACGAGGCTCAGCGAGACGACGTCCCAAACCAGGAAGGACTCCGCCGAATCCTGGCTCCAGTCGCCTTGCAGGGTGACAGCGTGTCCCGCGCCGACGGCTCCGGGCGCGGGTGGGGTGGTCTGGCCGGCCGAAAAGAGCGGCGTCGCCACTCCCGCTGGATCAAGCACGAGATCGGCGAGCTGTGGGTTGTTGTTGGGAACATAGTTGGCGGCGTACTGTCCGGCGACGTCGACCGGGGCGTTGGCCAATCGGCAGAGGACGCGCTCGAGCGACGTCGTCCGGAATCGTCAGACAGGCGCTGCTCACATCGTTGCCGTTGGCAGGCGGATTGGGCGCGAGGCACTGGGCCCAGTTGATCTACGGCGCGGCGGCGGTCCCGTCGAGATCGACCGCCAGCGCGTCGTAGACCACGGCGCCGCTCTCGGCGGCCTCGGGCGGCGTCCCCCGGATGGCCAGAATCGCCGGCCCGGTGACCAGCGATGCGGGTGCGCCGAGATTCGGTTTGCATCCCGCGACGACAAACGTCGACGCCAGCAGCATCGACAAACCACCGACTGGTCTCTTCAAGAGCGCTTTCTTCATCAGAACTCCAACCGCGCGCCCAGCACCGCGAGCGTGGGGAACCCGGTGATGTAAGCGCGGCGCGAAAAATCGGCGCTGTAGATGATCTCCTCGGGATTCTGTCGATCGGTCACGTTTCGGCGCGCTGACCGGTGAGGAAGCGCTCGCGGAGACGGATCGCTCTTGCCCGGACCGCGTGCTGCTGGACCAGATGCTTCCGGACATCGACGGCGCCGAGATCTGTCGGCGTCTGCGGGCCGCGCCCCGAACGAAACGGATCCCGGTGGTTTTCTTGACGGCCCGCGCGGGCGAGGAGGCGCGGATCGGCGGTCTTGCGATCGGCGCGGACGACTACATCGTCAAACCCTTTAGCATGCAGGAGCTGGTCCTCAGGCTTCGGGCGGTCCTGAGGCGCGCGACGCCCGTGGAGCTCCAGCTCCCGCCGGGTTGGGTTCGGCTGCGCGATCAGTCTCGGGTCTGGAACCGCTACGCCGAGATTCACCTTTCGCGGGGCGAGTGGCGCGACTGCTTGGAGCTGTTGCGCAGCATCCTGCACAACTGCGAGGGCGCACTCAGTCCCGGCGAGCGCGCGGCGATCTACCAGCGGTTGTCAACCTGCGCGGAGAAACTGGGCGATGTTCCCGCGCAACGCGCATGGCAAGAGCGCGGCCGCGAGCTCTAGAGATCGCAATTCGATTCAACAACCCCCGGGAGCGACGCGCCGCCGCGTCCCCGTCCCCAATCACCTGCAGCCTGCGCGCGCCGCCCCCGGGTTTCTCACTGGCTCGAATCTGTTGCGATTAAGTGGTTGCCGGCGCATCTGCAAAGGCGGCGTCGACCGAGATCAAGGTCAATCGATCGCGCAACCATATCGAGATGTCGGCGATGTCGAGCGCGCCCAAGAACAGGCCGCGGTTGCAGACGATCGGCAGGTGCCACCGTTGCTGCGCGCACATGCTCCGGAGCGCCATGCCCACGGTGTCGTTTTCGTGCAGCGGCTCGGTGCATGGCAACATGACCGCGCCGATCTGGGTCGCGCGCAGGTCATCAATCTCGGAGCAGGCTTTGGCCAGGATGTCTCGATCGGTCACCACACCGATGGGCCGGTGGTTCTGAACGACCACCGCCGCGCCCCGGGTGCGGCGCCGCATCGCTTCGATCGCGGTCGCCACCGCTGCTTCGGGCGACAGGGTGAGCGCCGGCCCGCGCGGAATGTCGGTCACCCGCACGTCGAGGCGCACCGGGGAGAGCGCGACGGCTTCGCTGTTCCGGAGATCGTCCTCCCCGAGCTCGCTCGCTTCGCTGATCTTGAGAACGTCGAAATCGAACATCGCCTCCGGCCTCCTCTGACTCGGCGATGATGGCCGAGGCGGGGCGGACCAGCGGTTACGTTCGCGCCACGATTTCGCGACGCACTTCGGGGTCGGCAGCGGGTGGCGAGATCGGTGGTCGGCGCTCGTTCGGCGGGGCGCCGAAACCACAGCGCAGCTGGATGCGGCGCCGGTCGGCGCCGATGTAACCGATGCCGACGAAGAACGCGCAGCGCCCGCAGTCCTCGATGACGCGCGCGTAGTACTGCGTTCCATCGGTGCGCAGGTGAATCGGGCAGCCCATCACGCGCAGAGAGAAATCGTCGTCGACGGGCAGCGATCGGGTTCCGGCGCAGCGGCAGCGCCAGGCGGGCAGACCGAACTCGCGCAGCGTCCGCCAGCGCTCGGGCTCATCGGTCAACGTGCTACCGCGGAGCACGATCAGGGGAAGGCCCGTGCGGGGCTCGATCCGATTTGCCAGACGGCTCCCGCCGTCCAGTTGAATGACCAGCTGAATGCCGCCGTTTTCATCGGTGAGGAGCGCGTCCGCGCGCGTGCCGTTGGGCAATTGGGCGTCGATTGTCACGCGCTTGATCGACGGCTCCAACGGGCGCCACGATTTCTCACCGCAGGTCTCGCAACGGCGCAGCAGCTGGGGAGCCGAGCTCTGGCCGTCGAGCCAACTCTTGATCACCCTGCGGAGCGTGCGCTTGGCTGCCGACATGTGACCAGGAGGGGCAGGATATGCCACAAAATCGACACGGCCGTGTTACAAATGCGTGACAAAGGTCACCGATGGCTTTCCCTGGGCGCTTGGAGGTGACGTGCGTCCGGCGGGTCTTGCCGGCTAACCAAATCGGCCGTTGGGAGCGTGAACCAGAAGGTGGAGCCGCGACCGGGGGTGCTGTCGACGCCGATGGCGCCGGTCATCGCTTCGACCAAGTGCTTGACGATCGATAGGCCAAGGCCGGTGCCGCCCATGTCGCGCGAGCGGCCGCTGTCGACGCGGTAGAACCGCTCGAACAGGCGCGGCAGGTGCCGCGGCTCGATGCCGGGACCCGAGTCGGCGATCTCGACTCGCAGCGTCCCGCCGTTCTGCGCTGCGCGCAGTCGCACGCGCGTTCCGGGGCCGCAGTACTTGACGGCGTTGTCGAGCAGATTGGTGAACACCTGTTCGAGGCCCTTGCGATCGGCCCGCGCGGGCGGCAGATCGGCCGGGATATCGTTGGCGATCTCGATCCCTTTCCCTTCGACGCGTGGACGCAACAGGGTCAGCACCTGTTCCGAGACGGCACGTAGCGAGACCGGCGTCGCCTCTGGCCGGTACTCCTTCGATTCGATGCGCGACAGATCCAGGAGATCCTCCACCAGAGCGCCGAGCCGCTGCGCGTTCCGATCGATGATGTCGACGAAGCGCTCCGACGCGGTGGGATCGCGCGCCAGCGTGTGGCGGAGCGTGTCCACGGCGGAGCGGACGGCCGTGATCGGCGTGCGCAGCTCGTGCGAGACGTTGGCCACGAAGTCCTTTCGCAGGGTTTCAAGCCGGCGGATCTCGCTCACATCGACGAACACCGCCAGGAGTCCCTGCGGCTTCCGGTTTAGGCTGGGCAAGGGCGCTGCGTGGACCAGCAGGCGCCGCGGCTTCGGCCCGGTGGTTTCGATCTCGCCCGAGACCGAGCCCTGCCCCGTCTGCGCGCGGTCGAGGATCGACTGCAGATCGGCGTTGCGGATCAGCTCCAGCGCCGCTCGCCCTTCGGCGTTGGCGCCCAGCGCGAGCGTGGCGCGAAGAGCCGGGTTGACCAGGATCATCCGACCGTCTTCGTCGAGAACCAGCACGCCTTCTTGCATCGACTCCAAGATCACGCCCAAAAGGTCGCGCTCGGTCCGCAGCGTCGTGAGCGTGGAGGCGAGGCTCCCTGCCATCGCGTCAAGCGCGCGGCCGAGCTCCGCGATCTCGTCGGCACCCGCCGGACGAATGCGCACGTCGAGATCACCAGCTGCCATCCGGCGTGCGGCCTCGGTCATGCGGCGTAGCGCGCGCGAGAGCACCTGCGCGGCGGCGGTGCACAGCAGCACCGATACGAGGGACGCGAGCGCCAGCGCTGCCCACAAGATATGCCGCCGGTGCTCCATCTCGGCGTCGACCTCGTCGAGGGAGACAGACAGCTGGGCAGCGCCACGCGCCCCGTTCGGCAGCGCCATAGGGATCGCCGCGCTCATGATCCGCTCGTGGGTGATGGCGCTGGTGCGCGTCGACGATTGCGCGCCGCCCGCCAGCGCCGCTGCGACCTCCGGAAGCTCACGATGGTTCTCCGTCGGATCGAGGCCGGCCTGCGACCTTTCGGAGTCTCCGAGGACGGTCCCCGCGGCGTCGACGAAGGTGACGCGGCCTTGGGCCTGCGTCCCGAGCTCGGCGGCCAGGGTGTTCCAGCGCGCGCGTTCCAGATCGCGCTGTCCGCGGGTGGCAAGCTCGACCATGGCCAGCCGCACGAACAGATCGCCACGGATCCGCTCCAGCAGATTCGCCTCGACGGCGGGGCGCAGGGTGAGATCTCCGGACAATCCCGCCACCGCGCTCAAGGCTAGCGCAACCGCGAACAGCTTGCCGCGGAGCTTCAGGTTCATGGCTCGTTGTCGTTGGCGCCGCCAGCGCCGATCGCGGCAGCGTGATCGGCCGCCGGCGTGAAACGATACCCGACGCCGCGCACGGTCTCTATGTACGGGCCCGCGCTGCCAAGCTTTTCGCGGAGGCGCTTGACGTGTGTGTCGACCGTGCGGGTCGTGACCTCGCCGCTCATGCCCCAGACATCGTCGAGCAGCGCCGGGCGCGATTGCACGCGGCCACGCCGTTCGAGCAGCGTCGACAGGAGGCGCAGCTCGAGCGCGGTCAAGGTCACTTCTTCCTCGTCCACCCACACGCGGTGCGCGTCCCGATCGACCCGGAGCTTGGCGAACACCATCACGCCATGCTCGCCGAGGGCCGGCCCGGGGGTCTTGCGGCGAAGGACCGCATCGACGCGGAGCAGGAGCTCGCGCAGGCTGTAAGGCTTGACGACATAATCATCCGCCCCGAGCTCGAACCCGACCACACGATCGACCTCGTCTCCCCTCGCGGTGACCATGACGATGGGGAGGTCGCGGGTGGTCGGATCGCTCTTGAGGCGGCGGCAGATTTCGACGCCCGAGACGTCCGGAAGCATCAGATCGAGCAGCAACAGATCCGGCCGGTGCTCCGTCACGGCAGCGAGGGCATCCTTGCCCCCGCCGACGACGATCGCGGTGTGCCCGGCCTGTCGCAGGTTGTAGGCCAGGACCTCCTGCAGATCTTTTTCGTCTTCGACTACGAGGATACGCGCCATGACAGATAGCCGGGGGTTCTACCACTCCTGCCGGACCGGAGCTGCTACCCTGCCGGTGATGGGTCAGGCGACCGGAGGCCATGGCCGAGACGGCGGCTAGCCCGGTTGATCGCCGGCCAGGCAAGGCGAGGCGTCGGGTGGGCCGAATCCTCGCGGCGGTCATTGCATCGCTTTTCGCCGGCGCGGTCGCGCTGTCCGTCGCGCTGCCGCTCGTCGTGCGCGGGGCGGCGGCGCGCTGGGTGTTTTCGCGCGCGACGGCCTCGCTCTGCGGGTCGTTCTCGCTCGGCGGCGGCCACCTCGGCTGGGCGGCGATTTGGGATCTCGCGCTCGGCCGGCCGCTTGCGCTGGTTCTGAACGATGTGCAGATCACCGGGCCCGACGGCCGCGTGGTATTCGCGGCGGCGCTCTTCGAAGCCACCGTCGAGGTGCACCCACGGCCGTGGCGCCTCGTCATCGACGACGCCCTGATCGCGCGCGGGCAATGGCGCCTCGCGGTCGGCCCCGGCGCCGTGGGGCCCGCGGCCGCTTTCCTGGCGGTGCCCGAGGCTGGGCGCGCGGCCTGCCTCGACCCCCCTGCGGCGCGCGTGTACCGACCCGCGGTCGCTGGTACCGGATCGATATCGATTCGCAGTCTGGAGCTCCAAGATGTGGACACCGAGCTCGACTTCGCGACCTGGGGGCTGTCGCTGGTGCGCGCGAACGCCGAGGGAGCGCTCCTGGTCGGAGGCGACGGGCCGCCGATTCTCTTCGACGCCCGCGACGTGGTCGCGGCGGCCGGCACCCTTCGCATCGGGCGTCTCGACAACGCCTGGACCACACGCGTTCCGTTCGACGCGGTCGCGATCGAGCGGGTCGTCGTCGCGCCCGAAGCGCCGACCGATTTGCGGCTGGAGGTCGCGGGCGCTCGGACCGGAGGCGCGCGTCTGGCGGGGCACGCGCTATTCGAGAATATTTTTTCGACGCGACTCGGCGCGCCACCGACCCGGCCGCCCGGCTTGGAAATGGCTGCGCGCTGGACCGGTTTCGGAGCGGCACTGTCGCGGCTCGATGCCGGCTGGCGCCCGCATGGCGTCTGGGCCGCGCGCCTCGACGGTGATCTCTCGGTCGTGCTGAACGGTCCGTTCACCGAGCTCGCCGTCGCGCTCGAGGCCGACGGCGCCGGCAACCACCTCGCGGCGCACCTGGCGCGGGGCTCTGCCGATCTCACGCTTGCGCTCGCGCGCGTCGACACCCGCTGGATGCTCGATCCGGCGCTGGAGCCGCTCTTTGGCGGCTTCCTTCACGGGCATTTCAATGCGACGGCTCGTCTCGCGCCGACGTTGGCGGGGATGGAGGTGGCGATCGCGGATGCCGATCTGCGCCTCGATCGGCGGCACGCGCCGTCGGGACCGCGGCATTTCGAGCTGCGCATCGGCGGGGAGCGGCGGTCTGCGGGTGCGACCGACACGCTTTACGCCGTGATCGATCGGGTGCGGCTGGCGGACGCGAAGCTCAAGCTGGAAGATCTGCGAGTCGATTGGACGGGTCTCTCCGCGCGCGCCGATGCAAAGGTGGCGTTTCCGGTCCAAGGCGCCGCGTCGGGTCCGCCGGACGGGCCGGCGCGGGGCACCGGCCGCCCGCGCTCGCAGGTCGACGCACACGGAGATCTGGCGGTGGCCGCGCTCGAGGACTGGATCCCGGGCGGCGCCGCCAGCGGACCGCTGCGCCTGTCGGCTACGGCGCGCGGGACGCTCTCGCGTGTGGACTTCAAGCTGGTGTTTCCCCCGCCGGCGACCGTCGGTGTTTTTGGCCAGCGCTTCGCCTTGCCGGCGCGCCTCGAGGCCGCGCTGGTGGCGGGTGTTGGACTCGACGTGCGGACGCTGAGGCTCCGGCGGGTGGGAGGCGGCGACGCCGAGATAGGCGGTCGCCTCGGCACCGGCGGGCGTCTCTCCGGCACGCTGCTGATTCACGACTATCCCATCGCCGACCTGCCGGGCCTGGATCGGGCCGGGTTGCCCGGAGCGCTCGGCGGGACGCTGGGCGCGGAGCTTTCCGTGTCGGGCGCTCCCGAACGGCCGACGCTGGAAGGGAAGATCGACGTGGCGTCGTTGACATTCGACAAACGGCGGCTGGGTGACGCCAAAGCCAAGCTGCGGTTCGGCCCCGATCGCGGCGTCGCCGACGCGACCATCGCTCCTGGAGTCACTCTGCACGCGACGGTCAACCGCCGTCCCAGGCTGGAGATCGACGCGAAGGTGTCGCTGGCCGATCGCGCGCTCGGCCCCTGGCTGCCGGCTCCCTATACCGGCGCGCCGCTGGCGGCCACCGGCGAGGCCAGGATCTCCTACGCGGATGGCGCGCCGCTCGCGGCCGACGGCGTCTTTAGCTTGACCGGCCCCGGTTTGACCGGCCTGGAACTTTCCGGCCGCGCGCGCGGCGTCGACGCGCGGGCTCACCTGATGGGCGAGATCGACCTTCAGGGCTGGCCGTCGCTCTGGCACCGCTTGCCGCTGCGCTGGTCGCGCTACTTGAAGAGCGCGGCGGGAACGGCCGACGTGGATCTGAATGTCTTTGCCCCGTTGGGCCGACCGCGCTTTGTCGGCCGTCTTCGGATCGTGCGAGATCTCGTGCTGGAGACGCCGCGCTGGCCGGCGCCTATCACGCTTGCTGCGGGTGGACAGATCGATTGCGACGGCAACACGCTCAGCAGCCCCGGGCTTTCGATCGCGACGCCGGGGCTGCACGGGAATCTCGCCGGCCGCGCCGCGCTCGATCCAGACGACGTGGGACGATCGGATCTGGCGCTGTCCCTGACCGCGGAGCTGGACGCTGCGCATTTCCTGGTGCGCCTCCCGGCAGGCGCGTCCGCCAGTGGCCAGGTGCTGGTCGACGCCAAGATGAACGGAACGCTGGGCGCCTCGCCGGGGCCGCGAATCGACGGCCAGGCGCGCTTCGACGATCTGGTCGTCCAGCCGCCGGCCGCGCTGCCGTCGGTGCGGGCGCGCGGCGCGGTCGAGGCACACGGCGACACGCTGAGCGCGCTGGGGCTGCAGGTCGACATCGCGGGCGTGGGGACGGTGACGGTCGGGCGAGCCACTTCGCCGGCGCTGGCGAAGCTGGTTTCGCTGTCGCCGCTGCGCATCGGGCGCCTCGATCTGCCTTTTGCCGGCGAGCATCTCGCCGTCGGTGGTCCGAGCTCGTTGCTCGAGATCCCCGACCTGGACGCCGACGTGCGGCTGACGGGAGACGCGCAAGGCGATCTCAAGCTCGCGGGAGACCTGGCGGTGGCCGGCGGATCGTACGATTCGTCCCGCGGCGACTCGCGGGGTCACAAGACCCGTGCGTCGGGTGCATGGTATCGGGCGCTGCCGCCCCACCTGACGTTGGATCTGCTGCTGCACGGACCGCGCAAGGCGATGCGCGTCGGGGTTCCGCTGCTGCCGGACGTGACCGTGGATTTCCAATGCCACCTGGTCGCGACCAACCGGGGCGCCACCTTGAGCGGCCACCTGCGCGGGGACGGCGCGTACGCGCGCGCGGCCGTGACGATCTATGATTGGTTCACCCCCGGAGATCTACGCCGGTGTCAGATAGGCACCCCGTGAGCGATGTCATGTTGCCATCGCGCGATTCGCCTTTAAGACTTTAACTTGATGAGCTGAAAGCCGACAAAGACAACAAGGAGGATCTAACTGTGCAACGACTGTTTGCTGCGTTTGGGCTGTTGATGGTTCTGGGTGCCGTCGCGTCGGGCTGTTACGTGGCGCCCGTCCGCGGGGAGCATTGTCGCGGTGGCTACTGGGTCGAGGGGCACCGCGGTCCGCGCGGTCGCTGGCATGAAGGTCACTGGCGCTGTCCGGGCGTGATCGAAATCGAGTGACCTCTGTGGACGATTGATTCCGCGCCCGGCGAGCATCCAGTTGCACCGACGGCAGCGCCCGCCGGACGGAGAAGCCGCCTAGATCGCGCGACCGCGCTTCGATGACCAGCTCCGCCGGATCGGGCGCCGGGTCGTGCAGATCGCTGGGAGGGCGTGCGCTCATACGTCGTCGGGGTGAATCCAAGCTCAGCTTCCAGGCGACCTTCGGATCGTGCGGCCAGTCTTGGCCTGATTGAGGCGCGCCGCCACGCCGCGGATCATGCTGCGCGAACCAAGGCGGAGCATCTGCACGACCAGCTTGTTGAGCAGCCCCGGTATGGCGAGGGTCTTCCCCGCCATCATCGCGCGGTAGGCGTGCGCGGCGACCTCAGTCGCGTTCATCGCCCGCATCTGGAACAGCCGCGAGCGATCGTTGCCAGAAATCTTGCCGAACTCGGTCGCTGTCGCGCCCGGACAGCTCACCGTGGCGGTCACGCCCGTACCGCGCAGCTCGACGGAGAGCGCCTCGGTGAATGAGTTCACGAATGCCTTCGTGGCGTAGTAGACCGCCATGAAAGGGCCGGGCTGAAACCCCGCGGTCGAGCCCAGGTTCAGGATGCGACCGCTCTTGCGGGCGATCATGCCGGGCAGGAGCAGCCCGGTGAGGTGCACGAGGGAGGTCACGTTCACCTGCACCATCGCCAGCTCACGCAGCAGATCGCGCTCGACGAACGGGCCGGTGGTCCCGAAGCCGGCGTTATTCACCAGGAACTCGACTTCGATATTGCGATGTTTGAGCTCGTCGACAATCCGCTGGGGTGTCCCCGGATCGCCGAGCGCGGCGGAGATGACGTGGGCGACGACGCCGCGCTCGGCCGCCAGACGCGTCGCGAGGGCCTCGAGCTCCGCGCGCCGCCGGGCCACCAGCACCACGTCATGTTTGTCCGCCGCGAAGAGCCGCGCCAGCTCCAGGCCGAGCCCCGCGGACGCGCCGGTGATGAGCGCCGTTTTCGCCATCCTCGATTGCGCAGATACTAGCGGGAAATGCGACCGTTCGCCCGCCGCGTCACTCGAGCGCTGCTGCTCGCGCTCGGGGCCAGCGCGGCCGCCGGGTGCGTCGCGCCGAGAGGCTCGGCACCGCAAGGCGTGCTCGATGCGATCCGGGCACGCGGCGAGCTGCGCTGGGGCGCCGACGAGCAGGGCGGCGAGCCCTACGTCTACGAGGATCGCAGCGGCGCGCTGGTCGGCTTCGAGGTCGACCTGGCGGATACGCTGGCCGCTGCACTGGGCGTTCGCGCACGCCTGGTGCAAAACGACTGGTCGACGTTGATTCCGTCGCTCGAGCGCGGCACCTTCGACATCGCGCTCAACGGCATCGAGGTGACGCCCGCGCGCGCGGCCCGCCTCGCCTTCACGCGTCCTTACTACGTTTTCACGGAGCGCTTGGTTGCGCGACGCGGTGACCCGCGCGTTCGCGACCTCGCCTCCCTGCGCGGACTGCGAGTCGGAACGCTGGCGAACAGTCTCGCCTGGGATCTTCTCCGCGACGCCGGCGCGATCGCCTTGCCCTACGAAGGGGTCGACGAGCCCCTGGTCGATCTCGAGAGCGGGCGCAGCGATGCCGTCTTGCTCGACGACGTGATCATCGCGCGCTACATCGGGCGGCACCCGGTGCTGGCGGTCGTCGGCGACGTCGCCGAGGGACGCTATGCCGTCGCGCTCCGTCCGGCCGACGACGAGCTGCGCGCCGCTCTCGATCGCGCGCTCGGCCAAGCGATCGCCTCCGGAGCCTGGCGCCAGACGCTCGCGCGCTGGGATCTCGACGGCGATCGGCAGCAGGCGCTGGCGTTGTCGTCGCCGTCCCCGTCCCCATCGCCATCACCATCGTCGTCGGCGGCCTCGGCGCGGGTCGGCGCGGGCGTCGTTCCCCTCGCGGCGAACGCGGCGTCGCCGCGGCCGCTCACGGTGCGCCAGCTGGCGCTGTTCGCCGAGGGGGCGCTGGTCACGCTCTTGATCTCGCTCGCCGCGATGGCCATCGCGGCGCCGCTCGGCCTCGCGCTGGCGCTCCTGCGCCTCGAAAGCCGGCGCGCGCGTCCCCTCGCGACTGCCTACGTCGAGCTTGTCCGCGGCACACCTGTCCTGCTCCAGCTCTACCTTCTTTATTACGGGCTGGCGGGTCTGATTTCGCTCGGTCCCTGGACCGCCGCCATCATCGGCCTCGGCCTCAACTATGCCGCCTACGAAGCGGAGATTTATCGCGGCGCGCTCGGAGCCGTGCCACTCAGTCAGTGGGAGGCCGCGCTGGCGATCGGCTCGTCGCGCCCGGTCGCGTTGCGCCAGATCATCTTGCCGCAGGCGCTTCGCCTCGCGGTTCCGGGCGTGACCAACGATTTCATCTCTCTGCTCAAGGACAGCTCGTTGGTTTCGGTTCTCACCGTCGTCGAGCTGACCAAGCGGATGACGATCACGGCCGTCGACGATCGCGGCTGGCTGCTCCCGGGCGCGCTCTGCGCCGGGTTTTACTTCGCCCTCGGCTATCCATTCGCGCGGCTCGCGCGACGGCTGGAACGACGCCTGGCATCCCACGCCGCCTGAGGCGCGAGCGCCCCCGGACTGGACGTCGGTCAGCGGCTCGGGTCGAGCACCGTCTCGCGCAGACGTCGCGCTAGACTGGGCGTCGTGATCACCGATCCCGCACCTTCCGCGGAGGGCCGGCGCCGCGAGTACGAAAAGAGCGACGCGCTCGTGAGGATGCCGCTTCCACCGGGCCCGCCGCTGCAGGATCTGACACGGGCGCTCGCGGCTGCCATGACGACCGGCGAAACGGCGACCGTGCGGAAGGCCGGGGTCGCGTTGCTCGAATCCCTGGCGGCGTTCTACGTCGTACCGGTGCCGTCCTTGCGCGTGCGCGGTGCGCGGCCGCACCGCGTGACCGCCGGCGTCTGCACCTATCAGCTGTTCGGTGACTACACGCTTTCGACGCAACGGATCCGGGTCTGGATGCGCACCGCGATCCGCGAAAAGGTCTCCAGCCCGAAGGCGCTCCTCAATACCCTCTTGCACGAGTTTTGCCACCACCTGGACTGCACGCGCCTCGCCTGCCCGCAGAGCTTCCACACGCGCGGCTTCTTCGCCCGCATCGATCACCTCTATCACCACGCGCTGGCGACGCCGCCCGCGGCGCGGGGCCCTTTGCGATGGATCAAGCGGGGATCGGTTTACGCGATCGATTGGCGGCGCCTGGCACGCCGGTAACCGCCCGTGATGCGGGCCGCAAACACGCCGCGGTGAACATTCGGGTGCCCCTGCGCGCTTGACCTTTGTCAGTTGGCCCCTGAGGGGTATGCTTGATAACAGCGGTTCGTCGTGAGAGCGGAGCCCCCAGTTCGTCGCTCGATTGGATTCCAAGGGTGGTGCCTTGCCCTGACGGCGTTGCTTGCACACGCGTGCGGTGGCAGCGCGGGCGAAGGCAACCCCCAGAATGACTCCGCGAAGACGCTGGACGCCGGCTCGGGCGGAATGGCGGGCGCCGCGCAGACCTCTTCGGACGCCGCGGCGACGGGTGCGGGCGGCGCCGTTTTCCGCCCTGCCGCCCATCCGGCGTTGCCTCAGGTCATCGATCTGAACCGCGCGATCCTTCGGGCGCCCAAAGTGCAGCCCATCGTCTACAAGACCGACACCGCCACCGCGGACATCGAGGCCTTCCTTCAGGCGCTGGCGGGCAGCACGTACTGGGGGGCCACCACCTCCGAATACGGCGTTGGGGCGCTCACGGTCCTGCCGACGATCACGCTCGGTGCCGCCCCGTCTCCCACGCTGACCGACGCCTCGCTTCGTTCCACGCTTGCGGCCAACACCTCGGGCGCGAATCCGGCCTGGGGCTCCGCCGATCCCAACACGATCTACCTGTTCGTGCTTCCGCCGGGCACGATCGAAAGCGACATGAACCAGGCCTGCTGTTCCCAGTACGACGGCTACCACGACGAGGCGAGCTCGGGCGGTGTCACCGTTCCTTACGCGGTGAGCTGCTCGTGCCCCATGTTCGACGGCCCGACCGTCACCGATCTCCAGGAGCGGACCATCGACATGAGCCACGAGCTGGTCGAAGCGGTGACCGATCCTTTCCCGTCCGACCAGCCGGGGTTCCGGGAAGAGGACAACGCCGACATCGTCTGGACCCTCGTGGGAGGCGGCGAGGTCGCGGACATGTGCGAGTTCAACGACGACGCGAACATCATCCTGCCGGGCTCCGCCTACATGGTCCAGCGGTCCTGGTCGAACGCAGCCGCCAGCCTCGCGCAGAACCCTTGCGTGCCCAACTCCAACAGCCAACCCTACTTCAACAGCTTTCCCGCGCTCGACACGATCGCCTACGCCCCGGGCGGCAGTGGCTTCACCACACAGGGGGTGAACATCCCGATCGGTCAGAGCAAGACGATCGACATCAACCTCTTCAGCACCGGCCCGACCGCCGGGCCGTGGTCGATCCGCGTCTATGACTATGACGAGGCGGTAGTCGGCACCAACCCCCACCTGGGTTTCAAGCTCGACAAGGCCACCGGGCAAAACGGCGACACGGTCCACTTGACGATCACGCCCAGCATGGCGGACACGACGCTCGGCGGAGAAGCGTTCATCATCTTCTCCGATCTAGGCCGGATGGGAGACGCCAACTTCCAGAGCAACCTGACCATGGTCCTGGTCACCAACTAGACGCATCTCGCTGGCTAATGGTCGCTGGGACTTCGGCTCTCTAGTCGTCCCGTCGCTACATCCCAAACACCTCATCGACCCGCACCACCACGTCCGGAAACGCCAGCGGTGAAACCGTCTCGCCACTCCGAAACGGCGTGACCCGGGCGTACGTGCCGTCCGTGGGCTCGCTGTGTCGCTCGATGATCCGGCCCGCCACGTTCACGACCCAGTACTCGGGGACGCCGGCCTGCGCGTAGAGCTCGGCCTTCTCTTGCCGGTCGAGCATCAAGGACGAGTCGGCCACTTCGATGATCAGGAACGCCTGGCTTGGATGCGCGTTCATGTAGTTCCCAAGCGCGACGACGGCCAGATCAGGCTCGGGCACGCTATCGGCACCCGCGACAAAAGGAAGTTGGACGCGAACATCCGCTCGTCCCAGCAGCCGCGGAATCAGCAGGCGGCTGAGAATCTGGATCACGTACGAGTGCGGAGCGTTCTGCGGGCTCATTTCGACCACGACCCCCCGAATCAATTCGACGCGCTCGCCCCGGAAAAACCCAGCCGCGACCATGCGCTCGTACTCCTCCCCGCGAAGGGGCCGCTGTCGTTCGGCGAACTGACCCACGATCTCAATTTAGCACACACGATTCGGAGATCGGGCGATCACGCCGGATCGCTCGAACCGGTACCAAGACTCCGGTCGTAAGCTACCCATAAGATACCGGCGAAACGGAATCCGTGCCCGAAGTCCGTTGTCACACGGAGCTGGAATCCGCGGTGGCCACGTTCGGTTGCGGTGCTCCCAAAGGGCGCTGGGATCGGACGGCACGCTATCGAATGCGTGCCTTGAAGCGCCATCGTCTGTAACCGTTTGCTTCGACCGGCCACCGTCTGGGGGATTCGAGGACGCGTTGCACGACCGCCCTCGCTTCGGTGAAAAGCCGCTGGGCGGTGCCAGGGGCGGCTACGAGCTGGTAGTGGCTGACGGCATCGACGACTTCCTCGACTGCTTCGTCGAGGAAGGATGGCTCAGCCACCGCCGAGGGCTTTCTCGACTCGCTTTTGCAGCTCCTCGAGCGAGTGGAAGGTGGCCTCGCCTCGTTCGATCTTCTCCCGACGTCGGGCCAGCTCCGCGTTCCACAAGCGCTCCGCGTCTTCGTCCGGCGCGGCGTCGAGGCTCTCGATCAGACCTTGAGCGACTTGAGCGCGCTCGGCAGGATCGAGCTTCAGTGCGGCTCGAAAAACCGCCTTGGCGGCGCCAGACATGGTTGCTAGCTTAGCAGGAAAGCCGAAACACCGGCAGCCACAGGCTC